>CAJIAN010000369.1_pt1 | contig 10971 bp, 8 predicted proteins | sample 9199061 | NCBI WGS metagenome assembly CAJIAN01 (sample SAMEA7708264, study PRJEB35096) | sediment metagenome | biome: marine neritic benthic zone biome [ENVO:01000025]; feature: sediment [ENVO:00002007]; material: shallow marine sediment [ENVO:03000034] sea grass bed [ENVO_01000059] ...
CAGCGCAAACCGGACAATACGTATGCCTACGGAGAGTATCTGAAGATGCGTCCGATGCGGGACATCAACCGTCCGGGTGGCAGTCTTGGCCGTTCTCAGGCATGCAACGTGGCGTTGCGAATGTGGGGCGACGAAACGGTCACCGACAAGGTGCTGACCGTATGGCTCGATCGATTGGCGGCACGGAACGGCTGGCTCGACATCGGGCGGAAACGTCCGATCCCACACGAATCGTGGTTTGCCGTCGCCGGCTACTTCTTCTACTTCGGTCACTACTACGCGGGGCGGAGTATCGCGGAACTCGATCCCAAGACAGCAGATCCGCACAAGGACCAGATTGCGACGATCATTATGAAGCTGCAGGAGAAGGACGGCTCGTGGTGGGACTACCCGCTCTACAGCTACCATCAGCCCTACGGGACCGGCTATGCGCTTATGACGCTTGACTACTGTCGCAAGCCCGAGTCAAAGGTGTCAGCCCCCTAGCAGTGCGCGAAGTTCGCCGGCCGTTTGGGTGTCGAGGCGCCTTGCGCTGTCGATTTCATTCAACGCAGCCCGCCGTTCGATATCGGTTGTGAGACTTTCCAGCAGTCGCGTGAGTTTGTTGTGGCCCTTGGCCATCTCCTGAGGATGAAGCCAGCGCCTCGCGAGCCTGGCGGTGGCCGCAGCTCGGAGGTATCCTTCCTCGGGAAGCCGCGAAAGGTGCTCGATCGCCTTGTCCGGTTGGCGCGCGGCGAGACTTTCGAGGAATGACACGGTGGCGATTTCGCGATGATGCGGTGGGATTTCCGCGAGCCAACCCATCGCCGTGTCCGGATCTTCGATGGCGCGTCGGCTGGCGACAGCAGCCGCGTAGGAAGAGGGCAATGCGCCTTCGGGAGCGTTCACGATTTCCGCGTAGGCGGCTGGCAGATCGCTCGGTGGAACGACTCGCGCAAAGCGCTCGTAGATCGTGGATTTGGCGAATCCATCGTCCAAAGATTCCGCCCACGCGCGAACATCTTCGGGCTTGCGCCGCATCCCGTCGACGAAACGGTTGATCAGACCCTTTGTCCAACGGGTGGGTGGAACGAGATCGATGTGTTTGCGGGCGATCTCCGGGTCAATGACATCGAGTGCCGACTGAAGAACACGGGTTCTACGTGCTTCCGGTAGCCCGGACAGCCATTCGAGCGTCCCCAAGGGATCGGATGCCGCGATCTCGCGAATCCATGGTTGACCTCCCCAGTCTGCATCGCCGTGTTCAAGGGATTCGTAATAGCGCAGTGCGGCGTCCGCATCCGTATTTGCGAGCTCTCCAAGAACACCTTGGAAGGCGGCGGCGCGCTGATTGCCGGTCAGGCCTGAGGATTCGATCCACCGCAACGCTTCGTCGACATCGCGTTTGGCGATCCCATGAGCGAGGGCGAGCACGAGGGTGCCACCGCTGTCCGGGAGGTTTCTGATGGCGTCAATGCTGGTCTCGGGATGTTCCCGGAGCCACAAAGCGACGTCGCTTTCGAATTTGTCGAAGGGCAGTTCCAAGCGCTTGAGTCGGGCGATGAATTCGTCCAGTGGCTCGAGATCGAGTAAGCCACGCACTGCGGTATGAATGGCATGGTGCCGCAGTCGCGGGTCGTCGAGCCAGCGGGTGCTCTGGACTGCGGTGTCCGGGTCCGACTTCACCCATTCATTGACGACGAGCTTCAGGAGTTCCAGCCGCTCCTCACCTCGCCGGTATTTCAAGACAAAGCCAAAGGCCTGATCCGGATCCACTTGGGCGAGACGCAGCACGAGTAGGTGTTGCGAGATGAAATCGCGATGGCCCGTTCTCAAAAGCTTTCGAATCTCCGTGGCTCCGAGATCGTTCCAGTTCTCGATGAGCGAAGCGGTCGAGTGGTTTCCGAGGGGGGCGGGCTCCAATTCGCTTGCGGGGGGATTGCGCTCACCGCTTGCATAGCCGATCCACAAGCCACACCCCGCCGCCGCGATCGCCCCGAGAATGACAATCACACCTGCTTTCATGGAATCATCAGGTTTGCGATGTCGGTTTCGGATAGATCCGAATTCGAGAGTCGCGCCCGGGCTGCCCACGGATCGGTGCTCAACCACCCGCGCATGGTTTCCTGCAGGGCGGCGCTTCGTTTTGCGGGATCAGTGATCGATTCCCCCCAGGCAAAGGCGGCTTCGGGATCGGAATACGCGAGGGCGGTCACGAGTCCGGAAGCGACGGCATCCCTGAGAGGGCCCGGCGGTTGCGGGGCGACCCATTCCGATGCTCCTCTGGCACCGTGTGCATGGGTGTAGTTCTGGATGGCCGATTTCATGGCCTGCTCCCGCTGCGGTCCTCTCAGGTTCTCGTTCAGCCACGTGATCGCGTTGTGACCTTGCGAGCGCACCCATTGGCGGATTCCGCTTTGCGCAGTTTCCACGCCAAAGGTTGCGATGTATTCGGGAACCCACGTTTCAGCCCGACTCGGTTTCGCGTGAACTGCCATCCCAAGTGCACCGTTCGCGATTCTTGCGAATTCGGGGTTGGCAAAGTACTCGATCGCTTTCTCCGGATCGGCGAGAGCCCATCCCCGCGCAATACCGTCGAGCATCGCGAATTGCCGATCCGCATCCTCCAGCGTATTTGCTCGGGCCAGCGCCTTTTCGGGATCGGTCTTCGCCCAGTTCATGCCGAGATTGCCGAGGTGATGGTGCGGAACACCCTCCTCGAGAAATATCGGAAGCACACTTTCCGGTTCGATGAATCGATCTACCCAGTAGCGCGAGATGACGGAGGCCCGCTCGGCTGGAGGGAGAGAATCGGCGATCTTGACGATCGTGTTCCAGTTGTGACGCCACGCGTCGTCAAGGAGGGCCTTGCGCGTGTGTTTCTGATAGTCTTCAGGGAGAGTTTCGATCCAGTCGAGCGCATCCTGTGTGTTCTCGAATCCCTGCGCGACCACTTCGAGTGTGCCGTGATTGACGAGAAGATCGAAACGGTCGTCGAGCAACCGTGCCACCATCGCGGTGCAGCCGCGAGGGTCCTGCCGCATCCAGTTTCTGAAGAGCGGATCGAGGCCGTAGTGTCGTCCCGTTTCCTCGGATTTCTCTGCGGCAAGGCGGAACGCCGTTCTCGCATCGGTCTCCGACATCGCATTCCAAACGGCCGCTGCCTGGCTTTCCAAGTGTCCGGTCATCGCCGCCATGCGTTCGGGATCGTGAGAGGCGAGCATCGGGATGCACCAGACGGCAAGGCTCGTGTCGATATGTTCTTCAGCGAGTGCGAAGGCGCGATCCGGATCGCGACGCAGCAAGACGTGAATCACTTCGGTGAAGGCGTTGATGCGGCGGTTCTCGGTCGCGTAGGCGGCGACGGCCTCGGGGTCGGTTTCAGCCCAGACGGCGAAGAAGGGACTGCCGAACGATTCGAGCGCGCTCGCAGCGCCGTCGGGATCGAGTTCCAGCCAGCGCTTGGCCAGAAGAGCGATGCGGATCGAGCGCAGCGGGGTGTCGGATTCGGCGGCGATGGACTGGAGGATCGCTTCGAGCGCCTTCTTGGAATCCGCACTCTCGATTTCATTCGCGAAAGTCGGCGTCGTTTCAGAATTGGCGTCCGTGCTCAGGGTCGGATCTGGATGCGTCTCCCGCCACGCTTCCAAGCGACGGATCTCCGGGAGTTCGGGAGGTTTCGAGCGCACCTTCAACCAACGCCCGCCAGCAAATCCCAACAGCGTGGCTGCGAGCACGACAATCGTCGGGAACGGCCACCTCATGGCATCAGCCTAGTCAGCCGCAGAAGAGCCGTAAAGTTTGAACAGTGCCTGGGTTCCGTCATCTTCGCCGCCCTTCGAGGCGAGTTCGTCATAGAGTTTCTTCGCCAGAGCGAGACCCGGAAGATCGAGACCGAGCTCTTCGGCGCTTGCGAGAGCGATGCGCATGTCCTTGAGAAAATGCTTCACGTAGAAACCCGGAGCGAAATCGCCCTTGAGCATGCGTGGTGCGAGATTGCTGAGGCTCCAGCTTCCCGCCGCACCCGATTCGATCGATTTCAGGACGGTGTCGGGATCGAGCCCCGAGGCCTTGGCGTAGGCCATGGCTTCGCTGATAGCCACCATGCCTGCGGCGATGGCGATCTGATTGCACATTTTCGTGTGCTGACCCGACCCGGCGGGTCCCTGGAGCACGATGTTCTTTCCCATGATCTCGAAGAGTGGCATCGCGCGTTCGAAATCCTCGGACTCACCACCCACCATGATCGAAAGCCGCGCTTCACGCGCCCCGATATCGCCGCCGGAGACGGGAGCATCGAGAGCGCCAATGCCCTTTTCGCGGGCCGCATCGGCGATTCGCTTCGCGAGCGCGGGACTCGAGGTCGTCATGTCGATCACCAGCGAGCCGGACTTCGCGTTCGCGAGAATGCCGTCTTCCGCGAGGTAGACGGAATCGACGTCTTCGGGAAAGCCGACGATGGTGATGACGATGTCAGCGGATTTCGCGACGTCGGAAACGGAAGCTGCGAGCGTCGCGCCGTCGGCCACCAGTGGTGCGGCTTTTTCCGGCGAGCGATTGTAGACGTGTAGCGGGTATCCTGCCGCGAGCAGATGTCCCGCCATGCTGCGACCCATCACGCCGATTCCGATGAAGCCGATAGTGGGAAGATCACTCATGCCTCGCAGACGGCCCGGAGTTTCTCGAGGTAGCCGGGCACTGCCTTTCGCGCGTCCTCTTTCGCCTCGTATTCGAGAACGACGTAGCCTTGGTAGTTGACCTTGCGGAGCATTTCAGCGATGCGATCGAGATCGGCGGGTTCGGAGGGCTTGCCTTTGGCCCGCATGTCGACCTTGACCTGCACATTGACTGCCCACGGCGCGCACATTTCGAGCGCAGCGTAGGGATCGTCGGTGTGGAAGTTGCCAGTGTCGAGATTGACTCCGAACCACGGGCTCTGGACGGCCTTGACGATCTCAACGAGTCCTTCCGGCTGCGCGACGATGCCGCCGTGGTTCTCGATACCGAGAAAGATGCCTTTGCTGCCCGCATACTCGCAGCATTCCTCCAAAGCCGAAATGCACATTTTCCTCGCGGTGGCGTCGTCGATCCCCTTGGCGGCACCGGCGAAGACGCGGATGTGGGGCGCTCCCATCACCGCCGCGTGATCGACCCACTTCTTCACGTCGGCGATTTGCCTGTCGCGGGCTTCGCCTTTGGGAAGGGCGAAGTTGTTCCCCACGGCGGTCCCGCTGATCGGAATACCCCGCAGGTAGGCGTGGCGCCGGATCTTCAGGAGATAGTCATTGTCGACATCCTTCGGGAAGAAGTAGCTGGTCAGTTCCGTTCCGTCGCAACGGTGATCGGCACAGAAGTCGATGAAATCGAACATGTCGATCGCGTTCGGATCACTTGGATCAATCGAGGGCTTTCCCCGATTGCTGTGCTTGAAGAATTTCCGGAACGAATAGGCCGCAAGGCTGAGCCGCAGATTTGGGTCGCCCTTGCGCTTGATGGGGGGCGCGGCATGTGCCGCCAATGCGGGAATCGCCGCGCTTGCGGCAGCCGCTTTCAGGAAGTTCCGGCGCGTGATCGTGTTCATGATCGATGGACTAGTTGTTCTCGCAGCGGAAGAGCTCGATGTCTCCCAGCGCTTCCTTCTGCTGCACGCGGAATTCGCGGAGTCGGATGAGTTCGAGCAACGCCACAAAGGTGACGACGACCTCGGTTTTCGTCGATGCTTCCGCGAAGAGGTTTGAGAAGCGGATGCTGTTCCCCGGTTGGATATTGGACATCAGGTAGTCGATCTTGTCACTGACGGTGAAGCGGTCGTCGTAGATTTCCTCGAGGGCCTCCGATTCCTGAAAGCGCTGGAGGATGTTTTGAAACGCACGAATGAGATCGAAGATGCCGACATCGGGGAGCGGTTCCTCTTCATCGTCGTCCGGCTTTTCGGGGGCGCCCGCATAGATGTCCTCCTGCGTGAGTTGGCGCTGTTTGAGAAATCCGGCGGCGTCCTTGAACTTCTTGTACTCGATCAGCTGTCGAATGAGCTCCCAGCGGGGATCCTCGTCCTCGGTCTCCTCTTCCGGAGGCTGCTGGTGCTTTGGCAGCAGCGTGCGGCTCTTGATGTACATCAGGTTGGCCGCCATCACGATGAACTCGCTCGCGAGATCGACATTCAGGAGCTTGAAGGTCTCGATGTACCCCAGATACTGCTTGGTGATCCTCTCGATCGAGATGTCGTGGATGTCCACCTCGTCCTTGCGGATGAGGTAGAGCAGCAGATCGAGGGGGCCCTCGAACATGTCGAGAGACACTTTGTATTCCGTGGTTTCCACGGGGGCAAGTAAGCGGGATCGCGCTGATCGCGCCAGAAAAAAAAGACCCTTGGCCGTTCCTTGGGAATAAAAGGTTGGCAACCGGGATGATCGGGCGCAATTTGTCGTTTAGGGGCTTGTCGTGCCGCATGGATCGGGTTGGCAGTCAATACCACCGGTCAAAGCTGCGGCGCAGCAAGGCGCCGGATTCCCGCAATGGCGAACGTAGAAGACGAAAGGTCATTTAACGAGGCGATGAACGACTGGGCCGCGAGGCAGTCGTTTTTCCGCAATATGGGGAATCGGATTGTGCATCCGGATCCGGAATTACCGTGGCCATTCCGGCTCTTCGGCTATCTTTTCAGACTCGCGGTCGTCTTGTTCTTCATCGGCGGCATCAGCTTCGTCATGATGAAGAAATACCTCTCAAGTCAGGGGTTTTCGGACAAGGTGGGCGCTTCGTTGGCCAGTCACTTGAAAGCCGACGATTATTCCTCCACCTCCTTTCTCTGGAAGGACAGCCGGGTGAGCGTGAAGAAATTCAGTGCGAACGGTGGAGACGATGCGTTTTTCCGAACGCTGGAGGCCCGGTTCGTCCGGTTCCGCTCGGCTCCGCTGGCACTTCTGTTTTCGGACTGGAAATTGAAAGACATCACGATCGCCGAGTTGGATGTCATGATGCGGTCCGGAGCCAAGATCGAGATGACCGGTTCGCATCGCGAGGGGTCCACCGATCCCACCCTCATGTATGCGGGGATCGGCCCGCCCGATTTCGGTCGAGTGAGGTTCGAATCACTGACCGTCGACGATGCGAGTTTTCGATGGGGGCTTTCGAACGCGACCAGAGGATCGTTGAGCAACGCGGCGGCGAGCTTCGATGCGGGAGAGACGTCTGACGGATGGCGGCTGGATTTCACCAACGCCGTATTCGAGCAGAACTGGTTGAAGAAGCTGAGCATACCGAGCCTGTCGGTCCGGAGGGAGGACGGAAAACTGATGGTCGACGAGGTCAACGTCACCCTCCCGTCCGGAGGGACGGGCACTCTCGGAGGATCGGTGACGCTGGGTGATTTGCCGCAGGTATCGTTGACTCTGAATCTGACGCATGCGTCCCTCGAGGATTTTGTTCCTCCTGCTTTTCAGCGCTACGTGACCGGTGATATTACCGGTAAGGTGGTGTTTTCCGGATCGATCAATACCAAGGCTGGGATCGAAACCACCGCAGACCTCGATGTCCGCGGCATCTTGCGAAACATTCCCGTGTTCGAATCCCTCTCGCTACTCACCCAGACGAGTCGCCTTCGGCACTTTCCCATCACCAAGGGCAAGGTGTCGTTCAAGACCAGTGGCGGGATCCTGAAGGTGACGAATTTGGAGATCGCCGCCGAGGACATCGCGGTGCTGACCGGAAGATTCTCCTTCGAGCCGACCAGTGTCGACGAACCCGACGCGGATATCCTGTCGTCGCTGCCCAGCGAAGAGGTGGGTCCTGTGATTCCCGAAATCGAGACCGAAGCGGGAAGCGATGGGCCGGGCCTACCAGACTACATTTGCAAGGGGTCGCTGAGTCTCGGAGTCGTGCCGGACCGCCTGACCGCCCTCGAGGAGGCGGCGGATGCCCATTTCCGGGAAGAGGGAGGGGGATTTCGCTGGATGAAGATCAGTCTCAACGGTCAGATCGACGAGCTCACCAAAACCCTCTACGACACCATGATTCTCAACGTCAGCGAGAATCGTCGCAAGAACGCGGATCGTTAGGATCGTCGGTCGGGCCCTTGATATTCCTGCGCTGGAGGGCATAGTTGCGCACGTTCGCCTTCAAATCGAGTCATGCTCCCTTAGCTCAGTTGGATAGAGCAACGGACTTCTAATCCGTAGGTCACAGGTTCGAATCCTGTAGGGAGCGCCACTAAAAACCGCATAAAAGTGCTTGTTTTATAGGGTTTTATTCCAGTCGTCAATGGGGTGCGTTCTTCGAGGTGTTCAAAAACCCTCCATACAACCCTGTATTTCCATCGAAAAACAGCACTAAAACGGCACTGGGCATTTCGGCAGAGGCAGGGGTGATCCTGATTATTAACGTTCCCGAAGTTCCTGATTGATCTGCGAGCGTCTAGATGGAAAGCCAAACAACAAATGAAGACGAGACCCACTGGTCTCCGGTAGCGAATACGCTCCATGAGACGGTGGAGAGAAGAGAACCTGAGCCCGGCCCCTAGGGGTCGGAACCTAACAATAATTCACATGGCTCCTAGCTGCGTGAGTTTCCAAACTGTCTTCATTTATGAAAATCCTCCGAAACCGTGTCGTCGAAGACACCGTCTTCCGCGAATTTCTTGAGCGGATCACTCTGATCAACGAGTCCACGGACGTAGGGATCTGGGCCAACTAGCGGTCCAATCGAGATTGGTAAGGCAGTGCTTCCCTAGCGAGTTCGACTTCGTTCAACTCGCCGAACATCTGTAGGAGAATTCTAACGCGCTGGCCGCCACTGAGTAGCCCCGTGACGATGCCTTCCATTCCACGAAATGGCCCCGAAACCACTTCGAGTTCGGAACCAATCTCGAGCGGCGCCTGCTTGACGGTCCGGATGTCTTCTCCCTGCATTTCCTCCTTGATCTGCTCAATAATCTCGGGAGGGAGCGTCGCATAATTCTCTCCGAACATCAGAAGTTGTGTGACTGCGTTGGCATAACGCACAGCCCGGAGCTGTTGGTCTGCTATGAATCGAGCGAAAAGATAGCAAGGGAACAGAGCTTCGGTGAACCAGACCTTGCCACGAGCCAGTGAGCGCTGGAATCGGATCCTCGGGCAGTAAACCTCAACCCCTTCCAAACGAGCTAGCGAAGCGGCGGCGATGTGCTCGGATTTCGCCCTCGTTTTCACACAGTACCATTGCGGCTCCGAGAGCGGATTGACTTCGGGTCGCATCGGCCGTCCTTTTGCACCGCTAGGGGGCCGCTCTACGCCCCGTCGGTGCTGGTCACCAAGATCAAGTTCTTCCTCTCCGTGTCGCATACAATCGCTTCTAGATATGAAAAATTTGGAAAACCTTTCAAATTACTCAGATTTACTGTTAAATGCAATCAATGATGCTTGGACTCACGGATTTCAAGGGCGGTGATCAGGATTTTTCTTAAGGGGTTGCAGGCTGAATCCCAGTCGTTCCAGTTGCTCCTCGAGGGTGGTCGAGTCATCTGCAGGCGACGATGAAGGATCTGTCCCGTCACCGGCGGCGGAAGCCGCTGGGCTTTTGCCCGTCGAGCCTCGCGCTTGGTCGACTTCCGTGTCGCTTGAGCCTTCCCGCATGGCAAGTCGAAGTTTCGAAACTTTTTGGCGAACTGCCGCGAGGTCTTCGGCAGCGGCTTCCAATTCGCGCTCGCGCTCTTCCACCTGTTGATCCAGTCTCCCAAGTTGGGACTCTCGCGTAGCCAGTTGGTGATCGAGTTCCTTCCGACGCGATTCCGCGATGGAATTGGCATCTTTCAGCTCCCGCGTGAGTTGGGCCAGTCGATCTTCTGCTGATGTGATTTCCTTCTCCTTGTCTGTCAGTTCGTTTGTGGCGATTGCAAATTCCGAATTCTCTGCCATCAGGGCTTCGCGGCGTGATTCCAGCCGTCGGATCTCGTCCGACAGCTCGGATTGCGCAGCCGCTTGCTCGCCATGGCCAGTTTCCATTGCCGCCGACTTGGTCGCGAGTTCCGAATCGAGGGCTTCAATGCGATCTTGGGCTCGCAGAATCCGCTCGTTCAACGCACGCAGTTCCTCGCTTTTTCCGTCGTGTAGTTCGGCCATTTTCTCTTCGGCGGATTCGAGCTCGCGGTTGCGAGTGATATTCATCTTCCGAAGGGTCTTCAGCTTTTCGCCCTCGCGACTGAGAGTTCCTTGGAGGGTCGCATTTTCGCTGCGTGATTTTTCCAGCGCCTCTCTTGTCGTCGCAAGTTCGACTTTCTCCTTGCGCAATATCTTCCTGATTTCGGTCAGTTCTTCCGTCGTTGTCTCCACTTCTTTGTTAAGAGAGTCGGCTTTGGCCAGTGCAGCTTTCATGGTCTCCTCTGTCTGACCGAGTTCTGCTTGCCGCCCCTTGGTGACGGATTCGATTTCTGTCAGTTCCCATTTCGCCTCGGCGATCCGGTTCCGCAACGCCTCGTGCCGGGCGGAAAGTGTTTCAATCTCCGATTGCGTCTCACGGAGCGATTCGGCAGCCGATAGCGACGCATCCTTCAATTTTTTCAGTTCGGCCCTCATCTGCTCCAATTCACCCTTGAGTCGGTCATCTTCGGCGCGGAGCCTCTCGAGTTCCTCCGCGGCGGCCCGGCGGGCCTCGTCGCTGGAGGATCTGATCTCCGTGATCTCCCGATTCGCCTTGTCGAGCTCGTTGCGCAACGCGTCGCGTTGGGCGGAGAGCTCCGCGATCTCCGCCTTGGTGTTGCGGAGCGACTCGGCCGCGGCGGGCACCGCGTCCTCAAGGTCTACGAAGGCCGCCTTCGCCTTCTCGATTTCACCATGTAGCCGGTTCTCTTCGGCGCGAAGCGTCTCCAGTTTCGCCTCCGATTCGGCCTGCCGGTCGGTGCTCTCTTTCCTCCGGCGCTCCAGCGCCTCCAGTTTCGTACGCGCGTCTTGCGCCTGATTCTCGGCGTCGCGTCCTTCGGCGCAAAGCCTTTCCAGATTCGCCTCGGACTCGGCTTGCTGC
>CAJIAN010000655.1_pt1 | contig 10962 bp, 5 predicted proteins | sample 9199061 | NCBI WGS metagenome assembly CAJIAN01 (sample SAMEA7708264, study PRJEB35096) | sediment metagenome | biome: marine neritic benthic zone biome [ENVO:01000025]; feature: sediment [ENVO:00002007]; material: shallow marine sediment [ENVO:03000034] sea grass bed [ENVO_01000059] ...
AACAGCATGCCGTTGACCGATCATTGGAAGTGCTGTTGGGCGATGCTGCTGCGGATGAGGTGGTCATTGACGGGGTGATGCGAAAACTGAGTCAGCAGCCGGCTGGCAAAGGGCGGATCGTTGCGAGCACGGGGGGGGCGTTCGGGCTCTGGAGGATCGCGGCACTTCTGATGCTCTGTTTGGGATTGGGATGGGCCGCCGGACGAATGTTGCCGGTATCTATGCGGATCGCGGAAACGCCCAGACCGCCCGAGCGAGAGGGGAGCGACCGTGCGAAATCCCAGATAGCGGCTTCCAACTCACGCGCTCCGTTCCGATTTCTCGAAGGCATCGACGCGTCGGAAATGGCCGCCGCCTATCAGGAGATCGAAGACAAGTGGGACGGTCCAGAGGAGTGGCGTTTCAAGGAGGCGCTGCTGCATCGGTGGGCCGAACTCGATCCCAACGGCGGATTGGCGTTCCTAATTGCGAACGATGCACACTCCGGCGAAGTGGCCACCTTGTTCGCCGCATGGGCCAGGCTCGCGCCGACTCGAGCATGGGAAGTGGCGACAAATCTCGAACAACCGCTGCGACAGACGGCGGTGGATACGATTCTTTCCGAAGTTGGGAAGACCGATCCTGAGAAGTTTCTCGCCTATGCTCGCGAAGCCGGGACGGACAAGAACCATCTGTGGCGCACTGCGTTTCGGCGATTCATCGAGATGGGAGCGGATCCCACGATGCATCTCGATGGTCTGCGCGACGACGAGCGCGATAGCGCGCTTGCCGGCATCTCGGACGCGCTCGCAGCACAGGATGCGGACGTGGCCCTGGACTGGGCGAAAGATCTCGAGGACGAGCGTGATCGAAAAAGTGCGCTGGCTTCCGTATTGCGGGCAATTGGAAAGCGGGATCCGCGCCGGGCAGGGAGGGAACTCGTCGAGTTCGCGGGCCAGTTTCTGGATGTCGAACGCGAGATCATGCACGCGATGCGTCTCGAAGATCCCTTTGCCGCACTTGAGTGGGTGCAGACTTACTCTAGCGGAGACACCAAACCGCCCTTGCTGCGTGATCTGATGCGGAGCACAGCGAGGGAGTCCGACGAACGCGTGTTCGAGATGATCGACCGGTTGGTTGCGGACCAGGGGGCGGCGGCGTTCCGCAAGGATCACCGCATCGACGACATCTTCTGGGGAACCACGGGCATGGACTACGAGCGGGCGATCGAGTGGGTGAAAGCGCTTCCGAAGGGGACCTACGGACGAAGGCGGATGATTCCGAGCATGGTATTCGCGTGGTCGCATCATGATCGTGAAGGCGCGCTCGGGTATATCGCCGAGGTGGAGAACCCGGCCGTGAAAGAAGACCTGAACGCGATGGTCATCCACAACATGCTCTCGACGAGTTGGGATATGGCGCTGACGTGGGAGTTCGCTGCGAGCCTCGATCCCGCGCGCCATGGCGACGACATGGCGAAGATTCTCGATCGGTGGTCGCGCAAGTACCCGAGTGAGGCAGCGGCGAAGCTGGACGAGCTTCCCTCTGCCGGGTCACGGCGGACCGCGGTCTATGGCATCGCGAGCAATTGGGGAACGTTTGCACCCAACGAAGCGGTCGCATGGGCGCAGACCTTGTCGGATCCCGAGGAGCAACGGATCGCCTATTACCGCATTGCCGAAACGTGGGGGAACAACGACTCGCTGCGCGCCTCGGAGTGGATCCGCACGCTGGAATCCGGACGCAACCGAGACGCGGCCGTCGAACAGCTTGTTCGGAAAGTCGCTCCGTTTGAGGCCGACTCCGCCCTCGAGTGGGCAGTGACGATCGATGACGCGGCAGTGCGAAAGAACAGCCTGAAGCTTGCCGCCCAGGCGTGGAAGGAGAAGAACCAGACCGAATCCGCCCTGGCCGCGATCGAGGAATCGGAACTCACCCCCGCGGAGAAAGAGGAGCTTCGGGAACTCTTGACGAAGTAACCATGACAAGGCGCGCCATTATCACCGGAATCTCGGGTCTCACGTTCTTCGCCACGGGTATGCTCGGCGGGCTCGCCATGCGTCCCTCCACGAAGGAATCGAGTCCCGAGGCAGACCGGGTGAGAGTCGATCCGCAATCGCCCGAAGCGGCTGCCCCGTTGGTCGCCGCCCACGACCGCTTCCAAGATGCCGTAACCGAGGACAACCTCTACGAGCGGCAATTGTCCCTCGTGGAGATCCTCGCGAAGGCGGATCTCTCCGAGTGCCGGCGTCTTCTTGAACGCTGTGACCGTTCGGACCAAATGGCGATACGGAACATCGCTGCCCGATGGGCGGAAATCGATCCCAACGACTTGTATGGGTATTTGTTAGGCGACGGGAAGAAATTCCAGACGAACCCGTGGGTGATTGGTGAACTGTTTGCGGCATGGACGAAGGACGACGCGGACAGTGCCTTCCATGCGATTTCAAACCTTCCTCCAAAGCTGAGGGATTTCTATGCACGGGAGATCATAGGCTACACGCTTTACATGGATCTTGAGAAGGCGTTGGGTTTCGTGGAGGAACTGAACTCTGTCGGACTGGGCCTGAACTGGCAGTTTTCTGATTGGCCTGATTCGGATCGCGAGCGGGCCGCGCAGTTGCTCCTCTCACTGCCTCGGGGCAACTTCAAGCAGAAGGCGTCGGCCATGCTTGCGGAGCGTTGGGGAAGGGACGATCCTGCGGCGGCGCTCGTCTTCGCCGAGCAGTTGCAGGAGGACGTCTTTCGGGAATTCGCCATCGAGAGCGTGGTTTCGGGGATGATCCGGCGCAACCACGGGGCGGCGAAGGAGGCTGTCGAGAAGACGACGGGTGCCTCGCGTGCACGACTTGGGCGACAGCTCGCGCGGCAGATAGGGGAAACCGATCCCCAAGCCGCCGTCGAATGGGTGAGCGCCAATCTGGAAGGCGGTGCCCGGGCGACCGCGATCTTCGATGTCATCCAGCACACCGCGCGGATGCATCCGGCGCAGATTGCGAAGATCGCCGAACACCTCCCGACGGGCTATCGCAAGGAAAACGCGATCAAGATCGCCGCCCGCGCATGGGCATTGACCGATCGGACCGCTGCGGAGGCATGGGCCGCTGGATTGGAGGCGGACTTCGCGCGGACGGCGGCGTTGGAGGCGTTGAAGTGATGCGAAAAATCCCAGCGATGCTGCTGGCGATGCCGGCCATTGCGCTCGCCGAGCACGCACTGCCAAAGAAGCCGCTCATGGCCTACACATGGACGCGCGAGGAAGAAAGCTTCGACAATATCGTTCCCTTCTTCTGGATCGTGCGGAACCGGCTCGACCCCGTCTCGGCAAAGAAGGCAACGGATGCGATGCCCGAAGGTCATCGCGTGCTCTTCAGCTGGAATCTGCATTCGGGGATGCACGCGCATCCGAAAGATCGACCGATCGGTCCCGATGGCCAATTCTCTCCGACAAAGACGATTTGGTGGGATCACGGCGCGGAGGAGGTTGCCGGGCGCTTCGACCGTTTCTTTCGTCGCTACAAGGAGATCGGCGGAAAGCTGGATGTGTTTGTGTTAGACTACGAGGCTGGGATGAGCAATTGGAGCTTTGGCTCGAAACCGGAACCGTATGCGGCCATCATGGCCGATCCGCGTTTTCCGTCCGTTGCCGAGGAGTTGGGATTCTCCGATCTCGAGAGGGTCCGGCGGTGGAGGGGAAAGGTCGACTATTGCCGCTGGAACGTCCTGATGAGGAAACGCGTGGCGGATTACATCAGCAAGGCCGTCTACGAACCGATGCGCCGTCATTATCCCAATGTCAGGATGTCCAACTACAACCACCGCTACGGCAAACGCCCTTTTGATTGCCCCGATCGGAACGGCCACAACGAAGACCGGTTCAGCATCGAGGGTCGGATGCACGTCGGCACCCATCAGTCGGCGAGCCTCTACTGCGCGGTCGATCAGATCCGACGCGCGCGGCTGGAGCCCGGTGAAGAACCCTTCGGTCACGGGCCGTGGCAGGGGCTCCTGCTTGGAACGAACCGCATGCGTAGCATGGTTCTCTCCTCCGACGTGCCGGTGATGCCGTGGATCTCGCACAAGGCGTTCGCCAAGTCGGCCGTCCGCGGGACCGATTACTATCAGGAGCTGATCTTCCATGTCGGGCTTTGCAACCCGGACGCGATTCTTCTTTGGAACCCAACTTCCCGGAAGCGGCTTCCCACCGAGAGCAGCCCCGAACAGGACGCGCTCGTCAGCCGGTGCCTGAAGCAACTCGACGAGGTGGTTGCCTTCGACGATCACCAAACGCTCGTCCGGGAACTCTCGGGCTGGTACGACGACTACATACTTACCGGTATGAACGCTGGCGGGAGATCCGTGTGGCGATTCACCTCGAGATCATCGAAGAATGCGGTGCTCGCGGAGTCGCCTGCGACATTCGACACTCCCAAAGCGCGAATTCTTATCCCCTCCGGCCGCATCTACACACCGCGGGAATCTCTTTCGGAAGCGGGGTTCTGGGTGGTCGCACCCATCGACGCAACACCGCTCATCACGCGCAAGTAACGGCATTCCAACCAGATTTTCTGTCAATTCGGTGGGATTGTGGCAGTAGTCTGGCACATGGCATTCCCGGTCCAGAGAACGTTTTTCCTCACGCTGGCCGTGATTCTTACCGGATCTACGGCTGAAGCCGAAGTGCGTTTCAACGAGCAGATCAGGCCGATTCTCTCCGACAGGTGCTACTTCTGCCATGGGCCGGATCAGGCGAATCGGAAGGCGGATCTGCGCTTGGACCTGCGGGACGAGGCGACGGCGGAGCGCGACGACGGCACTTTCGCGATCAAGCCGGGCAAGCCGGACGAGAGTCTCCTTATCGAACGGGTCACTCATGCCGATCCTGATGAGCGGATGCCGCCGCGGAAGTCAAAATTGAAGCTAACCTCAGAAGAGATCGCGCTGCTCAAACAGTGGATCAGCGAAGGGGCGATCTACGAGGAGCATTGGTCGTTCATTCCGCTCGAGGAGAAGCCCGACCTTCCCGAGGGCTCGAATCCGGTTGATCACTTCGTCGGCGAACGTCTTAAGAAAGAAGGACTCGATTTCTCCCACGAGGCGACGCGCCAGAAACTGATCCGGCGTGTCACTTTTGACCTCACCGGATTGCCGCCGACGCTCGAGGAGATCGATGCTTTCCTGGCAGACGACAAACTGGGCGGGTTCGAACGGGTCGTAGACCGTTTACTCGCGAGCGACGCCTATGGGGAACGGATGGCGAACCACTGGATGGATGTCGCGCGTTATTCCGACACCTACGGATACCAGGTCGATCGGGACCGCTTCGTGTGGCCGTGGCGGGACTGGGTGATACGTGCATTCAACGACAACCTCTCCTACGACCAATTCATCGCGTGGCAGATCGCGGGCGATCTTCTGCCGAACGCGACGCGCGACCAGATCCAGGCGACGACGTTCAACCGTCTGCATCCGCAGAAGGTGGAGGGAGGCAGTGTGCCGGAGGAGTTCCGCGTCGAGTACGTCGCGGATCGCACGCACACCGCCGGGACGGCGTTTCTCGGATTAACCATGGAATGTTCGCGCTGTCATGATCACAAGTACGATCCGATCACGCAGAAGGACTACTACTCGTTGTTCGCGTATTTCAACACGATCGACGAAGCCGGGCTCTACTCGTACTTCACCAACTCGGTGCCGACGCCGACGATGATGCTGGGAACGGATGCGCAGCGGAAGCAGCTCGCGGATCTCGCAGAGGCTGCGAGCGCGACCGAGTTGAAGCTGCAAGAGGTCGCGAAGTCGAGACAGGGTGCGTTTGCGAAATGGCGCGACCGCAAGCCCGAACTCGAGTGGGACCGTGGATTGATCGCCCACTTTGACTTCGAGAAGCTTGAGGGCGGGAAGTTCGCGAATCTCGCGAAACCGGGCGCCAAATCCGGCTTCTCAAGCCGCAACAAGCATGTCGATGGCCGCGTGGGGAAGGCGATCCAGCTTACCGGGGACGATGCCTTCGGCGTGGGGGTGGGGAACTTCCCCCGAGAAAGGCCGTTCTCGGTTTCGCTTTGGATGCACACCCCGGACGAGAAGGACCGTGCGGTCATCTTCCATCGCTCGCGGGCATGGACAGACGCAGCGAGTCGCGGGTATCAGCTTCTCATCGAGAAAGGGAAGCTGAGCTGGTCGCTCATTCACTTCTGGCCGGGGAACGCGATCCGTGTTCGGACGCGCGAGGTGCTGCCGATCAATCAGTGGAAGAATGTGGTCACGACCTACGACGGGTCGAGCCGGGCGGACGGCTTGCGCATTTACGTCGATGGAAAACTGGCCGAGGTCGAGGTGATTCAGGATTCGTTGACCAAGAACATCACCGGCGGTGGCGGTAACAACATCGCGATCGGTGAGCGGTTCCGGGATCGAGGATTCAAGAACGGAATGGTGGATGAATTCAGAGTCTTCGATCGTGAGCTCACGGCGGTCGAATGCGCGCGGGAAGCGGGCATCAAGAGCGATGACCTGAAGGACTATTATCTCGGGCTCATCGACGAGGAGTTCGCGAAGGCGCGCACCGAGTTGCAGGCGGCACGCAAGGCCCACAATGATCTCTCGAACGGCATTCCGGTGATCATGGTCATGCGGGAAAGCGCGCGACCGCGCAAGGCGTACGTCCTCAACCGGGGTGCCTACGACGCGCGCGGCGAACAGGTCGAAGCGTCACCACCGTCGTTCCTCCCGCAACTGCCGGATTCCGCTCCAAAGAATCGCTTGGGTCTCGCCCAGTGGCTGGTTGGACCAGAGAATCCGCTCACGAGCCGTGTGGCGGTGAACCAACTTTGGCAACTGATTTTCGGAGCGGGCCTTGTCCGGACGCCCGAGGACTTCGGCAGTCAGGGAGCCTTGCCAACCCATCCGGAGTTGCTGGATTGGCTGGCGAGGGAATTCATGGACACTGGATGGGACACGAAGCAGCTCCTGAGGACGCTGGTGATGTCGCGAACGTATCGCCAGACATCTGTCGCGAGCAAGGCGTTGTTCGATCGCGATCCCGAAAACCTGTTGCTGGCGCGCGGACCCCGCTACCGGCTTCCTGCCGAGATGCTGCGCGACAACGCGCTGGCCGTTAGTGGACTGCTAGTCAATAGGCTCGGCGGTGCATCGGTGAAGCCCTACGAAGTGGCGGTTTCGTTCAAGCCGGTGGGACACGACAAGGGCGAGGGGCTCTACCGCCGCAGTCTCTACACTTACTGGAAGCGGACGGGACCAGCACCCGTGATGATGGCTCTCGACGCCTCGAAGCGGGATGTGTGCTCCGTGAAGCGCGAGCGCACGGCGACGCCCCTCCAGGCGCTTGTGATGTTGAACGATCCGCAATTCGTCGAAGCGGCGCGCGTGTTTGCCGCCAGGATGTGTGCCGTACATGAAGATGATCTCGACGCGCTGTTGAGGATGACATTTCGCACACTCACTAGCCGGCTGCCGGACGATTCGGAGATGAAGGTGCTGCGACGACTCTACTCCGAACAGCTCGAACGCTTCGAAGCGGTGCCCGAAGAGGCCAAGAAGCTTCTTGGGGCCGGAGCGGCGCCGGAGGACCAGAAGCTGCCGAAACCCAAGCTGGCAGCGGTTACCGCTCTCGTGAACACGCTATTCAATTTCGACGAGTGCGTGATGAAGAAATGATCAATCCTATGACCGCCAACGCTCTCTGCACAGGAAATGAATCGTCGATCGGCATGAGCCGACGTCAGATGCTCAACGGCTTCGGCCTCGGGCTCGGTGGAATCGCCCTTGGAAGCCTGCTCAATCCGACGACGGCAAAGGCGGCAGTCACGCATTTGGCACCGAAAGCGAAGCGAGTGATCTACCTCTTCCAGAGTGGCGGTCCTTCGCAGATGGATCTCTACGATTACAAGCCGCTGCTCAATGAAAAGCACGGCGAGGAACTGCCCGACAGCGTGCGCAAAGGCCAGCGCCTCACCGGCATGTCGGGAAACCAGTCGAGCCTTCCGCTCGCAGGCTCGCCGTTCACCTTCAAGCGTCATGGCGAGAGTGGGATGTGGGCGAGCGATCTCGTCCCGCATATTGCAGGGATCGCGGACGATGTCTGCGTGGTGCAGTCGATGTTCACCGAAGCGATCAACCACGGGCCGGGCGTCACGATGCTGCAGACGGGATCGCAGTTCCCGGGTCGGCCGAGCATGGGAGCGTGGCTCAACTATGGGCTCGGCTCGGAGAACGAGAATCTTCCCTCGTTCGTCGTGATGGTGACGAAAGGGAAGGGGGGGCAACCGCTCGTCTCGAGACTTTGGGGTAGCGGATTTCTGCCCTCCAAGCACCAGGGCGTGCGGTTTCGTTCTGGCAAGGATCCGGTGCTTTATCTAAGCAATCCCGAGGGAATCGACAGCGAAGGACGCCGCTTGATGCTCGACCGCCTCCGCGATCTCCACGAATTGCAGATCGAGCGTTCCCGTGATGCCGAACTCGAAACGCGCATCGCCCAGTACGAGATGGCCTTTCGCATGCAGACTTCCATTCCGGAGGTGACTGACATCTCCGGTGAGCCGGACTACATCCTCGAAGAATATGGGAAGGACGTGAAGAATCCTGGATCCTACGCAGCGAACTGCCTGCTGGCCCGCAGGCTTGCCGAACGCGGCGTGCGGTTCATTCAACTCTACCACCAGGGGTGGGACCAGCACGGCGGTCTTCCTCATCACATCAAGATCCAATGCCGTGAGACCGATCAGGCTTCGGCGGCGCTCGTGCGCGACCTGAAGCGGCGAGGCTTGCTCGACGACACCCTCGTCATCTGGGGGGGCGAGTTCGGGCGGACGAACTACTGCCAGGGCAAGCTGGCGAAGAACAACTTCGGACGCGACCACCATCCGCGGTGCTTCAGCGTCTGGATGGCCGGCGGCGGTATCAAGCCGGGAATGACCTACGGAAAGACCGACGACTACGGCTACAACATCGTGGAGAACGGCGTCCATGTGCATGACTTCCACGCCACGCTGCTCCACCAACTCGGGATCGACCACGAGCAGCTGACCTACAAGTATCAGGGGCGCCGCTTCCGTCTTACCGACGTCCACGGGCACATCGTGCGCGACATCATCGCCTGATAGCCTCCGAGCGCCGATTTTTGTTCGACATTTGCGCCGCATGGCGTATCTGCTTCGTTCCTTTTCTTAAGCGACAAGACGAACACGTTTCACACAACATCCATGGCCAAACTCGAAGGAAAAGTCCTCATCGCCCAAGGAGGCGGCCCCACCGCCGTCATCAATCAATCCATCGTCGGAGCCGCCCTCGAAGCCCGCAAGTTTCCGCAGGTCGAGCGTGTCTACGGCGCCGTGCATGGAATCGAAGGCATCCTCAACGAGGATTTCCTCGATCTCACACAGGAGACGAGCCATAACCTCGAACTCGTCGGCAAGTCGCCCGCTTCCGCCTTGGGTTCGACTCGGATCAAACCGGATGACAGTATCTGCCGCGAGATTTTCAAGGTTTTGCGCGCCCACGGCGTTCGGTACTTCTTTTACGTGGGAGGAAATGATTCTGCTGATACCTGCCGCATCGTGAACCAAGAGGCCGATCAGGCTGACTACGACCTGCGGTGCATCCATATTCCGAAAACGATCGACAATGATTTGGTCGGCAACGACCACAGCCCTGGCTACGGCTCGGCCGCGAGGTTCGTCGCGAGTGCGTTCTGCGGCCTGAATCTCGATAACATGGCCCTGCCCGGGGTCTACATCGGGGTGGTCATGGGCCGCCATGCCGGGTTCCTTACCGCGGCGGCGGGCCTCGCCAAGAAGTATCCCGACGACGGTCCGCATCTGATCTATCTCCCCGAGCGTCCGTTCTGCATCGAGGACTTCTTGCGCGACGTGAAGAAGATCCACGACCGTCTTGGGCGGTGCGTAATCGCCGTCAGTGAAGGCATTCACGACAAGGACGGGACTCTCATTCTCACCCAACTCGTGAAGGATGTGGAGAAGGACGACCACGGAAATGTGCAACTGTCGGGAACCGGGGCTCTCGGAGACCTTCTTGCCACGCAGATCCGCACGCGAACGAACATCAAGCGTGTCCGTGCCGACACGCACGGTTACCTGCAGCGCAGCTTCCTCGGATGTGTCTCCGATACCGACGAACGCGAGGCGCGCGAGGTTGGCGAGAAGGGCGTGCATTTCGCGCTGTGGCACGACGTCGACGGATCGGTCGCCATCCAGCGCACCGGGAACTACTCCGTCGATTACACACTCCAGAAGTTCGAGAACGTGGCCGCGAAGACGAAGACAATGCCCGACAACTTCATCGATGAGGCCGGCACCTTCGTGACGAACGACTTCATGCTTTATGTGCGTCCGCTTATCGGTTCCGGATTCGAGCATCCGCATCGCATTCGCGCTCCGCGCGTCGAGAAGCTGATCCGCAGCTAGCTGGTCGACACCGGAAACAATCGATGAAAAAGGCGCTGCCCGGTTCGGACAGCGCCCTTTCGCAAACTGAGGGTGGATCGAAACCTTAGACGGTCTCCGGCACCTCGAACTCCTTGCGGTAGGTGCCGCGCTCGATCTTGTTCGCCTCGTCGGCGCCGGGGCCGGAGAACTTGAGCGTGTCCGGATTCATCTTGAGAATGCCTCCCCAAGTCGGGAGGGTCATCTTGAGATCGACGTTGTTCGCGGCGAGGTGCTCCTGCATCCGCTCGAACGTTTCCTGGAAGAGTTCGTTGTCGCCGATCTGCTTCTTGATCTCCTCGGCCTTCGTCGGCTTTCCGATGCGGTAGGATGTGTTGGCCATGTGGCAGAGAGCGGCGGAGAGGTGTCCGGTGCTCGCATTCCAGCGGGGGTCGTGTTTCCCTTCCCGGATCGACTTGATCCAGTTTTCACGGTGGCCCCGGCCACCGGTGAGGGGGAACTTCTTGATCGATTTGCCATCGTTGTCGTAGGCCTTCGACTCGACGATGTAGCCGCCTTCGCA
>CAJIAN010000067.1_pt1 | contig 10944 bp, 7 predicted proteins | sample 9199061 | NCBI WGS metagenome assembly CAJIAN01 (sample SAMEA7708264, study PRJEB35096) | sediment metagenome | biome: marine neritic benthic zone biome [ENVO:01000025]; feature: sediment [ENVO:00002007]; material: shallow marine sediment [ENVO:03000034] sea grass bed [ENVO_01000059] ...
CAAAAAACGATCGCCGAAGAGTTAAAAAAATAACCATCAGTTGACTTCTTTCGAACAATTCGCCTAATTAAACAGTCAAATAGGCGTTGTTTACTGGATGGAGGGAAGTCACTCCTGTCGCTCTCCAATCAACTGAATCCAAACTCAAAGGGGCCAAAATGTTCAAACATCCAAGGGGAATCGCACTGGGCGCACTCATGCTCGCATTTTCAACGAGCAGTTTAACCGCCAAAGATCAGTTTCGAACCTTCACCGCAAAGGACGGAAAGACGGTGAAGGCCAGCATCGTCTCCCTGATTGGTGATTCGCTGAAAATCAAGGCCACCAACGGTCGATTTTTCCACGTCCCCGTATCCAAGTTCGTCGAGGATGACCAGGAGTACATCAAGAAGTGGTGCGAGATGCAGATAAAGATCGGGGCGAGTACTGGGCCGGAACCCCGAATCGATATCGACGTGAGTGCGGGCAAGCGGAACGACAACGGACCGTATTACGCCGACCATAAGCAGACGATCTCGTCGTCGGTGACGATCGAGAACCGCGAACTCAAGGCGAACTTCGAAAACCTCAAGGGAACGCTGTTGCTTTTCGGAAAGGGCGTCGCGGACTCGAGCGAATACAAGATTCTTCACAAGCAGCAATTCGAGTTCAGCCTCTTGAAGTCGCAAAAAACGACGCTGCAAGGGAAGACGATTCGCAACACCTACGAGAAAGGTTACTCCTACCGGGATGGGCACAAGTACGGAGGCTTCGCCTTCATCGTGCAGAACCAGCATGGCGTGGTCATCAAAAAGAAGGCGAGCAGCACCACGCTCGACAAGGTTCCCGCCAAGACCTTGCTTGGAGTTTCGAAGGGGCAGGTCTACGACCGGACTTTCGAGAACAAGCTGTCCTCTTCGTCTTCGAGTCGCTTCTAGCAGAGCACCGATTTCTGATTGCCACCGCGCGGCGAATCGCTTCTGATTTGGCGATGGCCCATTCCAGCGATTTCCATCATAACGTTGTCTGGTTCGACATTCCCGTGATCGACCTTGATCGCGCCATTGCGTTCTACTCCGCAGTTCTCGATCGGGAGGTCGCGCGACAAGACTTTCAGGGAGTCGCTCTTGGAATACTCACGCATGGCGAGGGCGAGGTCGGCGGGTGTCTCGTTGTTTCGCAGGATTCCAAACCTTCGAAGGATGGCCCCCTGATCTATCTGAACTGCAATCACCGCCTCGGTGCCGCAGTCGCCGCCGTGGAGCATCATGGCGGTGAGGTGCTCGTTGCGAGCGAACCCCTCGGTCCCCACGGGTCCCGGGCGATTGTCGTCGACCCTGAGGGCAATCGAGTGGCGTTACACTCCGAGTGAGGATCGTTCTCGCCATTTTCCTCGCGCTCGCACCTGTCGGCGTGCGGACCGCATGGGCGCATGTGGTGGTCCCGCCGATGTTCAGCGACCACATGGTCCTCCAGCGCGGCATGCCCATTCCCATCTGGGGACAGGCGCTTCCGAACAATGCCGTGACCGTTCGGTTCCGAGGTCAGGAGAAGAGCGGGCGCGCAGACGCGTCGGGAAATTGGAGAATAGAACTCGCTGCGTTGAAGGCGGGAGGTCCCCACGATCTCGTCATCTCGACGTCTTCAGACCGAATCACCATTCGGGACGTCCTCGTTGGCGAGGTCTGGTTGGGGTCGGGACAATCGAACATGGCGGGTAAGACGGCGGGATATGCAAAGAACGATCTCGCCATCGCCAAGCGGATGGAGGCTGGACCGTTCACGGGGATCCGCTTGCTGCGGAGCGGGCCCAACCCGAGATGGGAGGTGGCCACACCAGAAACCATCGCGTCTTTTTCCGCGCTCCTCTTTGCCTTCGGTGATCGTCTCCATGGCAATCTCAAGGTTCCCGTCGGACTCATGCTCGGAGCGGTTGGCGGCACGCCGTCCGGAGCGTGGATCAATCGCGAAGCCTACGAGCGTTCGGATTCCTGCAAGGCCGCCATCGCCAAGTTCGCGCAAAGCTACGATGAGTCGAAGGCCATGAGAAGCTACAAGACCAAGCTCGCGGTGTGGGAGAAACGCGCCGCCGAAGCTGCCGCAGTCGATGAGAAGCCAAGGGGGCGGAAACCGAAGCCACCGGTCCCTCCCGGCACGTCGACGAGAGGCAAGATCGGTGGCCTTTACGACCGCTACATCCGCACGCTCGAAGGCTACCGCATCCGCGGCGTTCTCTGGGACCAGGGAGAAGGCGGAACAGGAGTGCACCGCCTCGACCAGTATACGATGATGGGCGCACTCATCGAGGGTTGGAGGGAGCAGTGGGGGCAAGGCATCTTCCCCTTCCTCTTCGTCCAGAAACCAAGCGGCGGAGGGTGCGCCTACTTCCCGGACAAGGCGCTCACGTTCCGCGCCCAGCCCTTCACCGCGCAATTACCACCGATCGAAAAGGCCTCGAACGGCACGCAGCGTTTCGAATACGTCCGCATGATGAATCACCCGAATGCGTGGATGGTTTCGGTCAGCGATCTGGGATCCGGTGTGCATCCGCCCGACAAATGGGCCTACGGAAATCGAGCCGCCCAGATCGCACTCGCCAAAGCCTATCGCTACAACATTCTTCCCTGGGGGCCCCGCTACCGCAAACATACCATCGAGGGCGATCGCATCCGCATTCACTTCGATCAACTCGGTAAGGGCCTCACTGCCGCACACCAGGAAAAACTGCAGGGCTTCGCGATCGCGGGAGCCGACCGCAAGTTCGTTTGGGCCAACGCCAGAATCGACCGCGACTCGGTCATCGTGTGGTCTGGGAGAATCCCCAAACCCGAGGCCGTGCGCTACGCCTATGCCAAGAACCGAAGCTGGGCCAATCTGTTCAACAAGGACGGACTCCCCGCCCTCGCCTTCGACACCGACGGGTGATGCTCTGATTGCGCGGCCTACTTGACGCGGAAGGGCTCCCAGAACTCCTCATTCACCACTTCCCCAAGTGCCGCAACCGTCTTCTCGGGAACACGGGCGGGCTTCCCGCTGATCTGGTCGCCAAACGAATGCCCGAGAGCATCCTCGCCCCGTTTGAGTCGATTGCTTCCTTCGAGATGGGGGCGGTATCGGTCCAGAAACACGACCTCTCCCTCCGGTGCCCCTACCTTCTCGACGGCCGATTGCACGGTTTCGAGTTCGCGCTTCACTTTATCGGCCAACGCTTTCAACTCGCCCCGCTTGTCCCCCATCGCGTAGAGAAAAATACCGCCACAGAGCAGTAGCCCCACGAACACGTAGTCCAATGTCGGAAAGAATCGTTGTCCGAACGGAGGTCGATTCTCCATCAGCCACTCGCCACGTCGGCTTCGGTCTGCTCGTCGACCTCTTCTTCGACACCCCAATCGATATTGATCCAGCGCTCGGGCACTTCGATCTCTTCGGTCACGGGATCGGACATGATGTCGGCAACCCGTGATTCCTTCCTTTCGTCGATCCAAAGCCAGAGATGCTTCTTCATCTTACGGTAGATCTCGGGGTAGGCCGCCTTCACATCGCGTTCGCAGTGCGGATCGTGGACCAGATGATAGAGACGGTGGATCGGCGCATGCTGTCCGGGCGTGTAGACGAGTTTCCAGTCCTCGGTGCGGAGGACGCGCTCCTTCGTCTTCTCCACTGCCTCCTCGTAACGCTCCTTGAGAACAATGTGTGTGTCGAACTCCCGATCGATGTGCGTCGTCTTGTGGAGCGCCGGGATGGCGAGCGGCTCCTCGCCGGGAAGCTTGCGCTTGAAGAAGAGATAGCTGGTCTCGCCGTAGAAGGCGAGGGACATGTTGTCGGTTTCTGCGTTCACGTAGGGCATGAGGCTCTCGCCTTCGAATCGGGGATCCATCGGAGCGCCCAGCAACTCGCAGATCGTGGGGGCCATGTCGATATTGCGCACCACCTTGTCAACCTCGCGCGCCTTGTCCTCGAGACCCGGAATGTAAAAGACGAACGGGATGTTATTGCCCTGGTCCCCCCCGCTGAAGGTGATCCCATGACAGAAGGTCACATTCGGCTCGAAGAGATCGTCCCCGTGGTCGGACGTGACGATGATGATCGTGTTCTCTAACTGTCCCGTTTCTCGAAGTTTGTCGACGACACGACCGACGCAGTCGTCGAACTGCGTCGTGCAGCCGTCATACAGTCCGATGATCTGCTCGATGTCCTCCTGGGGCATGTTGGCAAAGCGGTCGCCAATATCGACGTTGCGAGCGAACTCGTCCGGATCAAGCGAAACCTGGTGCTTGTGCGGACCGTCGTATTCGGGATCCGTCCACATCTTGTAGTAGGGATCCGGCGAATGGTAGTTGAGGTGATTGCACGAGTAGAAGATCGTCCAGAAGAACGGCTTGTTCTTTTTCGACTGCTTATCGAGGCGCTTCACGACCCGATCCGTGACGACCTCCGGTTTCAGGAAGTAGGAGAACGATTGGAGTTGGGGAAACAGCCAGTAGCCGAACTCGTTGTCGAAGAAGAACGGAATGACGAAGTGGTTCAGGTAGATCGCCTGGTTGAGCCAGACTTTGAAATTGTCGAAATCCGAAACCATGATCTCCTCGAAGTCCATGGGAACCGCGTTGAAGATCGAGGCGCACCAATCCCCCATCACCGCGGTGTCATAGCCCTGGTCCCGGAGGATCCGTGCAAGGGAAGGCGAGTCCGCATTGAACCTCTCCACCGTCTCGCGTCGCGGGAACATGTGCCGCATTCCATGCGTGTGCGGATACTGAGAGGAAAGCATCCCGACCATCGACTCGAGCGTCGATCCGATCGGCGTGAAGCACTTGGTGAAGTTCACCGAGCGTGACGCGAGCGCATCGATATTCGGAGACACCGGTCGCTCGTAGCCGTTGCATGAGAGGTGGTCCGCACGGAGAGAATCGGACGCGATGATGATCACATTCATCGGTTGCTCCTCCGAACGCGTGGCGCTCGATCCGAAAACCCCCGGCAGGAGGAAGAAGGCGACCACCGCCAGTGCCGCGGAGCCACCGAGAGAGTAGACAAGACGTCGACTGCGGTGCGTCACGTCTCCGAATCGCTGCCTGAAGCGCACGACGTAGAACCCGAGAGCGAAGACCAGCAACATCAACGGCAGGATGTCGAAGAAAAACACGGTGAGAGAGTGGACGATCCAGGCGGGCATCGCGTCCATCGACCAGAGCAGCCAACCGGGAAACCACTGGTTGTCGGTGAAGTAGGGCCGGAACCAGAAAAGCCGAAGATAGACCGCGCAGAGGCTGAGCAGGACGAGCCCCATCGTTCTCCAGAACACGCCCCACCGCGTCGGCGTCTTCTTCCGAAGCCAGACGCTGATGATCGGATAGAGCAGAAAGATATACGACGCGCAGATGATTCCGTAGCCCTTGAGCAACAGAATGAGATGGCTCCATGCCAGGTATCCCCGGAATTCTGTTAGTGCGAGATCCACGAAATCGCTCTCCCCCAGACCACCTGCGTTCGTTACGAGAGCGAGAATCGAGGTGACGAAGAAGAGAAGAAAGAGCGACACCACGCTCAGCGCCACCCAGCCGAAGACACTTCCTGCGGGCTTGCGAAAGAATCCGGGCGCTCGAACGGGGAGGAGGACGGCGCCCATCCCGAACTTGCCCAACGAACCAAGAACCGTCCCAACACTGCGAGTGATGCCTACCATGAACGAATCGATTGTCTTGAGTTGCTCCGCTGTTTCCGCCGGAGCACGCGAGAGGGTTTGATGGTGTCCAGAAAGCCCGTGGGCACGTATGAAACCGCAGAATCACCCGATTAGCAAGCCCGATTTGGCCCTCCCGCGATCCTCCCGGCAGTTGACAAATCAGGCGACGACTCCTTTTATCAGACCACTATGGAAACAGTCAGACTCGGCATCGTAGGCCTTGGAAACATGGGGCGGGCGCACCGCCAGAACATTCTCGACGGCAAGATCGACGGCCTCGAGCTAGCGGCCGTCTGCGATATTGAGAAGATGCTGCCCGAAAAGCGGGACGGCGAAGCCCAGTTCACCGACGTCAGTGAAATGATCGCCTCCGGAGAAATCGACGCCATCCACATCTGCACCCCCCATTTTTCGCACACCACCATCGGGATCGAGGCGCTCGACGCCGGACTCCACGTGATGGTCGAGAAACCCCTCTCGGTACACAAAGCCGACTGCCTCCGCCTACTCGAAGCCCACACGAACAAGGACCTCGTCTTCGCGGCCATGTTCAACCAGCGAACGAATCCGCTCTACAAGAAGCTCAAGGACCTCATCGACAACGGCGAGACCGGTGAAATCCGACGCATCATCTGGCAGGTCACCGACTGGTTCCGCACTGAATTCTACTACGCCTCCGGCGGCTGGCGTGCGACATGGAAAGGCGAAGGCGGCGGCGTGCTTCTCAACCAATGCCCGCACAACCTCGATCTCTTCCAGTGGCTGTTCGGCATGCCGGACCAAGTCACGGGCTATTGCAGCTTCGGTCGCTATCACCAGATCGAAGTCGAGGATGACGTGACCGCCTACTTGCGCTGGAACGACGGCAAGAGCGCCGTGTTCATCACCTCGACCGGCGAATCGCCAGGCGTGAACCGGCTTGAGGTCACCGCAGAGAACGGTCTCGTCACCCTCGAGGACGGCAAGATGACCTTCAGACGCAACCGCATTCCGATGAGCGAGTTTTCGGACAAGAGCGATCTCGCCTTCGGCGCGCCGGAATCGTGGACGATGGACGTCCCGATCGACGAAGGCATCGGCGGTCAGCACGTTGAGATCCTGCAGAATTTCACCAACGCCATCCTTCACGGCGAGGAGTTGATCTCTCCCGCGCACGAGGGGACGCACTCCATCGAACTCGCCAACGCGATTCTCCTCTCCGAGTGGGAGGGAAATGCGCGCATCGACCTTCCGATGGATGCCGAAAAATACGAGAAGGAACTCCTGCACCGCGGAGAAACAAGCACCTTCAAGAAACGGGAGATCGATCCCAGCAAGACGACTTCGGCTGCGGACTTTTCGAAGTCGTTCAAGTAGGTATATTCAGATCATGAAGCTCACAGGAATCGCCGACGAAGCGGGTGACGCGCTCGCCACGCAGATCAAGGCCCACAAGGAACTCGGATGGGACACCATCGAGGCGCGGTTCCTGCAGATTGGCGATTTCGAAAAGGGCAGCATTCACGAAATCCCCGAGGAAGCCTTCGAACTCGCGGTCGGCGAACTCGAGGCGGCAGGAATGGGCGTCTGCGGCGTGGGCTCAACCATCGGCAACTGGGCTCACTCGATCGAAGACCCCTTCGACATCACAGAAGGTGAAATCGAACGCTGCGTCGCCCGTATGCAGCGGCTCGGATCAAAGATCGTGCGCATCATGAGCTACGCGCTCCTCGAAGATGGCAAGGAAAACGATCTTCCCGATCAGAAGAAGGAGGAGCGGTTCAAGCGCATGCGCGAGATCAAGAAGCGCTTCGACGAGGCCGGCATCACTCCGGTGCACGAGAACTGCATGAACTACGGCGGCATGAGCATCCAACACGCGCTCGAACTGCAGGAAGCCGTGCCAGGATTGAAGTGGGTCTACGACACCGGGAATCCGGTGTTCAATCCCGACCGCTCGAAGCCGCGTCCGTATCCGCGTCAGGATTCATGGGATTTCTATCAGGCCCTCAAAGAGCATGTCGTCCATGTGCACATCAAGGACGGCTACTGGAACGACGAGGGCGAATGCGTCTTCACCATGCCAGGCGAGGGTGTCGGACACGTCGAGCGGATCGTCGCCGATCTTGCGAGCGATGGTTACGATGGCTATCTTTCGATCGAGCCTCACGTCGCCACCATCTTTCACGACACCGGCGAGGACGATTCCGATCCGGAAGAGAAGGCCCGTGAGATGTATGATAGCTATGTCGAATACGGGCGACGGATGGCGAACATCGTCGACAACGTCTCGGCCCCGAGCGCCGGATGAGAAAAACTGCCAGATTCCTTCCACTGATCATTGCCGCATCCGTCGCGGTTGGTATTTCCCTGCTGCCGCGCCATTCCCAAGAGACAAGCGCTCCCGCCGATCCGCCGCAACCCATTCAACCTCCTGCAGAACCCGAAGTCGTTTTCGTTTCGCACGATTGGGTCGAAGTCGTTCAAGAGGCCCCCAAGCGTGGATTGCCCACCTCTCTCGGTGCCGATCCCCGCGCGTGCACGATCCCGAAGTGCCGCAACTGCGTCATCCACGCCGTTTGGATGGAGGCGCTGTAGTCGGACGCCACTCGATTTTCGCTGGCGGGCGGGTTCGGACTCGGCGAGAATTGGTTCGCCCCCCAAAAATGCGATCCCTCACGCTCTGCCTCGTCTGCGCTTTGCTCTCGGCTGTCACCGCCGCGGCCCAATCCGTCGACAGCTTCACTCTGATCAACGCCGACACCGACTCTCCCGTCGCCGGTTTTGATCCCCTCCCCAACGGCACCACACTGAATCTCGCGACGCTCCCCACGCAAAACCTCAACATTCGAGCCAACACATCGCCTGCGACCGTCGGCAGCGTCCGGTTCGCCTTGAACGGAAACGCCAACTTCCGCACCGAGAACGCCGCACCCTACGCACTCGCTGGCGACAGCGGCGGGAACTACATCGCGTGGACGCCGAGCGTTGGCTCGAACACCCTGACCGCGACACCCTACACGGGTTCCGGCGCCGGCGGCTCCGCTGGAACGGCTCTGACAATCCAATTCGACGTGATCAATCAACCGGGCGGCAACACGCCGCCATCCGTCTCGATCTCGGCGCCAGCGGACGGCTCGACCTTCACCACCCCGGCAGACGTGACGGTATCCGCGAACGCGAGCGACTCGGACGGCTCGGTGACTTCCGTCGAGTTCTTCGCGAACGGTGGCTCGCTTGGCACGGACACAATCCCGCCGTTTTCGTTTCTCTGGCAGAGTGCACCCCAAGGTGTCCATTCCCTGACCGCAATCGCCACCGATGACGATTCGGCATCCACGACTTCTGCTGCCATCTCGATCACCGTGGGTAATCCGCCGCCGCCAGTGAAGGACACCAACTTCAGCCACGACCGCGGCTTCTACGATGCGCCGTTCAACCTCGTCATCACCACGGACACCGTCGGAGCGACCATTGTCTACACCTTGGACGGCAGCGAACCAACCGAGCAACACGGTACGCCATACACCGCCGCGATTCCCATTTCGACCACGGCGACGGTTCGCGCCTTCACCTACATGGCGGGGGCAGAATCGACGAACACCGACACCCAAACCTACATCTTTCCGGCGGATGTGGTCCAGCAACCCGCCACCATCCCCGGCTATCCGAACAACACCTACTGGCTGGGCGGAAGCCAGTCCAACACCGCCGTTCACGATCACGAGATGGATCCGGCCATCACCCAGAACGCGGCCTACAGCGGCGTGATGATCGTTGCGATGAAAGCGGTTCCCACAATGTCTCTCGTGTGCGATCCGGCCGAGATCTACGGAAACAGCGGCTTCTACGATGGAACGAATGTGGAGAAAGTGATCTCCGTCGAGGTTCTGTATCCAAACGATCCTGACGACAACGAACAGGCCGAAGCCGGAATCGAATCCCATTCCCACAAGCGCCTGAAACGATCGCTCCGCCTCAACTTCCGTGCCGAGTACGGCGACGCGAAATTCCGGACCGACCTCTTCCGCAAGTTTGTCCTCGGCAGCGATTCCGTGACGAACGAATTCGACCGCATCATCCTCCGGGCGGGAAACAATCGCAGCTGGGCCCGCATCTTCTCCAAGGAGAAGACGACCTACCTCATCGACGAGTTCGCCCGGCAGAGTCAGATCGCGATGTCCGGATTCGGGAAGCACGGCGCCTTCGTACATCTCTACATCAACGGCATCTACTGGGGGCTCTACAATCCGGTCGAGCGGGCCGACAAGTGGTTCACATCCGAATACTTTGGTGGATTGCCGGAGGATTGGTTCGCCGTGAACCACGGCGGCGACCTCAGCGGCATCGATGACCGCTACGACTATCTCAAGGGCACGCTCAAGGACAAGAACATGGCCGTCTCGGCCAACTACACGGAGCTTCAGGAGTATCTGAACATCGCCGATTTCGCCGACTACCTGATCCTTCACTGGTACACCGCCACCGGAGACTGGCCCCAGAACAACTGGTACGGCGGGAACCGCAATCCGAGTTCGCCCCTCGGCGCCCGTCCGCATCAGTATTTCCTCTGGGACGGTGAATGGTCGTGGGATCTTCCGCATGGCAGCGCGAACAATCCTCCGCCCTACGATCCGTGGGTCCATCCGGACTTTCGCGCCAACGACTCCAAGAACGGGCCGAACAACAAGGCCATCGCCAACATTTTCAATTCCGCCAAGGACTCGCCCGAGTTCCTGAGAGAATTCGGGGACCGGGTCTACGAGCACTTCTTCAACGATGGTGTGATGACGGATGCGAACTGCCTCGCGCGGTTCAACACCCTCGCCGATGCGGTGCGGCTTGCTGTCATTGGGGAATCCGCGCGCTGGGGGGATGCCTTGGAGAACCGTGGCGAACCGACATTCACCCGGGATGTCCACTGGCAGAACGAAGTCAACGTGATCGCCGGGCTCATGACCGGTCGCCGCGCCAAGTTCATCACCGCGCTCCGCGGCGAGGGTTACTACCCGAATATCGATCCGCCGGATTTCAGCCAACACGGCGGAACGATCGGCCCCGGATTCCAACTGACGATGGCCAATCCGAACGGGAGCGGCATGATCCTGTACACAACGGATGGCAGTGATCCGACGGCACCCGGTGCGACGACTTATTCGAGTCCGATTTCCCTCACCTCGTCGACGCTTGTGAAGGCTCGCGTGAACGACAATGGCATATGGAGCGCACTCCACGCGGCGACCTTCCTGCTTCCGGACCCGCCTCAGCTTCGCATTACTGAAATCATGTATCACCCGGCA
>CAJIAN010000889.1_pt1 | contig 10915 bp, 8 predicted proteins | sample 9199061 | NCBI WGS metagenome assembly CAJIAN01 (sample SAMEA7708264, study PRJEB35096) | sediment metagenome | biome: marine neritic benthic zone biome [ENVO:01000025]; feature: sediment [ENVO:00002007]; material: shallow marine sediment [ENVO:03000034] sea grass bed [ENVO_01000059] ...
ACTCGGTGCCGAGCACGTCCGACCGGGTTTTCGCGAAATTCGCGCGCAGGCGGTTGCCCAGCGTGACGCGATTCTTGATGCGCTTGTCGCGGACGGCGGGCATGGCGGGTTTCGCTGGCGAGAGTTTGGCGCGCTTGAATGCATTCCGCGTGCGGGTGCGCACTTCGCCGCGGCGGACCCCGGGTGTGCCTGCCCGCAGGCTGGGTGGAACAGGCTTCAAACCGAGTGCGGGCCGCACTGCGGGTGCGGGCCGCTCGGTCTTCACGCCCGATCCGGACGGTCGCCGAACTTCCGGCGTGATGGCGGGACCGGTGTCGCGCCAGTCGGGGAGCGGGTTCTCAGGACGCAACTCCAGCGGCCTCTCGGGACGCTTCTCGCTGTCGGGGAGCGGATGAATCCAGCGACGAATGCGCGTGTCCTCGAAAGGATGGGCTCCGCCCTTCAGTCCTCTTGCGAGAGTCTCGACCGCAAAGGCGGCGTGAAGCGTGCAGACAATCGCAAGCGCAGAGGCGTTTCTCATGTCGTTTTCTCCTCGGTGAGCGAGCCGTCTTTCGACAGTACGATGGCGAACCATCGCGTGGAATCGAATTCGGCACTGATAATCATGAAGATGACGGCGATCGGCACGGAGAGAAGCATGCCGAGAATGCCCCAGACGATGCCCCAGAGGGTGAGGGAGAGAAGAACGCCCATCGGACTGATGTTGAGCGTGCGTCCCATCATGGTGGGTTCGACGAGGTTTCCAACCGCGAGTTGAACACACTGGATTCCGATGAGGACGATCAATGCGGGGCCAAAGGTGTCGAATTGGATTAGCGCCAGGATCGTAGGCAGGATGGTCGCCACGGCAGAACCCACGTAGGGGATGAAGTTGAAAACGAAAATGAGGACCGCCCAGAATCCGGCGAAGTCGAGATCGACGAACTTCATGATCACGTAGGCGAGCACCGCCGTCAGCAGGCTCGCGAGCACCTTGACGCCAAGGTAGACTTTGATCTTGGCGTCGATCCGCGTGAGGATTGACCGCACTGAATTCCGCCGGGCTTCGTTTTCGAACAGAGCGTCGAATTTCTTCGCGAACACGCGGCGTTCGATCAGCAGGAAGATCACGTACATCGCGATGAGGACGCTGTCGCCGAGGAGGCTGCCGAGGATCGAGCCCACGGCGGCGGCCGTGGCGGCGAAGTCGATGCGCTCCATGATCGCATCCATGAGATTGTTCTCCTCGATGCCGACGAGTGCGAGCCCTTGATTGCAGAGCTCGTTGAGCCTCTCCTCGTAAGAGTCGGCCGAGGCCGTCATTTGAGTCACATTGGCGGCGATCAACGAGAAGAAGCCATAGATGACGAGGCCGATGAGCAGAATGGCGAGGACATTGCAGCTCCATCCGGGCAGAGACTTCCCGGCAACGGGTATCCTTGCGCAGACCGCGCTGAGCGCCTCGACGGTGTACCAGATGAGGACGGCGAGAACGAGAGGAATCAGTAGTCCCTTCCCGATGATGAGCAGCCAGAACGCGCCCACCACGAGGACGCCCCAGAGCGTGAAGCGGAGCAATCCCTGTGGGTTGCTCGGTGGGGGATCGCATGTTGTTGGATCGCTCATGAGATCTTCCTTTCTACCGCTGCGATGATGGAGGCGATGAAGACAGCAAGATACAGCGTCCCCGTGAGACCTGCGATTTCTGCTCCCAAAGAGGCAGTGTCACGAGCGCACCGGAAACCGCGATGGTCAAAGGGAGGGCTTGATAACGGCTCTTCAGGATCGGCATTTCTCTAGTCGACTCAGGCTAGCGACGAGAAATGCGATTGCTAGTCCGAAAACCGGTGTCGTAGTCTGGGCTCAGCACGACATGAGATCGGAAAACCAAAAACTAACGAGGCGTCAGGCGATTCGCGGGTCCATTCTAGGCACACTCGCGGCGGGTGGAGCGCTGCTGGCGAGTTGCGCCACGCGCGGTGCGGCGCGCAGGACTGGACGGAGGAGCGGTCGTCGCGTAGCCCGGCGTCACCGTCGGCGCGACTGATGGACTCTGCAGGAGAGAGTCTGCCTGACGTAGCTCGCCTCCTGTCTCGATTCGGTCTCGTCGGCGCAAACGGCGCGCCCGCGAGGGCCGAAAACGGACTCGTGCACGACACGTTCATCTCCTCGTTGGAAAACGGGGAGCGGGTCGTTTTGCAACGGATCAATAGGCACGTATTTCCCGACATCGATGCGCTCATGGAAAATGTCTCGCGAGTCTGCGCGCATTTCGCGGGACACGAGCAGCGATCGCCCGATCTGATTTACGCAACAGACGGTCGATCCTATCATTGTGACGAACATGGAGATGCATGGCGGGTGTTTCGCCACATCGAGGATACGGTGACGATCGAAGCATCCGACACGCCGGAGCAGGTTCGGGAGGCGGCATTCGCGTTCGGTGAATTCGCGACGGCCGTGAGCGATCTTCCGCCGCCTCGGCTTCATGTGACGATTCCCGGATTCCACGATACGCGGAGGCGACTGGATGATTTCGTTGCGGCGGTGGATTCCGATCCTCAGGGGCGTGCCGATTCCGTGCGAGAGGCGATTGAGGAGGCGCTCTCGCATGGTGACTTGGTTTCTGCCATCCCGGTTGCGCATCTGCCCGAAAGGATTGCGCACAACGACGCCAAAATCGGCAATGTGCTCTTTGATGCCGAGTCGGAAAAGGCGGTTTGCGTGATCGACTTCGATACGGTCATGCCGGGAACGGTGCTTCACGATTTTGGTGATCTCGTTAGGAGCGGGGTGGCCACGGTTTCGGAGAACGAGCCGGATCTCGGTCTTGTCGAAGTCTCCATGCCGCTGTTTCGCGCCATTACGGATGGCTATTTGGCGGGGTGCGATGGATGGCTCACGTCGCAGGAAGTGCGGTTGCTTCCAGTGGCCGGAATCGTGATCGCTTACGAGCAGGCGCTGCGATTCCTAACGGATCACCTGCGTGGAGATCCCTACTACAAGACGGAGCACGAAGCGCAGAATCTGGACCGGGCGAGGAATCAGTTGCGGTTGGTCGACCGATTGGAGCGACATCGGGCCGAGATGGAGGACATCGTGGGCGCAGTTCTTGACTCGGCGTGATCGCTGATGCTCAAATCAAGACGCCCTCTATGATTTCGAAAGTCTGCTCTTATTTCTGCGCGGGCGCTTTCATCGCGTTCAGCCTCTCCGCGAATGCGGATCTCATCACCCCCGGCAGCGCCACGCTGGAGGCCTCCTCGGAATTTTTCCCTGCGGCGAACATCGCCAACGACAGCGGACTGAGTGGCGCCGCAGACGAAGGGAACTACACGACGATCACCCATGCCGCAGCGAGCGGATCGACCGCATGGACCACGGACGCGCCGGGGGGTGGGGCCGCCGACTACTTTGCGCTCGATCGCGGGCTGGCGCCGCTTCCGGTGTTCACGCTGTCGCTCGACACGGTGTATCGGCTCACGGACCTGGTGTTTTGGGGCTACCACTTCAACAATCCAAATGGGAACGAATCCAAAACGTTCATGCTCGAGTTCTCCCAGGACGGGGGAGGGACGTATCCGCAAATGGTCACCGTAAGCAGTCCCGCCATCACCCAGGGCATTGCGACGACGATGAGCTTCGGGGGAGACTTTTTCGCGAATCAAATTCGGATGACCGTGACCGACAATTGGTTCGAGAACGCGGGGGGTGGGGATCGCGCCGGGATTGGTGAAGTGAAGTTTCTCGGTCAGGTCGCCTCGGATCCGTTTCTCGATGCGCCGAGCGAGGTGGTGATCGAATCCGATGGAACCGTTGAGAACGTGATGATCGACATCGCGAACGGGGGTGCAACGCAGGTCCTGCTGATCGATCAGTTGCTCACGGGCGGCACGGATGCCGGCAAGATCTCGGGAATCACGTTCCCCGACATGCTCGATCCGGGTGAAGCGGGGGAGATCGCGTTCGCGTTCGATCCCGGGGGCGTGGCCGGTCCGATTTCTGCGGAGCTGATCGTTGACACGAATGATCCCGCGCTCGATGAAACCGTGATTGCGATCACCGGGGCGGTCCGGAATCCGTGGGCCAAGTTTCCGGATCAGCTTGAGTTCGTCCTTGGCCCGCTCCCATCGAACGCCGGAACGCAGATGGTCTCCGCGCAGGTCGAGAATCTGGGCAGCACAGCCAGCCTCAATCTCACCCCGCAGGCATTCATGGGACCGCATGCATCGCACTTTTCGGTGTCGGCCAATCCGAGCCCCCTTCCCGCCGGCGGAATGGGTGATCTCGTAGTGAATTTCGATCCGCAGGGACGTGATGGGATCTTCAGGGCGCAACTGCCGGTCTCGACGGACGACTTCGCGCTGCCTTCGGTGACCCTTTCCTTTCTCGTCAACCTCGAAGTCGCGGAGCCGCTGGTTGCGTGGTGGCCGCTGGACGTGGACGGGACCGACGCTACCGGGAACGGGCACGATGGCACGCCGATTGGGAATCCGGTCACTGCGGCAGGCGCGAACTCGAGAACGGGAGGATCGATCGACTTCGATGGCGCGACCCGGTTTGATGTGCCCTTCAGTCCGGACCTCAATCCGGAAAGCTTCACGGTCACCCTGTGGGCGAACGCCGACGCAGCCGCGGGAGCCTTCCATTCGCCGATCACGAGTCGCGACGACTTCCAAGGTGGCGTCGAGACCCACGGCTATATCATCTACAATGACAGTGACGGGAATTGGAACTTCTGGACCGGCAATGGGAATCCCGGTTGGGATACCCTGCCGGGTTCACCGGTTGTGGTGGGGCAGTGGACACACGTCGCGATCGTCTACGACTCGCTGGCGAACTCGAAGACGCTGTACATCGATGGCGTCGCCGTGAATGTCGACGATGCGCCCGGGCCCCCACAGTACAGCCCCAACGGGACCACTGAACAGGACCCCCTTCACATCGGCGCTGGGCAGGACGACGGGTTGGCTTTCTGGTTCGACGGGCGCATCGACGACATCGGAATGTTCAGAGACGCGTTGAGCTCGGATGACATCGTTCTCATTCGTGACCACGGAGTCGTCGCATTCGCCAACCCCATCCCGCCATTCAATATCACCGAGATCCGCCGGCTTCCGAATGGCCATGTCGAGCTGACCTTCGAATCCGAGCAGGGGACGGTCTACGAGGTGGAGCGTTCCGCGGATCTGCTCGAGTGGGACACGCTGCCGGAAATTCCGATAGGCGGGGAAGGGGAGACGACGATTTTCACTGACACAAATCCGTTACCAGATGAGCCTCACGTGTTCTACCGCGTCATCAACACGGGCGAGCAGGACTGAGGCTACCTAGTCCTCGTCCTCGAGAGAGAGAATCTCGACCTTGCGGAAGTCAACGGGGTGGCTTTCGGACTGAAGCGAGATAGTGCCGCTCTTGAGGAGCGTGCCGTCGTCGAGCTGGGGCATCTGGTATTCGAGAACAACCTTCCCGTCGACGAGGTGCCGGATGCGACCCGCTCCGCGCACTTCGATTTCAGCCGTGACCCACTGGTCGCCGTGGTAGGTCTTCGATTTCGACTTGATGCAGTGACGCTTCTCGAGCTTGCCGTTCATCACGACCTGAGTGCCCGGCGTGCAGAGATTCGCCGTGGTGCGCTCTTCGGTCCCGTTTCCGCCCAGCAGTTGGACCTCGATCGAGTCTGGGAAATCCTGATCGGTCTTCATTTTCCTAGGATCCTGCCCGTGCACCATCACGCCGCTGTTGCGAATGGCCCATCCGGGACCTTCGGGAACCTGCTCCCCGACGAAGCGGTATTCGACACGCAGTTTGTACTTCGAAAACGGCGTCTTATAGAAAAGGTGACCGAACTTCTGACCGAACGTCTTATAGGCTTCTTTGTCGTAGCGGACTTTCAGGATGCCATCTTCGACGCGGAAAGTGTTGGCGAAGTTTTCCCCGTATTCGTGGTAGCGGATTTTCGGTGTCCAGCCACTGAGATCCTTCCCATTGAAGAGAGAAACCCACTTTTCGTTCGATTTGGACTTCTCGTCGGCCGAACCGATGGCGACCGAACTCGCAAGCAGCATCGTGAGGAGGGGAAATAGGTGTGTTCGCATGCCGCGAATCTAGCGAATCGGAAGAGCGAATGCTCATTTTTTTCCATTAATTTGCATATGCGTGGGCATTCTCCGTCAAAGTGACATGGACATCTCGACACTCCCTCTTCTCATCTTCCTCGCCGGAGCCGCCATTCCCTTTGTCGTTCTTGCTCACGCCGCGGCAGACACGGCCAGAGCCGAGGCCGAGACCTCGTCGGAGCAGTAGGAACTGCCTACTTCAGCTCCAAAAGGATTGGGCAATGATCTGATCCCATTATGTCGCTAAGGATCAGCGAGTTCTTGACTTTCTTACGTAGTTCCGAGGATACGCACCAGTAGTCGATCCTCCATCCGATGTTTTTCGCGCGGGCATTCATCCGGTAGGTCCACCACGTGTAGTGGTCCGGTCCCGTCTCGAATTCCCGGAAGGTGTCGACGAATCCTGCTTTGACAAGATTCGTGAATCCCGCCCGCTCCTCGTCCGTGAAACCAGCGCTTTTCCGATTGTTCCTGGGTCGCGCCAGATCGATCTCCTCGTGGGCGACGTTCAGGTCGCCGCAGAAGACCACGGGCTTCGTTTTCTCAAGCTTTGTCAGGTATTTTCGAAAGTCAGTGTCCCACTGAACCCGGTAGTCGAGGCGTCGGAGTTCGTTCTGCGCGTTTGGCGTGTAGACATTGACAAGATACCAGGACGGAAACTCGAGGGTGAGGACGCGGCCCTCGCTGTCATGCTTTTTGATGCCCATGCCAAGTGACACGCTCTTTGGCTTCTTTCGCGTGAAGACAGCGGTTCCCGAGTAGCCTTTTTTTTCCGCGGGATTCCAGTAGTCGTGGTAGGCGTCGTCAAGCCACTCGAGATCCACCTGATCCGGATGGGCCTTCGTTTCCTGCAGGCAGAGGATATCGGGTTGATGCCCTTCTACAAAGGCGTCCAGTCCCTTACCGAGGACAGCCCGGATGCCATTCACGTTCCAAGAAATCAGCTTCATTGCGTCGCGGAATGGGATGGCATGCGTGACATCGGTGTAGCAAGGGAAATCCCTGTAAAACGGGTAGTTTTTCCTTGAAATGGTGGAGAAACTGGGTAAATCAAAACGCGCTTGATCGTTGTCGCTTTATCTGTTTAGTCTCCATCCCCTCCTTTATGGCGAATTGCCTAAACACGAAGTGGTAACACATGATTGAAGTAAAGAATATCATCAAACGATTCGGGCCGAAAACGGCCGTGGATGACATCTCGTTCACCGTGGAGAAGGGCCAGGTTCTCGGCTTCCTCGGTCCAAATGGTGCCGGCAAGTCCACGACCATGCGCATGATCACGGGCTATTTCGCTCCGACATCGGGATCGATCTCGGTGGACGGCATCGATGCCGTTGACAAGCCGCAGGTTGCGAAATCAAAAATCGGATACCTACCAGAGAACGCGCCGCTCTATACGGAGATGGCGGTTGTCGATTTCATCACCTTCTGCGGTCAAATGCGTGGTCTCTCCGGTGCGGAACTTGGGAAGGCGGTCGACCGCGCACTCGACATGTGTTTCCTGCAGTCGGTGCGGCATCAGAGCATCGACACCCTGTCGAAAGGTTACCGGCACCGGACATGCTTTGCGCAGTCGGTCATCCACGATCCGGACATTCTCATCCTGGACGAGCCGACGGATGGTCTCGATCCCAATCAGAAGCACGAAGTCCGTGGAATGATCAAGCGGATGGGAGAGGAAAAGGCGATCATCTTCTCCACGCACATCCTTGAAGAGGTCGAGGCCGCCTGCTCCCGCGCGATGATCATCGATCAGGGCAGGGTGGTGGCCGATGGACCGCCGGAGGAACTCAAGGCAAGGGACGCCGAGGCTGGATCGTTGAAGATCGATATTCGCGGTCAGTCCGGCGGGAGCATCCGCAACGATCTAAGCGGGCTGTCGGCAGCGGGAGACATCACCGAGATCCGTTCCACCGAGACCGGGCTGGTGGCCCTGGTCGTTCCGAAGAACGGCGATGGCGCTCTTCCCGAACAGATCTTCAACCTCTGTCGTGACAAGAATCTTGTCCTTGGCGAGATGGGACAGCGCGAAGGACGGCTGGACAACGTGTTCCGTGACATCACGGTTTCGGAAACCAAGGTCGATCAGGAAGCAGAAGAAACCGGAACTACAGCGGACGCCTAAACATCCCCCAATTTCAATCCACAAGCAGAAGTGATCCGAGCATGAACAATGCACTCACCAACATCTGGACGGTATTCAAGCGCGAGCTGAAGTCGCACTTCAATTCGATGCTCGCCTATGTGTTCATCATCATCTTCGTCGTTCTCGCGATGGTGATGACATTCCTCTTCGGCCGATTCCTCGAGCGAGGCGACGCATCGCTGGAGTCGCAGTTCTTCTTCTGGCATCCATGGCTCTTCATGCTCCTCGGTCCCGCCGTGGGCATGCGCCTCTGGTCCGAGGAGAACCGCACGGGAACCGTCGAACTCCTGCTGACGATGCCCATCGCGACTTGGCACGCCATTCTCGGGAAGTTCCTCGCGGCCTGCACGGTAATTTTCCTCGCGCTCTTCGCGACGTTCCCGATCGTCATCACCCTTTTCACACTCGGTGATCCGGATGTGGGTCCGATCTTCGTCGGCTACCTCGCGAGCTTCCTCGTTGCCGCAACTTATGTGGCCGTGACCTGCGCAGTGAGTGCGTTCACGAGAAGTCTTGTGACCTGCCTCGTCGTGTCGGTGGCGATCTGCCTTTCGCTGACGCTCCTCGGTTTCCCCATGACGACCGATTTCTTCGCCGACTACAACACGGTTCTCGCAAGTTTCCTCTCTCTCTCCAGCCCCATGGGACATTTCCTCGAAATGATCCGGGGGGTGGTCACCCTCAATGATGTGGTGTTCTATGCTTCGATCATTGGTTTCTGCCTCTTCCTCACGAGCGTGGTGATTCGCTCGAAGCGCGCCTGATCATCCCTATCGAACTACGAACCAATCTAGAATCATGAGCGAACATTCCAGCAAAGGCAGCGTCTGGCTCTTCTCCGGTCTGGGCGTGGTCATCGTCATCGCGCTTCTCGTCATTCTGAACTGGACGTCCGGCAAACTGAGCGCCAAGGCGGACTTCACCGAGCACAAGCTCTACACACTATCCGACGGAACGAAGAACATCCTAGGGCGTCTCGACACTCCCGTTCAGGTCCGCTTCTATGCGACCCAGGACAGCGATCTGATGCCGCAGTTCCTGCGAGAGTATGCAGACGACGTCGAATCCCTCCTGCTTGAATACAAGGAGCATGCACCGAAGGACATGTTCGAATTGAGCATCTACAATCCGGAGCCGGACACCGACGACGAGGACAACGCGCGCCTCAATGGTATCCGTCCCCGTCCGGTCGGCAAATCGGAACCGATCTACCTCGGCCTGTCGGTGACAATGCTCGAAAAGAAGGTCGCGCTTCCCTTTCTCAATCCATCCCGCGACCAGCTCCTCGAGTACGACATCTCGCGGGCGATCGTCGAGGTGACGACGACGACGAAGCCCGTTGTCGGCGTGATGACGGCGCTGCCGATGGCCGGAGGCCCTCAGCTCCCTCCCCAGATGCGCCAGGGGCCTCAGCAGCGGCCATGGTTCGTGTATCAGGACCTCAAGCGGGACTACGAGGTCCGCGATCTGAGCCCGACCTCGACGGAAAAGATCGATGATGACATCGATCTGCTGCTGCTTGTCCACCCGAATGGGATCACCGAGGAGGCCGAGTACGCGATTGACCAGTATCTTCTCAAAGGCGGAAAGCTCATGGCGTTCCTCGATCCGTTCAGTGCGGTTGCCTCGGCGAGCCAGCAAGGCCGGCCGAATCCGATGATGCCTTCGCCCGGACAGAACTCCGACCTGAAGAAGCTCCTGCCGGCGTGGGGTCTGGAGTTCGAGTCGATGCAGGTGATGGCGGACATGAAGTTTCGTCAGCAGGTTGGCAGGAACGAGTACAATCCCGCGGTAATCAACGTCGGGTCGGACGGCATCAATAGCGAGGATGTCGTCACCAATCAGATTCGGGATCTTCTGTTCTACTTTCCAGGTGCCTTTTATGGCGAGCCCAAGGAGGGACTCGAAATGGATGTCCTCGTCAACACATCGAAGCAGGCGGGAACGGTGGATGCGATGCAGGCGCAACAGGCTCCCTCGCGTCTCGAGGTGAAGGCGAGCGGCAAGGAGCATCCGCTGATGCTGCGTCTGTCCGGCAGTTTCACCACGGCGTTTCCTGAAGGCGCTCCCGGCAAGAAGGACGACGACGAAAAGGACGAGGCCGACGAAAAGGACGCGGGTGGAGAAGGTGAGGAAAAGAAGGACGGCGAAGGCGAGGACAAAGAGGAGAAGAAGGAGAAAGACGATTCTTTGAAGGAATCGCAAAAGGCTTCGACGGTCGTGCTTGTCGCCGATTCCGACATGCTCTACGACCAGCTGATCATTCAGCGCACGATTTTCGGAGTGCAGCCGCTCAACAGCAATCTCGCAGTCGTTCAAAACCTGATCGAGCAGCTTTCCGGTGACAGCGATTTGATTGCCGTGCGAAGCCGCGGCAGCACGCAGCGCCCGTTCACCAAGTTCCAGGAGATGGAGGCGGCCGCTCAGGAGAAGCGCCGCGGCGAACTCAAGGATCTCGAAGAGTCGCGCGCCGAGGCTCAACGCAAGGTGGACGAGCTGCAGGCCAAGAAAACCGGCGACCAGCAGTTCATCGCTTCACCCGAGCAGGAAGCGGAAATCGAGAAGTTCAACAAGGAGGTTGCCGAGAAGGGCAAGAAGCTGAGAGCGCTTCAGAAGGAGACCCGAAAGGACATCACCGCGATCAAGAATCGAATTCAGGCCATCAACATAG
>CAJIAN010000913.1_pt1 | contig 10914 bp, 6 predicted proteins | sample 9199061 | NCBI WGS metagenome assembly CAJIAN01 (sample SAMEA7708264, study PRJEB35096) | sediment metagenome | biome: marine neritic benthic zone biome [ENVO:01000025]; feature: sediment [ENVO:00002007]; material: shallow marine sediment [ENVO:03000034] sea grass bed [ENVO_01000059] ...
ACATTTTGGAGTTGATAAAATACAAATTGATCGCGGTCAGTTCGATGGTCAGACCGGCGTTCAGAGCCTCGATGATTTGATCGTTGCCTTTCATTTCAAATATATGGGTGATTATCAGTAACGTTCGTCTCTAATGTTAGGACGCGGAAACCGGAGGGCCAAGAGGATTCGCGATTCGCCCACGAATTCCATCGTCATTTCCTCGCGGGAAGTGATAGCTTCCTTCCCATGAACGTGAAATCCTTCATCGCCGTAATCGCCGCCGTCGTGGGCTTCTTTGTCGCGAAATATGCGATCGAGACCCGGATTTCGAAGAAGAGATCGAAGGTCGAGATTCCCGAAGAGTACAAAGACAACGAAGCGTTGAAGGAGATGGTTGGGGCGGTCGAGGAGAATCAGGAGGCGATAAAGAACGCGAAAACGATCGACGACGCGTTGAGGGTTACGGAGGAAACGATCTCGAAGACGCTGCCGCTGAAAGTGGATGGCAACACGACGCTGGTCCGCGTGAAAGCCGGACCGGGGAAGCTCTTCACCTACGAATACACGGTCACCGGCATCGGAGCCATGACTGGCGAGGAGCTCAAGAGGAACCTCCGACCGCATCTGGAGCGGCAGTACAACGGCCCCAACATGCGCTCATTCAAACAGGGCGGCGTGGTCGCCGTTTACAAATACGCGAAGGCCGACGGAACGTTTCTCTGCGAACTGGAGATCAAGCCGTAGTAGCTACCTGAAATTGACGCATACTTCCGCCAGTCTTTCGATGCCTACTGCTTCAATGGAATCTGCAATCGAAGAACGGATGGAACCCGGGAACACGACATAGAGCTTCTCGAGGTCCAAATCTTGGATGGCAGTTTTCATCGAATCGGTTACCGAGGGCGAGTCGGAAGTTTTGAATTCGACCCCAATGCGATTCCCCGGCAGGTCGATTACAAGATCGACTTCTGCACCTCCCTGAACCGACCATCTGAAACAGTGTTCCTCCCGGATTTCCGCGAGGCGAATAAACTGGTCGGTTCCGAATGCCTCCCACGAGAATCCCTTCCGAGGATGTGATTCGAGGTGCGAATGTTCGGAAATTCGCAGAAGATTGTGGAGAATACCCGCATCGCGGAGCAGCAGCGTAGGGCTGCGCCGTATGCGTTTCCGCACGTTTGTTTCAAACGGCGGTAGCTCACGGAGCAGGTAGGCGCCCTTCAAGGTTTCGATGTAACTCTGGACAGTTTTGTAGCTGAGACCGAGCACATTTGCGGCTGCTGAATGATTCCAAGGCTGTCCGCAGGAATCGGCGATGATCTCGAGTAGTTTGCGGATTTGTGATGGGGCCAGATCAGAGTGGCTCCAGATCCTCAGATCTCGGCCGATTAGGAGACTGAGGTAGTTCTCACGCCATTCGTAGGCGAGTTCGTCGTTAGGTGCGAGGTATGATGGAGGGTGGCCGCCACGGAGCCAGAGTGCCTTCCAGTCGTCCGTTTCAATCTCGTCGAGGTCGAACCCACCGATCTCGATAATCGCTGCCCGGCCCGCAAGGCTTTCAGAGACCGCGTGAAGGAGACTTGGTGCAACGCTTCCTGTGACGATAAACCGAGCCGGTTTCTCGGGGCGGTCCGCCAGAACGCGCAGCGTGCGAAAAATCTCTGGAAGCTCTTGGGCTTCGTCGATCACCACCCAGCCGTTCAATTCGCCGAGCACGGTCAGGGGGTTGTCGGTTAACCGGACAGCATCGATCGTTCTTTCAAGGTCGAAATAGTGATCCGGCGAGGTCGCGAGCGTACGGCAGAGTTCAGTTTTTCCTGTCTGCCGTGCGCCTAGAACCACCGTCACCGGATAACGGTGGCTCGCATCGTGGATCCTGGATCCCAGCCGATTTCTTTCGACAAATGACATGCTTGCAAATTAGAGTCTAAGAGTCTAATTTGCAAGCATGAGCCGGATTCCCTTTGAATCACCGGATTTCGGGTGGGAGGATCTTGAGAAATTCATGGTGCGATTTCTCAATGCGGGGATTTCGCTATTGGCTGACTATGGTGATGAATCGGCGGAGAGACGAATTCTGACGGCGGTTTCGTATGGAAAGAAAGGCGACAAACAGAAGGGGATAGATATCCGAGCCAAGGTGGAGGGGGGAGAGATCTGGTGTTTCCAATGCAAGCTTTTCACGAGAGGCAGAGATGATCGCCTGACGCTGTTCGAATGTGAAAAGATTGTCTCAGAGACAGAATACGTGGCGGACAAATACTTCCTTGTCGCGGTTGCGAGACGTGATGTCCATCCAGACGCCGTTGACTATATCGACAGCAAGGAGGGATGGGACCTCTGGGATAGCGATGTCCTTTCTTCACAGTTTCTCGCACGAGTCCGGCCGCAGGACAGTGTGATGATTCTCGAAGAGTTCTTTGATTCGCGAACGGTTGCGCAGATTCTCGGTTCACTCAGATCGTCTCAGTTGGTCAGTGCGGATGAGTATTTCAAATCCAGCACCAGAGAGAAAAGCGCCTTCAATCATCTGACGCGATTGGTGGGTGAGGGACGGCGTGAACTCGTTGACGCCTTGCACCGATTCGTCGCGGACTCGGAGAAAACAGTGATGCTAGTTTCCGCGCGAGGAGGAGAGGGAAAGAGCCGCTGCCTCAAGGAATTTGCAGATGAGTTTGAATCAAAGCATCCGAAACGCACGCTGCGATTTGTGAGCCATCTTGCCGCAGACGACGGGACAAGCGAAATGATAATTCAGCCCGGAGAATTCGTCGTTGTTCATGAGGACGGTCATCGGGTCGAGACGCTAAGGCCGGCGCTCTTGGCTGCGATGGCGCAAAGGGATGGGGCCAAACTGGTTCTTACTCTGCGTCCACAGGGTTTCGAGGCCGTTCGCGAGGCGTTGCGAAAGGTTGGACTGGAATTCGACGATTGCGAAGTGTGTCCTGCGGTTTCACCCTTGAAACGATCAGAGATGGTCGAGTTGGCGCGCGAAGTGCTCGGAAAGTCGCGGGCGATGGAACCGCACACGCTGGCAGAATGGTCTGACCGGTCCCCTCTGATCTGTGTCGTGGGTGGCAACTTGATACGCGAGGCGGCTTTGCGCCCGCACGAATTTCGCGATAGCAAGGCGTTTCAGGAGGAGGTCTTCCACCGTTTTGAAACGCAGAATCTGGAGTCCCTCTGTGAGCGCAGTGTGGAACGTCGCGACATTCTAAAACGCCTCCTGCGTGTGCTAGCGATGCTAGCACCCTATCCAGACGATCGGGCCGCGCGGAAAACACTCGCCGGTTTCTTTCGGCTTCCGGTCGATGAATGCATGAAACGACTGGATGAACTTCTAGCATCGGAACTCGTCAATCTGACCTATCACGGGTGGCGTGTTGGGCCCGACCTCTTTGCCGATCACCTCGTCTACGTGTCGTGTCTGAGAGACAGTCTGGCTTCCCCACTCTGCGAGGAGGTCATCGATGCCTTCGGGGCGAATCACTTTCCCGCGCTTCTGCGCAATCTTTCGGAAGCCGAATGGAGATGTCGTGCGACTAAGAATGCGCAAGTCGATCTGACCGGGCCACTGTGGGAAAGTTTCAAGAAGAAGTTCGAAGCAAGTTCGTTTTACGACCGAAGGGAAATGCTTGAGACATGGGTTGGCTTCAGCGTCTTCCTGCCGGAGAAGAGTCTTGAGTTGGCGAACTTGGCCATTGACCAGACTACTGCGCCGAGGATGGAAGGCTTGAGTACGTTTGGGGACTGGGAGAACTCGCTGGACACACACCGACGCGTGATAGCAATGTTGCCGGCGGTGCTCAAACCCGTCGGCATCTTTCATGAAGACCGTCGGTTTGAAGTTTTTGATTTATTGGGGCAACTCGGGGTGGATTGGGAATCGGAACCTTCCGTTGGATCGCACAATGAGGACAACCATCCGTGGACGAAAATCGCGGCGGCGGCCTCGTTTTCATTGGAACAACCCATGGATTCCGTCAATGGTGTCATTGCGTGGCTAGGGTCGCGAATTGGCGTAGGGAAGGTCAATACGTTGATCGATTGGCCATCCAGTTTTCTGTCCGTCGTTCTGCGACCCATTTTTGATAAGGCGATTAATCGTACTTACAGCGAAGGGATGAACGTCGTGTTTCAGACGATTCCCCTCAGCTATGAGAAAACCGTACTGCACCGTGAACGCGCATTCTCGCTCATTGAGAAGGCTATCGTTCCCCGGTCTGAAAACGCGTGCATGAACGTGATTCCAGTGTTGAAGCATGCGGCCTCTTCCGACGGAGGTTTGTTCAACGCGAAGATCGATCTCGGCAAGTGGCGTCCGGCCCGAATTCAAGCGCTGAAGCTTCTAGGTCTCTGCGCCGAATCGTGGGATTCGCCCTTTGTTCGCTTTCAAGTCTGGCGAAGTTGCGCTACGGGGATTCCCTATGAAAAGGACTGCGATATTGCGGCAACGCTGCGCGACGTCCTGCGCGGAGTTCGCCGTGATAGGGAGCTGTCGCTCGCGCTCGCAGTACTCGGCGAGGATCACGAAGGACTGCTGGAGGAAGACCTAGGCGTCGAGCCAGACTACCACAAGCGATCTGAGAATTGGACGAATTTCTGTGCCGAATTGGCGGAGTCCATCTTGAAAGCATTCGAGAGCGACGCGGACTTGCTCAAGTATCTCGAGGCATTCGATGAAGATGCGAAGAAGCGGAACTTTTCTCCGAATTGGTGGGCACTCATCGTCGCCATGTGCAAGACGAATGAGGCCCGAATTGCCCGGATTGTCGAGATGTTGCTCTCAGGTAGATCGTCTTTTCTTTGCAATCACTTCAACTCGTTTGTGCATCATCTTCCCAGTGTGTCGGATGATCAACGAGATGAGTGGCTTGCTCGGGCGCTAGACGGTGCGGGTGATGAAATACGGCGCTCCATCTTAGTTGGCATCCAGTGGCTTGATGATGCCCCAATGCGCGAAACGAGTAAGGCGTTGCACAAGGCGACGAGCGGCGATGGCGGAGGCGAATTGCGTGCAATGTCCACCATTGCACTCGTTGAAGCGTTGCTTCGAGGACGTGCTTGGCCGATGCGGTTCCTTCGCGAAGTGTCTTTTAAGGAAATCGATGAAGATACATTCGCCGCCATCCTTGGGAAGATTTCGAAAGCGCTGCGTTACGGAAGGTTGGAAATAGAGCGTGAGTTTGTCACCAAACTGATCGAGCGCCTCGCCGCCGTTGATGAGATTCGGCGAGATCCTCACGAAACGTTTATCAAGACCGCTGCTGGAATAGCACCCATTGAGATATTCGAGTTCTTGCGCCGTCGTATCGAACATGTGGAGTCTCTCTCTGAGTCAGAAAGAGAGCAGGCTAGTCCGCCCATCCCTTACGATCTCGAGCCATGGAAGATAGAAGGTTTCTCAGGCGAACCGGGATTCGATGAGGCTGTGGGTTTTCTTGCCGCAAAGATGAAATGCGGCGACCGAAAGCTTGCCAATCTGTGGAAATCGCTGTTTGTCGCTGCTGTCATGATGAATGATAGCGGCAAGGGTGCATCGGCGTTGACCCAGTGGTTGCGCGAAGCCGACGAGGTTGAGTCCTTTCTTAGAATCACTGATGCGCTGAATTCGCGCGGCTGTGGTTTCGTCTTCACGGAATTCGAACTCGTCAAAGAGATCCTTGAAAAGGCACGGATGCTTGGTGTTTCGGAGTACAAGCGAGTGTGTGCAAGTCTTCTTCCTGAGCCGTCACATCGCGGTTACAAGAATGGCGTCCCGGACGACAGTTCCCGCTGGGTCCTCGAAAATGCGCGGGAGGCCGCCGCAGCCCATGCCGATGACGAAACGTTGCTGGAATTCTACGAATCAATCGTTGATCGGGAGGTGCGCGACCAAGAATTCCACAAAGAACGCTATCAGAACGATTTGCTCGCAATGGCGTAGGATGGCTACGCGATGAGCCCCTTCGCTACCTCGCCGTAGACATCGGTGAGGCGGAAGTCGCGGCCGGCGTAGCGGTAGGTGAGCTTCGTGTGGTCGAGGCCTAGCAGATGCAGAATCGTGGCGTGAAGGTCGTGAGTGTGGATCGTGTTCTCCACGGCGGTGCGGCCGACCTCGTCGGTGGCACCGTAGCGGATCCCGCCCTTCACACCGCCGCCAGCCATGAACATCGAGTAACCGCGGTTGTTGTGGCGGCGACCGTCGTTCTTCGCGCTTTGGGCTTCCGGCGAGCGTCCGAATTCGCCTCCCCAGACGATAAGCGTGTCTTCGAACATGCCGCGCGACTTGAGATCGGCGATGAGCGCGGCGATGGGCTTGTCGATGGCGCCACAGTTTGAGGTCAGCTTCGTTTTGAGACCGTTGTGTTGATCCCAGCCGTTCTTGGTGACTTGGATGAAGCGCACGCCAGACTCCGCCAACCGACGCGCCATCAGACACTGGGTGCCGAAATTGTCGGTCGTCTTCTCGCCGATCCCATACGCCTTCTTCACGTTCTCCGGTTCGTCGGAAAGATTCATCACCGTGGGCACGGCGGTCTGCATTCGGTAGGCGAGTTCGAAGGATTCGATGACGCCCTCGATTTCCGAATTCTTCTCGACGCGGTCGAGCAGGCCGCGGTTCATCGATTGCAGGAAGTCGAGCTGCTTGCGCTGCGCCTTCTTGGAGAGATTCGGATTCAGGATGTTCGGAACCTTCTGGTTGCCGCTCGATGTGACCCGGGTGCCTTGGTAACTCGCGGGCAGGAAAGCGGAGCCGTAGTTCTGGGCGCCGCCGAGACGATCCAGCGGGTTGATCGTCACGAAGCCGGGAAGGTCGGCGTTGTCCGTGCCGAGTCCGTAGGTGATCCAGGAGCCGAGCGAGGGCCGCACGAAATTGATGCTGCCGGTGTGGAGGGCGACGGTGGCCTGAGGGTGCGCCGGCGTGCTGGTGTGCATGCCATTGAGAACACAGAGGTCGTCGTCGTGTTTCGCGAGATGCGGGAACAGGCTGGAGAGCATCAGACCACTCTGACCGTGTGGGCTGAACTCAAACGGCGAGGCCATCAACTTCCCGTTGATCTTTTTCCCATTGTATTCGCCCGACGCGGCCTTGCCGTCGTTCTTCTGAAGCGCGGGCTTGTAGTCGAAGGTGTCGACGTGGCTCGGTCCGCCCTGCATGAACATGAAGATCACGCGCTTCGCTTTCGCAGGGAAATGCGAGTCGCGCGGCGCGAGCGGATTTCGGTAGGCGGCCTCTTTGATCGCAGCCTCGGTGGAGAGCCCGGCGAGGGCAAGGTAACCGAATCCGCAGGACGCAGACTTCAGAAAGGAGCGGCGGGAGGTGTTGGTGAGCTCAGTTGTCATGATATGGATCGTTCTGGTTATCGGACGTAACGGAATTCGGCGGAGGCGAAAAGTGACTGGTAAAGTGCCGACCACGCGTCGGTATGGGCGGTCTTGTCGTTGGACAATTCGTCGGCGAACTCGCCGAGAAATTTTTCCGCGTGCTCGGCTTCGACCGAGGTCGGCTTGCGCCCAAGCGTCTGCTCGTAGGCAAACTCGATGCGCGTGCGCGCGTCGGGAGCGTTCATCTTCACCGTGCGTTCGGCGGCGTGGCCCGACTGACCGATGACGAAGTCGTCGTTCATCATGAAGAGGGCCTGCGTGGAAACGGTCGTCACGTCGCGCTTTCCAGTGACTTGGCTCGGCTCGGCAAAGTCGAAGACGGTGAGCATCTCGGGAACGAAGCTGCGCACGATCGGCAGATACACGCTCCGGTGGTTGCTGTTCATGGCTTCAGCAATTTGGTTGTTCGCGCCGCGGATCTCGCCGCCTTTGCTCGTGTGCACGCGCGATTTTTCCGGCGCCTTGAGATCGATCTGGCCGGAGGCGTAGAGCATCGAGTCACGAAGCGCCTCGACTTCGAGACGGCGAACGTTCATCCGCCAGAGCAGGCGGTTCTCCGGATCTTCGGCGAATCCCGCTTCGCTGTGATCGCTGCTGAGGCGATAGGTGCGGCTGAGCATGATCTCGCGGATGAGTTTCTTCACCGACCAACCCTGTTCCATGAACCGGACCGCGAGGTGGTCGAGCAGTTCCGGATGGGTCGGGCGCTCGCCCATCTCGCCGAAGTTATCGACAGTGCGGACGAGGCCATTGCCGAACAGATGATGCCACACGCGGTTGGCCATCACGCGTGCGGTGAGCGGGTGGTCCTTGCTCGCCAGCCAGTTGGCGAGTTCGAGACGTCCGCTGGATTCTCCGGCGAGCGGCTTGGGGTCGGTCGAGCAAAGCACCGGAAGAAGTCTTCTCGGAACTTCCTCGCCGAGCGTGTGGACATCGCCGCGGATGTTGATCTTGCAGTTCTCGACCTTTTCGCGGTCGCGCACCGCCATGGCGAAGCGGCTGAAGTTGGGATTCTTCCGGATGTCTCCGCCACCACCTCTCTTCTTCTTCTTGCTTTGCTGCGTGAGCTTCTTGATGCGCTGCTCGCCCGCGCGCACTTGCTTCTGTAGCGTCGCGACCTTCTTCCGGTCGCTCTTCTTCGCCTCTGCGACCTGCGCCTTGATCTCCTGGAGCTTCCGGCGCTCTTGGAGAATGCGTTTCTGGATTTTCGGATCCACTTTGGGTGCCTCCGGCTGCGCGGAAACCAGCGTCGTTCCCTTGATCGAGTCGAGCACCGCCATCATGGACGGATTGAAATACCCTTTGTTGCCGCCGCCGCGACCGTAGTAGCCGGAGAGCGTCTCCGTGCTCCGGAAGATGCCCGCGAGCGCGTAGTAATCCTTCTGGCGAATGGGATCGAACTTGTGATCATGGCATCTCGCGCAGCCCGTCGTCAGGGCCATGATCGCGCGCCCGGTGGTGTCGATCTGCTCGTCGATCTGGTCCATCCGGTACTGTTCCTTGTCGCGTTCGTTCAGATCCATCGATCCGAGCGTGAGGAATCCGGTGGCGATCCTGCGTTCGTCGCGCGCCTTGGCATCACCGTCCTTGATGAGATCGCCGGCGATCTGTTCTCTAACAAACACATCAAACGGCTTGTCATTGTTGAAAGCGTTGATCACGTAATCGCGGTAGCGCCAGGCGAACGGGAACGGGTAATTGCGCGTGCGTCCCATTGACTCCGCGTAGCGGACGACATCCAGCCAGTGGCGTCCCCAGCGTTCGCCGAACTGCGGCGACTTGAGAAGTCGGTCGATCACCTTGGCGAAGGCTTCGCGATCATCGGCAGGATCGTTTTCGAAAGCGGCGATCTCTTCGGGAGAAGGTGGCAACCCAGTGAGATCGAAGCGTGCGCGACGAATGAGCGTGCGGCGGTCGGCATCCTTGACCGGTTGGATTCCCTTGGCCCCGAGATTGTAAACGATGAATCGATCGATGTCGGTTTGCGGCCACGCGTCTTTCACCTTCGGCAGCGTTTGCGGCTTCGGCGCCTGGAAGGCCCAGAACTTCCGACCCGCTTCGATGTTGATCGAGCTTTCCGCGTTCTTCGGCTTGGGTCCGCCCGTGCGCGGATCGGGAGCGCCGATCTTGATCCAGCGATGCAGCGCCTCGAGCTCCTTGTCGGAGAGCTTGTACTTCGGCGGCATCTGCATATCGGGGTCGGTGTAGCGCACCGCCTGCATGAGGAGGCTGTCATCCGGATTGCCGGGCTCGAGCGCCTCGCCCGAATCGCCGCCATTCATCCAGCCCTCTTGGCTATCGAGATAGAGCCCGCCCTTTAGCTTCGTTGCTTCCTCGGAGTGGCATTTGTAACAATGCTTTACGAGCAACGGCCGGATGCTCTTTTCGAAGAAGGCGGCATCCTCTTTCTTGAGGTTGTTCGGGACGGCCGATGCCGTTCCGGCGAGACCACTCAACAGGAGCAGGGAGAATGCGTGTCTTGCGATGGACATGAGTCAAAATTCTGTGATTCCGCTGCAACGTGCAACATAGAACCTCCGCGCTAAAGCGCTCGTGTTTGGACAAAAAACGGGGAAATCGAGGGCTCCACGCCGCGAAACTGCTTGTTTTATTAAGAATTGTTGATATTTTATAAATACTGTGTATTTCGTGAACAGTATGAAAAATTCCACGTCCATCATTTCACTGGGTGCCGGCTTGCTCTGCATGCTCGGCGTGAGTTGCAGTTCGACGACGAAAAGCGGGAGCGCGACCGGGAGCAGCGACGACTTCTACGCGGGCGGTGCGACGACGAATCAGGGCAATGCGAACACCAACGCCTACGGTGAATACGACAACATCTACGATCAGAATGGGGTCCAGCAGACGGACGACTACACGGGCGACAATTCCTCCTACACCTACGACACCGGGTCGACGGCGAACAACAACAGTTACTCGAGCAATTCGGGCGGAAATTCCACTGCGGCAGCAACCCCGAGCAGTGGGCGCGCTCGCTACTACACCGTTCAGCCCGGCGACAATCTCTATCGGATCGGCTTGAATCACGGCGTGCACTGGACGTCGATCCAGGATGCAAACAACATCCAGGGAACGACCATCCGCATCGGTGAGCAGCTGGTGATCCCGCCGCGCTAGCGGTCGGGTCGTAGCGGCCCCATACCGATGGGGCGAGAGGGACGCCTGACCGGTATCAGGCGTTATGTTCCGAACGCCTTCCGCAGATTCGCGATCGACTCCGTGGCGATCGTCTCGGGATCGGGAGAGTAGTCGAACACCTCGACCGACACCCAGCGATCATAGTCGATGTCGCGGAGCGCGGCGGCGATGGGCTCGAATTCAACATCGCCGAATCCGGGGCCGCGCAGGTTGGGATCGTTGGCGTGGAAATGCACCGCGTAGTCCTTCGATTCGGAAATGATCTGCGGGATTGGTTTTTCCTCGTCGCTCATCGCCTTCACGTCCAGATGCAGTCGGCAGGCCGGGTGATCGACCATCTCGATGAGGCGGACAGTCTCCTCGGCGGTGTTTAGGAAATTGGTCTCCGTTCGCGCGAGTGGTTCC
>CAJIAN010000873.1_pt1 | contig 10862 bp, 5 predicted proteins | sample 9199061 | NCBI WGS metagenome assembly CAJIAN01 (sample SAMEA7708264, study PRJEB35096) | sediment metagenome | biome: marine neritic benthic zone biome [ENVO:01000025]; feature: sediment [ENVO:00002007]; material: shallow marine sediment [ENVO:03000034] sea grass bed [ENVO_01000059] ...
GCAGCGAAGGCGAAGGCGGCGGCGACGTCGAAGGTCACGCGCGTTGTGGCTGGCAAAACCACTGCTGGCGCAACTGGCGTAACTGGCGCAACTGGCGCAACTGCGGATGGCACAACGGCTGCGGTTGGTAGGAATTCCTTCCTGCCCTTCGTATCCACGTGACTCGGGAGTCATAGGAGTCGTATCCTCGCGCCCGAATTTCATTCGCAACCCATACCGCGCATAGCGGTGAGGGAACTCGCAAAGAGGTCCTCAAAAGGAGGCGCCTCCCGGGATGGGAGGCGACCTCCCTTCGCCGTTCCACACCCTTCCCTTCACCACGAACAATTATCTATCATGCCACTCGTAACTGCCCTAGATGGCCGCGTCTACGAAGTCTCGGAGGAACTGCTCGAGAACTCGCAAATTGCGGATAACGACGTCACCAAGCTCGACACCATGAGCGATCTGCCCGAGGCCCCACCCGTCGTGCCCGGACCACCACCGATGCCCGGTCGGGTTCAGGTCAGTGGCGGCGAAAGCCCCTACGTCAACGTAAAGCCCGGCCCCAACAACGGAGTCATCATCGAAGTTTCCCCTCCGAACGCCCGCCCTCAGTAGACCGACTCCATGCCGATTCCCGAACCCGAGCCATCGTCTTCCGGTCCCCCGGAAGGATTCAGTGATCCCGGACCTCCCGATGGCATGAGGACTTCGGGACCTCCCGGCGGAGGGGGTGGTGGCGATCCCGGCCCGCCAGGCGGCGGAGGTGGAGGAGGCGATCCAGGGCCTCCCAGTGGGGGCGGCGGCGATCCAGGTCCTCCCATGGGTGGCGATCCGGGGATGCCCAAGCTCTCGATGAAGCAGGTCCGGTATTTCTGGGGCTATCTTCGTGGCGACAAAGGGAGGCTCTACTTCTGCACCTTCCTCCTCCTCCTCATCGCAGCCATTCCGGCGGTCACCGGACTCATGCCGATGCTCCTGACGACGAATTGGGAATCCGGCAACGTCGAACTGCTCTGGTGGGGGCTGGTCGGTTTCTTTGCCCTCAATCTCTTTGGAACCGGCATCCGGTTCCTCACCAGTTACTGGACGGCTCAGATTTCACAGAATTTCACCGCACGTGTCCGCCTTGCCATTTTTCAGAAGATCGGCAACCTCCCGACCCGCTCGATGAACGCCCAGTCGATCGGCACCCTCGCCCACCGCAGCACGGGCGACGTGATGACGATTCAGGAGCTGCTGACCCCACTCGCGCCCGAAGCCTTCACCGATGCCGCGCAACTCATCTTCATGATGGTCGCACTCTTCATCCTCGGCCCGATCTACGCATTGGTCGTTCTTGTCTCGGCGCCGCTAATTCTATTTTTCGTCAAGAAGATCAACATACGCGTACAACACCTCGCCCGCGAATCCCAACAGCGCAGCGAAGGCATCATGACCCAGTTCATCGAAGGTGCGGCTGGCTACCGCGATCTCGTCGCTGCCGGCAGATTCAAGAACGCCGCCAGCGCTTTCGGAGAACGCCTCTTCGGATTGAAGCGAGTCGCGGTTAGGACTTCGGTCCTCGGATTCTGTGTGGGGCTATTCCCCTTCTTCGCCTTCACCCTGCTCACGTTCGTTTATTACTTCATCAAGACAAACAACCCCGATGCAGTCGGTGACATGGCCTACCTCGGGAAGATGATGTCGTTCGCCGGACTTCTCATGATGATTCAGGGCCCAGCGATGTCGCTGACGAACTTCCTCACCGAAAAAGCCCTCGCCACTCCGAGCTTCATCGAGGTGCACAAATTGCTTGAAGCCGAAGGCGTGAAGGACGTCGAGGAAGGCGTTCCTTTGGAAGGCGGCAGCGTGGAAGCCGATCACGTAAGCTTCGCCTACGGCCCCGGTGCTCCGCAGATCATCAAGGATGCATCCTTCAAAATCGACGACGGGAGCTTCACCGCAATCGTCGGACAGACCGGAAGTGGTAAGACCACGCTGTTCTATCTGCTGCTTCGCCTCCTCGAACCCCAGAGCGGCGATATCAAGATCGGCGGCGTGCCGCTTCAGAAAGTCGGACTGAACGACCTCCGAAACTTCGTCGGTTTCATCCCCCAATCACCCTTCATTTTCGACGCCACCATCAAGGACAACCTGTGCATGGGGGTCCCCGAGGAATACAACGACGCCGAAATCGAACGCGCCATCGAACTCGCGCAACTGGGCGAACTCGTGCAGAAACGGACCGGCAGCGGCGGAGTTGAAGCTCCCGTCGGCCCCGGCGGATCCACGCTCTCCGGCGGCGAGCGCCAGCGCATCGCTCTCGGACGGATCTTCCTTCGCAATCCCGAGATCATTGTCTGCGACGAGTACACCGCGAATATCGACAATGCGACCGCCCGTTTGATCCAGGCGGCTCTCGCAAGGGAATTTGCCGGCAAAACTCGAATCGTGATCACCCATCAGCTGTACACCGTGCGTGATGCCGACAAGATCATCGTGCTCGATCGCGGACGCGTCGTCGGCGCCGGCTCCCACGACGAACTCCTCGCCCAGGAAGGCGGCCTCTACAAGGAAATGTGGGAGGTCCAGCGCCTTGGTTAGATTTCGAATGTTCCCGAATCTCCACTCGTCTGATTAACTATGAGCGAATCCTCCCCCACCCGCGAATGTCCATGGGGCGTCGGTTTTTCCTACCGCACCTGCGTGCACAAGGAAGTCATGCAATGCGCCGGCATGTTCGACTTTATCGAAGTGCCGTCCGACGACTACGCCGACCCCGTCAAGCGCGAGCGAAATGACGCGGGCGAGGCTCTCCTCAAGGAGGCCTGCGACCGGTTTCCTACCGTCGGTCACGGTACCCACATGTCGATCGGGACAGCCGACGATCCAGAGCCGGTCTACTTCGAGCAGATCGTCGAGTTCGCCGCCCGCAATCCGATCGGCGAGTATTCCGAGCACATGTCGTTCACCCGTGGTGGCGAGGAGAGCATTGCCGGATTCATTTGCATTCCCTACACCGACCTCGGTGTCGCGGCTGCGGTGAAAAACGCGAAGCTTGCCAAGGCACGTATCGGACTCCCACTGATGCTGGAGAACGTCACCTACCACTTCGCCATTCCGGGCGCTCAGATGCCCGAAGCCGAGTTCCTCACCAAGGTCTCCGAGCAAGCCGACACCGGTTTGCTTATCGACATCACGAATGTCTACATCAACGCGATCAACAATGAATACGATCCCGTGGAGTTCATTCATCAGCTACCCGGTGATCGCGTTCTCCACGCCCACTTCTGTGGCGTGACCGAGGAACACAACTACCTCTGGGACACGCACCGCGAACCCACCCCGAAGGAAATCTGGGATTTGCTCGAGGAAACCCTCGCCAACACGGATCTCCGCACGGTCATTCTCGAACGCGACGAAAAGTTCGATCCCTTCTCGGCCATCCTCGAGGAAGTCTGGCGCGCCCGCGAAGTCTGGTCGAAGCATCGGCCGACGAAGCGTCCTGCTGATCTGCAAACGAGCAAGTACGAGCCGGATCCCGACTACGTCGACGACACGCCGCACTCCGAAGAGCTCGCCCTCTTCCAGAAAGTGCTCCTCGATGTCCTGCTCTCCGAAGAGTTGTCCAAAGCGCTCGACAAGGAAGGCGAATCCGCCCTCAAACACACGGGTCTTGGCGCTGACGAGCGCAAGGTCATCGCCAGCATTCCCTCGAAAAGACGCGAAATCCTCGGAGGAAGTGCACGCTGGGTGCGCGACCAGAAGGTGAAAAAGCAACGCGAGGCCCAGCAGGTCGTCGCCTAGCTAAAGCCCACGGGAAGCACCAGCTCACGCTAGGAAGTGGTGATGGTTTGCGACGAGGACTGTTTTCCGTCGAAGGCGGTGACAATCAGCGGTGTCCCGGGCTCGATGTCAGGCAGACCTTTCAACGAAACAGTCCCATCCGGGCCGCTGCGCGTGCCACGAACAGGTCGGCCGTCGGTGTGCACGAAGCGCACATCGGCGTTCGGCAGCGTTTTGATCAACGGGAGTTTGCAGGTGGTTGAACGCCCGGTCTCGGAGGCGACTTGTTGTAAAGAACCGCCACCGCGCGGCTGCTCGCTCGGCGGGTCGATCATGTTGCGAATGCGCAAGCCGATGGCCGGATCGCGTTTGCCAGGATCGAACTCCATCTCAAGGAAGTTCCAGTAGAACGGCTCGCCCTTGGCGTGCGGCTGCAGGTCTGGCGTGGCATGCTTCGAGTGGTAGAGCGCGTGCACTTCGACCGCGCGACCATCGTAGTCCTTCATCTTCGGACCGAACCCGGGGATCACCGCACGCCCGCCGCTGCGACCGATCGGGCCAAAGCTGCACTCGATCAGTCGGTGCTGCGCATTCTTCATGATGCAGCCGTTGTGCACGTCGCCGTAGACGGTGACCACACCGTCGCGCTCGGCGAGCAACTCGATCACCCGGTCGGCTCCCGCTTTGACCCAGCCGGCATAGTCGGCCGCCACGCGATCGCGCTGGCCGAAGACGGTCTTTCGCCCTTCCTCCGTCCAGTTGGTGCCGGTCCAAACCGTGTGCAGACCATTCAGCCCAGTGAGGCAAATGAGCGGCGCAGCGTCGGTACGGATGACCTGCTGCAGCCACGCAAACTGCTCCTCGCCGAGCAGCGCGCGAGTCGGGTCGGCGCGGTCGTAGGGGTTCTCGACCTCCCCCCAGCCCCAGTCTTTCCACATTGCGGTCTCCTGCGAGCTGCGCCACAGGCGGGCGTCGGTGACGACGAAAGTGAAATCGCGGTTCGGCATCTTCCACGCCCGCCACTTCTTCGGGTTGGCGAGCGGATCGACCTCCTCGGCGCCGGTGACGAGGTGGTGGACGATCTGGAAGTTGCGCCGCATGTAGCTGGCGTCCTGCCCGAGACCGTCCTTCTTGCGAATGAGAATTTGCTCGGGCCCCTTCACATCGTCCATCCCGTAGTCGTGATCGCCGGGGTTGATGACGTTCCAGTGCCGCATCATCTGCCAGCGGCTGGTCGGGCCGAAGATCGAATTGGCGACGATCTTGTAGGCGTCATCGGTACTCGGCGGATAGATGACGAGCTCCATGTACCAGACGTCGTCCTCCCAGACCATGATCTGGAACTCGTAGTCGTCGAAATGCTTGTATGCCTCGACCGTTGGCTGGTCGCGGATCTGCCAATCGTCGCCGCCACCCAGAATCTTCCAACCCGCTTCGGTGCGCTGCTGCAGGCCGCTGTTGATCGCGTGGCAACTGAGCCCGCAGAGTTTGTAAGGCGCCTTCAATTGCGGCAAGCGACCAACGTAGCTGCCCGACGACGGCACGTCGCCAACGAAGCCCGTGCCGGGCCCGCAGGCATCAGTGCCGATGCGTCCGTCGGCGGTAACGTCGACGCCATCCTTCCAAACCGTGTAGTAGAGCGTCGCTTCGCCGGGACTGCTCGGCAGGGCGACATCGACCACCGCGGTGTTGCGGCGGAAATCATTGTCGACGATTTCAGCGCTGCCCGCGACCGGGACACGCGCCCAACCGCCCCCGGGTTGCTCGCTGTCCGACACGCGCACCTCGACCTTTTTCCCATCCGAAGCGAACAAGCCGACGAACTTCACGCGCCACTTCCCGTCGATCTTACGCAAGGAATCGCCGAGCGGGTAGCAGCAACAACACTCGGAGTGGCCGGGTTCGAGCGCCTTGTTCTCGCCGGGCTCGACCTCGAACCTCCGGATGTCGAAATCGATCAAGCCGCGCGCCGCGACGCCGACGTAGCCGTCCGTGCGGTAACGTGAGACTTTCTCGCGTTTCAACACCGTTTCGTTCCCGCCAGCGGTCAGCCTTGCGGTGACGATAGCGAATCCGTTCTCGTTTCCTCTCACCTCAAGCGTCAGCGTGAATTTTTCACCTGGCTTCAACGGCGGTGCGGCAACTTGTTTCGGGCCGGGCAGTTTCTTGCCCTTCCCTGCCTTCGGCTCCTTCACCACAGCCAGTTTGCCATCGTCCTGCCAGCCGATCACCGTTGCTCGCCGATCCCGGCCGTAGCTCTCGAACAGATTCCGCCCGCCGATCGCGATCCCGAACAGGCCGTAGCCCGGCTGATACATCTTCCACCCCGGATCATCGCCTTCCGCAGGCTCTGGAGCCGCCGCGCGATAGGTGCCCTCGAGAGTGACCTTGAAGTTGCCTTCGAGTTTCCAATCGCGGCGCCACAGGATGCCATGCGGCAGCGACGGATCGTATTCCGTCGGCATTGGCTTCTTCTGGTGGGTCTCGTAGTGGTACGGGAAGCCCGTGCGGCGCGCGCGGTCGCCATAGTTCTTCAATCGCCGGCGAAGCGCCCCACCTTTGATCTGCCAGAAGCCGGGGTTGAGCGATTCCCACTCAGGTCCGACCACGAGTGAGTTGGGTGTCGCTTTGGCACCCGCCGGGGAAAGCCCGAAAGGTGGAAGCGCGATGGCACCCGCTGCGGAGGTCTTGAGGAAAGTTCGTCGTTTCATGAGTTAGCGAAGTTTGGGGAACGGCGAGAGTTTAATCAAGGAGAGGGACGTTCCGCCCCAACTCAATGATAATGCTGTCGGATTTTGCGCTTTTTCTCGTCTTGGAATTGCTCTAAACCTCGGCCCATGAAGAAGACTCTCGCCCTACTCGCCCTCGCCGCAACTCCGGCGCTTGCCCAGGACAGCACGAACTTTCCCTCCATCGGCGAAATCATCCGGCTTCACCCCGATGTGGAGAAACTCATCCCCAAGGATGCGAAGATCGAGGTTCTCTCCTCGGGTTATGTCTGGACGGAGGGTCCGCTCTGGATCAGCGATGGCACCAACAAGGGCGGGCACTTGCTCTTCTCCGACATTCCCCGCAACTCCGTCTTCAAGTGGGTCGAAGGCGAGGGCGCGAGCCTCTTCTTGAAACCTTCCGGATACACCGGCGTGGCTGACTACGGCGGCGAACCAGGCTGCAACGGGCTCATCCTCGATCCCAAGGGCCGACTCGTCTCCTGCGAACACGGGGATCGGCGCGTCTCCGTGGTCACGAAGAACGGCGGCAAGCGTACGCTTGTCGACAACTACGAAGGCAAGCGATTGAACAGCCCTAATGACGGCTGCTACAAATCCAACGGTGATCTCTATTTTACCGATCCTCCTTACGGTCTTCCCAAGCGATACGAGGATCCGCGGCGCGAGCTCGACTACTGTGGCGTCTACCGCCTATCGAAAGACGGCAAGCTCACCCTGCTCACCAAGGAAATGACGCGCCCGAACGGCATCGCCTTCTCGCCGGACGAGAAGACGCTCTACGTCGCGCAATCGGATCCGAAGGCCGCGATTTGGAAAAGCTTTCCAGTGAAGGAAGACGGAACGCTCGGCGAAGGAAAGCTTTTCTACGATGCAACCAAGAACGTCGGTAAGCTTCCCGGCCTTCCGGATGGTCTGAAGGCGGACAAGGATGGCAACCTCTTCGCAACGGGGCCCGGCGGCGTCTACATCTTCCGGCCCGACGGCAAGCTCATCGGTCGTCTGAGCACCGGCGAGCGCACTTCCAACTGCGCATGGGGGAACGACGGCTCTGTGCTCTATATCACCGCCGACACCTATCTCTGCCGGATTCAGACTGCGACCAAAGGCGCGGGTTGGTAAATATGTAGCGGAATTGGTTACAATTCCGGCGCTGTGTTGCTCGCTTCCTTCGGAACTCTTACGAGTTCCGCTACGCCTCCTAAGGTAATACCGCCACGCGATAGTAGCGTTCGCTGAACTGCAGCGGCGGCGGCGTGGTGTCGGAGAACGTCGTCGTGGCCCCTGCCGATGCGGGAACCACTGGCCCGACATTCTGCCAGTCGCCTTCCGTCAAGTCGGATGCGAACTGACACTGATATGATTTGCCGGGCACACTTTCCCAGAAGATGTGGACGGCGCCCGTTTCCGAGTCGCGGACCGCGCTGACCATGCGGAACGCCGAATCTGCGGAGCTCGGATCGGTTCCTGCCACCACTTCGACCCCGTCCTCGACGCCATCGCCATCGGTATCGCGCCCGTTCGGATCGGTGCCGAGAATCTGCTCCTTCACATCGGTGAGCCCATCGCCATCCGTGTCCGTCCCATCATCGCCGGATCCTGGAGTTCCGCCAGGCACGGAGCTGGCACGCCAGTTTGCCGGATCTTTGTAGTCGCCGTTCACGTCGATCACCTCCAGCGAACTGCCGCCGCCGTCGGCTTCAACCGGCCATCCGTTCTCGTCGTCGTAGCTGAAATCATGAACGGCATTGCCCAAAGGATCGCGCAGCACCACGCGTTCGCCACCGTTGGACAATCGACCGCCCAGCCACTTCCCCAGAACCCTGATTCCCGGTCCGTATTCACTCTGGAAAGCCGACATATCCGCTACAACGACCCCAAACTCACCCGGCGCGAGCGTCACCTCCTCCAGCGAGAACGCATCGAACGGCTGTGTCGGGTCAAAGCTCACTCCCGTCAGGGTGATCGTCACCGGTCCAATATTGGTCAACTCAACGAACTCCAGTTGTTCGTCCATCGCCGCCGCCGGATGATACATCAGTTCGGTGATGCGCAGCGAATCGAGCGCCTCCGATGTCGTATCCGGATCGACGAGTAATGCGAAATCGAAGTCGGCGCGGACGGCTTGCGGCGTATCCGTGACCACGAACATTCCGCCTTCCTCCGCAGTTGTGCCGTTGGGCACATTGCGGGAATGCAGGCCGATCCATTGCCAGTCCTGCCGATACTCGAAGCGCAGCTGATTTCCATCGCGCCGCACGCGAATGAGGGCGTCGGCCTCGTCCCATCCGATGGAGGCCAGTGTCGTCACCGAACCGCCAATCCTCCTTCTCACGACCAGCGTGTCGCCATTCTCGATTCCAACGGCGTAGCGAATGGACTGGCCGGACTCGTTGGTGTCGATGAACAAACCCACGAGAAAATCCCCGAACTGCATCGTGTCGAGCCGCACGTCGGTGTGGAACGACCAATCGGTGTCCGCAGGCAAGGATCGGGTGATCGCGGGGTGATTGCCAGTGAACGGTTTCGCTGAATCATCGAGAACCTGGAGCAGCAAGTTGCCGCGCTTCTGGTCGAGCGAAACCCACGTGCTTGGTGAATGATTGTCTCGAATCTCCGTTGATCGAAGCGACCAGTAGCTTTCGAGAATCGGCTCCGAGAAAGCACTGAAGTCCGCCTCGTGGTAGACGGCGACCTCTCGAGTGATCGAGGATTCCTGATTCTGATCGTCGGTGACGCGCACGGTGAATTCGTAAAGTCCAGGACGAGCGAAAGTAGCCATCGCCGCGGCGCCTGCGGGTGTCAGTGTGACGTTCGCCTGCGGCGAAACCTCCCACTCGAAGGCGATCGCCCCACCCTCGGGATCGAAACTTCCTGAAGCGTCGAGCTGCAGCGTTTCGCTGACACCGAGATTCAGGGAATTCGGATCGCTTTCAAAGTCGACCACTGGAGGCGCGTTGCCTGTCTTGTTGATGGCAAAGACCGATTGGTGCATCACCTCGCCTTCGCGGTCGACGCCTTCGACTGTCAGCGTGTTCAGGCCGCTCGCGAGATAGATGCCTTCGAGAGTCCACGCGCTTTCATCGATCCATCGGAACTCCGCTTCAGGGTGTCCGGCGATACGGACTTCGAACACATTGGACGGGCTCGTTCCGTTCAGCGTGAGCGTGTTCGCCGATGTCCCCGCGCTCACGTTGGCCGTGTCGCGAGTCGGGGTGGAAAGCAGAAACCAGCTGCTGCTTCCATCCGCCTGGCGCCCCAGCGACCGGCCGTCGAGAGGCATCGTGGTATTGATCGCGTCGATCACCGTCGTGCCGTCGGGTTCGGTCAGGTAGACGACTGTCGGGTTCGACACGCCGAGCGACGATTCGGTGTAGCCCACCGATCCGAATCCCATCGAAGGAATGTTCAGATTCTGGGTGATCTCGAACTTGGTAAGGTTGCCGGTAGCGTCGCTGAGGTAGTAGCCGTTCAGATTGATCGTTCCGCCGGTGGGGTTGTAAAACTCGACGAATCCGTTCCCGCCTTCCGCGGGCAGCACCTCATTGATGACGACCCCTTGGTTCATCGGCGTGGAAATACTGAGCCGGGCACCGAACACGCAGTCGGAACTCGAATCGTTCGTCTGATGCACCTCGACGGCGATCACGTTCGTCCCACTGACAAGCGCGGAGCCATCCACTATGATCACGCCCTGCTCGATGTCGGCATTGTTCACAGTACGGTTTGCCTCGGTTTTCCAGTCCGGATTCGACGGGACACCAACGCTGCCCAGCAACTGGCCGTTCAGATAGTAGACCGCCCCGTCATCGACGATCTGATCAATGGTCACCGTGACGCCCGTGATCGGTCCCGTGTATTCGAACTCCGTGCGAAAGTAGTAGGTGAGGTGATTCGCAGCATTGCTGCTGTCCAGTAACGGCGTACGCAGCCCCGGTGAGGGAAGACCGGAACTCTCGAATCCGTAGAGACCGCCATTGTTTGAGCCGGCACCCGACATCGTCCATCCACCGTGGCTGTAGTTGTAGTTCGCCGCCCTCCACGACGTCCCCAGATTGAGATTCTGATCATTGAAATCCCACGCATCGCCGAATTCGACGTAGGGAATGCCCGTGGTGAGGTCGACCTCGGGATTCGGATGCGTCGCTTCAGTGGTCACGGCGAAGTTGGTGTTGTCGTAGGGATCACCAATAAAGTTCCGCGCTCCCTGCTCGCGGTCATTGAACCACGTGGTGTATTTCCCATGCACCGTGTACGAACTGGAGGCGTTCTCCTCCGCCTGGAGCCAGGCAGCCGTCCGCGCCGATCCTCTGGTGTGCTTGTCGATCAACTCCGTCATGTAGTAGTTCATCGACCGCCGGATGTAGGGATGGTTGAAGTAGC
>CAJIAN010000024.1_pt1 | contig 10802 bp, 7 predicted proteins | sample 9199061 | NCBI WGS metagenome assembly CAJIAN01 (sample SAMEA7708264, study PRJEB35096) | sediment metagenome | biome: marine neritic benthic zone biome [ENVO:01000025]; feature: sediment [ENVO:00002007]; material: shallow marine sediment [ENVO:03000034] sea grass bed [ENVO_01000059] ...
GACCGCGGACTCGACTCGTGCAGCGATCTCTTCAGCCCCGGATATTTTTCATTCGAACTCAACGGGGACGCATCGGTGCAACTGCATGCGTTCATCCCCGGCGAAGGAACTGCGTCCGAGAACGGAATTGACACCCCGTCCCCCACCCCTCGCACCCTGCTCGAGGCTTCCCAACTCGCGATCCGCGATTTCGTGGTCAAACGCGACCGCTTTCTGACCGTGATCGCAGGCTACCCGTGGTTTCTCGATTGGGGTCGCGACACCCTGATCTGCCTCCGGGGGATGATTGCCGCTGGAATGCACGACGAAGCGGCCGATATCCTAGGTCAATTCGCCTCCTTCGAACGGGACGGCACCCTCCCCAACATGATCCGGGGGGATGATGACTCGAACCGTGATACCTCGGACGCCCCACTTTGGTTTTTCGTCGCCCTCGACGAACTGGCGGAGGCCGGCGATTCATCGCTGATCGAGAGTCACAGGGAGACTTTGCTTTCGCTCGGGAGAAACTATCGGGACGGCACGCCCAATGGAATCCGAATGGATCCGGAGAGCGGTCTCATCTTCAGCCCGTCGCACTTCACGTGGATGGACACGAACCATCCCGCCAGTTCCCCCCGCGAGGGCTACCCGGTGGAGATTCAGGCGCTGTGGCTCGCCGCCCTCCGCGTGCTCAAGCGACTCGAACCCCGCGGAGGCTGGGCGAAAATCGCGAAGAACGCACAGCGATCGCTGGAGAAGCTGTTCTACCAACCGGAAGCGGGATTTCTCGCGGACTGTCTCCATGCGAGTCCGGAAACACCCGCAGCGGACGCCACTCCCGACGATCATTTGCGCCCGAACCAGCTCTTCGCGATCACCTTGGGTGCCCTCGAAGATCAGAACATGTGCGCATCCATCCTGCGCAAGTGCGAGCAACTCCTCGTGCCGGGCGGTATCCGGACTCTCGCCGATCAGCCAGTCGATTTCCCGCTACCCGTCGAGCGCGATGGCGCACTCCTCAACGATCCGTACCGTCCCTACTGGGGCCACTACCGGGGCGACGAGGACACGCGTCGAAAACCCGCGTATCACAATGGGACCGCCTGGACATGGCCGTTCCCCTCCTACGCCGAAGCCCTGTGGCGAACCTATGGCGACGAGGCGAGCCCTGCCGCCAAGGCGATTCTTCACAGCTCTGCGCACGCGTTCGACGAGGGATGCCTCGGACATCTGCCGGAGATTCTCGACGGCGATGCGCCGCACGCGCAGCGTGGATGCGGTGCCCAGGCATGGAGCGTCACCGAACTCTATCGAGTCCTTCGATTGCTCGAATCTTGAGCCGACGTTTTGCGTTTCTTGCGGTTTCTTGCGGAATAGTCACCTGGCACACTTGCTGCTCGATATTTCCTTTGCATACTAAAGAAGTGGAGCGTAATTCACCGGCCCCCCGGTCCGGAGAATGTGGAATAACAACAAACAATCGAAACAATGCCAACGACCAAGGGAAAGAAGCGCGTGACGTTCGCGATGGAGGCAGAGCCTGACAGTTCGGTCGCCGTCGCTGGATCGTTCACCAACTGGGAACCGGTCGCCCTGACGCCGACGGAGAACAATGGAACGGCCAAGTTCCAGAAAATCGTCTACCTCCCCGAAGGACGCCACGAATACAAATTCGTGATCGACGGAAACTGGAGCGTCGATCCGAACTGCCGCGAGTGGACGCCGAATGAATACGGGACCCTCAACAGCGTCGTGAACGTCGGCTGATTTCAGTCGCAGCCCTCGCCATAACCCATATAATTGCACCCCGCCTTGAACGGCGACGGGCGGAGACCGCTTGGTTCCCGCCCTTTTCGTTTCAGCCCCCCGCCAAATCTCACTCAACGCAACCCTACCTATCCTCAAATATCATGAAGGAAATCCAAATCTTCCATGTCGCTCCCTCTATTCCAGAACCGATCAGGTTTCTCGAGACCCTCTCTCAGAACCTCTGGTGGTGCTGGGACCACGACAGCGTAAAACTCTTTCGCCGGATCGATCCGACTGGCTGGCGCGACTCGGCGCACAACGCGGTCGAGTTTCTCAACAACGTTCCACAAAGCACGCTCGAAGCACTCGCCGAGGATCCCGCGTTCGTGAAGCAGCTTGGGAAGATCAAGGAGCGCTTCGATAAGCACGTGGAGGCCGCATTGCAGCCGAAAACGGGCGCCCCGGAGCCCTGTCTCGCCTACTTCTCGCTGGAATACGGCATGCACGAAAGCGTGCGCATCTACTCCGGTGGCCTTGGGGTTCTCGCAGGTGACCATCTGAAGACGGCGGCGGACTGCCGCATTCCGCTCGTCGGCGTGGGCCTCTTCTACCATCAGGGGTTCTTCGAGCAATATCTCGATGACGACGGCTGGCAACAGGAGCACTATCCGGAAGATCCCATATCCGATCTGCCGATCAAACGCGCGCTCGCCCCAAGTGGAGAACCGGTTTCGATCACGGTCCCACTTCCGGAAGGCGAACTGAGCGCAATCGTCTGGCGTCTCGACGTTGGGCGCGTCCCTCTGTTTCTCCTCGACACGAACATTCCCGAGAACCGGGACGAATTCCGCCAGATCACGGCACGCCTCTACGGCGGCGACAAGCAGAACCGCCTCCGCCAGGAAATTCTCCTCGGCATCGGCGGCTATCGGGCATTGCTCGGCCTCGGGTTCGAGCCGGAAGCCTGCCATCTCAACGAAGGACACGCGTCCTTCCTCAGCCTCGCCCGCATGGAGCATCTCGTGAACTCGCGAGGTCTTGACCTTTCCACCGCCTACGAAGTCGCCTCGCGAACGAATGTCTTCACGACGCACACCCCCGTCCCCGCAGGCAACGAGACCTTCACCATCGAGATGCTGCGGCCCCACCTGAAGGCACTGGAGTCGCAGACGGGAGTTTCGGTAGATCAGATCCTCAAGTGGGGACGCGCCCCCGTTCATGACGAGAACGACGAACTGTCGATGACCATCCTCGGTCTGCGTCTCGCCCACCGAACCAACGGGGTGAGCGAGCTGCACGGGCACGTGGCGCGCGGCATGTGGAAACACCTTTGGCCGCATCATGCCGACGATGAGGTACCGATCCGCCACGTCACCAACGGAGTCCACGTTCCGACCTGGCTCTCTTCGGAAAACGATGCGCTGTTTGACCGCTACCTCGGCGAAGACTGGGAGCAAAACTACGCCTCCCCCGAAACGCTGGAGAAGATCAAGGAGATCCCGAACGAAGAGATCTGGCACGCCCACGAAGTCGCACGCTCGAGGCTGATCCGCTTCGCCCGCGACCGTATGGAACAGCAATTCGCGATGAGAAGCGCCACCGCAGCCACTCTTCGGGACGTCCGCAACGTCCTCGACCAGGATGTCCTCACCATCGGATTCGCCCGCCGCGCCGCCCAATACAAGCGTGGCAACCTGCTCCTGAGCGATCCGGAGCGCCTGGAAAAACTCATCACGGATTCCGACCGGCCAATCCAACTCGTCTTCGCCGGCAAGGCCCACCCGCACGATGACGGCGGCAAGGCGATCATCCAACAGATCGTTCGTGCCGCAAAGAACGCCGAGCATCGCCGTCGCATCGTCTTCCTCGAGAATTACGACATGCGACTCGCGCGATTCATGATTCAGGGAGTCGACGTCTGGCTCAACACTCCGCGTCGCAACCAGGAAGCGAGTGGGACGTCGGGAATGAAAGCCGCCCTCAATGGGGTCCTGCACGCAAGCATTCTCGACGGCTGGTGGTGCGAGGGATACGCCAACAACTGCGGCTGGGCCATCGGGCTCGGCGACGAATTCGAGGACCCCGACTACCAGGACCGCCTCGAAGCCCGCACGCTCTACAATATCCTCGAGGATGAAATAATTCCGACGTTTTACGATCGAGCCCGCGGTGGCGATCCCACCAAGTGGGTCGGGATGATGAAGGCCTCGATGATGATGGCCTTAGGCGAGTTCTCCAGCCGGCGGATGGTGGAGGAATATGCCGAGGACTTCTACAAACCGGCCGTGGAGGAGTATCGCGGGCTGATGGCCGATCAGGCGAGTCTGGCCCGCAACCACGTCCGTGCGCGTCGACGCCTTGAGAAAGCGTGGCCGAAAGTCAAAGTCGGACAGCCGTGCGTCGACCGCGATGTCGCCAGCCTTCACGTTGGCGATATTTTCGGTGTGCGTTCGAGCGTGTTTCTCGGGGACCTCACGCCTGACGAAGTGGATGCGGAAATCTGCTACGGGCCTGTCGGCGCGCGCAACCACATCCGTGAAAGTCGGTTCGCAAACATGCGCCCCGTAGGAGATCCGAAGGACGGCTGGCAGCCCTACAGTTGCGAGCTGAACTGCAATCACACCGGTCGTCAGGGCTTCACCACTCGCGTGGTGCCCCGCGGGTCGAACTGGAAGAATGTGATGCCCGGACTCATCACATGGGCCGACGGCGCCGGGTCCGGCGACTCACCCGCCACCATGGAGCCGGTCGCGTGCGCGATAAACCCCGAGTCCTGATCGTCACACCAGAGATCACCTATCTCCCTTCGGGGATGGGAAACCTCTGGCAACGAATGAGCGCGAAGGCCGGCGGGCTCGCGGATGTCTCGGCATCCCTCGTCGCCGCCCTGCACGACCGTGGCGCAGACGTCCATGTGGCCCTGCCCAACTACCGCCGCATGTTCCACATGGATGTGTTCAACATGCACAGCCGGGAGCTTCGGCTCTACCACGAGAAACTCGAAAAGGACCGCATCCATCTCGCCGAGGACCGCATCTTCTACTACCGCGACGAGGTCTACAGCGGTTATGGGGGTGAGAATCCGCGAATCTCTCTCGCTTTCCAGCGCGAAGTCATCAACAACATCATCCCTCGGGTCGATCCCGACCTGATCCACTGCAACGACTGGATGACGGGGCTCATTCCCTCGATGGCCCGGAGTCGCGGCGTGCCGTGTCTGTTCACCATTCACAATATCCATACCGAAAAGGTGACGCTGGCACAGATCGAGGATTGCGGAATCGACGCCGCGCAATTCTGGAAGGGGCTGTTCTTCGAGCGCCCGCCGCACAGCTACGAGGAGACGCGGGAGTCGAACCACGTCGACCTGCTCTCGAGCGGGATTTTCGGAGGCCACCACATCAACACCGTGAGTCCGAGCTTCCTCGACGAGATCGTGGATGGACAGCACGACTTCGTCCCTCCGCAGGTGAGGACGGAGATCGCAAACAAGAAGCATGCCGAATGTGCGGATGGAATCCTGAACGCCCCGGACGCAAGCTACGATCCCGAGACCGACCGGCGTCTGAGTTTCAACTACACCGCCGATGATTTCGCCGCGGGCAAGGCGGCCAACAAGGCGGCGCTGCAGAAACTGCTCGGACTCGACGAGAATCCGCAGGCGCCCCTGTTTCTCTGGCCTTCGCGGCTTGATCCGGTGCAGAAGGGGCCTCAACTGCTGACGGATATCCTGTATGACCTCGTCTCGGACTACTGGGATGAAGGACTGCAGCTCGCCGTCATAGCCAGTGGCGAATACCAACAACCGTTTCACGACATCTCCAACCACCATCGCATCCAGAGGCGAGTCGCCGTCCGCGACTTCAACGAGGGACTTTCGCGACTTGGATTTGGCGCCTCGGATTACATGATCATGCCCTCCAGCTTCGAACCCTGCGGTCTTCCTCAGATGGTCGCACCGATTTACGGTTCGCTGCCCGTCGTCCACTGGACGGGCGGATTGAAGGACACGGTCAAGCCGCTGGACGTCTCGAGCGCCACCGGCAATGGATTTGCCTTCGAGATTTTCGACAGCGGCGGCCTGCGATGGGCGATCGACGAGGCGATGGATTTTCACCGGCAGCCTCCGGAAACCCGCCATCCGCAGATCGAGAGAATCATGCGCGAAGCGAAGGCGACCTACAATCACGCCGAGACCGCCCGGAAGTATGTCGAGATCTACGAAAAGATGGCCGAGCGTCCCCTGCTCAGCCAAGAGTAGCAGAGTCCATGGCCTCGCCGTTCGACGATCCGTATCTCGATCCTTTTGCCGGTGAGCTCGCCGCACGAGCGGATCGGACGAAGGCGCTGCAAAATCGGCTGACCGAGGAAAAAACTTCGCTGAGGGAATTCGCGTCGGGGCACGAATACTACGGACTGCACCGGGGCGACTCCGGCTGGACTTTCCGGGAGTGGGCTCCCAACGCATCCGGCATCTCGCTCGTCGGTGATTTCAACGATTGGAGTGACTCCGATGCATTCCGTCTCCAGCGAATCAATGAAAAGGGCGACTGGGAACTCCAGCTCGATGCCGATGCGCTGAACCATTGCGATCACTACAAGCTGCACATCCGCTGGGACGGTGGCGAGGGCGATCGCATCCCTTCGCACGCACGACGCGTCGTCCAGGACGAACACACGAAGCTTTTCTGTGCGCAGGTGTGGGACCCCGGGACGGTGTTCGACTGGTCGGCTCATTCGCCGTCGGCGCCCGATGCGCCGCTGATCTACGAAGCGCATGTGGGCATGGCCCAGGAGGAACCGAAAGTGGGGAGCTATCCCGAGTTCGCCGAGCACATCCTTCCGCGCATCGCCGACGGCGGCTACAACACCGTCCAGCTCATGGCGGTGATGGAGCATCCCTACTACGGATCCTTCGGGTACCACGTCGCCAATTTCTTCGCTGCCTCCTCACGCTTCGGCACTCCGGAAGAGCTGAAGAAACTCGTCGACACCGCGCACGAGATGGGCCTCCGCGTCATCATGGACCTTGTCCACTCGCATTCGGTGAAGAACGAACTCGAGGGGCTTTCACGTTTCGATGGCACGCCCTACCAATACTTTCATGAAGGAGCCCGCGGCGAACATGTGGCGTGGGATTCGCTATGTTTCAACTACGCCAAACCCGAAGTGCTCCACTTCCTTCTCTCGAACCTACGCTTCTGGCTCGACGAGTACCGCTTCGACGGCTTCCGCTTCGATGGCATCACGAGCATGCTCTACCATGACCACGGGCTCGGCGCGGCGTTCACGTCCTTCGACCGCTACTTCGACGATGGCGTCGACACCGAAGCGCACGCCTATCTCGCGCTTGCCAATCAGCTGGTCCACGAGATCCGCGACGACGCGACGACGATCGCCGAGGATGTCAGCGGCATGCCCGGGCTCGCCGCTCCGCAAGACGACGGTGGCTGCGGGTTCGACTACCGGCTCGCCATGGGGGTTCCGGATTGCTGGTTCAAGCTCGTCAACGATACCAATGACGAGGACTGGGACATGGGATACCTCTGGCACGAGCTCAAGAATCGACGCAGCGAGGAGAAGACGATCAGCTACGTGGAAAGCCACGACCAGGCACTTGTGGGCGGCAAGACCATGATGTTCGAACTCGCGGACGCGTCGATGTACGACGCGATGCACGTCGATGATGAAAACCTCGCCATCGATCGAGCACTCGCCATTCACAAGATGGCGAGACTCGCGACTCTCGCCGCCGCCGGTCATGGATACATGAACTTCATCGGCAACGAGTTCGGCCATCCGGAATGGGTCGACTTCCCTCGGGAGGGCAACGGGTGGTCTTTTCAGCACGCGAGACGGCAGTGGAGCCTGCGCGACAACGCAGATCTGAAGTTTCAATTCCTCGCCGAGTTCGACAAGGCGATGCTCGAACTCGACGTCTTGCAATCACCCCAGCCTTCGCTGGCTCATTCACACTCCGGCGACAAGATTCTCTCGTTCGGACGCGGCGATTTCGTCTTCGTCTTCAACTTCCATCCCACCGAATCATTCACCGACTACGGCATCGAGGCCGCACCTGGCGACTACGATCTCGTCCTCGATACCGACGAAGCACGGTTCGGCGGGCACTCGCGAATCGATCCGGGGCAACGCTACTTCACGGGCGCCCGACCGCCTGACAACAGCGAGCAGTTGCTGCTCTACATTCCAAGCCGGAGCGCGCTCGTGCTAAGGCGGCGCTGATCGGCGCGCTATTCCTTCGGCGCCCCGGGAATGTTGAGCTTGAGCTTCTTCGGACGCTCCTCGCGGAGAGCTCCCTCGATACGCTCGATGAGGTAGTCGATCTTCACCGGTTTGGGAATGATCGCGTGCTTACCCGCCTCAAGTGCGGGAGTTGGCTTCCATTCTTCGGTTCCCTCTTCTCCATCATCACTCCCAGATTCTGCAGCATCGTCGGAATCGCCCTCGTTCTCCTCGCTCTCCTCGCTCTCCTCGCTCTCCTCGTTCTCTGTCGCGGGAGCTTCGTCAGCCGGCGCACCCTCGCCCTCAGCACCTTCGTCGGTGGAAGCGAGCGCACTCACGAATAGCACTGGCGTCTGGTGGAAGTCGGGGTGCCTCTTGAGCGTGCTCAGGACGTCCCCCCCGTCCATGCCCGGCATGATGAAATCCAGCACGATGACATCCGGCATGAAATCCCGCGCAACCTTGAGGATTTGCGTGGGATCGTTCAACGCATGGGCATCATACCCCTTGGCGTTGAGGTTGAGTGCCAGCATGTCGGTCAAGTCCTTCTCGTCATCGACGATCAGCACCTTGGTTTTAGAATCTTCTTCGCTCATGATGTTGTGTTTGGGCATTTTGCACGGTTCACACGATGGGAAGCAAGTGAAAGTTCCGGTTAGGATTTCAGACGGGAAGAGCAGTGCGACGACACTGGTGTCGCTCTTTTTCCCCTTTGTGCCGCGAGCGGTCCGAACTCCCGAGTGCTCGAGTTCTATCTCCGGACCCGCCCTTCTTTCTCGAACTCCCGCTTGATTCCCTCGTAAAGATCGCTGAACAGCAGAAGTTCTTCGTTGCGGTCCAGTGATCGCAGAGACGCAAATTGCACGATATTGGTGATTTCGGCGCCGGTGAACTCGTAGTTCTGGGCAAGTCCCCGGATGTCGATATCATCTGACAGCTTCACCTCGGCTGGAAAAGCATTCTGCCAGAGACGCACGCGTTCTTCGACTCCGGGCGCGGGAAAATAAACGATCGATTGGAAACGACGACTGAAGGCGTCGTCGATGTTGCTCTTCAAATTCGTGGCGAGAATGACCAACCCACTGTATTGCTCCACGCGCTGAAGAAAATACGACACCACTTGGTTGTCGTACTTGTCGTGGGCATCGCGCACAGCCGTCCGCTTGCCAAACAAGGCGTCGGCCTCGTCGAAAAACAGTACCCAGTCCGTGTCGGCAGCCCTCGCAAAAAGGTTGGCAAGAGTCTTCTCCGTCTCGCCGATAAACTTCGAGACGACCAGCGAGAGGTCGATCCGATACACATCTTTGCCGGTGTTCTTTCCCAGAAGGGATGCTGTGAGTGTCTTACCCGTCCCCGGCGGGCCATGGAAAAGAGCACGGTAGCCCGGCTTGAGCTTGCGCCCCATCTCCCAGTCTTTCATCAAGGTGTCACCGTGCCTCACCCACACTTCCAACTCCTTGATCTGTTGCAGTGTGGCAGAGTGCAGCACGAGGTCACTCCAATCCAACTCCGTCTCCAATAGTTGAGCTGGGAACCTCATGCTGAAGCGCGGCCTTGCCACACGACCCGTGGTGAATAAATCGACGTACTCCTCGGAGAGGACGATTCGCCCGCTCATCCGCGGTTCACCCTCGGGTACTCCCTCCAGCCATAGGATGTGTTTTCTCGCAAACACGTAATCCTCGCTGAAAAGCTTCTGCACTTCCATGCGCCTCTCCGAATCCTCACCAGCTAGAAGAAAGAGCGCGGTTTCTCCGGTGGGCAGGTAACCTAGGAAGACCTGGCCGCGCGTGCACCCAATCTGTGGGTGGTCCCCCTCGCGGGGGATCGCCCCGCGGATATTGCGGTCGTAGAAATCAGCCTCAAGGTGCGGGGCGAGCGCCAGAAGAAGCAGCGTCTGCGCCTCCCTCGACAATCGCTGCTCGCGCCCGAAACCGGCCACCGGCGACTCCCCCGGAGCATCAGACGAAAAAACATCCGGCAACACGATGGGGTGGGAGTCATCGTCGGAAAAGTGGGCACTGACCCGCCCCGTGACGAATTCGGCAAGGAGCGTAAGTGCATTGTCATAAAATGAAGGCATGGTCGAAGACCGTCGGAAAACCCGGCTCTGGTAGAGAGACTAGCCCAGGCACTACGAGTCTCCAAGCGCGGTTGAAGGTCTCGATCTGGTTTCGTCAGGCAGAAGCTGCACAAACGCGATTCCTCTTGCCCTCGCCCCCATTTCCGCTAACATTCACGTGAGCGACAATTAGCTCAACTGATCAATGAAAAACTCCCGACGCAGAAAAACCGCAGGCCACGGTCCCGGACTCGACATCTCATCGCTGATCGATGTCAGCTTCCTCCTCCTCATCTTCTTCCTCGTCGCCTCGACAATCCAGCGATCTGAGGCCGACTTGAATACCGTCTTTGCTACAGATCAGCCTTCTCAGCCCGTCGCCGATCCTTACGAGATCGATATTCGACTCCATACCGATGGGAGAATCTCGGTTGACGGTGAGGTGGTGGAACCGGCCACCGACTCCCGCCGAGTTCCAAATCTGAAAAATCGACTCGCCGAAATCAATCAGCTCACCGATCTCGCTGATTTCGAAGAGAAGCTGGCCATCATCGTCGCCGACGACAACGCAAGACATCAGCGCTTCGTCGATATTCTCAACGCACTCACTGAAGCTCGGATCACGAACATCACGATCAGCGGCTTTTCGGACAGGTAACCCGGAAAATACGAACGGCGCCGTTCTCACGACGCCGTCCGCTCACTCAACCTCAACAACGCAAAAGAAAATCGTAGACCAGAAAGGGATCGATCAGGCTGCGGTCGC
>CAJIAN010000774.1_pt1 | contig 10797 bp, 6 predicted proteins | sample 9199061 | NCBI WGS metagenome assembly CAJIAN01 (sample SAMEA7708264, study PRJEB35096) | sediment metagenome | biome: marine neritic benthic zone biome [ENVO:01000025]; feature: sediment [ENVO:00002007]; material: shallow marine sediment [ENVO:03000034] sea grass bed [ENVO_01000059] ...
CTCGCGCGTTCTTGCCGTGGTTCTCCACGATCTTGTCGTGGGCGTCCCAGTGGATCAGGCTGCCGGCGTAGATCTGCACAAAGCGCACGCCACGTTCCAGCAGACGCCGCCCCAGGATGCAGCGGCGAGCGAACTCCTTGGTCGCGTCCTCGTGCAAGCCGTAGGCGTCGGTGATCGACTTCGGTTCATCCTCCAACTTGGAGACCTCGGGAACGGAGAGCTGCATGCGCGCGGCCAGTTCATAACTGCGCATGCGGTCGGCGAGAATGGTGTCGTCGCCCACCCGCGCCTGATGCTTCGCATTCACCTTGCGGAGAAATTCCCGCACGCCGTCGTCGGCGTCTGTCGAGACGTTTTCGGGCGGGAACAAGTCACGCACCGGTTGGTCACCGTGGCGGAACTCGACTCCCTGGTGGTCGGATGGCAGAAAGGCGCTCGACCAGTTGTCGGCTCCGCCGGAGGGGCGACCTTTCTGATCGGGGAGAACGACGTAGGTCGGAAGGGAATCCGACGCGTTGCCGAGCCCGTAGGACACCCAACTGCCGAGCGAAGGGTAGCCGTTGAACTCGAACCCGGTGTTGACGAAGAAGCACGCCGGCGTGTGGTTGGCCGAGTTGGTGACGACCGAGCGGATGACGGTCAGTTCGTCGGCAATCGAGGCGAGGTGCGGGAACAGCTCTGAGACCGGGAGCCCACTCTGCCCACGCTCCTTGAACGCCCAGTCGGCCTTGCGCAGGAGCCCGACCTTGCCGAAGAAGATGTCGGGTTTGTGGTCTGACGAGAACGGCTTCCCGTGGAGTTCCTCGAGCTTTGGCTTGGGGTCGAACGAGTCGAGGTGACTCAACCCGCCCGGCAGCGAGATCTGGATGACCCGTCGGGCGCGCGGCGCAAACTCGGGGAGCGCCTCGCCGCGCAGCAGGCTCACGGCAGCGGTCGCGCCGATCCCGTGAACGCCCCAGTCGAGGAAGCGGCGGCGGTCGATCAGTGTTGGTTGTGGTTCACTCGACATAGACCCATTCGTTACTGTTCCAGAGGGCGCGGCACAGGGAGATTAGCCCGTGGGCTTCCACCAACTTGTGGGAGGCCTGTTCCTCATCCGGATCGGGCGGTCGGCAATGTGCCAGCTCCCAGGCTCGGCGGATCTGCGCGGCGGGATCCGTTCCGGCCTCGGTTTCGATCCGTTTGGCGAAGTGCCCCGCCATGCGGAGCAGGAAGGCGTTGTTCATCAGGCTGAGCGCCTGTAGCGGCGTGGTGGTAGTGCTGCGCGCAGGGGCCGCTGCCGACGGGTCGGGACAATCGAAGGTATCGAGCAGGGCGCTGCGATCGCCCCTCGGGTTGAACCGGTAGATCGTGCGCCGGTTGAAGGCGGCGTCCTCGCGGTCCACTGGGAAATAGAAGGCCGTGCCTCCCTCCTTCATGGTGAAGTCCTTGAACCCGGGGCCGCCGATCTTTCGGTCGAGCACTCCGGCGACGCTGAGGATCGAGTCGCGCAGGACCTCCGCCTCGATGCGTCGGGGCGAGTAGCGCCATAAAAAGCGGTTATCCGCGTCGTGTGCAAAGGCCGCCGCTCTCTTTCGCGACGATTGCCGGTAGGTCGCGGAGAGCACGATCTCACGGTGCAGAGCTTTGAGGCGAAAGTTCCCGTCGCGCAACTGCACCGCGAGCCATTCCAGCAACTCCGGGTGGCTCGGCTGCCCGCCGCTGAATCCGAGATCGCTCGGAGTTTTGACGAGGCCTTGTCCGAAATGGTAATGCCACATGCGGTTCACGATGACGCGGGAGAGCAGCGGGTTGTCGGGTGCGGCGACCCACTCGGCGAGTTTGATCCTGCGTTCCCGATCCGGTGCGTTCTTGGCCAGAGAGAACTCGGGGCTGGGCCCGGAGACTGCCCGGATTCCGCCCGGTGCGACTTCTTCGCCAAACTCCTTCACACTTCCGCGCACGTGCACTCGCATGACACCCGGCGCACCGGGATCGACCGTATACATCTTGCGCTTCTGACCCGAAGCGACTTTGCCGCGGCGGTCCCGGGTCGCTTTGATCTCGTTCTTTAGTTTCTCGCGGTGATCCCGGTCTTCCGCAGTCAGGGACGCGATCAGATCAGCCTCCGAAACGTAGTCGCTCTCGACCCCTGCAAGGGCAGCGACTTCATCCGGAGCCAGGGCGCGGTCGAACAGTCGCGCCTCGAGCACTTTCCCTGTGAGGAACTGGTTGCCTCCCGCAGGCTCGTGGCGCAATCCGAACAAGAGGTGCACCTCGCCCGCTTTGTAGCGCTGCAACTCCTTCTTGTAGGGCTTGCCGTAGGGCTGCCCGTCCCGGTAGCCGGTGATCGTCCCGTCCTTGGCGTAAGTGATCGCTACCTGGACCGGTTCGTTGTCTGCGGTCTTCTCCTCCGCCCCGCCCTCGAACGTTTGCGTTCGTTTGAAGCCGTTGCTCCCAGCCATCCAACGCTTCGGATCTTTCTCTCCGTAGACGATCGAGTCGAAAACGCCAGAAGGGCCGGCCACGGAAATCGCGCCGCCACCACGCTGGCCGAGGTTTGAGAGGACAAGCGTGGCGACTATCGTCTTCTCGCCCAGGTCACGATCCAGCCGTGCTGTCTTCACAAACGATTTGCCATCGAGCACGAGGGCACCGTCCTCGAGGCGCGGGGTCCCAGACGGCGATCCTTGAATCGAGCCCGTCTCATCGTGGAAATTCTCGTCGAAGGTCCACACGGCGAGCGCCTCGGGGAGCGGTGGTTGGGGTTTTGGCGTTGACTCCCTCTTCGCACGGACCGCTTCCCGCGCACCACGATCCAGTTTCGACAACGTCTGCTCCAACTCGCCGATCCTCTCGTCGAGGGAGCGCAATTCCTTCGCCCGATCTTCCACCAAGACGTCGCGGTTTCCGTGTTTCACGCCGTCGATGGCGGCGACGAACTGATAGTATTCGCTAGTCGAGATCGGATCGAATTTGTGATCATGACAGCGCGCGCAATTGACGGTGAGTCCGAGGAAGGTCTGCCCGATCGCTCCGGCGATCTCCTCCAACTCGTCCTGTCGAGCGAGCCGCTTCATCTCCTCGCTTGAGCCGATCACCGTGTTGTGCACGCCCGCGACAAGGAAGCCGACCGCTGCCGAGCCTTCCGCGCCCGGGTGGGTGAGGTCGCCCGCGATCTGTTTGCGTACGAATTCGTCGTAAGGCATGTCGTTGTTGAACGCCTTGATCACCCAATCGCGATAGTGCCAAGCGTTGTCGCGCGGCTTGTTGCGCTCGAATCCATCGCTCTCGCCGTAGCGCACCACGTCCAGCCAGTGGCGCGCCCAGCGCTCGCCGTAATGCGGGGAGGCGAGCAGATCGTTGACCAGCTTCTCGTAAGCCGCGTCGGAGGGATCACTTGCGAAGGCTCGGATCACCGCCGGATCCGGTGGCAGGCCATGCAGATCCACGAATAGACGCCGAACCAGCGCGCGCGGTTCTGCTGGCGGGGATGGTTCCAGACCCTCTCCCTCGAGCCGGCGCCAGATGAAGTGATCGATCTCGTTGCGGACCCAGCCTCGGGCGTCCTTGTCCGCAACCTGTGGCACGGCGACATTCTCCTCCAGTGGCTGAAGCGACCACCAGTCGCCGCTCGGCCTTCCCGCAGACTCCGCGCAGCTCCAATCGACCGCCAGGACAGCTAGGAGAACGAAGGCTGCCAGGAAGCCGAATCGCTTTGGGAAAGCGCGCTTGTTCATAAGCTTCGACCGAGCCGCATCAGCATCGGCAAAGCGATAGCCTAAAAAATCACTCGGGCCAACCGCATGTAGATGTGAATCCGTGCTCATCCCCGCACACTTCGTCCTGCAGTGCCTCGAGTGGTGATTGAGTAAAGCTGCCCGTAGGCAGGTAGGGCGGCCACGATGAGGTCGCTGGGACGTCTCGCTCACTCCTCGCCGTAGATGAGTGTGTAGAACTCCTTATAGTATTCCTTGGGAAAGTCCGGAAGGCGCGGGAAAAGGAATCGTCGCCTGAGCCAGAAGGCGTATCGGGAGGGGCCGCTTGATCCATCCCCACTCAGGGGATGCGCCTGGAGGGCCTTGAGGGTGAGGTCCCACTCGTCGACGTATCCCAGTGCCCAAACCGCGTCGGAGTCCCAGCTGCCCTTACCCTTTTCGACGTTCTCCTCATGCTTCACGATAATCCGCTCGATGGCTTTGATGTTACCGGTCACCGCGTAATCGTAGGCATCGAGGGCGATGTCGACGTGCCTTGCTCCGCGGAGATCGTCCCGGGCAATGAGATCGCGGAAGGAGGCGTCCTTTTTGCCGGTGGCGCGAAGGATCAAGTCGGCGAGGCGACGATCGTCCCGTTTGCCCTTTGGCTGATCGGCCAATTCGCGAAGCTCCTTGCCGTCGAAAGGCTCTACCAAATCACCGACAAGGTTGTTCTCGTAGGTGTCCTCGAAGAAGATTTGATTGATGGGATTCTCCCGAGCGGTCTTGGGCTTTGGGCGAACGTGCGTCCCGCCCGTTTGAGTGGGCTTTGGGTTCGTCGTCGCGTCGCCTTCGGTGGTTTCCTCCTCAGTTGGCGAATCGGTGTCGTCTTCCCGGAAGCCGAACCATCCGATCAAAGGGGCGGCGATGGCGACGATCAGCACTACCGGAAAGAGGAAAGATCGTTTCATACAGACTGAGCACAAGCAAGGGCGGTGCCGAGCATCGCTCCAGAGCAGCCCGAGTGTCAATCACGTCCTTGGTCGCAGCTGGCAGACCTGGGTTTTCGAGGATTTCAAAAAAAGCGTGCCCGTGAAAAGAATCGCCATCCGTCTTACATTTTCGCAGGCTCCCCGAATGTCCAATCGTCATGTGTTCCTAGGTCTATCGTGGGCAGTGATCGCGACGTCCACCGCATCTGCCGAGGAGGGGGCGACAGTGACCGTGAACATCGGCCTCAGGAAGCAGTTGTTTGTCGATGATCACGTCGTCGCGACGAAGACCAACGTGACGCGCGAGGTCGGGCGGGCGAGGAAGCATGGGATCGTATTGGAACCGACGCTGCCCACGGACTTCCAGAGTGGCGTGGTTCAAGACGGCCCGGATGGTGGCCCCGGCTACGAGTTCGGCGAATCGACGTTCTGCTGGTTTGTCTCGCCTCATTGGGACGCGGACAAGAAGAAGTTCCGACTTTGGTACATGGCGAGCAAGCGTCCCGGCAGCGGGCTCGCTTACGCGGAGTCGGAAGACGGGATCCACTGGACGAAGCCGATGGTATCCAAGGACGGCAAAAGCAACCTCGTGATCGTCAATCCCGGAGGTGGTCTCGACGGCATCACGGTGACTATCGATCCGAGCCTTCCCCGGGGCCACGCGGAGAAGTACAAGGCTGCCTACTTCAGCTACGGTGGCGAAGGGAACCACGGCACCCGCACCCGTCTCGACTACTCTGCCGACGGAATCACGTGGAAATCCTACAACGAAGGCAGGCCCGTGACCGGCCGGGCGGCCGATTTCAGCAACCTGATCACCTGGGATCCGAATCGCAAGCGCTACCTGCTGCTTTGCCGTCAGGACTACGGCGCGGCCGGAGGCGTCGGCGAGCTGCGGGGCGTCCGCATCATGGAGCACGACAAGGGCAACGACCTGATCAACCATCCGACCGCGTGGAAGACACTGACCAAGTTCGTCCTCGACGATCCGGACAAGAGCATCGTCCCGGGCAGCAACGGAACGCCACGGCATCAGATCCACACCATGCCGATCTGGTATTACGAGGGCATCTGGTTCGCCTTGACTGATGTGCTCGTCGCGACCGATGTCCCCGTCCCCGAGGGCAAGCAGGACTTCTACGCCCGGCACGAGACGGGTGTCTGGCAGTTCTACCTGTCCCCATCGCGGGACGCGCTCAACTACGATTTCACCCTGGCGACCTATCCTCGCAAACCGCTAATCCCGCGTGGTCCGCACGGCAGTTTCGACAAGGACTGCGTCCGGCCGCCCGCGAATATCATCACGCACAACGACGAACACTGGATCTACTACCTGGGAACCAACGAGCGCTGGGGAGCGCGAAAGTGGGATGCGCGCCTCGGGCTGGCCAAGCTGCGGCTCGACGGCTTCTTCTATCTCGAAGCGAAAGATGAGCCGGGTGTTGTCACCACGAAGCCGTTCAAGCTGAAGGGTGACACACTACAGGTGAACGTCGACGCGGTGGGCGGCCACGTGAAGGTTGAAGTGCTCGACGCCAATGGCGATCCGCTTACCGGGTTCTCAGGTGATGCCGCCAGAATGTATCGAGGCTACGACAACGTCCGCTTGGAACCGAGGTGGAAGGACCAGGCAGACCTATCGTCGCTCAAGGGCAAGGACGTACGGCTCCGTTTCCACCTCCGCAACGCGAAGCTCTACGCCTTTCAGGTCCGGTAGTTCAGCGAGGCACCGAGAACGCCGTCCCACTACGGGACCACTCGCCATTCCTGGACTCCCGCGGAGACTCCTGGTTGTAAATCAACTTCCAATTTCACATTGTTGGTCTCAATGGGCTTGAACTTCACCTCATTGAAGTCGTCTTTCTCGAGCGTGTAATCGTCCACCGCCTCGACCGGTCTCCACTTGCCGGCTTGCTGATAAAGGACGCGCCAGCGTTCAGGAACCTTGCGGTCGCCTCCGTTGTCGAACCAGTAGACTTGGACGCCGGAAACTTTGCGTGGCTTTTCGAATCGATACTGTACCCACTCCGGTTCCTTGGTGTTGGGGATTTTTCCGCCTTCCCAATTCGCGCTGTCGGTCCACTTGCCGCCCTTGGGGTTCTTCCACGTGTAGTGGGTGATCGGTCTCGGCGGGTGACCGGTCACGAACGGCTTTCGCTTCGGCTTCGAATCGGCTGCTGGTTTTGGCGGCATGGGGATCGGCTTTTCTGGAGGCACGCGGGGGGCGAAGACGCTGAAGCGGAGCTTGGTTCCCACGAACTGGAACGAACCCTGCCAGTCCTGACTCTTGTCCAATCGAAAATCGCTCGCGTCGACATCGACGTAGGTGGCTCCCGACCAATCGATGATGTCGTATTGTCCGCCACGCTGAATTCCGCCGGCATTCTTGATCGTGACGACCACGCCGTCCTTGCCGGCGCCATGGAAGGTGCCGCCGGTGATTTTCAGGACGTCCGAGGATTTGCCGCCGCAGTCGAACTCCAGTCGGGCACCGTCGTGCAGTGTCAAGCCGTCGCGCAGCGTCAGGGTGCCGACACCGACTCCCGGGTTGATTTTCCCGCCGGGATTAACGACCACCATGGCAGACGTGCCGCCGTTGCCGATCGCGCCACTGCCGCCGAGCGTGCCGCCGTGGTTCACCTCGACGATGGATCGTGGACTGATGCCGGAGCCGCTTGTGTTGTTCACCAACAGCAGTCCGGCGTTCACGACCGTCGGCGCGCGGTGGGCGCGATTGCTGTTGAGGTCGGCATTGTAGAGGGGATCGTGGTCGGCAGTCAGCTCGACGATGCCGTCGCCGTTCTTGATGATGCCGGCGCCGCGGTGGCTGCTCCACTTCGCCATACCACCCATCTCTAGAATCAGCCCTTGGAAGGTAAGCTTCGCTCCTTTGCCAATGTTCATGACGAAGTCGTAGGTTTCAGTCGGTGACCAGGCGGTCGTGTTCCACGATGATCCTTCCGCCCAGACGTGCTCGCCGCGCGTCGCGGTGAATACGAGATCGCCCGTGCCGTTGAGGTTGCCGGCAAAGGTGTGGCAGTGTGGCGATTCGATCGTGATCCCGCTCACCGAGTTGCGCGTCTCCGGGTGATCGATCATTCCAGAGATGGTGATCGGCCCTTTGGCGATGTCGGGGAAGGTCACGACCGCCTCGTCGGTGGCCTTGCGAGCGCGTTGCCAAGACATCACCGGGACGCTGGTGTCGCCGGAGGACTTCGGGAGCAAGTCGTCGCAGATGGCCTCGACCGTGTACGAGTAGGCGAGATGCGAGACGCGGGGCCGATACGGGCGCGACTTGAGGGGTCGGAGGAAAGGCGCCGTTTCGCCCTCGTTGCTTCCGGAATAGGTGGGAACTAGGTCGAGCTTTCCGCGCAGCGCGGCCTCAAGGGTGAGAAGCGCAAGAGGTTCGGCCGAACAGAGGTTGGCGGTGCGGTGCAGTTCGCTTGGGGTGAAGAGCCCTTGTTCCGCTCGGAAGTGTTTGGCGACGGCGTTGTTCGCAATCGTCCTCGCCAACTCAAGGTAGGCTTCGTTCTTCGTCGCGCGGAAGAGTTCAACCAGTGGGAAGATCAGATTCGGTTCGGCATGCGCAGTGTCGAGATTGAGCTTTGGTGACTTCCCACCAACCTCGCCGATATCGCCCAGATCGTTGCCGCGGCACATGGCGCGCAAGGTTTCCCAGATCTCCGCATCCTTGCTCTGCCGAAAACAAATCGCGTACGCAGCGACGGTGGCGGGAGCCGGATGCCAGGGATGCCAGCTCGGCGCCGCGTCCGGGTTCTTCTCCTTTTCGCGTTTGGCGAAGTCGGTGCCGTCGAACAGAAGGTTGCGGAACTGATTCGTCTCCGGGTTGTAGCCGTACTTCGCGTAGGCTTTGAGATGTTTGAGCATCGTCTCGCGGTAGTAGCGCCCCTTCTCTTCGCCGAGCTCTTCCCCGAGCCGCAACATGGCCACGCCACCGTTGTTCAAGTGACCGGCGGAGCCCGCCGTGATCAGCGCGTATTCGGGCACGGGTTCGTCTTCAGTTCCAAAGACACGCATCGACGTGTGGTGCCACGGCGGAATCCCGACGTCCGGATGGGCGCTCTCGGAGTAGCGGGCGTAGAGACGCTTCGCCCAGTAGAGCGGACGGTCATCCTTGTTGAGGATGCCCAGTTGCGCGCCGGCATAGATGATGTCGGATCCGGAATCGAAGAAAGTTAGGTTCCCGGGCACGACACCGACGACCCGCTCGGTTCGGGGGCGGTCCCAGAGCACGTCCTCATTCAGTTCGCGAACGTAGCTTCCGTGGCGGGTGAAATTCATGAATCCCCAATCCTGGATATGCGAACTCCAGTGGGCCGCCAGCATCCTGCGGGTCGCCACGGGGTCGGTCTCCCAGAAGACCGGGTAGTAGGGATAGTCGCGCTTCATCTCGTGCCCGCTCCCTCCCGGCGGCCAGTCGTTCCCATCCCAGTGATCCGTGTTCAGATTCACCCACCGGTGATGCCCCATTTGCAGCAGGCCATTCGGAGTGGCGTAGTGTTTGAAGTAGTAGCGCAGGCAATCCTTGTAGGCCTCCTTGTACCTCGGGTCGCCGGTGAGGTTGCTGAGCCCGACGAGGAACCGCATCAGGTTGCCCTGGTAGGCGAGGTTCGACGAGATCACCGGCTGGAACGACTGCTTCGATCTCGGCCCGGGCCCGCCGAGGCGATGGATGTACATCTGCTCCGGAGCCCTCAGGGTGTCGACTTCGAGATAGTCAGGAATCAGCGGGGTGTGTTTCTCTCCGTAGGTGTCGCGACCGTGTTTGAGAATGGTCTCGCCGAATCGGACCACGGCATCCATTCTGTCGCCGCCGGTCGGCTGCTTCGGCGCAGCATTCGCCGTGAATGAGAACCACGTTGCGAACAACGACGCTGCGGCGACAGACCAGTGGTTGAAGGATCTGAACTTGTTTGTGGACGTTCGGCTCATTGGTTCGGTCACGAGGGTTTTTAAACGCCACCCACCACACATGAGTCAATCGCACGTTCATAGGCGAGCGAGCTTTCCAGTAGATTCTACCAATCGAATCGCCTCGTCGTTCGTTCGTACAGTATGACGAAGTTCCTTGTGACGCCGTTTCTGATGCTGCCCGCAATGTTCGCTCGGCTTGTTGCCGCCGGTGAGATCGCCCCTGGCAAAACCGCCCCGGAATGGGACGTCGAAGGAGTCACCTGGATCAACTCCGAGGCGCCAATCGCGCTTACCAAGCTCCGCGGAAAGAAGCGCGTTTTGTTGTGGTTCTCCAGCGTCTTCTGAGACGGCTGAGTTGCCTTACGCCGTTCCGAGCCTGGTCAGGTTCAAAAAACAATTCGCGGGCAAAGACCTGATTGCTTGTCAGTCCGAGCGCCGTCCCCTGGGAGAAAACACGGGTACCTTGAACTGAGCAATAATCCTGCGCTTACGCCTGCGGTCTCGCAGCTTCAAGACCCACTCAACGTTTTCCTCCAGCGAGTTTTCCGGCTGGTCGGAGGGGATCTCGAGTTGGACTGGAATGCGAATCTTGGAGCTGTCACCCCCCTTTAGTTCGCCAGGAATCTGTCGAATGGTAATCCACATGATCCTTAGCCTCGATCGATTGCCCTCAGTGACCATCCCCTCGCAGCTCAGTTACTGAACAAAACCTTCCGGTGGCTCCTGTCCGGCTGGCGCCTCAATCACTCCGTCTAAACTACCGCCAATCACTCCGGGGCCGGATGGCAGGTTGAGCGCAAGCTTGCCGAACCGGCGGGAGTATCTCCACTGCACGGCTGCCACGGCGACAAGAACAGGTGCAGCGAGCGGAAGCAAGCTGAACAGAGCTAGGTCGAAACCGCCAGACTTTGCCATGTCATGCCAGCCAGCGACGAACACTGGCCACGAGATGACGGCGCAGACGACAGCCGCGACCGCCGGCAAAAACGCGTGCGACCCAACCGAGTTCTCGATTTTTCCGTCTGACCATGGCTTCGCCCTGTGTTTTGCAGACGATCCGAACGCTACCACGACCAAGCCCGATCCGATCCCGCCAAAGACGACCGCAAAAAGGGCGAAAACCATCATTAGACCCCAGCGGACTTCACGGTAGAGCACGGACTCCGACGGCTCTCCGGGATCGACAAAGCAGC
>CAJIAN010000683.1_pt1 | contig 10792 bp, 8 predicted proteins | sample 9199061 | NCBI WGS metagenome assembly CAJIAN01 (sample SAMEA7708264, study PRJEB35096) | sediment metagenome | biome: marine neritic benthic zone biome [ENVO:01000025]; feature: sediment [ENVO:00002007]; material: shallow marine sediment [ENVO:03000034] sea grass bed [ENVO_01000059] ...
GAGCGCCGAGAACATTGTCAGGATACTATGCCTACGCCTTCAAAGGCAGCCCGGCAGTGATCGACGCCCCGCTCGAAGCGGGCGCCTACGAGGTGCGTTACGTTGGTCGGGGCAGCAAGACACTGGCCTCGGCGGATTTCTCGGTGACCGATCCCGTGGCGACGCTGCGCGCTCCGGCATCCGCGATGGCGGGAACATCGATCGAAGTGAACTGGACGGGTCCGGCAGGAAAAGGGGACTACGTGGTTGTTGCCGCCAAGGGAGAGCCGGATACCTACAGCAAAGGCTACAACTACACGAACAAAGGCAGCCCGGTCGTGGTGGTCGTCCCCGAAGCCGTCGGAGATGGCGAGGTCCGCTATGTGGCCGGTCGCAGCAAGACGGTGCTCAAGCGGCACCCCATCGCCATCACCGAACCGAAGGCGACGATCACGGCGCCGGCATCGGTGAAACCGAAAACGCGTGTCGCCGTTCAGTGGACCGGTCCTGGCAATCGCCGCGACTACATCGTCATCGCCGCGCCGGGAACTCCCGCCACCAAAGTGGTCACCCGCCGACAGGTCGGGAAGCAAGGCGAGGAATGTCCCGTGCTCTCGCCGAAGGAACCGGGCTCCTATGAGCTGCGCTACGTCACGGGTGGCGGAAGAATCCTCGCCAGCCAGCCGCTGAAGGTGGAATAGAGCGATTCTCACAAGTGTCCTGACTCGCAACCGCAGTGGTCATCCTGAGGGAGGCACGACCGAAGGATCTCGTGAGCATCGGTGGCGCTCGAGTACCTTGCGTGAGGCGGCAAGGATGCTCCGACACGTCGGGGAAGAACCTGAGCCGGCTGGCGTCAAGCAGATCCTTCGCTCCTCCGTCACTCAGGATGACGGCGTATTCTGAGCCGATTCCAATTAGCTAGACTGCCCTAACTAACGCTGCGCCACGGAATTGGCGTAGCGTTTGAGAGCGCGTTCGAACATCGCGTTCTTCTCGGCCGGGGTCTTCGGGTAGTTGCCGATCTCCATGTCGGGGTCGAGGGGGAGCACCCAGTCAGGAACTCCGAAAAGCGGATTCTCCACGTCGGCGAGATTGGTTGCGGGGTGGACGAGATGGCGATATTCACGGCCGTTCAGTGAAACCAATGCGGTGGCTCTAACCTGCGGGACCTTGCCTTCGGCCCGAACCGCTTCGCCGACGGCTTGCGCGTAGCGATGGAGCATGTGCGGGGTTTTCGCCATCGCGGCCTGTTGTCTGGGGGCGAGCAGGAGCCCGTGTTTTTCGATGATCTCCTGTGTCTCGGCATCGATGTCGAGTTTGAATCCGATGTCCTTGTGGCGCAGCATCATGCGCCAGCTGAAACTGTGCGAGCACTCGTGCCAGCTCGGGTTGCCCGCGTGAAGATACACGCGCAAAGGCAGCAGCACCTGAAGCACCATGATGGAGGCGACAATCATGGCGGCGCCGCGCACCGATGCGGTCATCGGGATGTGCTCCGAAGCAGTCTTCCCGGCGGACCTGAAGACTCGAGCTTTCAACCACTCGCAGACGGCGCGCACTTTCTCGGGAGGTGCGAAGAGAACAAGAGAGCAGATCCCGAAGATTGGAAACGTGCCGATCGAAAGCCACGAGGCATTGAACGCGTGGAAGAGGATGGTCAGGATCGCCGCCGGGACGAACGTCTTCCGCCAGCAGAGTAGGAATCCGATGACCAGGTCGAATCCGGCACCGCCCCATGCGATGGTGTAGGCGAACCATTCCTGGGTGACGAGCCCCCCGATCAGCGGCGCTTCGCTTGCCGTCTGCAGCCATAGCGTAACCGGCTCCGCGGCGAGCCAATCGGAATTGAGCTTCGCAATGCCGCCGTAGAAATACACGATGACGACTTGAGCCCGCAGCGCCCAGAGAGTCCATGTGGGAACGGTCATCCGCTGCTCCTTTGGAAAAACGCCCCGCAATGACTTGTCGAGCGATGCGAAAGCGTGTCCGTCCATGAGGATCATGAACACGCCGACCAGAATGTACAGGTAGAAATGGTTGTTGTACATCATCTGATCGATGAGGAACAGATGGGTGAACAGGAGCGTGACCGCCACGGCCGATAGGCGGTAGAAGAAACCGAGAGCGAGGGTGGTTCCAAAGATTGCGAGTAGGAGGACGTGGATGGTCATTCCGGCTCCCGGCCACGGCTGCACCCACGGCGTCAGTGGATACGTGAAGTGAAAATGGTAAGGGGAGAGCAGGCTATCGACGATGGGGAGGAAGTAGTGCAGCGCTTCGAGAACGATCACGATTCCGAAGGCGATGCGGAACACACCCAAAGGCGCCGCGTCGACGCCCGCACTCAGCCGGGAATGGAGCTTCTGAATAGGCGAATTCATCGATGATTAGTTCAATAAACCATAATTTCCATAATGAGCAACTAATCATCATCCTGTCCTGATTTGATGAGCCTCCTTAAGTCGGAGCCGCTGAGCCAAAGACTGGGGCGCAGCGTTATCGAGGTGTGACTCAATGATGCGGCGCGAGTTCGAGGACGAGCAGCAGCGGCCATCCAACGTACTTCTCCGCACGGGAAGCCACCTTGGCGAGTTCGTCGGTCCCAGCGTGTTCGCTTGCGGATCGGATGGCGAGTCCGGCTTGTGCTGCGGCGTTGATGTAGTCGCTAATCTGGTTCGGAACGCTTTCGACGAGCGTCTTGGTATCCGTGTCGGGATCGGTGAAGGCGGCTTGGGATCCCCTCAGCAGCAGGGCCGGATGCATGATCGTGATGTGGATCACCCCGTCATGTGCGCAAACACGCGCGAATTCACGAAACAGGAGGCCGACGTCGGCGATGTGATCGAGGACGAGGCAATTCAATACGATATCGAAAGCACGATCCTTGAGAGGCAGAGGCCGGGCGAAATCGCAGACAACGAAGTTGACGTTTTCGGCGCCGGGCTTGGCCTTGGCCTTCTCGAGCATGCCCTCGGAGAAATCGAGCGCGGTGACCTTCGCGCCGCGGCGGGTGAGCTCGATGGCATGGCGACCCGTGCCGCAGCCGATGTCCGCGACCCGCAACCCGGCGACGTTCCGGAGTTTGGGGCCGAGCACCTCCGATTCCAGAATCGTGAGCGGGTTCGCATCGTCATCATAAACGGTCGCCCAGCGATCATAGCCCTCGCGCGTGGGAACCATCGGCCTCGGTGGATCCACCATGGCCCTACTCTTGTCGCGATCGACCCAATTGGCGAGTTCTGCGTAAAAATTTCAGAAACGGCTTGTGAACTCAGGCCCACTCCGATATCAACATACCTTAAATTCTCGATTTCCCTCCTTTCAAACTCCTCGCCTCTTGATGAAGACTCTCCTCTCTGCGTGCTTCGCCAGTCTCACCATCCTTGCTGCCAGTGCTCAGGCGGCACTGATCATCAACGCGCCGGTTCCGATCACTCACAAGGTCCAAGTCCAACCGATCGTCGTTCAACAGGCCGCGGCTCAGGGCGGAGCGACGGCCACGTATTTTGGGACCCCCACGCAGCAGGCGAGCATCGAGTCGCTCATCGATTCCATCTGGGCGCAGGTTGGGATCGATATCGAGTTTCTGCCGACGACCACGTACGTCGACAGCTTCGCCTACAATGGTTTTCCGGTTGACTACACCACTGGGCCGCCGACGCGTCCGACCAGCGACCTCAACGCCATCAACTCCGCGGCTGGTGCACCGCCGAAGAGCGCGAATACGGCGGTGCTCAACATGTTCTTCGTGGATATCGTCCCCGGCTTCAATTTCACCAGCAGTTTTACCGCTAATGGTTTGGCATTCGTCGATGCCAACGGTGTCACTCAGTTCGTCGGCGCCAGCCTGCCTGGGTCCCTTGGCGGTCGCGAAGTCATCGCCAGTGTGGTCGCCCACGAGATCGGCCATAACCTGGGCCTCCCCCACATTGTCTCACCCGAGAACCTCATGCAGGCGAGCGGATCTCCCATGCAAGGGGAACGGCTCGGCCCCTCGGACTTGGCGACCATCATGGAGGACGGTCCCGGTCTCGACGGCTTCGAACTGCTTCAGCCGATCCCGGAACCTGCCGGTGCAGTGCTCGCTCTTCTGGCACTGGGCGTGCTTGGCCTCCGCCGACGTCGCTAGTCGCACGGTTGGTCCACTATTCTCCGGACCAGTGGGGCTTGACGACCCGCTCGATTTTGCACACTGCGCGACCGGGTTTACTCGGCGGTGAGAGCTTTAGCTGCAGCGGGATTGGATTCGCATTCACGACGAGCTTCTCGAGTTCGCGGTGCGCTTCCGATCCGATCTCGGCGTATCCGTGGAGCGTCTGCTCCTGGTCGGCGAGTTCGTGGAGCTCGAATGCGCGGTATTTCGTGTTATCGACAAACTCGTAATTGTAATAGTCCGACGGCTGAGCCGTCACGCGCATGTCCATCGCCTCGGTGGGTGGTGAATCGATGAACGCCGCGATGCTCATGGGGCTGTAGGCGACGAGGCATTCCCAGTCGGTTCTGAGTGCACCGCCTTCGTCGAGCAAAACCCACAGGCGTGAATCACCCTCTTCCGCTGAGATCGCGAGCAGGTAGTTCTTCTCCGTTTCGAAACTGGGGGAGGACGAGAGGAACTGGAACCCGATCAGTTCAGTGGGTTCGTCAGGGTACCGTTCGTAGTAGTCGCGCATCCGATCGGCGACCTTCTCAGGCCACGCAACATGCGCGAGCTTCTCTTCGACGGTCTCGGCGGCAAGAAACCCACTGATGGTGTCCCATGCCTGCTGGCGTTTGTCTGGCCGAAACATGGCAGGGGGAGTCTGCTCGGACGGTGCTTCCTCCTCGGAGGTTTCCGCGCCCGGATCACGGCGGGTGAGAGCGAACACCACGACGATGATCAGGGAGCAGATCGCAATCGCGCCGGTGACGGCTGCCCAGCGACCACCAGGAACAGTTTTGGTTCCGTCGGGGGTGTCCCACTTGAGGGGATCCTCGACGTCGGCATCGATGAGCTGATCCTCTTTCTTCTCCAGTTTCGGGACGATATCATCGCGGAACTTGAGCTGTCCGGTCGGGCCAGTGGGCTTTTCCGGAGGTGGCGATGGTCGGTCGTCTGGCATTGGGTCTGATGAGGGTAATCACTATTCTTCAGAGTGGGAACTTCAAAAGCCGCTGGCCAAGTGATGGTGGGGAATTCCCGTTGCCGGAACGTTCCCGGATGCGTAGAGTCAAAAGCAGCAGCAATGACTACCCTCTGCACACGCTCGGTCGCTGCAATGCCCCTTTTGTTCGCCTTGCTCTTCACCGCATGGGGGAATGCGCGCGCACAGACCACGTTCTTCGATCTCGGCGCCGAGTGGAAGTATCTCGATGACGGCTCCGATCAGGGTATGGCGTGGAGGGAGATCGATTTCGACGATTCCGCGTGGGCGATCGGACCCGGAAAACTTGGGTATGGCGAAGCCGATCAAGGCACGGCCCTCAGCTTCGGCGGCAGTCCCTCGAGGCGTCACATCACCTACTACTTTCGCAGAACATTCGAGGTTTTGAACCCGGGGGTGACGCCCGGTCTCAAGGTCGACATTGTTCGCGACGACGGTGCGATCGTCTACGTCAACGGCACGGAGATCGGGCGTTCGAACATGCCCGAAGGGGCGGTCGACTTCACGACGCGAGCGCTTTCCTCGGTCGCTGGCGACGCCGAACGATTGCCGCAACCGTTCATCGCCGGGCCGGAGACCTTGGTGGCCGGCACAAACACCATCGCGGTGGAAGTGCATCAGGCGAGTCCGGGCAGTTCGGACATGGCGTTCGACATGCGGCTCTCCGATGTCGTCGGTCCGACCGCGCCGATCATCCGGAACTGCCAGCTCACCATCCGATCCTCCGATGGCTCGGTGCCGATCACCTCGGAGAACATCAGCGCGGTTGATTTTTCGAGCGATGAGGCGGGACTCATCTTCACCGTCAGTGGCGTGCAGTCCGGCCAGTTCGAGCGCGTTTCCAATCCGGGCGTTCGTGTGACGACGTTCGCTCAGTCGCAGGTTGCATCCGGCGAGATTCGATTCGTCTACGAGTCGACTCCCTTCGGCGCGGGGGCGAGTGCTGGCAATCTCGGCGATCCCTTCGGACGAAATGAGCTGTCGGGGGTGGTGTCCTCGACAAAAAACCCGGGTGTCCTCTGGGCGATCGAGGACAGCGACAACGCGGCGGCGCTCCTCGCCATCGGAGTCGATGGTGCCGATCTCGGTGACTGGTTGTGCAGCGGCATCTCGAACATCGACTGGGAAGACATCGCCGCGGCACGGATCGGTGGCGTGGATTACCTCTACGTGGGTGGATTCGGGGACAACGACGCCGTCCGGAGTTCGCACACGATCTACCGAATCCGGGAACCCGAGATCGTCGGAAACGGGGGAACGATTCCTGCGGTCGACATCGAGGCGATCACCCTCCAATATCCGGAGTCACCGGCGGGGGAGAGCGGCGTGGGTGGTCCGGGAGTTCCCGCCCGAAGGGACGCCGAAGCGCTGATCGTCGATCCTCTGACTGGGGACGTCTACGTGCTCTCGAAACGGGAGGTGGTCAGCCGGATTTTCCGGCTTGCTTATGAGGAAAGCTACACGGGAATGCAGACCATGGAATACGTGGGGGACATGCAGGGCATCGTGCGGGACACCGTCGAGGGGTACCTTACCACGGTGACCGGCGCGGATATCTCGCGGGACGGTATGGAGGTGGTCGTTCGAAACTATGAGCACCTCTATCACTATCGGCGTTTGGATGAGCAGACTTCGCTGGCAGATCTGCTGACGGGAAATCAGATGCAGGAGTTGCCATTTGTCGGGGTGGGTCCGTATCCCGATGGTGACCCGAAAGGGGAGGCCATCTGTTTCAGCGCAACGGGGGACGCCTTGTTCACGGTTGGCGAGAATCTCTCCGGATCCTCCGTGGTTTCGCTTTTTCGTTACCCGAGCCTTCCGGACCCATCACCCCCCGCGTTTTCGATCACCGTGAGTGACGGCGTGCTCACCGACGGCCCGCATCCCGCGACCGTCCACTTCAACCAACAGCCCATCGAAGAATGGCGCTTGCGTTACTTCCCGGAAGCGGATCTGAATGACCCGGAAAAGGAGGCGAGCGTCTGGGGACATCTCGCCGATCCCGATTTCGACGGTCTGCAGAACATGATCGAACTCGCGCTCGGCTCGAGTCCCATCGTGGCTTCGCCGGCGGCCTACCCTCGATCTCGGAGCGAAACGATCGATGGCGTGTCGACACTCGCCATGGAATGGAATCAGCTTGCGGGGGAAACCAGCGTCACCGTGCAGGCCGAGCAGGCGACGGATCTTTCCGGTTGGCTGCCGATCGAGAGCGAGCTCGTATCAGAGAGCGACGGCGTCCAGTCGAGGAGGGTGTCGATTCCCATTGAAACCGGCGGGACGCATTTGCGACTTCGCGTTACGGTGACGCCATGAGATTGCTGCTTCTTGTTCCCTGTCTCCTAGGTGTGACGAGTGCGGTCGCGGGCGAACTCCGTGGACGGATCGATGGCGGCGGGCGAGTCTACCTCAGTGGGCCCGACGGCAAGAACGTATTCGTCTCGGCAGCGGATGATACGTCGAAGGCGATCCGTTATGATGTGAAGCGGGGATTGCGCAGTGTGGAACGACACACCTCGGTGCTAGGAAGCTTCAAGGCCGAGATCAAAGGGAAGCACGTCTTGGTCGTCGAAAAGGGCAAGGAGTTCAAACCGTATCGGAAGGAGATCGACGTCGGGGACGATCCCCTCGAACTGGATATCAAGCTCGAGCGCTGGATCACCATGAGCAATCGCGGGTGGTACAGTGGAGAAACGCATGTGCATCGAAGGGTGGAGGATCTCAAGATGCTCGTGCTCGCCGAGGATCTCAACGTGGCCTTGCCGCTGACCGCGTGGGTCACGGATTCGAGGGAGACACCGGCAACGCACAACAAAAATCGCGAACCGGTGCCGCCGGCGAAGCTCATCGAGGTCACGAAAGAAAACGTCATCTGGCCGGTGAACACGGAGTACGAGATCTTCACCGTGAACGGAAAGAGGCACACCCTCGGCGCGGTGTTCGTCCTCAACCACAAGCGAGCGTTCACGGTGACGGCGCCCACGGTGCGGCCCATCGCCGAGGCAGCGCGCAAGCAGGGCGCCATCCTCGACCTCGACAAGCACAACTGGCCGTGGTCGATGATGATCGTGCCTGAGATGAAGGTGGGCCTCTACGAACTGACGAACAACCATATCTGGCGCACCGAGTTCATGTTCGCGGAATGGTATGCGGACTACGCGCGGCAGCTCATCGGAGGGAAGGGGCCCATGTCAGAACGGGAGTGGATTGAATCCGGCTTCCGGAACTACTACGCGTTGCTCAATTGCGGCTTCGACATCAAGCCGAGCGCGGGAACGGCTTCCGGCGTGCATCCCGTGCCGCTGGGATTCGGACGCGTGTATGTGAAGCTCGACGGGGAGTTCAACTACGACGCATGGATGGACGGCTTGGCGAACGGGCGGAGTTTTGTCACAACCGGGCCGATGCTCGAATGCACGGTGGATGGTCAGCACGCAGACAAGAGGCTTGCGAAAAAATTGGGCGACAAGGTGAAGCTCAAGGGCCGGGTGAGCAGTTGGGACCCGCTGGGAGGCGTCGAGATCGTCGTCAACGGCGATGTCGTTTCCATGATTTCGCCTCAGCCTGCTTTCGATTTGAAAACCGGTTACCGGATTGCCTTCGACAACGAGATCGAGGTCAAAGGGCCGTCATGGATTGCGGTTAGGGCGTGGCAGGCGAGGAAGGACCGGCGTCCCCGGTTCGCACACACCGCGCCGTTTCACATCGACGTGGAGGGCAAGCCGCTACGACCGAAAAAGGCGGAGGTCGAGTATCTGATCCGGCGCGTCAGCGACGAGATTGTGCGGCACACGGACGTGTTGTCCGACGAAGCTCTGGCCGAATACCGCTCGGCTCTGGCGACCTACGAACACCTGTTGGAACGGGCCCGGTAGCGTCAGTTGGCCATCACGACGGCGACTCCGAGCAGGCCGGGAGTGGTGTCGTCGTGGCGGAAGTTCGCGGAGGTTCCACCTTGGCGCTCGCCTGCCGCGACGAGTTCGAAGCGGTCGAACTTTTTCGCGCGCGAATCGTAAATCGCGCGTCCCAGAACGGCAGGCGCGTAGTAGTTCGACTTTCCCTGAAGCCGCGCGTTACCCGTGATCTTCACCGCAATCTTGCCGCCCTTGTTCGAAACGCACTCGGTGAACATCGCGCCACCGCGAAATCCGTTGCGCGGCCAGTCCGACTGCCCTCGTGAGGTATCCTTGAACACCTTCAGCGCCAGCTTTTGCACGAGAGAATCCGGCAGCTGGACTTTCTCGTTCTTGGTCGTCACGAACTGGGACGCCTCACCAGGGGAGAGATCGAGCCAGTTCAGATTGAACGCCTTCTTCTGCCATTCCGAGTTCCCTGGCTTGCGACCGTCCTTGCCTGGCAGATCGCGTATCGCGACCTCCAGCTTGAGTCCACCTTGCGGAACGGAACCGCCTTGTTTGTGCCCGAGCGTATTGGTCGGCACCGCCTTCATCGCATACCCTCGGTTCTTGGCCATTGATCCGAACTTCCGCCAACCCTCTTCGATCACACGACGGGCGACGCCATTGTTCGAGCAGGCAAACGCGCCCGAAAGAAAATCGCCATCCGGCGTCATGCAGTAGATACCCTGCACGGTCGATCCGTTCACCGGAATGATATGCGCCGCCTGACTCCGGTACTTGCGGAAGAGCCGCGTGCTCACTGGATTCGGAGGATTCGCCCACGAAGGCGGGTCGAGCGCCCAAGATTCGTCGGCGGCGCAGACAAACTTGCGGGTGAGTTGCTGGATACTCGCATCTGACCAGACGCGGCGTCGGCCGGTGACGCCATTGTTTCACGTCTCGCCGCAGGGATGGCCGTTCATCGTCCAGAGCAAGATGGGTCGACCGAGTTTCCGCGCCTCGGCTTGGGCATCCGAGAGCGCCTGATGCCAACGCACGTTACGCCACTTCAGCTCGTCTTCCTTCGGCCGGATGTAAGCCATCCACTCCTTGAACTGCGCATCGGTGATCTCCTTCAGCGAGTAACTCGGCATCTCCTCATCCGGCTTGTAGGCGCCGCGCGGCACCCACTTCTCGTCCGTGGTGAAACAAAAGCAGTCGATCGCGCCGTGGTGATCGATCTTCGAATCAAAACGAAACTCGACCGTGTTGGCGCCTTCTTTCATCGGCACGACACCCACTCGCGCCCAGCCGATGAAACGCAAATCCGGTTTGTCATCCGCAGCAACGTTGATCACCTCGCGCTGACGGCGTTTCAAGTCGATGCGTGTCCAGTTGCCGCCGTTGAATCGTCCGGCCATCGATGACTTCACCGGATTCGCCCGCATCCACAGGTAGTAGTTGCCTTTCTTCGGCAGCTCGAATTGGTAGGTCGCCGTTCCGCGTTCCGAGCCGGAGTAGTGCGAGAGCCAACTGCCACCCGAAAGCACGTTGCCCTTGATCGTATTGTACCAGCCGTTCTGCCGGATCTGCGTTTTCGCGGCATCTTCACCTTCGATCCACTTCCATTCAGCCTCGGCAGGGAACGACGAGATCAGGAACACTACGGCAATTGGGAGAAATCGTGGCATGTTCATACTAGTGATCCAATAGGAGACCCCCCGGCTTTGCCGGGGAGGCTATCGAAGTTTGACTTATCGTGCGGTCTTCCGTGGGGTTTGGGCTGTGAGCCGACCAAAGCTACAACCCAAAAGAACCCATGGAAGACAA
>CAJIAN010000226.1_pt1 | contig 10720 bp, 8 predicted proteins | sample 9199061 | NCBI WGS metagenome assembly CAJIAN01 (sample SAMEA7708264, study PRJEB35096) | sediment metagenome | biome: marine neritic benthic zone biome [ENVO:01000025]; feature: sediment [ENVO:00002007]; material: shallow marine sediment [ENVO:03000034] sea grass bed [ENVO_01000059] ...
GCAGCGTCGCCATCTGCATTTACGCTGCGAGGAAACGTGTGGTGCTTGTCACGGAGCTGACCAGGGAATCTTTGAAGCGCGAGCGCCTCGGACGGTATTTTTCCCCCGCCATCGCCCGAATGCTGGAGGAACGGGAGGACGATTCCCTCAGGGCGTCCGGCTCGTCGCGTGAACTCACCATCCTTTTCAGCGATATCCGGGGCTTCACCTCGATGAGTGAATCGCTTGCACCTGCGGAAGTGGTCGAACTCCTGAACAAGTATCACACGCGCATGGTCGACAGGATCTTCGAGTTCGGCGGCACGCTGGACAAGTTCATTGGAGACGGGATCATGGCCTACTTCAACGCTCCGTTGGATCAGAATGATCATGCACAGAGAGCGATCGAGTGCGCACTCTCGATGCAGAGGGAAGTCGACGTGCTGAATATCGCTCTGAAGAGGGACGGCAAGCCCCCGTTGCGGATCGGCATCGGGATTCACACGGGTGTGGCGGTTGTGGGGGATATCGGCGCGCCAACACGCAAGGAGTTCACGGCGATCGGGGACACCGTGAATCTCGCTTCGCGCCTCGAGGGACTCACGAAGAGTCACGACGCCGACATCCTTCTCTCGGCTTCGACGCGTGACAAGGCGGTGGGACGGTTCGACTTTCGCTCGATCGGAGAAGCGGAAGTCAAAGGAAAGTCGGAGCCTGTGGAACTGTTTTCTCCGACCGACGGTTCTGGCGGTGTCTAGGGTGGGAGACTTGCAATCATCACATTGCAGGTGAATAGTCTCCATCCAGTGAAACACATCCTGACAGTCTGGCTCGTGGCAATCGTGCTTCCGAGCTGCCTCTGTTCGTCGCTTCTCGCGATCGGGGTGGATGTGCCGCATGTCTGTTCCTGTCATGGGCATCATCACGAATGCGATGGCGACCATCACCACCATCATGGGTGCAACCATGACGAGGATGCCGGTCATTGCGACCACCGGACCCTTGGGAACATGGTGCTCTCGAAGGGGGTCGACAAACTCGGCGAGCCCGAGTTCGAGCTTACTTCGGTCGATTTTATCGAGCATCACTCGTCGGCTTCGACGAACGATTCGAGGTCACTTCTGCCGCCTCGCGGCCCCCCGCCTCTCGGGCTTGGAACCGGTCGCTCCGCCCAGAGCAGCTACTGCTGCTACCTGCTTTGATCCATGGGATTGCCGCCTCTCGCTGACCGGCGCTCGCCGTTGGTGATGAGGTTCTTGTCTGTCTGAACGCCATCGTGACGAGTTCGCGCTGGCTCTCGATTTCCCAGCCTGATAAACCCATGGATCGTGAACCTTCAATTCTCCAAACTATCAACATGTAGCGTCCTTTTTGCGGTCTCCCTGACATCCGGGGCGACTGCAAAAACGGAGTCGGTTCCGCTCGCTTCGGTGCCGGCAAAAGTCCGCGCGCAGAATCCTGCGTTGGCCGCTGCGCGGTTGCGGATCGCGGAAGCTGAAGGGCGGCTGACTGGCGCCGGGCGACTATCGAATCCGGAACTCGGTGCGGAATACCGTCGGAATCCGGACAGTCGCGAGCATGCGTTTGAGGTCGACTTCATGCAGTCCTTTCCGATCACGGCGCGGTTGCGACTGGAAAAGGAAGTGTCCAAAGCCGAGGTCAAGGTTGCGGAAGCGGAGGTGGCGGATTACGCGAGGAAACTGATCGTGAAGGCGCAGGTTGCGGCGATCCGTGTCGTTGCCGTTCGCGAGCAGCAAGCTCTGCGGAAACGCCAGGCGCAACTTGCCGGGCAGCTCGCCGACTACATCCAGAAGGCGGTCGAGGCGGGGAATGATCTCGTCCTCGATGCCGGCCAGGCGCGCCTGGAAGCGAGCCAGCTTGCGCTGGCGATCCGTGCGTTGGAGAAGGAGGAGATCGAAGCGACGGGTGAACTCAAGGCGCTGCTCGGTATGGATGCCAAAACAGGATTGGTGATCACGGGCGAACTTCCGTCGGTCTCTGTACCTCCGGCCAGAGCCGAGCCGGAATCCCGTCCGGATTATCAGGCCGCGGTGCTCGCTGCAGAGGCTGCCGAGCGCGAGGTCGAGCTCGAACGGGCGAAGCGGTTCGAGGATGTGGGTGTTGGCCTCATTGCCGAAACGGCCCGGGAAGAGGACGCGCCGAATGGGCTCGAGAACGAGAACCTCTTTGGTTTCAAGTTTTCGATCCCACTACCACTCTGGAACAAGAATGAAGGCGGCATTCAGGAGAAGACCGCCAAGAAGGAACGCCTCGAGAAGGAAGCCTCCGCTCTCGCGAACAACATCATGAACGAGGCGATGACCGCACGTCTCCAAATGGGAGCGCAAAGGAAGCTCATCGACGATGTTCAGAACACGCTGCTGCCGCTCGCGGCGGAGCAGGTGAAAAAGGCCGAGACGGCCTACAAGGAGGCGGGCACCGATCTGCAGCCGCTGCTGCGGGCCCGCGACCAGCAATTGAAACTCGAAGCCGCGCATCTCGACGCCTTGCGCGACTTCCATCTCGCCCGCATCCGCTGGGAGGCGGCGACGGGCAAACACACCAAGTAATCGCATGAAAACTCTTGTCCCTTTCTTTCTAACCGTGGGCGCGATATCCGCAGCGACCGCCGCCGAGGAGGAACCCGGCTCGGACCGCGCGGCCAACACGATCATCCTCGACGAACTCGGGGTGAAGAACCTCGGAATCGAAACCACCCAGGTGACGGAGACCGATTTCGAACAAACCATCTTCGCTCTCGGGCGCGTAGAGACAATCCCAAAGAAGCGGGCCGTCGTGAGCAGCCGGATCGCCGGACGCGTCAAGGAGATGCGTGTGCAGGTCGGCGATCGCGTCGAGAAGGACGAGACCATCGTGCTCGTCGAAAGCCGCCAGTTTGGAGATGCGCCAAGAATCATCGAGCTCAAGGCACCGATCGGCGGACTCGTCACCGAAACGCATGTCACGCTTGGAGAGCCGGTCGAGCCTGCGAATGAGATGCTCGACATCATCGACATGACCGAGGTCTACGCCGTGGCACGCGTCCCCGAGGACGAGGCGAGCCGAATCAAGAAAGGAATGACCTCTCGGATTGTCGTTGCCGCCTTGGCCAACGAATCCTTCGAGGGCGAACTGCTCCGTTTTGGAACTTCCGCCGATGTGAAGAGCGGGACGATCGACGCGGTCTTCATGCTTGAGAATCCAGAGGAGAAGATCCGCCCGAACATGCGGGCCGAGTTTTCGATCATCGTTTCGAACCGCGAAGATGTGATGGCCGTTCCTCAGCGGGCCCTTCAAGGGGACGCGGCCAATCGCATCGTCTTCGTCAAGGACTTTGAGTTGAAGAACGCCTTCGTGAAGTCACGTGTGGTAACCGGTGAGCGTAATGACAAGTTCGTCGAGATCGTCAGCGGGCTCTTCCCGGGCGACGAAGTGGTGACGAAGGGTGCCTACATGCTCTCCTTCGCTGGGGGAGGAACGATTTCGCTCAAGGAAGCGCTCGATGCGGCGCACGGGCACGAACACAACGAAGACGGATCCGAGATGACGCCTGAGGAAAAGACGGCTCGAGAGGCGGGGAAGGCGGGGGCCCACTCCAACGAAGAATCCGGGTCCATGAATACGATGCTCGCGGTCTACGCCGGAGTGGTCACGCTGCTGTTCGTCGGAGCGGCGCAAATGCTCTGGAGCCGCAGGAAGGCAACTGCCTAGCGAGGACTCATGCTGAACGGTCTCATCAGGCTCAGTCTCGCGCAGCGGGCGCTCGTTCTTGCGGTCGCCGTTGTGCTTTTGGCGGTGGGCGTGAAGAAGCTCTTCGAACTGCCGATCGATGTGCTTCCCGATCTCACGAAACCAACGGTGACGATCCTCACCGAGGCGCCCGGCTTTGCGCCCGAAGAGGTCGAGACGCTGGTTACCGTCCCACTTGAGAACGCGCTCATGGGCGTGACGGGTGTTAGCCGACTGCGTTCGACGAATGACATTTCGCTCTCGCTTATTTTCGTCGAGTTCGATTGGGACACGGACATCTACAAGGCTCGACAATTCGTCCAAGAGCGGTTGACGGGGGCGGTCGAGTTTCTGCCCGAAGGCGTCACGCCCTACATGACGCCCGTGGCTTCCCTCATGGGCGACATCATGATGGTCGGCGTGCGCGATCCCAGTGGGAAAACGAATCCACGAGATCTACGCGTGCTCGCCGACTGGGTGATCGGTCGAAGATTCCAGTCGGTGCCGGGCATCGCCGAGGTGCTGAGCATGGGTGGGGGGATCAAGCAGATTCAGGTGCAACCGAAACCCGAGAAGATGCTCGCGCTCGGCGTCACCTTCGAGCAGATCCGCGAGGCCGCATCGAAGGCGGTTCGGAACACCACGGGCGGATTCCTCACCGAGCAGGATCGGGAAATCATGGTGCGAAACCTCGCCATGACAACCGAGATCGACGAAATCGGGGACACCGTGGTCGTACATGAAAACGACCGCGCTATTCGTCTGCGTGATGTCGCCGATGTCGTTTGGGACGTCGAGCCGATGCGTGGCGATGCGGGAATGGGGACGAAGCTTGGCAAATACGCGAAGGACGAGAACGGCGAGGTCAAAGGACATCCGGGCGTGATCATCAATATCCGGAAGTCGCCGGGCTTCGACACCATCGCGCTCACCAAGAATATCGAAGCGATCATGGACGATCTCCGCAAGACGCTGCCGGAGGGCGTCGAACTGGTCACTGTCTACCGCCAGCGTGACTTCATCGATCTCGCCATCGGCAACCTCAAAGCGGCGCTGCGCGACGGCGCGATCATGGTGGCCATTGTCCTGTTCCTCTTTCTTTTCAACTTCCGAGTCACCTTCATCACCCTTACCGCGATTCCGCTTTCGTTGGCGATCACGATCGTCGTCTTTGACGTTCTCAATCTCAGCGTCAATTCCATGACACTCGGAGGGATCGCCGTCGCGATCGGCATGGTGGTCGATGATGCCATTGTCGATGTGGAGAATGTCTTCCGGCGACTCCGTGAGAATGCAGGTTTGCCCAATCCTCTTCCGAGAATACAGGTGATCGCTCGGGCGACCGGAGAGGTCCGATCATCGATTTTCTACGCCACGGTTCTTATCATTCTCGTTTTCATCCCGTTGCTTGCACTGAGTGGCGTCGAGGGGCGGCTGTTCACGCCGATCGCCATTGCAACCATCGTGAGCATGGCCGCATCCTTCGTTGTTTCGCTCACGGTGATTCCGGTGCTCAGTTCGTATTTGCTAAATCCGAAGCCCGGGAAGGAACATCGGGACGGCGTCGTTGTGCGTGAGTTGAAAGCCTTCTTCAAGGCAACGTGGCTGAATTTCTCACTTTCACAGCCGTTTGTGGTGTTTGCCGTCACCGGCCTCCTGATCGCTATCGCCTACCATGCGATGACGACGATGGGGGGCGCCTTCCTTCCCTCGTTTCGCGAGCCCACTGTAGTCATTGCGACCACGACGGCGCCCGGGACGTCGTTGAAAACCACGACCGAACTTTCGACGACGGCGCAGGATCTGCTGTTGCAGCTTCCCGTCGTCGAAACGGTTGGCTTCCGTGCAGGCCGTGCCGAACGGGGGGATCACGTGGTTCCCGTTTCTACGGTCGAGTTCGACGTTGAATTCAACGAAGAGGGAGAAAACAATCGTGCTGCAGCGCTCGAACAGGTGAAGGCGACGATGCGTAGTATCCCGGGGACGTTCAGTGCGTTCAGCGGTCCACTGGCGGACCGTATCGGGCACATGCTCAGCGGCATTTCGGCCAAGGTTGCGGTGAAGGTATTCGGTCCCGATCTCAAGGAACTGCGCCGGTTGGGGACGGAGATCGCAGAGATAGCGCGGGCCATCCCGGGCCTCGAAGAGGCTCGCATCGAACAGCAGGCGCCCATTCCCCAACTCCGGATCGAGGTCGATCGCCGTCGAGCGCTGGCCTACGGAGTCACTCCCGGTGATCTCAATGACGAGCTTGCTGCGCTGATGGGCGGCGAGGTCGTTTCGGATGTTTACGAAGGGGAGCGTGTCTACGATGTGGTCGTGCGGCTTCCCGGAGAGTGGCGGGAGAATCCCGGCCGTCTGGAAAATCTGTATATCGACACGCAAAGTGGCCGACGGATCCCTCTTAGTTACGTCGCCGATCTGCGACAGGCCACCGGACCGAACGCGATCCATCGAGAGAACACGTTGCGGCGGTTTGTCGTTTCGATCAATCCGACGACGCCTGATCTCAATGCGGTGGTCGAACAACTTCAGGAAGAAGTGACCCGGAAGGTGAAACTGCCCGAGGCCTATTCGATTTCCTTCGAGGGCGAGTATCAGGCGCAACAGGAAGCCACCAAGATCATCGCGGTCACCTCAGCGATCATTCTCGTCGTGATCATCTTCCTCCTGCACAGCTACTTCGGGGGATTCACCTTCGTGATTCTCGTGCTCACGACCATTCCCGTGTCGCTGATTGGGGGCGTTCTCTACACGCAGATGGAACTCGACAACATCAGCATCGCGACGCTTGTCGGCTTCATTGCGATCACCGGAATCGCCGCGCGGAACAACATCATGATGATCTCGCACTATCTGCATCTCATGAGGCACGAGGGGGAGAGTTTTTCGCGGGAGATGGTGGTGCGCGGAACTCTGGAGAGGCTCGTGCCCGTATTGATGACCGCGCTGTCGGCGGGCATCGCGCTGATCCCGCTGATTCTTGCCGCCGAGGCGCCGGGGAAGGAGATCCTCAACCCGGTCGCGGTGGTGATCGTGGGTGGATTGGTGAGTTCCACGGTTCTCGGATTGGGTATCACCCCCGCTGCTTTCCACACCTTCTGTCGACGCGCGGCGGAGCGTGCGGTCGAGCGCAAAGTGCCCGCTACCGGGTGAGAATTGAATGAAATTTCCTGTTCTGACTACTAATAACAAACCAAACCGAAGAACGATGAAGAAAACCACGAAATCCCTTGCCGCCGCGTTGTGCGTCTGCGCCCTACCTTTTTTCGCCTCGTGCAACAAGGGCCAAGACCATGGACATGATCACGATCATGACGACGGGCACGAACACGCCGATGGCGATGATGACCACGACCACGATCATGATCATGACCACGGCCCCGCGAAGGAGGCCGGACCAAACGGTGGACGCCTGCTCACAGAAGGTGAGCCGCATCTCGAGTTCCTCGTCACGAATGACAAGAAAGTGAAGCTGACTTTCCTTGATGAGAACAAGAAGGCGGTCCCTGTCGGTGACAAGAAGGTAAGCGTGACGCTGGGCGACCGTTCGAATCCGACGAAATTGACTTTCCCCGAAGGCGCCGATCCGCTTGTTTCGGAGAACACGATTCCGGAGGGCAATGACTACCCGGTCGTCGTGCAGATTCTCGCCAGCGCGGATGCGAAGCCCCTGTTCGAGAAGTTCAATCTGAACATGGAAGACTGCCCGACCTGCGACTACCTCGAATACGCGTGCACCTGCGATCACGCGCACGATCACGGCGACGAGTAGCCGATCATCGAACGAAGGGTGACGAATATTTTGTGCAAGCGCGCGAATGTGCGCTACCGGTGAGTCATGAACCAGCTCGACCAGCTCAAGCAGTACACGACCGTTGTCGCCGACACGGGAGATTTCGAGGCCATGAGGGAGTACCAGCCTCAGGATGCCACCACGAATCCCTCGCTCATCCTAGCCGTTTCGAAGGAAGAGAAGTATCGGCACCTCGTCGATCAGGCGATCGAGGAGAAAACTTCGAGTGGACTCAGCGGTGATGCGTTGGTTGAAGGTATCATCGATCGGATTCTGATTCTCTTTGGGAAGGAAATCCTCGACATCGTACCTGGCCGAGTCTCCACGGAGACGGATGCGCGGCTTTCCTTCGATGTGGAGGGCACGGTGGCAAAAGCCCACACACTCATCGGCCTCTATGAAGAGGAGGGGATCGATCGGGAGCGCGTGCTGATCAAAGTTGCTTCGACTTGGGAGGGAATCCGAGCAGCGGAGATTCTCGAAAACGAAGGCATCCACTGCAACTTGACACTCATGTTCTCACTCGTTCAGGCGGTCGCTTGTGCCGAAGCTGGCGCGCAGCTCATCTCGCCGTTCGTCGGTCGAATCTATGACTGGTTCAAGAAGACGACGGGCGAAGAATACGCCGGCGCGAACGATCCGGGTGTGCTGTCGGTGAACGAGATCTACACCTACTACAAGAAGTTCGGTTATGAGACCGAGGTGATGGGAGCGAGTTTCCGCAACAAGGGACAGATCCTTGAGTTGGCGGGCTGCGACCTGCTGACGATCAGCCCTGGATTGCTCGAGGAGTTGCAGAACTCGGAGGATCCCGTGGAAAGAAAACTCGACGCTGAAGTGGCTGCCGAAAGCGACATCGATCGGATTGATCTCGACGAGAAATCCTTTCGCTACTTGCTGAACGACGATGCGATGGCGACGGAGAAGACCGCCGAAGGCATCCGGAAGTTCGCCGTCGACATGGTGAAGCTGGAAAACCTCGTGCGAGAGGCGATGGTCGCAGAGCCGGCTTTGGTGTAGCTGAAGATGCAAGATCTTCAGATGAGCGGCGATTGAGCTGATTGTGACCAGCGCCACCCATCGGAACTTTGACGAGTTCCGCTACGTCTCCCGGCGTCGTCGGGAAAGCGCCAATACCCAGATCCCGATTCCGAGCAGCAGGCCAGCCGTCGGTTCCGGCACTCCTGCGGCGATCGACCCGAAATCGAAGAGCGAACTCGATGTCGAGATGTTTGCGAAATCATTGACCTGGTAGCCCAGCGCGTTCGTCGCCGTGTCGAGCGTCATCGTGAAGTCGAAGTTGTAGTAGAACAGACTTCCGCTCGCATCGCCGCTCTGTGGATCGAACGAATTGTAGAAGGCCTCCAAGGTGTAGTTGCTGCTTCCGAGTTGCGTGATGAGTCCATTTTCGTTGTAGAGACCGATCTGCACCGTCGTCGTTCCCACTCCCGGGCGCCCACCTCCGTTCGCGTTCCCCGTGGCTTCGATTTCCAGAAGACCGATCCAGAAGGAATCCTGTTCGCTCAATTGGCGCCTCTCGAAAGGTTCGTCGCGCTCGATGTAGAACATGTCGTCATCGACATTCGGAGGGGGATTGAGGATTCCCGGTTCGGGGTCGCGCAGTGGATTGGGATCGAAGGTGTTCATGATCCCGATTTGGCCGAGGAAGTTCTGACCGCCATTTGCCGCGCTCAGAGTCGTCGTCTGGAATGGCGCCCACGCAACCCGCATGTTGATCGACGGTGTGGCCGCGTTCAGGTTGTAGAAATCCTTGTGAATAATCACCATGTCGTCGTTCACCCCACCGAAGGTGAATATCGATCCGGCGCGATCATCGCCGGAGAGGACGCGTCCGGCACCTTCACGATACTCTGCGGAAGAGGCGCCGTCGCGATTCATGATCCATTCCGCATTCGGGAACGGCGAAGTGTGCAGCTTCAGGAGACCGCCGTCGGCGCCATCGAACAGATCCGTCCAAGTCTGTTGAGCCCAAGCTGATGAGGGAATGACGGTGACGCTCACGACCACCCCGAAAAGAACGCTTAACCTTCTCATTTATTTTTGTCGGCTGTTGGTTTCCGCCTGATTTTTTCAAAATTTAAAAAGAGTTGATTATCTGTAAACCCTAAATTTACCATGGAGAACCCGTCGATGTTTGCTGACGAAGTGCAGGAGTATTTCCTCACGAAACCCGTTTCCACGGAAGAGCAGCCGTTCGGACCGGATGTGCTCGTTTACAAGGTGTTGGGAAAGATGTTCGGCACGCTGGGTTTCGAGGACGAAGTGGGCAGGATCAATCTGAAGTGCGAGCCTGATCGGGCGCTTCGGCTGCGCGATGAACACGAGGCGATCCTGCCGGGCTACCACATGAACAAGCGCCACTGGAACACGATCATTCTGGACGGCTCGCTGCCGGGGCAACTGATTCGCGAACTCATCGATCTCTCGTGGGAGTTGGTCGTCGCCGGATTGCCCAAGAAACGGCAGGCCGAAATCGAGATCTCTGATCAGTAGTAAGCTTCTAATTGTCAATAAATTGCACAACAAATGCAAATCATCTTGATTGTTTATTATAATTATTGTAATTTTAATAATGGCTTACTTACTTGCACAGGGAGGGCATCGCCTGCCGTTGTCTCGGCAGGTATCGAGTTTTGGGTCGGCCGGATCCAATACGGTTCCCATTCCGCAGGCGTTCGAACTCGCCGGCGAACATTTTAGAATCCGGCCGTGCGACGACGGGTCGGGGTTTCAGATTGAAGACGCAGAATCCGGCGAACCGACGATCGTGAACGATCAGCCGGTGACCACGCATGTTCTCGACGAGGGGGATCAGATCACGGCTGGGAAACTGGACGTGACCTTTCATCCCGAGGATCCCAGCGATCTTCCGGCGTTGACGCCGAATGACGCGGACGAAGACGATCACTCCGCGAACGGCGAATCCGGCGAGGCTGCGGACTCGCTGGATCTTGGCGAAGCTGTTCCATTCGATCCCACGACCGCGGCTGTGAGTACGGCCATTGCCGGGCCGCCGGAAGGTTCGACTCCCCAAGTCTCCACCGATATCGCGGGCCCTCCGACGACGCCACCATCCCCGACTTCATCCAACTCAAATTCCACTTCACCATTGGTCTTGGAAGGATCGGGCGAGGTGACTCCGGTCGAAGAATCACCATCATCCGTAGAAACGCCAACGGCAGACGCGCCCGAGCC
>CAJIAN010000222.1_pt1 | contig 10709 bp, 6 predicted proteins | sample 9199061 | NCBI WGS metagenome assembly CAJIAN01 (sample SAMEA7708264, study PRJEB35096) | sediment metagenome | biome: marine neritic benthic zone biome [ENVO:01000025]; feature: sediment [ENVO:00002007]; material: shallow marine sediment [ENVO:03000034] sea grass bed [ENVO_01000059] ...
AATCTCAACGGATGTGCGGCCAACGGATTCCCGCCGAGCGAATCAGCTGCGTTTGCTTCGACCCTGATCCGGGCATTCGATTGCCGTCAAGGCGAGCACGAGATCCTTCGGTCGTGCCTTCCTCAGGATGACCCCAGCTGGGCCTTTTTGAGTGCCCGGTGACGGCGCCGTTACGGACTCACTTTTTCTTTTTCTTCTTCGTTCCTTGCGGTCGCGGGAACACTTGGTTCGCTTCCGCCCACTTCTGCCAGCGGGAGGACATTCGCTTGACGCGCTCCGGTTGTTGCCTCGCCAGATCGTTCAGTTCGGTGCGGTCTTCTGCGAGATTGTAGAGTTCCCATTGGTGTGGGTTGGCTTTGCGCTGGCCGACGACCTTGGTGCCCACGAGTTTCCAGTCGCCGTCGAGGATGAAGGCGTTGCCGATGTGCTCGGAGCAGATGGGCTTCTCGCGTTTCAATGGCTTGCTGGAATAGGCGGGGCGTAGGGAGATGCCGTGCAGTGGCTTGATGGCATTCCCATGGAATTCCCTCGGATATTCGGCCTTCGCCAGTTCGAGGATAGTCGGCATCACATCGATGATGTGGGCGGTCTCGTCGTACCAGTCCGTTCGCGGCTCGATCCCTTTCGGCCAACTCAGCAGAAACGGCGTGGCCGCGCCACCTTCGTGGGTGTAGCTCTTGTATTTCCGAAACGGGGTGCTCGAGGCGTTCGCCCACGCCTCGCCGACGCTGTTGGCGTTCGCCTGATTGCGTTTCTCCGGAGGATCAATGGCTCCGCGCCCGAGCAATCCACCTTCATGACACGCGCCGTTGTCGGTGAGGAACATGATCACGGTGTTGTCGGCGACCTTCAGCCGCTTCAATTCGCCCATCAGCTTGCCGACGTTCTGGTCGACGCGGTCGATCATCGCTGCATAGACGGCCATGCGCAGATCCATTTCCTTCTTCTTCTCTTCGCTCAGCGAATCCCACGCAGGGATTCCGTCTCTCGGCGGCGAGAGCTTCCACTTCGGGTCGACCAGTCCCAGCTCGATCTGTCGCCGGTAGCGTCGTTGGCGCAGCTTCTCCCAACCGAGCATGTACTTTCCGCGATACTTGGCGATCTCTTCCTCGTGCGCTTGGATCGGCCAATGCGGTGCGGTATAGGCGAGGTAGAGGAAGAATGGGTCCGATGCCGGACTGGCATTTGCGCCTTCGGGGCGTGGCTTCGCCTTGGAGAGATGCTCGCGAATAAAACGGATTGCATAATCCGTGAAGGCATCGGTGGTGTAGTAGGGCCGGTCGGTGGTGCTCTTCAGTTCGGTGTCCGGTTCGTTGCCGAAATTGATGCCTCGAGGATCCTCGGGCGTGAAGAAGCGCGTCGCGCCGGAGATACAGCCGTAGAACTTTTCGAAGCCGCGCTGCAGCGGCCAACGCTCGCGGTCGTTGTAGCCGAGGTGCCACTTGCCCGTCATCAGGGTCGCGTAGCCCGCAGGTTTGAGGGCCTCGGCGATGGTGACGCATTCGCGGTTGAGGTAGCCGCGGAAGCCGGGGTAATCGGGACCGAAGTCCGATCGGGTGCTCTTCGGTGGGTTGGTCATGCGGCCGATGCCGGTGGCGGCTGCGGGCAGTCCGGTGAGCAAGGTGGCGCGGGTCGGACAGCAGCGGGAATTGTTGTAGAACCGAGAGAAGCGGACGCCACGTTTCGCAAGGGCGTCGATGTGGGGTGTTTCGATTTCGCCGCCATAGCAGCCGAGGTCCGAGAATCCCATGTCATCGACCATGATGAGGATGATATTGGGACGGTCAGTGGCGGCGAACGCACAACTGGCGCTCAAGAGAAGCAGGAGGAGGTGTTTCATGTCTTTGGGAGCCTATCGTTCCTTTTCCGAATAGCTCTGGTCGACGTGATCGATGGCGTAGTGCACGAATATCTCGAGTCCCTTGGTCTTTTCGGGATGGGGGCTGAAGCACACGACTCTGCCTTTGCCAAACCGGCCCTGAGCAATGGCGGTAGTGCCCTTCATGACGCCTTTCGGCGCGCCGTTATTGGCGATTTCCGTTTGAAAAACCGCCACCGTTTCGTAGTCGGCGATGTCCGCGTTGCCGGCGGGTGCGAGGAGCGGGCCTTGGGCGTAGTAGATGTCCAATTTGTCCGCCTTCGATCTCAAGAGTCGTTTCCCCGCATCCGAGAGTACGATTTCCACCGTGCCTTTTCCGCGTGCCCAGTGTTTGCGATCGAGGACTTTCGCATCCAACACGTCCAGCGACCAATCGTAGTCGGCCGAAGCCAGATAGGCGCCGGCGCAGATGCCGATGAGCCCGCCGCCTTCGCGAACGAATTTGCGAATCTTCTCGCGCCCGTTTTCGCCGAGGTGCCGTCCTTGTGTTCCGCCACTGCCTCCGGGCTGGATCAGGACATCCACGCTCGAGAGGGCTCCGGACCGGATGTCGACGGCCATGAGGTTCCGGACGGAAACCCCCTTGAACCGTTCCAGCGCGCGCAAGAGATCGTTGACGCTTTTTCCCGTCCCGACATCGCGGTAGACGCCGACACACACTTTCGAATCCGGTTCGCTCTTCGGTAGGTAGTCTTTTGCGAACGCGACGATGGCGGCGGCGAGTTTGTCTGCCGTGCCGGCTTTCAGATTGCGCAACTCCCTGCCCAATTCCAATTGAACGGCGTCCACGGTCCCGCCGGAGTCGCTCCCGTAGGTCCGAACGATGTGTCCGCCCGTGTACCTCGTCTCTCGATCGGACGAACCGATGGAGGGGATCACGCGCAGTCCCTGTTTGGCGAATTGTCCGAAGAGGCTGGTTTCACCGACCAGCGCTTCCCGACCAAACTTGTTCACGAGGTGGGTGGTCGTCTTGCCATTCTGTGTACCCCGGAAGATCGCCTTCGGTTCCGCGGCCTGGCCATGGAGGTCGAAAAGGATGCCGCTTCCCCATCGCCGGATCACCTCACTCCGCGCCTTTGCGAGCGCAGCGTGGTAGGTGTCGTAGACGGCTTTGGCATTGGGGTGATCCGACTCGTAGGCGTGTTCGGGTGGGCGATTGGCATCGAGATACTTTCGGTGAAAGCGGGCGATCACCACGTAGGGACGTTTGCCGGATTTCTTCTCGAGCGCATTCGCCAGATTCTCCGTCAGGCGGTCAGTATTCGTGTCCGATTGTGCCTTGAACCAACGTACGCCCACGCCCTTTCGCGGCGGCACACCGGAAATCGGGTCACGTCCACCGTGCGGCGCGGAAAGGATGATCGGCAGGTCGCCCTTCTCGATGGTCACGAGTTGGTTGATCCCCTCGTCGGCGCGAAGGTTGTGTGTACCAAGGCTCGCGAAGAAAACCAGCCAGATAGCGATGCAGTTATTCAGGTATTTTGCTCGATTCCTCATCGTTACCACGTGGAGAACGTAGCAGAGGAAGCGTCGTTTGCGAAACGCTGCCCCGCGCTAGAAATTCCACTCTTTCACCACTTCTCCATCGGTATCGCGAACCCGGATCCAGTCGATCTCGACCGTGCCTTTTCTAGTGAGGGGATCGATTCTCAATCCGGTCAGTTTCTCCACGTCGAACGTCCCTGACAGCTCGTTCCATTGGTCGGCGGAGACCCTGCCCATCTTGATGAAGCCTCCTTTTCTGAATGGCGGATTGCCGAAGGCGTTCACGCCACTCTCAGCGGTCGCCTTCAGACGGATTGTTAGGGTGAACGGACCATTTTGGAAGGCGTGTTTTCCGTGCAGGACGATCTGCGGATCTTCTCCGGAACTTCGGACGATCAGCTTGCCGTCGCTCGATGCCAGCGTGCAGGTGCCGCCGGCGCGCCAGCCTTGAATCGGTTTGGTGTTCTTCCGCTTCTGGCTACTGCCTTTACCCGCCACCTTGAGTCCACCGGGCTGAATCCCGATGCGGTCGGGTTGATACTGCTTCGGATCGAATTTTGGGTTCGGCTGCGGCGTTACCGCTTTCGCATCGCTGAGGTGGAGTTCCATCAAGCGATCCAGCTCCCTGACCTTTTCCGGATGCATCGACGCGAGGTTCGTGGATTCGCCGATATCATCCCTCAGATTGTAAAGCCGGTAGTCGTGGGCGCCGCTCTCGCCTTCGTGGAAGAGGCGGATCAATTTCCAGTCGCCGGAATGCACGGCCATCGATGGCGGCAGCCAGTCTGGGACGGAGGGCGCGTGCGGGAAGTAGGTGAAGATCGCCTCGCGATTCAGGCGTTGGCCGTGGAACGCGGGTGCGATGTCGATGCCATCGATGGCATGGTCGGCGGGGAGGGGGATGCTGAGCCCCTTGAGGAGCGTCGGGTAGAAATCGGATGACTGAATGATCGCCTCACTGCGCGAGCCGGGCTCCGTGATTCCCGGCCACGCGACGATGGTCGGGACGCGGATCTCGCCGTTCTCCATCGTGGCTTTGCCGCCGCGTAACGGACGATTGCTCGTCGGTGCGGCGACGAACGGCTTGCCATCTTTGTCGGTTTCAGGAATGCCGTTGTACATGTTGCCGCCGTTGTCGGAGGTGAAGATGAAGACCGTTCGGTCTGCGAGGCCCGCCTTGTCGACGGCGTCGATCAGCGTGCCAACGGCGTCGTCCAAAGATTCGATCATGGCGGCGTAGGTGGGCGAGTGCTGAGGATTCTTCCGGTCGATCTTGCCTCGGTAATTTGTGACGAGTTCCTTCTTCGCATTGAAGGGTGCGTGGACGGAGAACTGCCAGTAGTTCATGTAGAACGGCTGGCCTTTCGGAAGGCTGTTCATCCACGTGACCGCTTCCTCTGCCATCCTGTCCTCAATGTGTTCGTTCGGTGATTTCGGAGTCAGGTTAGGGTACTTCCAGGGTGCGACGAAACTGCCCGCAGGACCGGGTCCGTGCCAGTGAGGGACATCGACGTCGAAACCGTGCTGCAACGGGCTGTAGGGTTCGGCGCCGAGGTGCCATTTTCCGAAATGTCCGGTGGCGTAGCCGGCATTCTTGAGCAACTTGCCGAGCGTCGGGTAGGCCGTGTCTAATCGACTCACCGAGTTCACCTGTAGCGCCTTGCTACCAGGCTTTCCCGAGTTCTGCACGGTCGGTTTCAACTGCACCTGCGGCTGGTGATGCTTCGGTGCCGTCGAACCGTGACGCGCGGGCGTCTGCCCCGTGAGGATGCTGGCGCGGGTCGGTGAACAGAGCGGGCTGTTCGCGTAGGCGCGCGTGAAGGTCATGCCCCGTTTCGCAAGACGTCCGAGGCTGGGTGTTTCGTAGAGACTGGTGTGGCCGTAGAGCGTGGTGTCCGCCCAGCCGAGATCGTCGGCGAGAATGAAGATGATGTTTGGCTTTTCGGCTGAATTCGCCGATGTCGCGAGCAGCATGAGAACTAGAAATCGGAGAATCCCAAGGCAGAGCGCGGCACGGGGACTGGGCATCGGATTCATGGAAAGTAGATTCTCGCCCAATACGGGAGTTGTTCAATTTCAGCCTTTGTGTGGGAGCGAATTCCGTTGACGGATCCCCGGCAACGAACATTTACTGCCTGACGTCCCCGTTCTTATGAATCGCCGGTTGTTCACTTCGTGTTTGGTTCTCCTTCTCGTCGCCAGCTCCACGTCGTGGCTGCACGGCATCGAGATCGGTTCGGTGAAGGACTTTCCCGTGGGAACGATCCGCTTCAGCATGCAGACGAAAGAGGGTCGTCATTTCGTCTCCGTTTCCTGGGGAGGGCAGACGGTGGATACTGGCAGTGAGGGACCTGTTCTCAAGGTCACCTCCAAAGCGTTGGATGATGGCAAGAAAACGATCAAGCTCGACGAGCGAACGCTCGATCAACTGTTCGAATCGGCGCGCAAGCTTCGGAAAGGGTATTATCTTCCGCGAGCCTCCACCGGCGACCGCTCCAACCGCGACCATTTCCAACTGTACATCGGGCATCTGAGCGATCCCCTTCGATTGAGCTTTCCCGCCGACGAGCCCCACCTTTGGAATCGCGCGGCTAGCTGCTGGAAGATTCATGTGGAGACGCTGAAGAAGGCAGCTTCGATCGAGCTTCCTCTGGCTGCGCACGTTGCCATCATCGGGAAAAAGGCTCCGATGCCGGGCGTTTCCAGTATCAGGGACTTCACCTCGATGGACGTGAACGTCTCCCGCGTCCACCGTTCGAAGATCGATTACGGGACAATTTCAGCCAAGTGGGACCGCGCCAAAGATGGAAAGATCTCTTTTTCGTTAAGCTACATCAACCGGGCCGCCGATAGCGTGCACGCCTCGCCGCCCGTGTCAGAAATCAGACCTCTCTTCGAACAAGTCCAGAAGCTCGCCAAGGGCTACCGTCATCCTTCGTTCGCCCGTAACAAGGCCGCGGCCCGGTCGCGAAACTACGACTCCATCGACATCTACCTCGAACCTGGTGGCCATACCGGGGAATACCTGCTTCCCTACTTTTCCACCGACGCCTCGCAGTGGGGCGGTGCGGACAAGCTGTGGTCTTTTCTTGTCAATCTGTTCGCCGAGGAGGATCGGGAGAAGATCATTCAGTGAAAGGCGTTGTCGCTCTCAATTGCGACTGTGGACTGTCGCGAAAGCGGTCTCCATCACCGGGGAAGTCGGGTTTCGATCTTCTTGGAGAGTTCGCGGGCGAGATCGGGCAGCAGTTCGGCCACATTGTCCGTTTCACCTTTCGGAGACCGGTGGTCGTACAGTTCCAAGTGCCCATTCTTGTGGACGATGAGGCGATGCGTTTCCGTCCGGATGGTCTTGGCTCCGCCCTTGTAGGCAAAGGCGGGATGGCCGGGGGTGTCGATCTTCTTGAGGATCGGCTTGAGAGAGACGCCATGGACGAAGTCCGGACGTGGAAGTCCGGCAAGCTCGGCCAGGGTCGGGAAGATATCGAGCGTCTCGACCACCGCCGGTGTCGGCGCTCCGGGATTCGGGATTCCGGGATAGGTGATAATCAATGGTGAGCGCAGGGATTCCTCGAAGAGAGAGTGCTTGCCCCAGATGGCATGTTCTCCGAGATGCCAGCCATGGTCGCCCCAGAGGACGACGATCGTCTTCTCGCGGAGTCCGAGCTTGTCGAGACGATCGAGCATGCGTCCGACTTGCGAGTCGGCATAGCTCACGCAGGCTGCGTAGTGCTTGCGAACTTCGATGGCGAATTCCGCGTGCGTGTTCGGGTTCCGCTTCCAGCGGTTGTATTTCATGAACTCCCCCGATCCGTGCCACGTTGTCTTCCCGGTGGGTTTGTCAGGGTGCGGGATCTTCGGGAGAGTCGCTTTCTTGTAAAGTTCGAGGTATTTCGCGGGAGCACCGAATGGCAGATGGGGGCGCAGGATGCCGAAGGCGAGGAAGAACGGCTTCTTGTCCTTGGCCAGTTGCTCGAGTTGCTTGAGGCCCTCCTCGGTGTTCGGGCCATCGGGATAGATCGAGTCCGGACCTTCGATTGCCTGGTAGACATCCATGTCCTTCGCATTCTTTCGGATCTCACCATTGGCAAGCCCGTGCATCCAGCCGCGCGGATGCTCCCATTTTCCGGGAGGGAGAAGATGGCGGTCCCATGACAGTGGCATCTCGGGCGAGGCATCGTCGTCCCAGTCCTTTCCACCGCGTCCACCCGGATGGTGGGACACCTTGCCGACCGACACCGTGGTATAGCCATGCTTGCGGAACCATGCGGGCATGCTCGGTGGGACGGCGTCGGGGTTTTTCCTGAGCGCGTTGGCCCGCTGAAAGAGCGCGCCGTTGCTGGCACCGCCGTAGCGACCGGTGAGCAGCGTGTAGCGCGAGGCCCCGCAAGTCGGCGCCTGCACGTAGTGTCGCTCAAAGATCCGGCCGCGCGCGGCGAGGGCGTCGATGTTCGGGGAACGGATGTAGTCGACGCCGAAACATTTCAGTTCAGGGCGGAGGTCGTCGATACAGATGAGAAGGATGTTCGGGTTCTCGTCGGCCCGGGCGGAAACGAGTCCGAGAACGAGCAGCGTGACGATGGGAAAGTGTCGGCGGAGCATGATCTACGAGATCGTGATCTGATCACGGGTTCAAGGAGATTGCGTGGCGGTCAGGGGCATTGCGGGGGGCCGATGTTCCGTGACCGCCTGACGGTCAGTCGGAAGATCCGGCGGGCCACCGACGATGGGTAGGAGGCAGAAAGCGGCATTCCGTCGCCAAAGATGCGGTCGCCGACAAACTGCCAGCCGGCGCCGTCGCTCCATTCCTGAAGTCGATAGCTCCGGGAATCCATGGAATTCCAGAACACGGTCAGACCATTGACCGCATCGAGGGTGACGGCGTCGATTTCGAACCGGGACTGGCCGCTATGGCGATCGGTTCCGGCAATGCCTTCGTCGAAGTCGGTCTGCCCGTCGCCATCGGTGTCGGTGTCATCGAATTCGTAGGCACCGAGATCGACGTTCGCGCTGCGAATGCGCGCGTTGCCTGCGAGGTCGGATTGCATCTGCTGGTCGGCCATCACGTGGACACCGCGGTCGATGGCGGGAGAGCCGGACTGTAGACGGAAGTCGGCGGCTTCGTCGGCGAAGTTGATCAAGAGGGAATCCGGCGGACCAACGGGTGGAGCAGCGAGAAGCGGATCGGCATTCAGCGCAGTGGCTTCGTAGGTCGATTGGTAGGTCGGGAACCCGATGGTGTGGAATGCGGTGACGGGATATGTTCCCGCCATGGCGTCAAAGGTTCGTTCCGCGACGACGAACGAAGAAGAGGGTGGCGGACTGCTGGCGAAGTATAGGTTGTCGTGGAAAGTGTTGGAAAGGTCGACGCCGCCGTCGATGTAGAGTGCGACTCCCGGACTGTCGGCATATTGGACGAGGTTGTTGTAGATCTCGGTGTCCAGCGCCCACTGCACCCAGATCTCGGAGAATACGGTTCTCGCGAACTCCACTTTCGGTATCGAAGTGGTGTCCCAGAACGGGCTGTGCGGGCCGAAGCTGTTGTTATGGAAGAGGGTGTTATTGTAGATCTTGTTGTGTTGGGTGGATCCGGAATTCCCGCCACCGGGATCCGTCTGCTCGCGAAAACCGGTGCCGAATCCGCCGATGGCGATGCCGGTCCGGTCGTTGTGGTAGAGCAGATTGTTGCGGACAACGACACCGGAGGTGACGAGGCCGGGGTTCTCTGCGGCGATTTCCATGCCGAGATCGCACTGGCTGACGACGTTGTTCTCGATGTCCATGTTGCGTCCTCCGTCGACGTAGATCCCCGCCGCGACGCCTTCCTCGTAGTTGGCGTGCGCGCGGTAGACGACGTTTCCCCGGCAGAGGCCATTGCGCGCGACCCAGCCGTTGGCGATGATTTCCTGCAGGGTCACCGCAGGCACGACGGTGGAAAAGATATCGGCCTCTCCGCCAATGAAGTCGATGGCGATGTTGTTGACGTCATGGACCCGGTTGTTGACGACCTTGAACGCCTCGACGTTCCCGTTGAGGGTCAGGGCCTCGCTCTGGGCCGGTGCGCAATAGCTGATGAGGTTGTCATTGACGAAGAGGTCCCGGACCGACTGCGTGGTCTTGCTGCCGAAAATGCGAATGCCCATCGCACTGACATTGACACCAACGACCGGATCGAAGATGTCGACCGTCTCGCCGCCGACCGGGAGCATGTCGTAGATGTCGTTGTTCCAGATGTCGATTTCCTCGGCGGAGCCGCTGAGGCTCACGCCTGCGACGTCTTGGACGACGGTATGGCTGTGGATGCAATTGCGGTCCACGACGATGTCGGTGGCGTGTCCGGGCGTGAACGCATTTTCGATGTTGATGACGCCGCCGAACTGCATGCTCGCGAATCCGTGGATGCGATTGTTTGAAACGGTGACGTGGCGCGTGTCGCCGGTGATCGAGATGGCACTCGATCCGGTGCCGGACCCGCCAGTGATCTCGAATCCAGTGATGTGGATGTAGCCCTGTTGCTCGATGTAGATAGCGGAACTCCCGGCCGTCGGCGGCGTCAGGATGACGCCCGGCTGGGCCATCAAGGTGAGGTAGCCGCCCGCCGCGCTGCCGCCCTTGGAGGTGAGAAAGACCGTTTCGACGTAATTCGCCGCCTCGACGAGAATGGTGTCGCCGGGAGACGATGCATTGACCGCGGTCTGAATCGTGGTGTGATCGGCAGCGGGATTCGTCGGATGGACGGTGCGCGTCGCGCCGGGTCTCGCGGCGACGGAGAGATTGGTGACGGTCTGGGTGGTATTCACCCCGTCGGAGACGGTGGCCTCGAAGGCGATCGTCCCGGAGATGTCGGCGTGATAGAGAAGGGCATGTTCGCGCCAGCCGATCGGCGAGAGCTGCGCGGTGACGTCGGATCCCGCGATGGAAAGCGTGGGGGTGAGAACATCCTCGCTATCCGCATCGGAGAGGGTGAGAACCACGCGCACCGTGTCGCCCTGAATCGGGGCCGGTCGGGAGAAGGTGATGGACGCGGAAGGCGTGGCTCCTTCGGTTGGGGAACCAATGCCTAGCAAGCACACCCCGACGGCGGGCACGATCCTTCGAAGTGTCTTCATAGGCTCGATTCGATGCACCCAGTCCTCGCACGTCAAGCCTTCCCTCATCCGATCCTGACATCATTGCGTCGTTTTTTCTCGCCTTGCTAGATCGGTCTGCAAGAATGCGCGAATGGGAGGACGCCTATTGCATTCAATCGTCGGATGGCGGGTGTCGTGGTAGGGAATGGCGATGCCGATGATTGGGGAGACGCAGTATGCTTACGGGAGATCGGATGCGAACATCTCCAACCCCA
>CAJIAN010000334.1_pt1 | contig 10694 bp, 7 predicted proteins | sample 9199061 | NCBI WGS metagenome assembly CAJIAN01 (sample SAMEA7708264, study PRJEB35096) | sediment metagenome | biome: marine neritic benthic zone biome [ENVO:01000025]; feature: sediment [ENVO:00002007]; material: shallow marine sediment [ENVO:03000034] sea grass bed [ENVO_01000059] ...
ACCAACGTGAAGACCGACGTCTCCGAGGTGGAAATCAAGGACGCCAAGTCGGGAAAGGTCTTCACCTTGGTTCGCGGCAAGGAACTCGATATTCCCACAAAATTCGCGATTTTCGGCTACAAACGCCCCAATTTTTCCCAATGGGAGGCAAGAGTTCAGGAAGGTCAACAGTTGGCACTTCCTAACGAGCCCGACTTGAAATACAAGCTGGAGAGTGTGGCACCTGAAATGGCCAAGATTTCCAAGCCAGGAACGGACGGCGCCAACCCCAAAATCATCGAAATCGGCCTGAAGTAAAAAATTCACGGATTTCGAACTTTCCCCTTTTCAACCCCGTGAGTTCACTATAGAACTCGGCATTCAACGCACCTATTTAATCCCACCCAAAACTCAACACTCATGACCCAACGAAATCGCTACTCTCTGCGAGGGTACTGCGCATCTGCAGTCCTTGGCGTATTGCTCATCTCCCCGGCGTTGGCTGGACCTCCTGGATTCCCAGGCGGGGGCAGTGTCGCCGAACGTGAATTGGCGCGCCGCGAGGCGGCTCTCATGGATTCGCAGGACGACATTGCCGAGGGCAAGCGCCTTCTCGCTGAAAAGGACCTCGAAGGGGCCATCAACCGATTCAAGGCCGCGATCGATCGACTTCCCGACGCCCCGATGACTCACGGAGTGCGTTCCGAGGCCGTTGTGCTGTTCTCCAACGCCAGTGTGGATCTCGCCCACGAGCGTGCCCTCGAAGGACGCCGTGACTCGGCGCGGGAACTTCTCGAGGCTGTCCTCGTCGATGATATCGATCGCGACCACCGGAGAGCGAAGAAGGTGTTGGTGCGCCTTGACGATCCTGAGTGGTACAACTGGGCCATCACTCCCGAGCACGTCGCGGACGTGAAGGAAGTCGAGCGTCTGCTGCGTGTGGGTCGCGGCTATTACGACATTGGCGATTTTGACAATGCAGAGAAGCAGTTCCACGCAGTGCTCCGCATCGACAAGACGAACACGGCCGCACGCCGCAATCTGGAGGAGGTGGAAATCGCACGCCAGCACTACCACATTGCCGCACGTGATCACACCCGCTCGCGGATGCTCCGCCAGGTCGACGAGATGTGGGAGACCCACGTGCCGATCGTTTCCCTTGGCGGCCCGGGAACTGATCGTCCGGATGATCTGGAAAGCTCTGGTCGTGCCTACAACTCGGAAAAGCTGAACCGCACGATCATCCCGACCATCGATTTTGAAGAGGCGACGGTCGAGGAGGCGATCGAGTTCCTGCGCCAGAAGAGCATCGAACACGATCCGATGGAGACCGATCCAGCCAAGAAGGGGATCAACTTCATCCTGCGCAACCAATCGGAGGCCCCTGCCGGTGTCGATGCGGCCCCCGCCGGTGGCCAGCCGATCACCCTGAAGCTCTCCAACGTCCCCCTCGTCGAGGCGCTCCGCTACGTCACCGAGTTGGCCGGCTTGAAGTCGAAGGTCGAGCCCTACTCGGTCGTTATCGTGCCCCAGTGGGATACCGGGACGGAACTCTTCACCCGCACGTTCCGCGTGCCGCCCGATTTCCTCAGTGCCGGAGGCGGGGACGACGGCGGCGGTGCCGCGATCGACGATCCGTTCGCTGCCGACGCGACCGGTGGAGGCGGACCGGCGCTGCAGAAGAAGAAGAGCGCAAGGGAAATCCTCGAAGGATTCGGCGTCACTTTTGCCGATGGTGCCAGCGCCATCTTCCAGCCGCAGACCTCGACGCTCATCGTTCGCAACACCCAGGCGCAGATGGAACTCGTCGAAGCCTATGTGGACGGATTGAAGGATCAGATTCAGAAGCAAGTTCTCGTCACTTCGAAATTCGTCGAAGTGACTCAGGAAAACACCGACGAGCTCGGATTCGACTGGCTTCTTGGAGCATTCAATATTCCGGGTTCGAATCGTGCGTTCGGCGCGGGTGGCACGGTGGGCAACCAGCTTGCCCAGGGACTCGATCCCGCGAACTATCCGTTCGTCCCTCCAACAGGCGGCCCCAACCCGGTCCCGGTGGGTACGAACCCGATCACCTCAGGTAACCGTTCGGGTCTCAACGCCATCCAAACCGACGCGATCGATGGTCTTCTCAACGAGATTCAGGTTCCGACGAACATCTCGCCGGGCATCTTTGGCATTGCGGGTGTTTTCACCGATCCGCAGTTTCAGGTCGTCATCCGGGCTCTCAAGCAGAAGAAGGGCGCCGACCTCATGTCCGCCCCCAGCATCGTGACGCGAAGCGGTCAGCGAGCGAAGATCGAGATCATTCGGGAGTTCATCTACCCGACCGAGTACGATCCGCCGGAGATTCCGCAGGACTTCGGTAGCTTCGGTACGACCGGGGGTGCGTTCCCCGGCGGCTTGGGTGGTGGCCTTGCAGGCGGGTTCCAGCAAACCGCGGTGAACTCCTTCCCCGTGACACCGGCGAACCCGACCGCGTTCGAGATGCGTCCCGTGGGTGTCACCCTGGAAGTGGATCCGGTCGTGGGTGCCGATGGATATACCATCGAACTCAACATCGCCCCCGAGGTTGTCGAGTTCGAGGGCTTCATCAACTACGGTTCCCCGATCCAGTCCGGCGCGATTGACGCACTCGGAATGCCGACGACAATCGTCCTTACCGAGAACCGCATCGAGCAACCGGTGTTCGCTTCGAGGAAGCTTTCGACGGCCGTCACCATCTGGGACGGTCAGACGGTGGCCATCGGTGGCCTCATCCGCGAGGACGTCCAGCAGACCGAGGACAAAGTTCCGTTCTTCGGCGACGTCCCGCTTTTCGGGCGCTTCTTCAAGTCCCGCGCCGAGAGTCATTTCAAGCGCAATCTCATGATCTTCGTGAAGGCCGAACTCATTGATCCTTCAGGACAGCGGATCAATCCCATTGGTGGAGGGTCCGCACCTGCGTCGGGAACGGGAGATCTGTTCCCGGAGGGCTAGATTCGGCTCTTCATTCGTCTGGCTTTTTTGAAGGCAAGAGAGTTCGCTCTCTTGCCTTCTTCATTTCGAAGAACGATGCTCACTGTTGCTGTCACTGGTGGAATCGCCATGGGCAAGTCCACTTTCTGCCGTGTCTCCGAGGATCTCGGTCCCAGTGTGGGCTTGGTTTGCCAGTTGTTCGATGCGGACCTCGCGGTGAGCGAGCTGTTGACAGATCCGGCGATCACGTGCACTATTGCCGCAGATTTCGGTGAGGACATTCTCTCCCCCGATGGCCAAATTGATCGGCCCCGATTGCGGGAGCGGGTTTTCAATAGCGCTGAGCAGCGTGCCGTACTTGAAAACATTTTGCACCCCGTAGTCCGGAAGAGGTTTGCTGAACAGAGGCACTGCGCCAATGCAGGTGGTGGCGTTGACGTGTTCCTCGCGGACATTCCGCTTCTCTACGAATCGGAGTACTGCTTTGAACACGACTACGTGTTGGTTGTTGCGTCGAGCGCAGGAGTCCAAATGCGGCGACTTCTTGGACGGAAGGGAATGACCGAGACCATTGCTGCCAGAGTGATCGCATCTCAGTTGCCCACAGACGAAAAAATCGCGAGGGCGGATGTCGTTCTCTGGAATGATGGCACCGAAGGTCAATTTACAGAACAAATCGACTGTTTTTACCAATGGCTGAAGAAGAAAACGAATTAGACAACGGAGTGGATACCGCCGAGGCGAATGTCTCGACGGCTGAATCCCCTCCTTCTGAAACCACGGGCAACGAAGCCGGCGCGGAGACTCAGGGTGGTGGTGATAACCGAAAGAAGACAAAGCGCAAAGTTTTGAAGAAGGTACCGAAGAAGCGCGCCCGAAAAAAAGCGGGTGCAGAATCCGACGATGCCGCCGCGGACGAAGCCGGAAAGAAGAAGGCAGTAGCGGAGACCTCCGAAGCAGACGGCTCCGAGACAGAGGCGGATGGAAAAGCAAAAGCGGAGCCCGAACCGGATCCGGGACCACCGGCTCCCGAGTTGATCAATCTCAACGAATTTCAGGAAAAATCGGTTTCCGAACTCTACGAGTTGGGTGCGAGTCTTGGGTTGCGAGTGGGGGGCTCCCGTTCCAAGCACCAGTTGATCTTCGACATCCTCTCGTTCTGGGGACGCAAGGGAACGAAGGTGGAGGCCGAAGGGATTCTGGAAACTGCGAACAACGACAGCTACGGGTTCCTGCGTTGGCCGGTCTACAATTTCACCCCTTACCAGGAAGACGTCTACCTACCCACGGCCATGGTCCGTGAGCTCAAGCTGAAGAAGGGCAACCAAGTCAAGGGAATTGCCCGTCCTCCCCGTGATCGCGAGAAGTTCATCTCCATGGAGCAGGTCACCGAGGTCGAAGGAGTTCCGGTGGAGAACTGGTCACAGAAAACACCGTTCGATGATCTCACCGCGATCTCACCGAGAGAACGCATCATCCTCGAAAAGGGCGAGGATTCCGAGGCGGTCAGTGCCCGTGTCGTGGATATCGTCGCGCCGCTTGGCAAAGGCCAGCGCGGAGTCATCGTGGCCCCCCCTCGGGGCGGAAAGACCATTCTCTTGAAGGAAATTGCCGGCTCGATCACCCATAACCATTCAGAGATCGAACTCATCATCCTTCTGCTCGACGAACGCCCGGAAGAGGTTACCGACTTCGAGGAGAGTGTCGACGCTTCGGTGTTCAGTTCGACGTTCGACGAGACGCCGGAACGACACGTCCAAGTGGCCGAACTCGTCGCCGAGCGCGCGAAGCGCCTCGTGGAGCACGGTCGCGATGTCGTCATCCTCCTCGACAGTCTCACGCGTCTCGCCCGCGGTTACAATGGGCTGACAAAAGGCAAGGGACGAACGATGAGCGGCGGCATCGAGGCGAAGGCGTTGCAACGCTCCCGCAAACTCTTCAACATCGCTCGAAACGTCGAGGAAGGGGGCAGCCTGACGATGCTTGCCACCGCCCTCATCGATACGGGGAGCCGGATGGACGAGGTCATCTTCGAGGAGTTTAAAGGTAGCGGCAACATGGAGATCGAGCTCGACCGGGAGTTGCTTGAGATGCGCATCTTCCCCGCAATTAACATCCCGAAATCCGGAACACGGAAGGACGATCTGCTCTATCACCCCGATGAGTTGAAGAAGATCAATGTAATACGCCGTCAGCTCGCAGCCAGACCGGGGGGCGAAGCAATGGAGGTTCTCATTCGCAATATCAAGGCGACCAGTTCAAACACCGAGTTGCTTCTCGGTGGACTGCGTGACTGACGCGAAGCGAGTCGGCAAGAGCAAAACGAATGTCCGAGCCCGAAGGTACCGAACCCGCCGCACCCACCGGAACCCACGCCGACGCTCGCGTCCGGGATTACCTGTGGATCGAGGACGAGGCGACCCTCGGAAGTTACCTTGCGGAGACTGCTGCCGCTGTCGGCGGCGAGGAACGGATCTGCGCCGTCGATACGGAGGCCGACAGCCTTCATTGCTACGAGGAGAAGCTCTGTCTCATTCAATTCAGCTGCCACGACCGGCACGCGCTCATTGATCCGCTGGCAATCGATGATCTTTCAGCACTCCGCGAGTTCCTCGATGGCGCAACCGTGTGGATGCATGGGGCCGACTTCGACATGCGCATGTTGCGACGCACCTTCGACTGGATCCCGACGACCATCTACGACACGCAGACGGCGGCCCGGCTTCTGGGGAACCGGAAGTTCGGCTTGGCCAATCTCGTGGAGGATATGTTCGAAGTGAAGCTCTCGAAGGCATCGCAGAAGGCGGATTGGGGAAAGCGGCCGCTCTCCGATACGATGCTCGCTTACGCCGTCAACGATGTGCGCTATCTCATCCCGATGGCGCACATGTTCAAGGAACGCCTCGCCGCGAGTGGCCGCTGGGATTGGTTCACGGAATCCTGTGAGGCCGCACGCGACGCCGTGCTCACACGTCCCGAGAAAGACCCCGAGGAACTCTGGCGAATTCCGGGCTGGGGAAAGCTGAGACGCCGGGGGATGGCCTACCTGCGGGCTCTCTGGTTCTGGAGAGACGCAGAATCACGGCGTCAGGACCGCCCTCCCTTCAAGATATTGGCGAACGATCAACTGATCAGGTTCGCGCAGACGCTCTACGAAGGGGGCGAAGTCAATCTCTCGCCTCGCGCGAACCGCCGCCGAGTCGAGCGGTTCCGCGAGGCTGTCAGCGCTGCACATGAGATTCCGGAAAGCGAGTGGCCGGAGCCCCCGCGTCGGCGTCGGTCCGAGAAGAACCCCGAGGCGGATGAGAGGTTCGAACGGCTTCGCGACCGGAGGGACCTCGCTGCGGCAGGCCTCGAAATCGATCCCACGCTCATCGCATCGCGAGTGACGATGGAGAGAATCGCCGCCGACGGAACGGCCAGTGACGAGCTTCTGCTCAATTGGCAGAAGTCGCTGCTTGGTGACGCCCTGTAGAGCGAGCGTCGTCCGCAGGCAGGGACCTACGAGTTGAGCATCTTGTCGCGCTCGAGCTTGAGACCCATCTTGCGATAGAGAGTGGCGATGCTCACTCCCAGCATGCTCGCTGTTTTCTCCCGCGAGCCCTCGTTGTACTTGAGTGTTTCGCGGATGAAGAGCTTCTCCTGCTTCTTGATGTAATCGGAAAGGCGCGAACCAATTGGCAGCTGATGTTTGAGGCCTTCGGTCTCCTCATCGCTGATCTCAATTTTCTGGGTGATCTTCGGGGGCAGATCCACCGGGCGAATGCGATTCTTCTCGGAGAAAGCACAAGCACGTTCGATCGCGTTTTGCAACTCGCCGACGTTGCCCGGCCACGAATAGTTGGTGAGAAGTTTCATGGCATACTTGTCGATCTCGTTCTTGGGCGAACTCGTGAGCGCTGCGTAGTTGTCGAGGAAATGGTCGGCTAGAAGGGCAATGTCGTCCTTGCGCTTGCGGAGGGGCGGGATCTGAATGGGAATCACCGAAATCCGGTAGTAGAGATCTTCGCGGAACTTGCCTTCCTTGACCCACTTCTCGAGTGGCTCGGTCGAGGTGGCGATGAACCGCACGTCCAGATTCGCCGGCAGTGTTCCGGCCAGACGACGGGCATTGATGTCCTCGAGAAAGGAATCCAACTGTGATTGCAGCCGCACGGGGAGGATGTTCACCTCCTCGAGAACGATGGTTCCTCCCTGGGCGCGGTTGAAGATGGTCTGCGTCCGTCCATCACCGCCGAAGAGTTCCGCTTCGAGGAGATCTTCCGGGAGCGCACTGCAGTGGAGCACCTTGAAAGGTTCGTCCTTACGCCGGCTGCGGTCGTGGATTGTCCGGGCGACCATCTGTTTCCCGGAACCAAACTCGCCTTCGAGGAGGGCGGGGCTGTCGTTGTCCGCGATCTTTTCGACCATGGCGAGAATCTCCTTCATCTCGGGGCTCTCGCCGATGATTTCCGTGCGCGGGCGCAGCGGCTCCATTTCCTGCTCTTTGACCGGCTTGGCCGTGTCACTTATCGCCTCCGTTCTCAACGCACGATTGATGGTGCGCTGAAGATCGTCCAACTCGAATGGCTTGGTAAGATAGTCGAACGCACCGAGTTTCATCGCTTCGACAGCCGTTTCCACGCTTCCATACCCCGTCACCATGATGATGGGCATATCCGGGTAGTCCTGCCCACACTGCTGAATGATCTGCAGACCGTTCATGTCGCCGATTCGGAGATCCACGATGAGGAGATCAGGCGTCGACGCATGCAGGGCGGCGACACCCTCTTTGCCCGATTGAAATGGGGAGACCTCGTGGCCCAGATTCGTGCAGAGCTTCGTCATGAGATCGAGGATCGCCGCCTCGTCATCGATTATCAGTATTTTCGCCATGGTCTCGGTTGGTGAGTTGGGTTCAATTAGGATATTCTGAATATTGAGAAAACTTAACTAAGTGCCCGACAGCTTAACAGTCTTTTGAATTTTCTCAATATTGAAAACTAACCACATTTTTCAATAGATAAACCATAAAAACAGGAATTTCTCACATCTTCGAGGTTTTTAAATCTGGCGCTGTCATACGGCGAGATCGGATGGATGTTTGAGATTTCTCTTGCTGGAACTGCTATTTGGAAGAATAAATAACTAATTAATCTAAAATAAATGAGACTGGAGTCCTATTATCGCCGGGTTTTCATCATCACATGTCTCGCTCTTGGATTCCTTGGCGGAGTTCTGATGCAGACAACGCACGCCGAATCGGCGAAGCAAGCGATCGCCGCCCTAAGGAGCGCGAAAGGAAGTGGGATCACGAACGCCATCGTGTTCATGCGGGGACGGAATGGTCAGCATCAGCCGAGCGAGTGGGAGCTGGTTGTCAGCGATCCTTCGGTCAAAGGGCAGCGCCGCATTCTGATGGGCAATAAGAGAGTCCTTTCCGAGGGAAACATGACGCACATGGTGAGGGCGGCGCCGATTCCGCTCAATCAGTTGAGGATCGACTCCACTGACGCCTTTCGCATTTCCGATGCCGAGGCTCGAAGAGTGAGACTTGGTTTCGACAGCGTTGATTACGAATTGAGGACACAGCCGAACGGCTACGCACCGATGTGGGTTGTCATGCTGCGCGACATTCGCGGAACGCAGGTTGCATTGCTTGAGATTTCGGGTGAGTCGGGACAGGTGCTGCGGCGCAAGTGGCAGAGTCAGATCTCTTCGGAGGCACAAGGGAGAACTAAGTCGGCGTCCCGAGAGCATAACGCCCAGCCAGTCCCGGATCCCGGCATCTATCGTGAGAAAGGAACCGCGAAGGTCAACTACAGGAAATACGAGACGGTGCCCGACGGTTCCCGGGTCGAACGCAAGCATTTGGCATTTGATCACCTTTGGCGCCGCAGTACGGATGGCTTTGAATATGCGGGGGAGAAAATGAAGAACGGCTTCGGTGAGATTGGCGGTTCATTCAGCGACATTTTCTCGGGAAAGGCGGTCTACCGCTCTTCGGGTAAGAACCGCTACGCCTCCAAGCGGAGGAAATTCCCGGGCGGAGCCAGTCAGTGAAGAAGCGACAGAGGTCGTTTTCAACTTGGGGAGGTTGAGAACGTACTCGCAGTTTGTTTGCGGGCTCTGGTCATGGTCCGACGAGGGATGAAACGAAATCGTCGCCACCTCACCTTTCTCCTCTCTCCAGAAAAATGAGGTGGCGCCAGCATTGAACCTCAACCCTAAGCAAGCTGACGCCACCCCGTATCCCCTCAACACATAAACATTAGCAACCACTTGGATCGCTTATGCTTAATTGAACTTAAATATAAACGATCTGTTCTGACAATTGCAAACGTTTTCAGTAATTTTTTTTTCTGCTATTTATTAGAATTGTCAGTCTCTCTGAATCAAACGCGATTTTTCCCCCTGAAAACGCAGGGTTTTCAGGGGCCATGGATCCTGTCACAGCACCGTTGCGAGATGCCTGAGATATTTGCCCAACTGGCTCATATTGAGCAGCGAACCCCTCTCGAGGGTGCCTTGTCGATGGCTCTTGATGAGGCGTTGCTAGGCTCCGTGAGTGTGCCCACGCTTAGGACCTATCGTTGGGCCGAGACCACGCTGTCGGTAGGTTGTTTTGTTAGTAATAAGGATTTACGAAATATTTGCAGTTCCGAGAGAGAGATTCCGGTTGTTCGCCGGTGGACTGGAGGTGGCTGCGTCCGTCATGAGAAAGGGGTGGATTTTTCGTATTCTCTCATCGTTCCCAGCTCGATCCCTGTTGCACGGTGGCCACCTTTGGAGGTGTACGGTTGGGTTCACGGACGGCTCGCACGCGCGTTGCGCGAGGAGGGATTTGTGGCCGAACTCGTGTCAATGAAGGGTGCTGCGAGTGCCCGTTCCCGTGATTGTTTTGCCTCTCCTGTCGAATGCGATGTCGTGATGGATGGGCGAAAAGTAGCCGGAGCCGGGCAGAAGCGTACGAAGAGAGGTCTTTTACACCAGGGCAACGTGCAAGGTTTGCAATTGAATCCCGGTTTCGCGGGTCGATTCGCCTCGTCTCTCGCGGAAATTGTCGAGCCAATGGCGATCGACGAGGGAGTCCGCGCAGCTGCCGAGCGACTGAGTCTTGAAAAGTATACTTCCGTCGAATGGACCCACCGATCGTGACGGCGGATGTGTGCTTGTCACCAACAGTGATAACGAGTAACAAAGCGTCCTCCTAAGTTGGCAAAAACATGCAGGGTTATTTTGACATTGTAGTCAACGGTGTCTCCCGGCGGATTGATGGGCTTTCCATCGACACGCCGCTGGCTGCCTATCTGCGCGAGCAGGGGCTGACAAGCGTCAAGACCGGCAGCTGCACGGCCGGACGGTGCAGTGGTGTCTGCACTGTCTGCATCGTCGATTGGGATGGTTACGGTCACCCCTCGTTCAGAGCGGTTCCCGCATGCCGCGTTCTGCTTCCGATGGTTGCCGGGCGTGAGATCGTGACCTTGGAAGGGGTGAATTCCGGCGACTCCCGGGGCGAGCTTCATCCGGTGCAGAAGGCGGTCGCGGAGAGGTGCGGCGCGACCTGTGGATACTGCGCCCCGGGTTTGATCATGTTGCTTTTCGAGGGGTATTATCGCCGGGATCTTGAGACTCTGGCGGATCTTCAGAAGCTGCTGACCGGAGTGGAGTGCCGATGCGCCGGTTACCGCCCCATGCGTGACGCTGCGGTGCATGCGTTCCGCGATGCTCGCGCCCGAAGGACCCTCTCGAAGGAACCCAAGACGATCGAACGGGTG
>CAJIAN010000215.1_pt1 | contig 10671 bp, 5 predicted proteins | sample 9199061 | NCBI WGS metagenome assembly CAJIAN01 (sample SAMEA7708264, study PRJEB35096) | sediment metagenome | biome: marine neritic benthic zone biome [ENVO:01000025]; feature: sediment [ENVO:00002007]; material: shallow marine sediment [ENVO:03000034] sea grass bed [ENVO_01000059] ...
ATGAGCGAATCGATGCCTATGCCAAGGTTTACGACAATCTGAAGCTTCACGATGCCGCCTACCCATCGCCTGAATACCTGCGTTCCCAGGAATTCGTGGGCAATGTCGCTTACGAAGGTGACATGGCCAAACCGACACCTGGATCCAACCATATTGCGGCGGTTCTATTGGAAGAGGATAGGTCCCCAGTCTGGCTTCAGGCCTGGGGCGGTCCTAATACCATTGCCAGAGCATTGAAGACGATCCAGGAGAAACATCCGGATCGCGTGGCTGAAGTGTCAGAAAAGACGCGCATTTTCCTGATCTCTCAGCAAGACAATACCTATAAGAACTACATTCAAAAAAAGTGGTCTAAGATAGAGACTTTGCAGAGTAGTGGGAAATCCTACGGAGCCATCGCGTATCGGTGGAAAACATTTCAGCCTAAATCCATACAAAGGTATTTTGATGGCGACTGGATGCGAAGCAATATCGTGGGAGGCCATGGGGCGCTAAACGCGTTATATGAAACCCATAGAGACGGCTCCTTTTTTTCGGAGGGGGACAGTCCAGCATTCTTGCATCTGATCCCAACGGGCTTGAGAAACGATACCCAACCCGCATTTGGCGGATGGGGCGGACGATTCAGACCTCACACGGACTTTCTCTGGAAATCCGTGGACGAGCGAAAAGGAACTGCCCACAGTATTCTTCGGTGGGCGAACGACTTTCAGAACGACTGGGCGGCACGTGCGGACTGGTGTGTGTTGCCGGTCGCGGAAGCCAACCATCCACCAGTGGTGAGAATCTCAAAAAGCCTACATCGAATCGTTGCACCGGGAACTACCTTGACATTGAGCGCTATAGACTCATGGGATCCGGACGGTGATACACTACACTATCACTGGTGGGTCTATAATGAACCGGGGACTTTTCCAATGCCCATTGAACTTCGGAGATCGAATGAGGCGACGCAGGAGATCGTAGTTCCTCAAGGGATCAAACCAGATCAAACCATTCATGTTATCTGCTCTGTTTCCGACAACGGCAAACCATCACTAACACGATACGCTCGTGTGGTCTTGCAAGCGCAGAAGTGAATCTATTCAGGAAGAGTATTCACGTTGTGAGCGCCCTTGATTGGCATGGTCACCGTCTAGGCGCCTCAGGATCGTCATCCGGGACGTCCTGCGGCGGGGCGCGGGACTGATCTGCTAGCCCGTCGCTGCGTACACCTCCTCGCAAACCTTCGCGAATTCTTCCATTTCAACCCGCCCGCCGACAACCAAGGGCGTGCGCGCGTGAATCCCGCTCGGCTCGATTTCCATGATCCGTCTCTGGCCGTCAGTGGCCGCACCCCCCGCCTGCTCGGCGATAAAGGCCATGGGGTTCGCCTCGTACAAAAGCCGCAGTTTGCCTTCCGGTTTGCTCGTGGTGGGCGGATACAGGAAAATCCCGCCCCGGACCAGCGTGCGATGGAAATCGGCCACCAGCGAACCGATATATCGGAGAGAATACGAACGACCCGCCTCCCCGTCCCGGAGCCGGGTCAGGAACTGCCGGTACTGCTCTGGAAAGCCGGTCCAGTAGGCAGTGTTGCACGAGTAGTAGGCCCCCGTTTCCGGCATCCGGATGTTCTCCTGGCTCAGGACATAGGCACCGACCGAGGGATCGAGGGTGAAGCCATGCACCCCGTGACCGGTCGTGTAGACGAGGATGGTGGACGAGCCGTAAACAACGTAGCCCGCCGCCAACTGACGGACACCCGGTTGAAGCACGGCGATCGTCGGATCGTCATCTTCAGCCATCCCTTCGGGCAGTGCGAGGACCGAGAAGATGGTCCCGACGCTGGCGTTCACGTCGATGTTGGACGAGCCGTCGAGCGGATCGAAGAGGACGACGTACTTGCCGGTGCCGGACCGCCCGTCGAAGGTGATCGCATTTTCGTTCTCCTCCGAGGCGATGATGGCGACGTTCTCGCGCACTCCGAGGCAATGCACCAGTGCCTCATCCGCGTAGACGTCCAGCTTCTGCTGCTCCTCTCCCTGAACGTTGGTGGTGCCGACGGCTCCCGTGGCATCCAGCAGCCCGGCACGGCGCACCCGGTTCGCCGCCATCTTGGTTGCGAGAGTGATCCCCGACAGCAGCCACGAAAAGCTCCCTGTGGCATTTGGTGAATGCTTGCGCTGCTGGCTGAGGATATGCTGTTGAACTGTCGCGATCATTGCTCTTCGAAGGCTTCATCTTGCATCGTGGAACCAGCCCGGTCAAGCCACGCGCCGTTGCTCCCTCCCGGGAAAGAGCCGACTTGCCGAAGCCCGCGAATGGTTCGAATATTCCGACCATGACAGGAAGGCGAATGGCAGTGTTTTTGGTTTTGGGGCAGGTTCTTGCGCTGTGGACCCAAGCGTGGAGCGAACAGCGGAGCTTCGTCGACCGCTCGGGCCGCGTGATGAAGGGCGAACTGGTATCTCACACGGGGGTCAACGCCGACACCGTTAAACTCCGGCGGGAAGACGGAAAGATCTTCGACCTGAAGATCGCGAAGCTCAGCGCCGACGATCAGAAGTTCATCCGGGAATGGATGAAGAAGACGAAGCCGAGTCTTCCGGCTCGCTTCGGCACCCTCGCAAACGGCCTCGTCGCCCGCTACACCTTCGATGCGATCGAGGGCAAGCAGGTGAGCGACGAATCGGGCCGGGACCACCACGGGAAGCTCGCATCCGGCGCGAAAACCGCGCCGGGCGTTATCGGAAACGCCCTGACTTTCGACGGAAAGTCCGAGCACATGAGGATCAACTCCGCAGCCACTCAAGGGCGAAAGTGGTTCTGCGTTTCGTTCTGGCTCAAGACCCGGGAAAAAAGGTCCAGCAGGTCATCTTGGAGACAACCCTCCCTCTTCGGCCAGGCAACCTTACATGGAGCAAGCGGCGACCTCGGAATCTACACCAAGGATGGAAAAATCGGGGTCTGGCACGGGCTCCTCGGCCGTGATCGTGACTACCCTTCGAAAGCTGTGGTGAACAATGGCGAATGGCATCACGTCGCCCTCACCAGCGACGAACAATCCGGTATCGCGCTCTATTTGAACGGTCGCCTCGTCGCGAGCGGCAGTCCGGTTTCCGGCCCGCTCAACGGTACTGCGTTCGCCGTCGGGGGCTCGTTCGTGCACGGCCGGTTCGGCAACGCCCACAGTTGCACCATCGATGAAATGATGATCTGGGATCGCGCCCTCTCGAAGAACGAGATCACGGATCTCCATCTGCTGCGGTACTCCAGAGCGAATAATTGAAGAAGAGGAACGGGGGACAACGGAGATAGGTGGTTTTTGTTCCCCATCTTTCTCTGCTTTTCCTGAGCAAGAAGAATGCTCCCGGAGTTTCTCCGGCGACGGATTCCCCAATCCTGATTCCGGGCGTGGAGCGTATCGACGATTGGAAATTCCCAAAGTCACTGTTAGATTCGCCGACCATGCGGAAGGCCCGTCACTCGGCTGTCCCATCGAACCCTGCGCTATTGAAATGACCCGTCTATCAGCCATCCTTGCCGTCCTCATTGTCACAACCGCCCATCTTCCCGGCGCTCCCAGGGGCAAGATGTCGAACCCCGATTTCACCAAGGGCGATCCGATTCCCGCCGGCGCGGACCATGATTGGAACCTAGGGGCCACCGGTGCCCGTGGCTGGATGTTCAGCGACAAGATGGTCACCACGGACGCCCGCCAGATCCGTGTCACGAAAGTGGAAAAGGGGTCCCCAGCCGACGGTGTGCTCGCGGTCGGAGATGTCATCCTCGGGGTCGCTGGCAAGCGGTTCGCGCACGACCCGCGCCCCGAACTCGGGAAGGCCCTAACCGCCGCCGAATCCGAATCCGGTGGCGGCAGGCTCACCCTACTCCGCTGGCGCGAAGGCAAGACCGGGTCGGTGGCCCTCAAACTTCCCGTGCTCGGCTCCTACAGTGCTACCGCGCCTTACGAGTGTCCGAAATCGCGGCGCATTCTGGAGCAGGGCTGTGCATCGCTGGCAAAGCGCGTTGCGGCTCCGTCCTACCGCAATCCAGCCATCACGCGCTCTCTCAATGCCCTCGCCCTTCTCGCCAGCGGTGATCCAGATTACCTGCCGATCGTCCGCGAAGAGGCCCAATGGGCGGCCGGTTTCTCCAGCGACGGCTACAAGACGTGGCACTACGGCTACGTGATCATGTTTCTCTCCGAGTATGTCCTTGCGACAAAGGACACCTCGGTCATGCCGGGCCTGCGTCGCCTCGCGCTCGAATCGGCCCGCGGTCAGAGCGTCGTCGGTTCGTGGGGACACCGCTTCGCCGGCGAAGACGGGCGCTTGATGGGCTACGGGATGATGAATGCCCCGGGCCTGCCGCTCACCATTTCCCTCGTCATGGCACGGGCTGCTGGCGTGAAGGACCCCGAGGTCTCCACCGCCATCGAGCGTAGCGCCCGCCTGCTGCGCTTCTACATCGGCAAGGGCGCGATTCCCTACGGAGATCATCATCCATGGATCCAGACCCACGAGGACAATGGCAAATGCGGGATGGCCGCCGTGCTCTTCCATCTGCTCGGCGAATCCGAAGGTGCCGAGTTTTTCTCGCGTATGAGTACGGCTTCCCACGGTCCAGAGCGCGACACGGGGCACACCGGAAACTTCTTCAACATGACATGGGCTCTCCCGGGCATCGCCCCCTCCGGTCCGCGAGCCACAGGCGCGTGGATGAACGAATTTGGCGGATGGTATTTCGACCTCGCGCGCCGGCATGACGGCACCTATCTGCATCAGGGACCGCCGCAGATGCGGCGGGACAGCTACCGGGGTTGGGATTGCACCGGCGCCTACCTGCTTGCCTACGCCTTACCCCTGAAAAAGATCTACCTCACCGGCAAACGCCCCTCCAAGATCCCGCAACTCGATAGCAAAGCGGCCGAGAAACTCATGCGCGACGGACGGGGTTGGAGCAACAAGGACCGCAACAGCGCCTACGACGGGCTGGGCACCGAGGACCTCCTCGAACGCTTGCGCAGCTGGTCGCCAGTCGTGCGCGAACGCGCCGCCATGGCTCTCGGACGCCGCGGTGACAAGGTACGGTTGGCCGACATCGTGGATATCCTGGAGGCGCGCGATCTGTATTCCCGTCTCGGGGCCTGTCAGGCGCTCGCCCAGCTCCGCGCACGATCTGCTCCCACCGTGCCGGCACTGCGCAGGACACTCAAAGCCAGGGACCTCTGGTTGCGCATCAAGGCCGCCGAGGCTCTCGCCGCCGTTGGCAAACCGGCGATGAAGGCGGTTCCGGAACTTCTCCAGATGCTCGCGGTGGTCGACAAGGAGAACGATCCGCGCGGCATGCAGCAGCGCTACCTGTCCTTTGCGCTGTTCAACACCCACGGCGGTATGCTCGGCCGTTCTCTCGAGGGCGTCGACCGCGACATGCTCTTCAAAGCGGTTCGCGGAGGGTTGCAGAATGAAGACGGCCGTGCCCGTGGCAGCATCGGCTCCGTCTACCGCAACCTCAGCTACGAGGAACTCAAACCCCTCCTTCCCGAGATCCGCCGGGCCATCGCCGAACCGGCTCCCAGCGGCATCATGTTCGCCGACGGAATTCGCACGAGTGGCCTCGAACTCTTCGCCAAGCATCACATCGACGACGGGATCGAACTCCTCGCCGACTACGCCCGGAACCAGAAGAAGCACGGCAGCCAGAAACGCATCGTGCAGGTCATGGCGATGCTTGAGAAGTATGGCGCACACGCCCAACGCGTCATCCCGCACCTCAAGGAGACCGCCAACTACTTCGAGACGGAAGAGCGGAACTTTCCGCGGAATCTGAGCAAAGAAAAGGCGAAGGTCGTGCGCGCGACGATCGAAAGGATCAAGGCGTCGAAGGAACGCCCCGACCTCGTCCGGATTCCGGGATAATGCCTGATGGTCGGTACCCGCACCGGCCAAAACTGGGCGGCGGGCCCTAGCCATCTCGGATTTCCGGAGAAATGTGAGTCCGGGGAGCGCCCTTCGAACGAATACTGGAGCATGACGTTGAGAAACACACCTCTTTGCCTTGCCTCCATGCTGCTTTTGATCACCTCGGTCGTAGCCGGAAATCCCTCTGAACAAGCCAACAGCGGACAGAACCTATTGCTTGCGGACTTCGAAGAGACCGATGTGGCAGAGGGCTGGAAGACCGTCAATGACAACGTCATGGGTGGCCGCTCCAAGGGTGGCCCAAGCTTCGACCAGGGCCTCCTGATCTTCACCGGAGAGACAAACACCAACGGCGGGGGTTTCTCCTCGATCCGGACTGAGCCGGGCGAATACGACCTGTCCGGGAAATCGGGCCTCTTGATCCGGGTGAGAGGCGACGGCCGCACCTACAAGGCTTCGCTTCGAACCGATGTGAAGATGAGAAGCTGGGCCGTTCCCTTCCGAGCCGACTTTGAGACCGTGAAAGGCGAGTGGCAGGAAATATTTCTGCCGCTCGGATCCTTCACCCCGACCCTCTTCGGTCAAAACATCCCGAATCCCCCCACCCTCGATCCCGCGAAGGTGAAATCCTTCGGCTTCATGATCTACGACAAAAACGACGGCCCGTTCTCGCTCGAGGTCGACTGGGTCAAGGCGGTGAGCGGGGCTCGATCCGGAGACGCGAAGGCAGGATCGGGAACGATCGTGGACAAAGCTCTCGCAGACGGTCGGTTTGGCACCCTGGCGGCCGCCCTGAACAAAGCCGACATGGTTTCCGTGCTGAAGGGAAAAGGACCGTTCACGGTCTTCGCACCAACGGACGAGGCCTTCGCAAAGTTGCCGAAGGGAGCGGTTGACGAGCTTCTGAAGTCGGAAAACCGGGAGAAGCTGCAGGCAATCCTGAAATTTCACGTCAGCCCGGGCGCGACCGGATTGGCCACCGCGCTCGACGCTGGCAAGGCAAAGACCGTTCAGGGAGAAAACGTCACCATCGCTTTTCGCGAGGGTCGCGTTCGGGTCAACGACGCTGCAATCCTAAATGCAGATCTGAAGTGCAGCAACGGAGTGATCCACGTCATCGATTCGGTGCTGCTGCCGCCGGAACCAAAGAATGACATCCCCAGTGTGGCCAAGCGGGCCGGATCATTCACCACCCTTCTCGCAGCCGTGAAAGCGGCAGGACTCGACGACGTGATCGCCAGCGAAGGGCCCTTCACCATCTTCGCTCCCACAGATGCTGCCTTCGAGGCGCTTCCCAAAGGCACCGTGAAGGATTTGCTTAAGGAGGAAAACCGGGACCAGCTGACGGCCATCCTGAGTTACCATGCCATCCCCGGCAAAGTGTCGGCAGGCGACGCCCTGAACGCGAAGAAGGCCAAGACACTCAATGGAATGGAGGTTCGACTCGGAATCGAGGACGGCCTCCTCAAAGTCAACGGCGCCACCATTCGGAAGACTGACATCGCATGCGATAACGGAGTCATTCACGTTATCGATGCGGTCCTCCTCCCACCGTCCAAGGAAAGTGCCGAGCGCGAGAATCAAGTTTCAGCCAGGGCCAAAACCACGATGGCCCCAATCAAGCGCATCGAAGCCGCAATCGACCGTGGCGTCCCCATTTTCAACGGCGGAGATCCCGCCCAATGCGCCGACATCTACCGCGAATGCCTGACCGCCCTCTCGAAGGAAGAGTCGATCGATCCCAAGTGGCGCAGCGCGCTCAAGAGTGTGTTGAAACGTGGTGCGAAAAAGGAATGCAATATCGATCGCGCGTGGCTGTATCGGAGCGGTCTGGATCACCTCTACGCCGCGATCTCGAAATCCTGAGGGAGATTCCTTTTTTGGGCGTGCGAACGAAAGGTAAGCGCAGCGCCAACTTTGGTCAGACAGGCGAAGCCACTCCCCCAGCCCGAGCAAGATCGCAACCTTCGCCCGTCCGTTTCCTACTCGCGTCTCAACCCAGCGAAGCCCTTCTCTCCATCATATCGAACTGGAATGCTCCGCGACATTGCCGGTCCCGACGCCAGCACTCTCCCCTCGCGGCGAATCGTCTGCGAGTTCGGCACTCGATATTCGACAAACAGTTGGTAGGTCTCCCCTGCCTTGGGCTTGAACCGGAAATCAGAAACGGTGGACCACTTCTTCAGATCGATGCTCTCGATATGGACCTCGCCCGGCTTCAGTGAAACGAACTTCGGGTGCGGATGGCTGGCTTCGTCGAGGAAGCCCGTCTTGGTGACCACGCCTTCGCTGTCCGTCACGTAGAGCGTCAGTTGATCGTAGTGCGGCTTCCCGGGAGCCGCGGTGTGCGTCATCACGTCGATGGGTTCCTTGAGCACGTTCTTCATCGCGACCCCCAGACGGTAGCCTTTCACGCTGATGCCCACTTGGATACCTCCCCTCGCCTCTCCGAAGTTGCCCGGCTTCGGAAGTGTCTTGCGGTAGGCCACGAAGGCATCGGGAAACCGATAGTTCTTGCCGTATTCGAGAAGGTCAAGGAACCGTCCGACCTCGGCGCCGATCGCCGGACTGCCGATGTGAAATGTTGTTCCATCTTTCGCCTCCAGCTTCACGTAGCACGGCGCGTTCTTGACCACCTTTCCGTCCCGCGGTGCCATCTCGAGAATTTCTTTGGGCGTGTCATAAACGAGGCTGGTCGGTTTCTCGTCGGCTGCGCCAAGCTCGGCCAGAGGAAAACTCGCAAAAACAGCTACTGCGGCAATCCAAGGTGCTTTCATGCCCTTAATGACGCGAACACGCGATGGTTCTTGGACGATTTACGGTTCATATTCTTCGTCCAAGAGTTCGAGGAGCTGGGAACGTATCGATTCGCTCGACACCGCCTCGGCCCATGTTCTGGCCGCCTCGGAATCGGACTCGGCGATTCGTCGCACCAATCTCGTCACCGCCTCGTCCCGAACTGGCCCCGGTTCGAGTCGCTCGGCAACCCATTCCGAAAACTCGGCGGGTGCTTCCCGGGCCCATTCTTCGGCGACGATCCCGATGCTCCATGCCTGGCTCTTCTCGGGTTGTCGCAGGGTCTCCTCCGCAGCAGCCCGAGGATCCTGCTTGGCCCACGACTGCATGACCGATGATTCGGGAAGGAACTCGAGAACGTCACCGGTGATGCCTTCCGCGTGCTGCTCCACGAGCCAACGGTAGGACGCCTCTGCATCATGTTCCGCCCAACTGTTGACCGCAGCCTGGAGCTCAAGGGGGGCATCGGCTGCGAACGCCTCGGTGGCAGCACCTTGGGGATCGTCCTTCGCCCACTCTCCCAAAAAGGCTCGCCTCATATCACTCTGCTCCGCGGGTTCAAAGCCCTCCAACCATTCCAATCCCCGTCCGGGTGCCAAGCTGCCCAGCCGGCCGGCGAGAGTCTGCAGATAGGCAGTTCGAAAATCCCCGTCGAGCTGGTCGGGGATCTCGCGTAAAGCCGATTCCAGATCCGCATGGACCGCATTTTCGGCAAGCGCCCGGGCATAGTGCCGCGTCGTCGAGAACTCGGGATACTTGGTGAAAAAATCCGTCGCGCGTTTCGGGTCAGACTCGACGAGCCGCTCGAGAAAGTCGTCGCCCGAGCGCGCACCGCCGTCTTTAGCGAACTCGATTCGATGCGCCGGCTCGATCGACTCGAAAAGCTCGATTGCTCCATCGATCGGAAGCTTTCGCTGAACCGCGCGATAGAAATCAGCCAGCGTCTTGCCTTCGAGGTTCGCAATGGCCCAGGAAGCGGCGCGATCGGGATCCGAATCGGCAATGCCGGCGCCAATCTCGACTGCCGCCCTCTCCCGCAGCTTCGAATCGTCAAGCGTTGTAAGCTGGCCGATCGCGAACTCCGCATCAAAGAGTGCCGCGATTCCAAGAGCTTTGGCCACGACCATCTCCCTTGTCTCAGGATCCTCGATCTCTCTCGCCGCCGACAGCGCGGCCTCGGGATCAATGCGGGCCCAACCCTCGAAGAGCCCGCGCAGCGCGTTTCTTCTCGTCCTCGGCTCCTCGATCGCGAGCACGGAATCCAACACTTCCGGCGCCCTTCTTCCGACGAATTCGAGCCCGTTCTGCTCGGCGATCTGCCCGATCGACATGTCGAGCTCTTCTCGTGCGAACTTCACGAAGTTCGCGGAGGGCATCATGGCTGCACCGTAGAAGAGTCCCTGTTTCATCAGTTTGGCAACCGTCGGATCGACGTCTCCCGAAGCCAGCTGCTCCGAGACCCAAGCGTGCATGCGGTCGAAATCCTGCCGCGCGGCCAGGCCGACGACGATCATCGCGAGATCCGGCAACATGTCGACGCCGTCTTGCTTCGTGTTAAACGCCATGGCTCCCTCGAAATCGATCTCCACCCAGCGGTCCAGGACGACAAACTGCCCCATGTCATCCAAGCCCGCCTTTTTCAAAAGTGCGGCGTATTCGTGATCTTCGTCCCTCGCGACGGCCAGAAACATGTCGACGAGCGAGCGCAACGCATCGGCATCCATGCGTTCGAGGATCTCCAGCAGAAGCCGCTCCCGTTCGATTGAGCCCGCGAGCCCTCCGAGCGCCTCGAGAATTGCCAGTGGATCTTCTTCGCCGACAAGCGATTCAGCGGCGGTGATCCGTTTTTCGCGACCCGGGTCCACGGATGCTGATTGTTCGTTACTAGCGACCGAGCGTTCGGGCGGCGGCGTATCGATACTCATGGGCGTCTCGACGGTCCTACCCTGCCCGACCAAATATCCGGTCG
>CAJIAN010000008.1_pt1 | contig 10665 bp, 8 predicted proteins | sample 9199061 | NCBI WGS metagenome assembly CAJIAN01 (sample SAMEA7708264, study PRJEB35096) | sediment metagenome | biome: marine neritic benthic zone biome [ENVO:01000025]; feature: sediment [ENVO:00002007]; material: shallow marine sediment [ENVO:03000034] sea grass bed [ENVO_01000059] ...
CTCTCGCGGATCATCATCGCCTACATGGTCACCGTCGGCGTCGGCCTCGTCGTCCAGCAGTTCTCACCGAAGTCGATCCTCAAGAAAAACGTCTTCGACAGTATCGCATCGGACCGTCGCCCCGACCATGACCACGCGGAAACGGACCATCGCGACGAAAGCGCGCCTGCAGACGAACCGGCTCAGGATCACCAGCATGATCATGACGATGAACACTCGCATGATCACGAACACGAACACGATCATCCCAAGCAGAACCGCCTCGTGGCTGCGATGCGGACGGCACAGCGCGATTTCCTCGACACGGCGATGTATTTCTCCATTGGCGTGATGATCACGGCGCTCTTCAACACCCAGATCAACAAGGACTTCATTCAGGACATCGCCGGAAACGACCTCATTACCGTCCCCGGAATGATGGTCCTCGCGTTCATCCTCTCGCTCTGCAGCACCTCGGATGCCTTCATCGCCGCCACCCTTGCCTCCGTGTCGCAGGGCGCCAAGCTCGCCTTCCTGATCTTCGGCCCCATGGTCGACGTGAAGCTGCTGTTCATGTATTCCGCAGTGTTCCGAGGCAAGTTCATCTTCCTGCTCACCATCGGACTTTTCCTCGTCATCGGAATCATCTGTATCTTCTGGACCAATGTCGCAGGCGCCGGAGCCGGTTAATATCAGTACCCAAGTCAAATGAACAAGAAACTCGTCATCATTCTCGGAGCATTCGCTCTCATCATCTGGTCGCTGACCATCGTGTACTTCTACAGTTCAGGGCGGATCAGCATTTACCTCAAAGGCGCATTTCAGATCCAAGCGCTCATCGGCGGCATCGGGTTGGGAATTCTCGGACTCTACAACCTCCTCATGGCCGGCGAGAAAACGGAGTGCGGACACGATCATCACGATCACGACCACGATCATCACGATCACGACCATGACCACCACGGCTGCGACCACGACCACGGGCATGATCACGAGCACGGACACGGACACGGTCATGACCACGACGACGACCATCACCACGAAAACGAGACGCCGTCTGGTCTCACCATCAATCTCTCGATTCTCATCATTCCTCTCGTCGCCGCAGCTGTCCTCACACCGGACAAGAAGAGCCTCGCGTGGATTCGGAACAATCTCTCTCTTGCTGGCGATCCGACCAACGTCAGGCAAGAGCTTGCCATCACGGGGCGCACGCCGTCCGTGAAGGGGCCCACCGCTGGAGCGGTCACGCCTCCAAAGACCGGCGACGATCCTGCATCGGGCGACACTGGAACAGGCGACGAGCCATCCCCCGATCCCTACGAGTTCACCAAGGACGATCTGGACAAGCTCGTCGACAAGAATGACGCGGGCGAGTACATGGTGACGGTTCCCGAGATCTTTTTCACCGGAGGCGACGCCTCGATTCAGAAGGTTCTCAAGGGCGAAGGGATCGAGACGATCGGCCAGTTCATCGAAGAGACCAAGAACAACCCCGACGGAACGCGCATCCGCGTTTACCGAATGTTCATGGAATGCTGCGCCGCCGATGCCCGTCCACTTTCGGTTCCCGTAGAGTTCGGAGAGACGCCCCCGGACTACAAGGAGCTCGGCTGGTACAAGGTCCATGGCACGATGGCCTTCGAGGAAAACGACGGCCTCAGCCTCCCCTTCATCAAGGCGACGAGCATCGAACCCACCGAGGAGCCCGCCGACGCGACATTCTAGCGATCCTCCCGCACTCGCGCCGGAGAGGCGCCCCCGAACATTGCGAGCGTCAGCACGGGCTCGAAGCTGACGCCGGTCCTCGCAGCGAGGTCCGCCTCCAATCCGTACCTGCGATCGGCGGAGGCGGCGTCGATGCGCACCTGATCTCCATACTGGTCTCCAAAGCGCGCTTCCCCACGCAGTTCCGTAAAACCCGCGGAGCCTGCAGATTTGATCCAGACTCCGCTCGCAAGATCGTTCCGATAGTCTTGCCGAGGGACGCGACGAATGCGGATCACGTAATCCGGGTCTTCCGCATGGTAGGTGTCCTCTCGAATCCTGCCATCGCTCATCGTCGATCCCGGCTCGATTTTCTGGCGAACGAGCTGGTGCCGTTTTCCATCGATGGTTACCGCGCCGGTGAGATAGCGGTCGTAGGTGGTGGAGCACGCCGACAGACACAATGCGCAAGAGGCGCCGAGAAGAATCGTGAAACAACGCGTACGGCTCATCGCTACGAATTCCGATAGCTCGCAATGAGCCCTTGCTCGGCGCGCTCGCCGAAGTGCAGGTTGTTCCCTTTCACTCCATAAAGCGCAACCACCTCGAAGCCCTTTCCATCAACGGCGTAATCCAGCAGTTGTTCGGCGGAAACGTAGTAGCGGCCCGTGCCCGCGACCGGCTCGAAAAGCAGATCGCCGATCGCGTGGTAGGCACGGTAGACGACCTCGGTGCAGACGAGACGATCGGTCCTCCGGAAATCCATGTGGAAGTCGTAATATTTCCCCTCGTGGGACATGGCTCGCGACAACGCATCGGCGACCTCGCTGTCATCGAGCTGCGGTCGGATGACCACGAACGAGTCAACCGTCAACGTGCTTTCCAGCTGTCGGAACAGCACCCCGTCACGCCGGGCTTCCAAGACACAGTACGGATCTGCGCTTCGATCCCAGCGCTCTCCGTCGGTCTGCACGCCGATGGCGCGGCGCTCGGCCTCGGTCCCGATGTAGAGCGCCGCGTGCGGCCAGAACCCCGGTAGGAAGTAATTGCTGAGGGCGTCGTCGTGACGCGTGACGACGACGTCTCCCGGTCGCAAATGCCGGCGGATTTCCGCCACCACTTCGGGCGTGACCCTCTTCAAGTGAAACGGATTGCGCATGTTCGCCACCGCCCTTCCGGCAACTTCGAAGAGCAGGAACATCACCTGCTTGAAACTGGACCGATGTCCGCGAATCCATGCATAGAGCCAGTAGCGGAAACGTTTCCGAAAATACATACGGCGGCTAAATTCGATGAGCTGCGGCTTTTCCTTCACGAGGATGTCAAGGACCGGCCCCATTTTCGGATCGTTCTCGAACTCCATCAGCTTCTCCTCGTTCTCCTTTGCGAACCGGATCGACTGCTGGAATCGCCACATGTTCGACGGGTCGGTGAGCGAATTGAAGATCTCCGTGAACTGTTTCCGGGGAATATTGAAGCGCGGCTCCGGTTCGTCGAGCTTGCGATGCACGACCTTCGATCGCGCATAGCCACTGACAATGAACTCCGCCGACCGGGAAAGCAGACACGCGGCACAGAACGCGACGGCGAAGGCCTCCAGGTGCTGGCGCTCCGTCAATGACTCGGGGTCCCGAACCAGCGGTTCCAACTCCGCGATGCAGCTGTGAAGCACGGCGCGAGCTCCCAGATACCGCGCGAAGGCCGCGCGAACACGCTCGTCCTCGTCGGGAAGAAAACACCCTCGCTTGGCCGCATTCTTCGCGTCTTCGATCTCCCGTTTCAACGATTCCGCCGTGGGAATCGAAGGGGCCACGCCAAGAAGTGTCCGAACGCCGCGACTGATCGTCTGATCCGCAGTCGAAAACTCGCTCGGCGAATAACCCGGAACCGTATCCACGCCACCGCGACTGTTCGCAACGGTGTTCTCGGTTTTCCTGGCGGCCTGCAGCTTCATCCGTGTCAGTGCGAATCTAAGCCACTTGCGACTCGATCGTCAAGCCGCCCCCGGCAATGCCACGGGAACCAAATCCCGCTTCTTGGGCTTGGGCTTCTTCGGTTCGGCTTCGTTCTCCGCCGGAACGCGGACGCGCCTCACCTTGTGCCCCTTTTTCTTCAGCAAGTCGACCACACTCCCCTTGCCCACAAGATGCCCTGTGCCTACCACCACCATCACATTCTCTTCGCCCGAGAGTGCCTTCTCGATTGGTTCGATCCAGTTCCCATTCCGTTTGAAGAGGATCCTCTCGTAGAACTTCTTCGCCTCGGGATCCTCCAAATCGTCGAAGGCGAGCTTCATGAACTCCCGCGTGTTTCCCTGCCGCCAAAGCTTCACCATTTTCGGATACTCGTCTGCCATGGTCTTCCGTTCCTCCAGTGTCTCCATCAGCATCTTTTCCTGAGTCTTGGCGTCCAGAGCCACGAAGACCCCCAGTTGTTCTTTGATCGTCTCCAATCCCGCGACGTTCTTCCCATCCTTCTCCGCACGATCACCAAGAACCTTCTCGACTCCGAACCCCGGTAGAGCGCCGATCTTCATCATCTCCATCACCGTGATCGTCATCATGGACAACCACGGCCGGAACCCGTCGAGGGCGCCCTCAGGCATCCCAGCTTCCTTCGCGTATTTCTGTAACTCCTCGTAGCATTCCTCCGAGACCTCGTCCTTCACCGTCTTGCCCTCTTCGTAGCTGCCGAGTTTCATGCTCAGCGCCATCGCCTCCGGACCTTCCGCTTCTTCTGGCGCAATTTCGAATACCAAGCGGGCGCTGTCCTCGTAAGCCACGTCGAATGCCTTGGGCAACGGAAGGTCCTCGCGGCGCAGGAGATGCAGGGAGCCAGCGAGATAGACCGTGCTCTTCTCGCCTTCGACTTTCCACACGCATGAGCCGATCGATTTCTCCTTCTGATCGGCATTTTTCTGATCTGCGGCGCAGGGCCACGCGGATCCGAGCAGTAAGGCTCCAAGGAGAAACAGGGTCTTCATCATCGGGGCATCCTAGTTCCGCAACCCGGCCTCCGCAAAAAGGGAATTTGATTGAAATTATTTCGGCTTGCGGGACTCTAATCAGCAGAGCCACTGAATACGGAGCTCGTGAACCCAGTCTCATACAGGAATTCCATGAAGTACACATCTCTCGCTATTGCCATGCTCGTCGGCGCCTTTGCGCTCGGCGCGCCCAGCCCTGCCATGGCCGACAAGAAGTCGGACAAGGACAAGAAGAAGGAAAGCGCCAGCACCTCGAAGGTCGCCAAGGTGCTCAAGGGCAAGCTCGTCAAGGTCAAGGACGGCAAGGTCGCCGACCACGAGCTGACCGGAAAACCGGAATACTACGTGCTCTACTACTCCGCGTCGTGGTGAGGCGGCTGCAAGTCCGTCACTGCGCAGTTGGCGCAGATCTACAAGGATGCCGGAAAGAAGCGCAATTTCGAAGTCGTCCTCGTCAGCTACGATGACAACGACAAGGCCGGCGCGAAATACATGACGAAGTCGAAGATGGAGTGGCCCGGGGTCAAGGTCAGCGAGGTCGAGAACATCAAGGAACTCACCAAGATTGGCCCGTCCGAATTCATTCCGCACGCCGTCCTGATGACTCCGGAAGGCAAACTCGTCGAGAACAAGGTCCCGAAAGTGATGGCGAAGCTGAAGGAGCTCTCCAAGTCCTGAACAGCCGGACGAGGAAAATTATCCGTGAAACACCCCTCCCTGTTCGTTCGGGGAGGGGTGTTTTCGTGCCAGGGAATAGCGTTGTGTCCGTGCGGGAGAACTCATAAGCTAACAAAATCACCCAAGCTCCCACCCGTTCATGAATTCCGCTTTCCCCCGCCTTTCGTGCATTGCTTACGTGTGCGTCGCGGTCAGTTCTTCCCTTGCTGACCCCGTCGCAAATCCCGATGACTACGATGTCACCGAGGACAGCCTCATCGTCAGGGGTCCTGTCCGCGGCGTTCTCGAAAACGACTTTCCCGACCCCGGCGATTCCCTCGAAGCGGTCCTGAAAACCGACGTCTCGAACGGTCGGCTCGACTTCAGCTCGAACGGCGGGTTCTCCTACGTACCCAATCCGGGATTCTCGGGAACCGATTCCTTCACCTACGCGGCGCGTGGCACTCCGGGATCCCAAACGTTCATCGTCGACCAATCGCAATCCAGGGTGAACTTCGCCGCGACCGTTTCCACGAATTTCGGAAACGCGAGCGATAACGACAATCCCACCGACCTCACGGGCACTATCGAAGTGGACCTCGATCCGAGCGAGGAACCGTTTTCCCAGATCCACATCACCGACTTGAACGTCAGAAACGTCGATGCGCTCAGCATCCGACTGCGATGGTTTCTTGGCATCGCCGGCGTCGATGCGGACGCTGCGGCCAACGGATTCACCATCACCATGGACCAGCCCGGTCAGCCAGCGGCCGTCGATGGCGCCGGGATGTTCAACCAGACGGGCAACAGTCTTCGCATCGTGGGAACGGCAGACATCGATGCCACCGGACTCGCGGACGGACTCATCCCCGAAGGGCCGACGGACGTCGACACCGTGACCACCGACGTCAACTTTCCCGGCACGATCACCCAAGCCGGATCGACGCTCACTTTGAACATCCCTCTCAACTTCACCGGAGACTTCGATCTCGATGGGAACACCCTGACGCTGGCCATTTCCGGCACCATCGTCGCCACATCGCAGGTTGTGTCTGCCGGTCCGGAGTCCGCACCAACCACTGTCACCTTCGACGTCAGTCACGACAACGACGGACCCGTGCCTCGCGTCGATCAATACTTCGTCAATCAGAACCAGACGCTGACCGTTCCCGCCAACGCCCCCGGCGGCACGGACACCTTCATCGCCGCAGGCGCGATGTGGCGCTATCTTGACGACGGGTCCGACCAGGGGACGGCGTGGCGCGATTGGGGGTTCGACGACTCCACATGGTCGGAAGGTGCGGCCGAACTCGGCTACGGCGACGACGACGAGAGCCAGGTGATCGAATACGGCGATGACGACAACAACCGATTCATCACTTCGTACTTCCGCCACGCCTTCAATGTCACCGATCCCACCGATACGAGCACCCTCGTCCTTCGACTTCTTCGAGACGACGGCGCGGCGGTCTTTCTCAACGGATCGGAGGTCGTGCGCGACAACCTTCCGGTCGGCGCCGCGTTTGACACCCTCGCCGATGAAACGACTGGCAACAACGACGAGACCACGTTCTTCGAGTTCGATATCGATCCGGCGCTGCTCTATTCCGGACAGAATGTGATCGCGGTCGAAGTGCACCAAGCCGCCGCAGACAGCAGCGACGTCAGTTTCGATCTCGAGCTGATTCGCACGCGAAGTCCGGGTGGCGTTCTCGCGAACGACGAAGATGCCGACGGCGGATCGGTCACCGCCTCGGAATCGAGTCCTCCGGGCGATGGTTCCGTTACAGTGAACGCGGACGGCTCGTTCACCTACACGCCTACTCCCGACTTCACTGGCACCGACACCTTCGTCTACGGGATCAACGAGAATCCCCCCGCTCTCACGGAACTCGTCCTCCCATTCGATGCGGTGTGGCATTATCTCGATGACGGCTCGAATCAGGGGACCGCATGGCGCACCACCACCTTCGACGACTCGTCGTGGCCAACGGGACGCGGGGAGTTCGGCTATGGCGACGGTGACGAAGTGACCACCGTGAGCTTCGGCCCGGATCCGAATGCCAAACGCGTGACTACCTACTTCCGCACCACGTTCCACATCGCCGACCCGCAGACCGCCATCGACAACGATCTGTTCATGAGACTCCGGCGCGACGACGCAGCGGCCATTTATCTCAACGGTGCTGAAGTCTACCGCGACACCAATCTCGCACCCGCCGCCCTTTTCTCCGATCTCGCCGCCGGAAACGTATCCGACGAAACCGCGTATGTTCCGATTTCCATTCCCTTCGCCCCACTCGTCGCCGGAGAAAATCACCTCGCCGTCGAAGTGCATCAGGCTACGGCCTCCAGTTCGGATCTCAGTTTCAATCTCGGAATCACGATGGACTCCGTGCCGCCGGTTCCTCTCATCCCGCGGGGGTCCGATTGGAGATACCTCGACGACGGTTCGGATCAGGGCACTGCATGGCAGGCACCCGCGTTCGACGATTCCGCATGGGCGGAGGGGCCGGCGAAGTTCGGTTACGGAGAGGGAGACGAGGCGACCATGGTTTCCTTCGGCGGGGATGCCAATAACAAGCGCATCACCACTTACTTCCGCCACCGCTTCCACGTCGCCGACAAGTCCGCCGTTCAATCGCTCCTCGTTCGCATGGTCCGTGACGATGGGGTGGCGATTCACCTCAACGGGACGGAAGTCCTCGCACACAATCTGGCGACGCCGGCCGCTTTCGATCAAACCGCCTCCGGAGCGGTTTCAGGCCTCGACGAGTACGCTCCCGTCACCGCAACCATCGATCCCCTTGCACTCGTCGATGGCGACAACGTACTCGCCGTGGAAGTACACCAGGCATCGGCGGGAAGTTCGGATCTCGGCTTCGATCTCGAACTCATCGGGCTCCAAACCTCCTCGCAGCAGACGGTGAGAGTCACCGTGATCGACAACGACACGGACGACGACATGATGTCCGACGACTACGAACGCGCCTTCGGACTGATCGTTGGAGTCGATGACTCCGGAAACGACGAGGACGGCGACAACCGGACGAACCTGGAGGAGTCCGCCGCGTTCACCGATCCGTTCGACTCGGCATCCGTTCTCACTGCGACCGCCGTTGCCGAATCGGGAGCGAACGTCCAGATCACCTTCGATGCCGTGCCCGGGAAAACGTACACTCTCGAGGAATCGACCGATCTCTCGACCTGGACGGCGACTGGCCAGACGCTAACCGCCAGCCAAGCGATGGAGGCATTCACCGTCGTCGCTCCGCCGGGCGGAATCACCTACTGGCGCGTCACGACGAGCGGATAGCGGCCCCCATGCGGTTTCGAGTGAACATGGGCATCAGCGCGGTTTTCCGCATCCATGCGCTCCTGTTTTCACTGGCGATTCCGGCCAGCGCCGCTCTTCCCGTCGTCCCGGCAGAAGTGGTCCAGAGCGTCAAAGACCGCGTCGATTTCGGCTACACGCCCGGCGTGATCGTCGGCATGATCAATGCAGATGGGCGGACGGTCTTCGCCTACGGCGCGAAATCCTACGAGGATCCGACCCTCCCGGATACCTCCACGATCTACGAGATCGCATCGGTCACCAAGGTTTTCACAACGGTGCTTCTCGCCCAAATGGCGCGGGCGGGCGACGTCGAACTCTCCGATTTCGCAGGTGATTTTCTGCCCGCCGGCCAATCGATGCCGGCAAACGGTGGCGATCTCATTACGCTAGAGCATCTCGCCACGCATCATTCGAGTCTGCCGCGCGACCCGCCCAATCTCTTCGATACCATTCTCGACGTCGCCAACCCCTACGAGAATTACACCGTCGCCGATCTCTACGACCTGCTCGATTCCTTCGTGCTGCCAAGGGCGCCGGACACTTCCTACGAATACTCGAACACCGGCATTGGCCTGCTCGGCCATGTCCTCGCTCTCAGCGAAAGCACGAACTTCGAGGATCTCCTCATTCAGCGCGTCCTCGATCCCATTGGCCTGAGCGATACCCGGGTCGTGCTAAGTCCGGAGCAGGAATCCCGGTTCGTCCCCGGACATGCCGGAGTCGTTCAGCGTCCGCCTTTCCGCATGAATGTCCTGACCCCGGCGGGTGGCCTCCGATCCACGGTCACAGATCTGCTCACCTTTCTGGAACACAACCTCGGACTGGCTGCGAGCTCGCTCAATGCGGCAATGCAGGACTCCCATCAAGAGCGTGCCGACTCGGCCGATGCAACAAGCATCGGTCTGGGCTGGTGGCGGTTCGGCGACAATGATGTTCACATCCAACACGGCGGCGATTCGCTCGGTACCGCCGCATTCATTGGGTTCCGCGCCTCGACGCAGACTGGCGTCGTCGTTCTCTCGAACAACCGCACCAACCGCTTCACGGGTGTATTCGATCTCGGCTTCCGTTGTCTCAATGACCAAGTGCCGCTCAACCCGATCGTCGAACCTCCTGACGTGCCCGTATCCGAACTCCGAACCCTCTACGGAACCTATGTGAACGGCGACATGACCTTGGAAGTCGGGCTGCAGCACGATCGCCTCACGCTGACTTCCAGATCCGACGGCGTTCCTTTCACGCTTTACCCCGACGGGAGTCGAAAATTCACCGCTCTCGACGTGATCACCGAGCCATTCGGCACCTTCAACGTCAACGCCTCCGACCAAGTCACCTCACTCACATGGACCCAGGGCGGGAACACCACCGTCTTCACCCGCAGTCGAATGCCGGCCCAACTGGCCGTCGCGGCCGCCGCAGGCACCCTCTGCATCGAGCTGACCGGCGAGGGAGATCGCGATTACAACCTCGAGTGGTCGGACGACCTGCTCGAATGGCAGCCGATGGCGCCCCGCACGATTTGGGACGGTCCCTACAAGGAACCGGTCGGCAACGGCGAACGGTTCTTTCGCATCGCCGATCCCTGATTTCGCCGGAGCCCCGATATCGATCACCTCTCCGTTGATTTTACGCCCGAATCGCGTATCGCTTACCCTTCATTTTTCCAGACTGCGCCTGACTCATCATGCCCACGACGCCGACTATCATCTACACGAAAACCGACGAAGCGCCCGCACTGGCGACTCGTTCGCTGCTCCCCATCATCAAGGCATTCACCAAATCCTCCGGCATCTACATCGAGACCCGTGATATCTCGCTTTCCGGACGGATCATCGCGAATTTTCCAGAGGATCTCACCGAAGAGCAACGTATCGGTGACGCGCTCGCCGAACTCGGAGAACTCGCCAAGACTCCGGAAGCGAACATCATCAAGCTCCCCAACATCTCCGCCTCCATTCCCCAGCTCACCGACGCCATCGCCGAACTCCAGTCCCACGGC
>CAJIAN010000084.1_pt1 | contig 10602 bp, 5 predicted proteins | sample 9199061 | NCBI WGS metagenome assembly CAJIAN01 (sample SAMEA7708264, study PRJEB35096) | sediment metagenome | biome: marine neritic benthic zone biome [ENVO:01000025]; feature: sediment [ENVO:00002007]; material: shallow marine sediment [ENVO:03000034] sea grass bed [ENVO_01000059] ...
CCGCTGTTCGGGCGTGAGGAGTTCGGGGCGGGATTCGTCGGGGTTGGGCTGGGTGGCGAACTGGATGATCTTCGTCGGATCGGAGATCGACACTTCGTAGGCGCCCGCGCGATCCGTGTCGTCGAACTCGAGAAGCTCGCCGACTTCCGTGAGGAACCCTTTGCTCTGCCCGTTGCCACCAAGTGCGTAGATCATCGCTTCCTTGCCCTCGAATTGTTCGCCGAGACGGTAGGTGAACGGCGTCCCGGCGGCGATGTTGAGGCCCTCGTCGCGCCGACCGATTACGGAACCGACCACCCGATGCATGAGCGGAAGGAACGCGGGTCGCACGGGCAGATTGTTCCACTCCGTGTCCGCCGTGCTGGCAAAAAGGAACACTTTTCCGAGCCCGAGATCGCGTTCGACCACGGCGGGGCGACCGTCATTGAAGCGCAGCACCACGCGGCCTTCCCCCTCGACCGGTGTCAGATCGAAAACACGTCCGAACCGCGCGGTGGCGAGCGTGCCCGATCCCGGATCACTCCAGAGTGCGACCATCGGGTGATCGTATCCGCTGGCCTGCAACGTCAGATAGCCGTCGTCGCCTCCGGGCGAAACCGGATCACCGATCTCGGCCGGCATGACAGCCGCCTGCTCCAGAAGATCGCGATTGTAGAAGGGACGGTTCACGTTGCCACCCGGGAAGACCACGAGTCCGCCACCCGACTTCACGAATTCCGCAAGCAGCTTGGCGGTTTCGTTGGGAAACTCGGCGACATTACAGAGGAAAACGACGTCGTGGTCGGCGAAGTTTGTCGTCCCGAGATCGGCAACTGGAACCGTGGTGACTTTGATGAAGTAGCTCTCCGCCGCATCCGGCGGCACGGGCACGAGAGCGTTGCGCACGAAGAACGTCTCCGATTCGAGCGGCTCGCGGCCCGGTTCGCCATCGACGAGCAAGACCGACACTCCCGCTGTAGCATTGAGCACAATCGTTCGGGAATCGTCACCGGGAACGGCGTCTTCGGGCACCGAAGCGGTCGCGCGGTGGTAGCCTTCGGTGGTGAGCTTGGCGAAGAGGGTCGCGTTCTTCGTCTCCCCTGCGGGAAGCACATCGATGACGAATTCCTCGCCTTCTTCGGCGCCGTCGATTCGCAATTTCACCGGCACCTCCTCGGCCCGCTCCTTGCCGTAGTTCGTGACCTCGACCTCGAAACGGATCGGCTGACCCACCGGGGTGAGCGCGCTCACCTGACGGAATCCGCTGACCCCGATGTTGCCCGCGACATCCGATCCGACGAACACCACGTGCGTTCGCGCCGACTTTCCACCCTCGTCCAACTTGCGCGATAGCGTTTCGAACTGCTGCCAGCCCTCAGCCTGACCGTCGGTGATGACGACGATCTCCTTTTCCACGGCGCTGCCGCGGTCGAGGATCTCGATGGCCTTGGCGAGTGAAGGCAGCAAATCCGTGCCGCGATCCGAGGGCGTTGATTTTTCGATCGTGCTCCGAGCGAGTCGGAGATCGAGCGTCGGTTCTTGGATGCCGGATCCCGCCGTGTCGGCGGCAAGCAGCACCGCAGCGGCCGAACCATCGGGTAGCGTATCAAGCACATCGAGCGCCGCCGACTTCGCAACGTCGTAGCGCGACTGCCCGGCTCCCGCATCCGCCTTCATGCTCGCGGAGCGATCGACGATGACGACGGTGGACACCTTCGAGCCGAGATACTGTGATTTGAGCCAGTCCACCGTCGGACGCGCGAGCGCCAGTGCTAACAAAGCCAGAAACGCACAGCGCAACAGGAGCAGAATCAGGTCCTCCAGCTTCATCCGGCGCTGGTTGCGCTCGAGGCTCACCTTGAGGAAGCGCATCGCCGCCCATGGCACCCGCTTGAAGCGCCTGCGATTCAGCAGATGGATGATGATCGGCACGGAGACCGCCGCGAGACCGAACAGGAGGGCTGGATTCAGGAACTGCATTAGCCCGTGGTCGTGCGGCGGAACGCCAGATAGCTACTGAGCACATCCGCAATGGGCTGGCTCGTATCCACGCTCACCCAGTGGCATTCATTCCGGGTGCATCCCTCCTGCAGACGCATCTGAAATGCAGTGAGTTCGTCGAGATAGGCATTGCGGATCTCGGACGGTCGCGTCTTGAGCCGCGGAATCTCCTCGAGCCCGTCGAACTCGATGAGACCGGTGAACGGAAACTCCTTCTCATACGGATCGAGCACCTGAACGCAGATCACTTCGTTTCCGCCGTATCGCAGGTGTTGGATGCCCTCGATGATCTCGTTCTCGTCGTCGAAGAAATCGCTGATCACGATGACGATTCCCTTGCGGCGGATCTTGATCGCCATCTCGTGGAGTAGGGAAGCGATGTTCGTCTTGTTCGAGGCCTCGTACTTTGCGAGCCGATCCATGATCTTGAAGAGCGTGTTTCGGTTGTCACTGCGAGGCACGTATTCGCGCATCTCCTCGTCGAAAATCCCGAGGGCCACCGCATCGCGTTGGTGGATGACGAGATAGGAAAAGCAGGCGGCGAGCTGTTTCGCATAGTCGAATTTCGACATGCCCTTGCCGTCATCCGCCGACGCGTAGCGCATCGATTCGCTGCCGTCGACAAGGATGTTGGCGACGTAGTTCGTTTCCTGCTCGTACTGCTTGATATAATGCCGTTCGGTGCGGGCGAGCACTTTGTAGTCGAGGTGCCGGACATCGTCTCCGTGCGCGTACTCCCGGTGCTGGGCGAACTCGATGGCGAAACCGCGATACGGCGACTTGTGCTCGCCGTGCATGTAGCCCTCGACGATAAAACGCGCCGCCATACCGAGCGCCTCCGCTTTGGAGACGGCTTCGGGATCAAGAAGCTTCTTGGCGTTTTCGTCCACGCGGCGAGGGGTCAGGCCCGGTTAGTCCAACTTCTCCGTCTTCGGCACCGCGGCGAGAATCTTCTCTGTGATGTCGTCCGCGGTCAGGCCCTCACTCTGGGCGGAGAAGTTCGGAATGATCCGGTGGCGGAAGATCGGCGGGGCCATCACCGCCACGTTGTCGCAGCTGACGTAGTTCTGACCATTCAGCATCGCGTGCGCCTTGGCGGCGAGAATGAGGTTCAATCCCGCGCGCGGACCGGCACCCCACGTGAGCCACTTGTTGCAGAAGTCGAGCGCCTCGTCGCTGTTCGGCCGGGTGACGCGGACGAGCTTTTCCGCGTAGCGCATGATGTGGTCGGCCACCGGCATGGCGCGCACCGCTTTCTGCGCCTCGATGATCTCGGGACCCGAAAGCACGGGCTCGGGCTTGCCCGACTCGATGCCAGTGTAAGCCTTCATGATCTCGAACTCCTCGTCGTCGCTCGGATAGTCGACCTTGATCATGAACATGAAGCGGTCGAGCTGTGCTTCGGGAAGCGGATACGTGCCCTCCTGTTCGATCGGGTTCTGGGTCGCGAGCACAAAGAACGGATCAGGCAGCGGATGATCTTCGCCACCGATGGAGACCTTGCGCTCCTGCATCGACTCGAGCATCGCGGCCTGCGTCTTGGGCGGCGTCCGGTTGATCTCATCGGCGAGAATGATGTTCGCGAAAATCGGACCGCGCAGGAACTTGAACTCGCGCTCGCCGGAACCGGGCTCGGAGTAGATGACCTCGGTGCCGGTGATGTCGGACGGCATGAGATCGGGCGTGAACTGGATGCGCTTGAAGGTGAGATCCATGGCATCGGCGAGACTTGAAATGAGAAGCGTCTTCGCCAAGCCCGGCACCCCGACCAGCAACGCGTGGCTCCGCGTGATGATCGCGATCAGGGTCTCCTCAATCACGTCGTCCTGACCGATGATGACCTTGCCAAGCTCATCGCGGACCTTGCCCACGGAGGATTTCAATTGGTCGATGGAAGCTTCGCTTGCGGCTTCCGGTTCTTTTGTCGAGGTGTCGCTCATAGCTGTTTGGTTTATTGGAAGTTTTAGGATTTACCGTAGGTCGGCGGGAACGCCTAGCTAAAACTGCATGCAGAAGATGTGCGGTGGCGGCCGATTCTAACGGGGAACCGTGCGTGCAGGAGATTTTTACGATTGGTGGACGTGATAATAACCGCAGGGAGTCATCCTGAGGGAGGAACGACCGAAGGATCTCGGCGACAGAGCCGGGCTCCTTCCTGATTCAAGAACCCGAGTCGAGGATGCACAGCTGCACGTCTGTGGGGCGGGGGACGAAGACGAAGCACGAGATCCTTCACTTCGTTCGGGATGACCTGCATTCGTGAGTAGTCTGTGATAGCGTCGCGCCATCATGAAACACGCATTCGCTGCTGGCTGCCTCGCATTCGGGCCACTGCTAGCCTCGGCCCAAGACACCCCCGAACGACCCAACATCGTCATCATCATGACCGACGACCAAGGGTGGGCCGACACGGGGAAGTTCGGGGCCAAGGATTTCGCCACGCCGCATCTCGACAAGATGGCGGATGAAGGGGTGCGGTTCACAAATTGGTATGTCCCTCAAGCGGTGTGCGGAGCCTCGCGCGCCGGACTGCTCACCGGCTGCTATCCGAATCGCATCGGCATGCTCGGCGCGCCGGGTCCGAATTCGAAGCGGGGCATTCATGAAAACGAGATGCTGATTTCCGAGCTCGTGAAGCAGAAAGGCTACGCCACCGCCATCTTCGGAAAGTGGCACCTCGGCGATGCGAAGAAGTTCCTTCCGTTGCAGCATGGTTTCGACGAGTACTTCGGACTCCCCTATTCCAATGACATGTGGCCGCACCATCCGGGCGTGCGTCACCTGCCGATGGAGAAGCGCCTCAAGCGCTGGCCACATCTGCCTCTCATCGAGGGCAACAAGATCATCAACAAGGAAGTCACTCCCGACGATCAGAGGAACCTGACAACGTGGTACACCGAGAAGGCCGTCGATTTCATCAACCGCAAGAAAGACCAGCCGTTCTTCCTCTATGTCCCGCACTCGATGCCACACGTGCCGCTCTATGTTTCCGACAAGTTCAAGGGCAAGTCGAAGCAGGGAGCCTATGGCGATGTCATCATGGAGATCGACTGGTCGGTCGGACAGATCCTCGAGGCCATCAAGAAGAACGGACTCGACAAGAAGACGGTTGTCCTCTTCACCAGCGACAATGGTCCGTGGTTGAGCTACGGCAACCACGGCGGCAGCGCCGGACCACTCCGCGAAGGCAAGGGGACGGCGTGGGAAGGCGGGCAGCGCGTTCCCTGCATCGCCCGCTGGCCCGGCGTCGTTCCCGCCGGCAGCGTCTGCAACGAACCGGCGATGCATATCGATCTTTTTCCGACCATCGCCAACCTCATCGACGCCGATCTCCCCGAGCACGGTGTCGACGGAATGGACATCGGCGAACTCTTCGCCAATCCATCCACGGCTCTCAGCCCGCACGACGCCTACTACTTCTATTGGAGCGATCAGCTTCACGCGGTTCGCTCGGGCAGGTGGACCCTGCACTTCCCGCATTCCTACCGCAGCCTCAAGGGCGAACCAGGTAACGACGGGATCCCGGGGCCGTATGTGCAAAAGAAGACCGGGCTCGCGTTGTTCGATCTGACAGCGGACATCGGGCAGAAGAACGACCTCGTCGCCAAGCATCCCGATGTCGTCGCCAAGCTGAAAGCGAAGGGCGAGAAATTCGACGCAGCACTGAAGGCGAGCAAGCGCAAGGCCGGAGCGCGGTAGACACGATGCGGACCACCGTCGCAGCCATTTTCCTGACCGCGTCTCCCTTGCTGGCGGGCGAGTGGGAGACCGCAGAGCCTTCAGCAGTGGGGATGGACGCAAAGCTGCTCGAGAAGGCTCGCGACTACGCTCTCACCGGTGGTGGCTCGGGAATCATTACCCGACATGGAAAAGTCGTTCTTCGTTGGGGCGATCAGAAGAAGCGCTACGATCTGAAATCGACGTCCAAGTCGATCGGCGTCACCGCACTCGGACTGGCGATCAACGACGGGAAGATCGCGCTCGACGACAAGGTGACGAAACATCACCCGACCTTTGCCGTTCCTCCGAAATCGAACGCGGAAACCGGCTGGATCGACCGCATCACCATCCGACATCTCGCCACGCAAACGGCAGGATTCGAAAAACCGGGCGGCTACACGAAGCTCGTCTACGAACCGGGTACGAAGTGGCTTTACAGCGATGGCGGGCCGAACTGGCTCGCGGAGTGTGTCACGCTCGCCTACGGCCGGGACGTGGAGGAACTCATGTTCGAACGTGTGTTCATACCACTCGGGATTGGACGCGACGATTTGAAATGGCGACGGAATCAGTACCGTGACGCCAAAATCGACGGTGTCATGAGACGTGAGTTCGGGTCGGGAGTCCATGCGAATGTCGATGCCATGGCGCGGTTCGGGATGCTCTACCTTCGGGAGGGGAAGTGGGAGGGAAAGGAGATCCTGCCAAAGACGTTCGTGGAAGCAACTCGGAAGCCGGTGAAGGAAGTCGTCGGGCTGGAGGAGCTCGACGCGAAGCATCACGGCAACGCTTCCGATCACTACGGATTGCTGTGGTGGAACAATGCGGACGGCACCCTCGCAAACGTGCCCCGCGATGCCTACTGGACTTGGGGGCTCTACGACAGCCTGATCGTGGTGATTCCCAGCCTCGACATCGTGGTCTCGAGGGCTGGCAAATCGTGGAAGCGCAAATCGAAAGATCACTACGCGGTCCTCGGTCCGTTTTTCGATCCGATCGTTGAATCAGTGAGGCCAAACGCTTCTACGGTCATTTCGCCGAGCCCTGTGATCGAAACGATCGACTGGGCGCCGCCGGACACCATCATCCGGAGAGCCAAGGGAAGCGACAACTGGCCGATCACGTGGGGTGACGACAATGCCCTCTACACCGCCTATGGCGACGGGCGCGGATTCAAACCCTACGTCGAGAAGAAACTCAGCATGGGATTGTGCCGGATCGCCGGGATCCCCGAGAGATTCTCGGGAGTCAACCTGCGCTCGAAAACCGCCGAACGTACCGGCGATGGGAAGAAAGGGCCCAAAGCGAGCGGCATGCTCATGGTGGACGGAATCCTCTACATGGCGGTGCGAAACACGAAAAACTCGCAGATTGCTTGGTCGGAAGATCGCGGCAGGACGTGGGAGTGGGGGCAGTGGAAGTTCGAAACAAGCTTCGGCTACCCGACGTTCCTGAATTTCGGCCGCGACTACGCCGGAGCGCGTGACGGATTCGTCTACCTCTACTCCCACGATTCCGACAGCGCCTACGAACGCGCAGATCGCATGGTGCTCGCGCGCGTGAAGAGAGACTGGATTCGGGTCAGGCAAGCCTACGAGTTTTTCCAAGGCATGAAAGATGGCCAACCCGTGTGGACGCGAGACATCGCGCAACGTGGCGCGGTTTTCAGCCGACCGGGCAATTGCTACCGATCCTCGGTAAGCTACAACGCGCCATTGAACCGCTACCTTTGGTGCCAGACCGGCAGCGGGAAGGACACCCGCTTCAAGGGAGGTCTCGCCATCTACGACGCCCCCGAACCGTGGGGACCGTGGACGAGCGCATTTCAAGTTGCCGAGTGGGACGTCGGCCCAGGCGAAACGTCGTGTCTTCCCACGAAGTGGATGAGCGGCGATGGGAAGACCGTCCACCTCGTGTTTTCCGGCGACGACAGTTTCTCGGTTCGCAAAGGCGTGCTGCGGCTCCGGAAATAAGGCTCAGAACCGACCCCCGATCCATCGAGCCCGCAAGCTGACCCACAGCAGAAGGACCGCCGCAGAGGCAAGCGAGATGACGTCGAGGGTGAACCACCAGCCGGATGGCACGAAGTAGCGGCCAATGATCGCGTTCGAGACCGGATAGAGCCATGCGATTCCCCCCGCGATGGCATCGCAGAAAAGATGGAACGCGCAGGAAAAGATCATGAGAACAATCGTTAGTGCGCGTCGTCGCACGACGAGGAATCTACCTGCGAGGATCGCGAGCGGTATGAACCCCAAAAGAAACCAAAGCGTGTGCGTCCAGCTCGAATAACGATCGGCGAGACTGAGGTGTGGGTAGAGCACGTCCGGGAGCGCGCCACTGGCCGCGAAGAGCACGTAATGACGCGCTTCGAAGATGCGTTTCTTCGTTTTCTCGATCGCCAGTGCCTCACCCGCCGCGATCACCACCACCGGTGAAAGCGTGTGCGTGATGATCCACATCGCGGACGCTCGAGGTGACTACCCTTCGAGAATCTGCGCGAGCACGTAGGGAAGAATCCCCCCAGCGCGGTAGTAGTCGATCTCCACCGGCGTGTCGATGCGGACGACAAGCGGATACTGCTCTTCGCTGCCATCCGCTTCGTGGACCGTCAGGGTGACTTCGTCGCGCGGCTGGGTGTCGTTGCTCAGCCCGGTGATCGAGAACGTCGCGTCGTGATCTGCGGCCGCCTTGTCGAAGTCATCCTTGTTCTTGAAATTGAGCGGAAGGACGCCCATGCCGACAAGGTTGCTGCGGTGGATGCGTTCGAAGCTCTTGGTGATGACCGCCTTCACGCCGAGAAGCCGCGTGCCCTTGGCGGCCCAGTCGCGGGAGCTGCCCATGCCGTAGTCCTCACCGCCGAGGACGACGAGCGGTGTGCCGGACTCGCGGTAGGCATTGGCGGCATCGTAGATGTGGGTCGGCGTTCCGGAGTCAGTCGACTTGGGATTATCCAAAGCGGGCACTTCGCCGTCGCCGAAGTAAGTGGTGTATCCGCCCTCGGTTCCGGGAACCATGAGGTTCTTGATACGCACGTTGCCGAACGTGCCGCGCGTCATCACGCGATCATTGCCGCGACGCGAGCCGAAACTATTGAAACTCGCTTTCTCGACGCCGTTGTCGACGAGGTATTTCCCGGCGGGACTGTCCTCCTTGATCGCACCGGCGGGACTGATGTGGTCCGTGGTCACCGAATCGGCGAAGATTCCCAACGGCCGCGCCTGCACGACGTCCTCGATGTCGCCCGGCTTCCCCGTGAATCCTTCGAAAAACGGCGGAAGCTGGATGTAGGTGCTCTCGGCGTCCCATTCGTAGGCGGCGCCCGTCTTCCCGGGAATCTCACCCCACTTCGGATTCACGGAATCGAAGTCGCCGTAGAGCTTGACGTAGACCTCTGGCTTGAGCGCCGTGCCGAGCAGTTCGCGCACTTCGTCCTGGGTCGGCCAGAGGTCGGCGAGGAATACCGGGTTCCCATTCTCGTCCATACCGAGCGGATCCTGCGTGAGATCAAGATCGACGCGACCCGCGAGCGCGTAGGCCACAACCAGCGGCGGGCTCATGAGGAAGTTCGCCTTGATCGCGCCATGGATGCGGGCTTCGAAATTGCGGTTGCCGGAAAGCACCGACGCACAGACGAGATCGCCTTCCTTGATGCCCGCTTCGATCGCCGGATGGAGCGGCCCGGAATTGCCGATGCATGTCGTGCATCCGTAGCCAACGGTTTCAAAGCCGAGCTGGTCGAGTTCGTCCTGGAGCCCCGTGACTTCGAGATAATCCGTGACCACGCGGGAGCCGGGTCCGAGCGAACTCTTGATATACGGCGCGACCTTGAGACCCTTCGCGTTTGCCTTCTTCGCGACGAGCCCAGCCGCGAGCATCACGCTCGGATTGCTCGTGTTCGTGCAGCTCGTGATGGCCGCGATGAGGATCGATCCATGCCCGATCTCGGTGTCGGTATCGATCGCGGTGATCGTTTCGCCTTCGATGAGCGGGTTGTCGAACTCACCGGCGGGCGAATCGAGGTGGATAGGAACCCGCGTGTTGCGCCTTTCGGAAGGCAGTCCGAATCCACCCTCGGCTACGGGCGCTTCAAAGAGGGCGTTGAACTTCTCGCCGAGTGCGGGAACGTCGATGCGGTCCTGCGGACGCTTCGGTCCCGAAACGGCGGGGACGACACTGGCAAGGTCGAGTTCGAGATCGTCGGTGTAGTCGATATCGCCCTTCTGCGGAACGCCGAAAAGCTCCTGCGCCTTGAAATAGTTCTCCACCGTCTGGCAGAGTTCCTCGCTACGGCCCGTGCCGCGCAGGTAGTTGATCGTTCCGCCATCGATGGGGAAGAATCCCATCGTCGCGCCGTACTCGGGCGCCATGTTGGCGATCGTCGCGCGATCGGGGAGGGAGAGCGCCTCGGCGCCGGGACCGTAGAACTCGACAAACTTTCCGACCACGCCGTGCTCGCGGAGCATCTCGGTGACGCGCAGGGTAAGATCGGTTGCGGTGACGCCTTCAGCCAACGCACCGTGCAGATAGACGCCGACGACTTCCGGAACAAGAAAGGTCACCGGTTGCCCTAACATTCCGGCCTCAGCTTCGAGCCCGCCCACACCCCAGCCGACAACACCAAGACCGTTGATCATCGTCGTGTGGGAGTCGGTTCCAACGAGCGTGTCCGGATAGTGGACACCGTCCTTCTCGAGAACACCTTGGGCGAGATATTCCAGATTAACCTGGTGAACGATTCCGATCCCCGGAGGCACCACGGAGAATGTCTTGAAGGCCTGCTGCCCGCACTTGAGAAACTCATAGCGCTCGCGATTGCGGATGAATTCGATCGCCATGTTGCGATCGAGCGCCACCTGCGATCCCGCAAAGTCAACCTGCACCGAGTGATCCACAACGAGA
>CAJIAN010000800.1_pt1 | contig 10510 bp, 8 predicted proteins | sample 9199061 | NCBI WGS metagenome assembly CAJIAN01 (sample SAMEA7708264, study PRJEB35096) | sediment metagenome | biome: marine neritic benthic zone biome [ENVO:01000025]; feature: sediment [ENVO:00002007]; material: shallow marine sediment [ENVO:03000034] sea grass bed [ENVO_01000059] ...
GCGTTGCATCGGTGTGTTTCCCAAGACGGACGGTTTGGCTGGCATCGCGACAACACGATCGGCTCGACTCCCCAGACCAACACGCCCACCGACAACTGGGCGGAATTCTTTGCCGAACATCGGATCGGTCGCCAGCTCGAACTCAGCGCAAAGAACGGCCACCCGTTCAAGGATGGAGCGGCGCTGGTCGCAAGGATCCCATCGCTGCTAGCAGGCCACGAGCCCATCCCCTCCCTCCTCCACGGCGACCTCTGGGGCGGCAACGCGGCAGCCGACACCGAGGGAAACCCCGTCGTGTTCGATCCCGCGACCTATTATGGCGATCGCGAGACGGACCTCGCCTTCACTGAGATGTTCGGCGGGTTCAGCGCCGATTTCTATCGTGCCTACGACGAGGCGTTCCCTCCAGATCTCGGTCGGGAAGAGCGAAAACGGCTCTACAATCTCTATCACGTTCTCAATCACCACCTTCTGTTCGGAGGGGGCTACACCAGCCAGGCCGCCCAAATCATCCGCTCGTTCATCTAAAGTCGGGCCGCCGTTTGACAACTCCCCCAGCCCGCTTCTAACGTCCCCGAGAAACATGGCCATCAGACTCGATACCGCAATCATCCGTGGGGAGATCAATAACGAGGTTCGCAACGAGGTCACCGGAAAAATCTGGATCGCGGGTCGCGAAAACGATCCGATCGTGTTGAAACTCACGGGAAACTGCCACCGCGATCTCGCGGGCTGTCATCTCACCTTCAGAAACCCGAACGTCGAACCCCAGCCGTCCGCGGATTCCCTCGTTACCCGGCAACGTGGAGCGGTTGGCGACATGACCGCTTCGCGAAAGGTGAAGGTGCCAACCGTGTCGAACGAAGAACTCCGGCGCATCATTCGCCGGAAGGATGCCATCCCGACAAGGCTTGCCAACTGTATCTATCTTGAATGGTTTAGCGAAGAGAACGGGCGTGTCGTGATCGAGAGCGCTGCCTTCGACGTCATGGTCTCCGAACCACAGTGGTCTCTGTCCGCCGATGAAGAAGGCGAGCAGTTGGAGGAAAACACCAAGCAGATGCGCGATTTCATCGAAAGCGTCGCGCAGCGGATGGATCGGGAATCCGACGAGGATTTCGAAGTGGACAGGCCGCTCGACGAATTCGAGTGGGAGGAGCGGTTGAGAGAATCAGATCGGATCACCGACGCCTACATGGAGGCGCTCGACAAGTACAGGGACGATCCACACCAGGAGCAACGCGTAGCGGAAGCGATGGGATGGGAACAGCTCTCGAGTGAGAGCGAAGAAAGCGAGTGGATCGATAGCGATGGCGACCACGATGACGAGATCTCGTTCTTCTCCGAATCGGATGACGACGATGTTTTCTCCATGGATGCTTCGTGCGCGGACATGGACGGCGACGACGAGGTCGACTGGGACGAACGCCACCCGCTCTACGACCGCATGCATAATTTCAGCATCCGTCTCCATCGCGAAGCGCAGGAGAAGGGATACATGGACGCGCCCGCCGACGGTAGCGGCGACGCCTTGAGCCCCGTCCAGAATCTCGTTTTTGCCTGTATGGAACTGGGCGCGAAACTTGCCGGTGCCCTGAATGGCCTTTCGCGGGGCATTGACCCGGAACCGGGCCTCGTAATCGCATGGCTGAAGCGCGGGCTTCCCATCGTCGATCGCGCACTGAGCGCCTGCGAGCAGTCGCTCGCCGAAGAAACGGCCGATTCCGAATGGGTGAACGGCGCCCGCACCGAACTCTTCGAGGTTCGCGCGGGAATGCTCGATCTCATCCAGGAATTCCGACGCCAGCTCCCCTGAAATTTCCGGGAAGAATCGGCAACTTTGGCGCGTCGAGGAAGTTGAATCGATTACCGGACCTGGCATTGCCACGCGGGCCGAAGCCCGCTATGTTAGGACGACTGGTTTCCGAGGATTGACCCCCAATACAGCATGCCAAACCGAGCCTCTATCACTGCCGCCGCCGTCGCAGGCCTCGTCATCGTCGCGGCAATCGTCTATCTCATCATCGGCATCGGCAAGCGATCGGAAAATCTCGGGGTCTCCGCGGGTGAAATGGATTCGGTGAACCGGCATTTCTCGAAGGAGGAGAAACGCAAACCCGACACCTCGCCCGGGGATCTCGGGGAGTTCGTGGATGATCTTCCGGATACGGGATTCGCGAACGCGCTCCTCAATGCGTTGCTCAAGCAGTTCCTCGCAAATTCCAAAGCCGCCCTCCGCGGCGAGGCGGTGCTGAAGTTCAAATCCAAGGAGAAGATGGAGGAGTTCCTCGCCTCGAACTTTCCTGATGGATTCAAGATTCTCGGCAAGAGCGATGCCCTGAATGCGGTGCGTGTCGGATATGACAAGGCCCAGTCCCTGTGGAGGTCTCTCGTGGACTCCGGCGTACGCGAGGGCGATCTGGACATTGCTCCCAATTTCCTCGTCACCTATCCATCCGTCCCGAGTCCGTCGACGCCGGTAACCGAGATTGCCCCGCAGCCGGACGCCCAGGGGTTCGGATACAATCTACTCGACTGGCTGGGCGTTTCCGAAGGACAGAACGCCAACTGGGGCGCCGGGATGAAAGTGGCGGTCATCGACGGCATGATTCAGTCGCACGAGACCTTCCGTGAAGGACAGATCAAGACGACCAGCCTGCTGGATCCCGACACGCCGGTTGACCCGAATGACGGTCACGCCACAGCGGTGACGAGCATTTATGCGGGCAACACGCGGGAGGCACCGGGCCTCACTCCGTTGGTTGAGATCGACGGCTATCAAGTGCTCGACAGCACGGGCAATGGCGACAGCTTCACCCTTGCCGAGGCCATCATTCAGGCGGTCAACAACCGCGCCGATCTCATCAATGTGAGCCTCGGATCGTACGGGAACAGCCAGGTGGTCGCCGATGCCGTCGCCTACGCCGAGCAGGCAGGCGTCCCCATTGTCGCCGCGGCGGGCAACGATGGCACCGAAGGCATCACGTTTCCCGCCGGCTATGACTACGTCATCGCCGTCGCCAGCATCGAAGCGGAAGGAGAGCGGATGAACTTCTCGAACAGCGGAGAACAGCTCGATATCTCCGCCCCGGGGCTCGAAATCCCCGCCGCCTGGCCCGAGGGCGTTGTGGGATTCAGTGGCACTTCCGCGAGTGCCCCCGTGGTCGGTGCCGCCATCGTCGGACTCATGTCCGAGTACAATATCAACGCAGACGAAGCCTACGAGCTGCTCGTGACCCACTCCAACGAAGCCGGCCCCCCCGGACCCGACGAGCAGTACGGAGTCGGGAATCTCAATCTCGCCCGTCCCCTCACTTTCAATACCCCGGGGATTACGGACATCGGACTCGCGAGCAACTACTACGATCCGAACAACATCGAGAACGGTCTCCAGCCGACGATTCAGACGACCGTCGAAAACCGCGGCACGGAACCGATATTCAACGCGCAGGTCAGTTTCGTTTCAGGATTGCAGCGTCTGTCCTACCAGATCCCGCAACTCGCTCCGGGCGAGACCCACACGCAGGCCGTTCCCGTCGACCTGAGCAACGTGAATGCCGAGGGTTTCCTCCCTGTCAACACGAACGTGAGCCTCACCGGGGGTCAGGTGGATCAGAGGTTCCGTGACAACGGCGTGAGCAGCCTCGTGCCGATTCGCGTCGACAACTAGTCGTCGAGCGCTTCCTCCATGATCCGGTAGATTCGGGGCACGAGATCCTTACTGTCTTCGAGGAGCCCGGCAGAAATCATCGCATTGTCGAAGACCTGATCGGCGATCATGGTCGCCAGTTCCGGCTTCGCGTCTTTCGCCGCCGCAAGACGTTTTACCAGCTCGTGTTTTGGATTGAGTTCGAGGTGCACCTTGGACGGAGGCATGTCCTGACCCATCGATTTCATCATGTGCCGCATTTGCGGAGTCATCATGGGATCGGCGTTCAACGCCATCACCGGACTGTCCACCAGACGGGACCCTTTCCGCACTTCGTCAACTCTCTCTCCGAGGTGATCCTTCATCCACTCGCAGAGCTTGGTGAACTTCTCTTCATCGAGCGGTTCTCCCTCGCCCTCATCCGGCGCGTCTTCCAGCTTCACGTCGTCGCGATCAATCGAGACGAGCTTCTTCTCCTTGTACTCGTGGAGCGAACCCATCAGGTAGTCATCGACGGCATCGTAGAGGAAGAGAACTTCCAGTCCCCGTGACTTGAACGCCTCAAGGTAAGGCGCTGCCTCGATCGCTTCCCGGTTGGTGCCAATCTGGTAGTAGATCTCCTCCTGCCCATCCTTCATCCGATCGATGTAGGCCTGGAGCTTGGTCAGCTTGCCTTTTTCCTCCATCGAGCTCTCGAACCGCAACAATCCGGCCAGTTGCTCCCGGTGCGTGAAGTCCATGACCACGCCCTCTTTGAGGTAGCGCGAAAATTGCTCGTAGAACTCGGCGTATTTCTCCTCGTCCTGCGATTCCTTGTCGAGGAACTTCATGAATCGCTTGGTGATGAGCGCGTTGAGCTTCTGCACCAACGCGCTGTCCTGCATCGTCTCCCGCGAGATGTTCAGCGGGAGATCCTCGCTGTCGATCACGCCCTTGAGAAAACGCAACCACTCCGGCAGCAGACCCTTCGGCTGCGCATCGATGAGAACATTCTTGCAGTAGAGTGCGACACCAGGATCGACCTGCCCCCCGCCGAACTGCTCCGGATTGTTCTTCGGTACGAACAACAGCGAATTGATCGCGATCGGCACGTCGGCGCTGAAGTGCATGCGGTAGCGCGGATCATCGAATGCATGCGACGTGAATTTATAGACCTCCGTGTACTCCTCGTCGGAGATCTCCTTCTTGTTCTTCAGCCAGAGGGCCTCGATCTTGTTCACCCGCTCGCCGTTCAGATTCACCGGGAAGGGCACGAAGCTCGAATACTGCTTCAGGATCTCCTCGACGCGCGAGGCCTTCGCGAATTCCTCGCAGCCTTCCTTGAGCTTGATAACGATCTTCGCGCCCCGCCGCTCGCCTTCCGACTCCTCGATCTCGTAGCCCGTTTTCCCATCGCTGCTCCAGCAGAGATGCTCGCTGTCTTCGTTCCACGAATGGGTGTAGACCTTGACGTCGTCACTGACCATGAACGCGCTGTAGAATCCAACACCGAACTGACCAATCAGATTCGCCTCCTTCTGATTGCTGTCGGACATCGCCTTGAGAAAAGCTTTCGATCCGGAATGCGCGATCGTGCCCAGATTCTCGGCCAATTCCTCCCGGGTCATTCCGACGCCGTAGTCCGCGATCGTGATCGTGTTCGCGGTGTCGTCAGTCGTGATGTTGATCTCGAGATCGAGCTTGGGATCGAACACCTTCTTTTCGGTGAGTTGGAGGTGCCGCAGCTTCTCGAGAGAATCCGAGGCATTGGACACTAGCTCGCGAACGAAGATCTCCTTGTCCGTGTAGAGCGAGTTGATGACGATATCCAGCAGCTGCTGGACTTCCGCCTGAAAGGAGTGCTTCTCTGTCTTTGCTTCCGTGCTCATGGTCTATAGATTGGGTGCCATTCGTGGGCGAGTAGGATAGGCAAGCTCTCCCGCGCTTCAATCGCGAATTTTCACCTTCTTCCCGTGCGGATTTCCCGTATCTGTTGATTAATTTCCCCTTCCATTCGCTCCTCGGACGTATCAATTTCTCAGAGACCAACCGATTAGATCATGATCACCGTCATTTCCCCAGCCAAGACGCTCGATTTCGGCGAGCAATGCCTTACCAGGAAGCACACAACGCCGGATTTCCTCGACGACTCCCAGATGCTCATCGACCGGCTCGCCAAGTTCTCGAAGCCGAAGATCGCCAGCTTGATGAGCATCAGCGACAAACTCGCCATGCTGAACGCGGAGCGCTACAAGACGTGGCACACGCCTTTCTCGCCGGAGAATGCAAAGCAGTCGCTTTTGGCGTTCAAAGGCGATGTCTACACCGGGTTCGAATGTGAGGCGTGGAAGGCGGCTGACTTCGAATTCGCCCAGAAGCACCTTCGCATCCTCAGCGGACTTTACGGAGTGCTCCGGCCCCTGGATCTCATCCAGCCCTATCGGCTGGAAATGGGAACCGATCTTGCCAACGAACGCGGAAAGAATCTCTATGCGTTTTGGGACACGAAGATCACCCAAGCCCTCAACGACGCCCTCAAGGCGAGCCGCTCGAAGGTCCTCGTGAATCTCGCCTCCAACGAATACTTCAGCTCGATCGTGCCCGACCGGCTCGAGGCGGAGGTCGTCACGCCCGTGTTCAAGGACTGCAAGAACGGCACCTACAAAATCATCAGCTTTTTCGCAAAGCGCGCACGCGGAATGATGGCGAATTTCATCATCCGCAACCGGGTCAGGAAAGCCGCCGACCTTCACGCATTCGACACTGCGGGTTACTCCTTCGATCCCGATTCCTCCGATGAGAAGACGTTCACCTTCCTCCGGGAGGAGCAGAAGAAATAGTCGATTTTCTGTCCAATCCGCAGCTCTTCGCGCGGATTTGAGTGCGGGGGCGGTAGAATCGCCCGTCAACCCACCACCTAGAAAATCATGAAAAAAACCATCAAGAAAGCCGGAGCGCTCGGAATCGCAGCGCTGCTCACTCTCGCATTCGCTCCCATCGCGGCGTTTGCGGATGACGACGACAAGAAGAAGGACAAGCCGAAGAAGGGCAAGAAGGACCGTTTCACGCAGATGGACGCGAACAAGGACGGGAAGGTCGATCTCGCCGAGTTCACGGCCGCTGCCAAGAAGCGCAAGAAGCCCGCCACCGACGAACAGGCTGCGAAGCAGTTCAAGAGGCTCGACAAGGACAAGAGCGACAGCCTGAGCAAGGACGAAGTCGCCGGAGGCGGCAAGAAAAAGAAGAAGAAAGACGGTGACGCTGGCGACAAGAAGAAGAAAGACGGCGACAAGGACGCCTAGCCTTCGCTTTCACCTACTCTCAAAACGAAAAAGCCGGAACGCGTCGAGCGTCCCGGCTTTTTTCGTTCAAACTTGGATTCGCCTACAGGGAACCGTGAATCCGCTGCAGTGCCAGGATCGCGTAGCTCGAAACCAGCACGGGATCCTTCTCCCACCAGCGTCCGTTCTCGTTCACCCAGCTGCCATCCTCACGCTGGAGGTTGAAAAGCTTCTTCGCGAGCTCGTGACGCCAGTCGATCTTCTTACCGTCGGCTAATTCGAGTTGCTCGATTCCGGTGATCGAAAGCGCCTTGGCCATCGTGTGGTAATAGTAGTAAAGCCCCTGCTCGCCCATGCCCGGGTTCTCCTTGATGGAGTAGTTTCTCTTCAACCACTTCATCACGGCTTCGACACGGGGATCGTCCGTCTTCAGATCCGCGTAAATGAAACTGAGCAGCCCCGCGTAGCTCATGCTTCCGTAGGAACGAAGCGCCACCTTGCCGTTCTTCAGCTTCTGCTCGCCCGCCATGCTCTTGCCGGGAAAGTAGATGAATCCGCCGCCGTTCTCCGGATCTCCGCTCGCCCAGTCCTCCTCGTTCGTTTCGGGACGGTTCTGGCAGCGCTCGACGAACTCGATCGCCGCCTTCCAGTCGAGATCGATTTGTTCTTCCTTCTTTACCCCGGGCTCCTCAGCGAGAAGGTTCTTGGTGTAGTAGAGTGCTTCCAAGGCAAGGTGGGTGTTCGAGAGATCGGAATGGGAATACGTCGCGCCATAGCCGATCCCACCATCAAACGGATTGTCGATCTTGCCTCTCTTGTCGAAGTCCGACTGCTGGTTGACCAGGAAACGGCGCGCATTCAGGATGATATCCTTGTATTCCTTCCTTCCGGTCGCATGAAGCGCCATCATGCACAGCGAAGTATTGTAGCTGCCGAGTCCGCGCCCGTAGATTCCGCCATCGGTCTTCACCTTGCTCACGATGAACTCGAGAGCTTTCTCGACATGTGGGGGAACTGGATCGCCGGGCTTTCGCGAGGGATCGAGGAAGAAAGCGGTTACCGGAAGTCCGGTGAGGGCAGGAAAATCCGCCTGACCCCAGCTTCCGTCCTCCAATTGATTCTTGGCGAGTGATGCGAGCCCCCTGCTGATCGCGCGTTCGATCTCCTGGCGAAGCGACTGGCTGATGTCCGGCGTGACGAGCTTCGCGTCGTTCTGCGCGTGGACGGGAAGGGCGAACACAATGGCCGCCAAAGCGGCTAGGCTGGTTTTCATGGTCTGCATGTTTCGATGTTAGGGTTTCTTCTTCTCTTTCTGTTTCTCTTTAGGCAGAATGACCTTGCGTGGAGTGATGGTGACCTCGACGGGCGTTCCAATCTCGGGAACGTGCCCCTTTCTCGGGAACCAGACTTCATCACTGTCGGTTCCCTCGGCAAAAGCGTTGATCAAGGTGTCGCTCGCGCGATAGACGGCCGCGATCGCACCTTCGAGTTCCGCGAGGAAATCGCCCCTGACCACTTTCGAGCCCGTGTAGATCCAGACATCGCTTCCCATCGGTTTTTCCGCTTCGGCGTTGATGATCCAGTCACCGATCGGAACGGTCTTCTTCTTGCCTTTGTCTTTCCATGTCACCGTGATCTTCACTCCGCCCTTGTCATCGACCTTCATCGGAAGAATCGGTTCGCCTTCCTCGGTGTACTCCGGCCAGATCTGCCGCTTGGAGGGGACGTGCTTGAGCAACTTGAGGGCGATCTGCAGATTGAACGGACTCGCGGGCGTCGCCAGCAGGCTCTCGTGCAACTTGCCGTTCTTCGAATTGACGATTGCGAACTCAAGAATGACACCATCCTGGTTCACCACGGCTGGGAATTTTATCTCCTTGGTCTTTGCGTTGATCTTGAGAACGCCAAGCTGGTACTGGTTCTCGCCGATCTTTTTGATCTGGGGTTGTTTCGGTGCCTCCTTCTTTTCGTCCTGAGCCCACAGGGTGGACGCACATCCGAGGAGAACCGAGCTAGCAATGGCGAGAACGTCTTTCATCAACCCCCAAAGCTATGCTTGCACAGAACCTGTTCAAGCAAAGTTTAGGAACATAAATTGCCCATCACTGCGAACAAGTTCTGCTCATTGCGGTGCGGAACAACCCGCGAGCTTCTCCCGGTAACCCGCGACGTAGGCCTCGAAAACCGTCTTGATCCGATCGCGAACGTCTCGAAAGACCTGGTTCAGTTCGTCCTCTGAACCCTCGGCCTTGGCGGGATCGAAAAACTCCCAATGGTAGCGATTGATCTGACCGGGAAACACGGGACACGCTTGCGAGGCATTCCCGCAGACGGTGATCACGGTCTCGACGTTCTGATTGAGAAACTCGCTGAGCGGCTTCGACACATGGTGACCGATATCGATGCCAATCTCGGCAAGGACTGCCACGGCGTGCGGATGCACATAGCCCGCAGGATCGGACCCGGCGCTGCGCACTTCGAAAATATCGTCGGCAAGCTGACGCAGGATGCCCTCGGCCATGTGGCTGCGGCACGAATTACCCGTGCAAAGGATGAGCACCGTCGGTTTCTCGACTGCCCGCTCATCTAATTCGGGCGCACAGATCGCGGACCGGTCGATTCCCCGCATTGTTGCCAGATCCTGGCGAAACACCTCCCACTCACCCGTCAGGTCCTGGAGGCACTTCAAATTCTCCTCAAGCAGTGGATGTGGCATCGCGGGCAGATGGTAAACCGTCCATTCACCTTGCCGCCCCGTTTCGACCATTCCGTTCTCGCAAAGAAGGGCAAGTTGGCGAGACACATCCTCATCGGACGCTCCAAGAATTGTCTCTAGATGACAGGCACAAAGCGGTCCCTGCTTGAGCAGATTCAGAATGCGCAGCCGGGAGCTGTCGCAGAGGCATTCGTAGACTTGGACGGGATTCATTTGGTCATCGGATGGTAGCGGGCGGTGGTTTATTCCGCAATATGAGACTGCGACGGCTGGACGTTACATGAACTGCTTCGACCTAGCCGGATTTGTTCCTATCCCGGACGCCAAACACCTCGGCGATTTCGGTGACCACCGGCCTCAGTTCCTTGGGGCAATGCGCGTGCCAGTTGGCAAGATACTCACGGAAACCCAGCTTCTCCTTGGCCCGTCCCGCGTTCAGGTAGGAGACCGCCCGCCAGTTCGTCGGATCTTTCTCAAAGAACGGGAGGAGCTTGACCGCCACCTTTCCGTTGAGTGCGCGTTCCGTTCCTTTTTTCGAAAGGGTCTCCGCGTTCTTTCGATACCATTCTTCAAACTTGGTGCCTTGGGGAAGCGTGTACTTTTTCGCGACGTCGTCCGCGTAATTCTTGAGCGCCTTGGAAAAACTTTTCCAGTTCCGATACGGCGGATGAGTTGCCCACGTCTTCGCCATCTCCCGCAAAGCGTAAATGGACGCCATCTCGCACAGCGACTCCTCGAACCAAAGGTTCGATTTGTCGCCTTCTCTGAAGCGACAGAGGACATGGCAGAACTCGTGGCTGGCCTGATAGGCGTGCTGCGCCCAGTAAAGATCCTTCGAATTCAAGAGCATCATGATCTCGCCCCGGAGTGAACGCTTGAACCAGA
>CAJIAN010000065.1_pt1 | contig 10500 bp, 7 predicted proteins | sample 9199061 | NCBI WGS metagenome assembly CAJIAN01 (sample SAMEA7708264, study PRJEB35096) | sediment metagenome | biome: marine neritic benthic zone biome [ENVO:01000025]; feature: sediment [ENVO:00002007]; material: shallow marine sediment [ENVO:03000034] sea grass bed [ENVO_01000059] ...
CCCAGCTATAGGCGTCTGGGCTGAGAACGCCGATCCCCAAAGCTTCGCAGATCTCGGAGAGGTGCTTGAACGCGAGTGCCTCCAAGGCGTAGCCGCTCCAGGCCTTCCATCCAGCCGACTGCCTCAGGCGGAGAAACTTCCCCGGTGCAGCGGGCCGACCTCCTTCGATCCACTCAGGTAGAAGAGTGAGTATTCGTCGGTCAGACGGTAGCGGTATCCTTGGTATTCTTCCCGAACGACTGGTGCGCGCTGACGAAGCCTGCCTCCTCGGCGACGACTCGCTTGGGAAGCAATTTGCATTACCGATGAATTTTGCGTCTTTTCCACCATCCCGTCCTTTTGGAAACGAGGTGGTTGCAACGCCGAGGATCTTTCTGCAGATTCTTGTTACAAGATCCTCGAACTCCTCATCATTTAGGTCTTCTAGTGGATAGCGAGGCATAGGAACGTCATGCGGTTCTGATTTTCGCGGTCATCAGTTCGTGAAGGAGGGGGCGGAAGAGGATCTGCATGATGCATTCTACCCTATGGTCGCTACGTATTCCCCAAGAACGTGAAAGTTGGACGTTTCACCAACGTCGATCCGCATAGCCTGGTAGTTCGGCCAGTCGCTATCGGGCCAAAGTGTGATCTGTCTGTGCTGCCATCCTTCAGGAGTAGCCTGTTTCTCACTGGAATAGCGTTTGATTGTGAATCGTCCAGTGTCTGGGTCCTGGATGTCTTGGCATTGGACTAGGACGATCTTGCCCTCTCGGCTGCCTCCGCCAACTGGGCGGAAGAGGCACCATGAGCCATTGGGGATGCGGCGATTCATTGATTCTCCTATGACTTGCGCTATGAAATAGCCGTCCCTAGCAACGAAGGGTTCCGGTAGCTGCACCCACTGAGCGTCAGATATCCATTGTTCCTGACTAAAGGCTCCGGCAGCAATCTTGAGATCGAATACCGGGACGGCATTGCTCTCAGCAGCGATCTTGTCTGGCTCGACAGTCGGGAACGGAGGAATGCTTAAGTCTGTTGCCTGAGGCTGTTCCCCGGCGTCAAGACGAGGCGATACTGCCCCCAGTGACGCCGCTTTTAGGTAGGCATTCGTCTCGGGATCGACCGAGTAGACGTAGCAACCTTTCTGGCCTCGAGTCATCAGGGTGCGATACGTGTTTTTGATAATTGCATCTGCTTTCTGAAGAGCGGATGCCTTGTCTTCGCGCAGCGCCTTCTTGTAGCCGATAATTGATTTGTCCCAACGGTCTCTCGCTGCGGCATCGGTCACGACTTCGCCATCTCGAATGAGAAAGTCAGGACCGAGGATGACACCAACGTAGTCGAGTTCCAGTCCTTGGCAGGTATGGATGCAGCCGACCTCCGTTACCGATTCCTTGGCAATAATCCAGAGGGAGCCGTCTTTATCGAGATTCCATCGTGCAGCAAAATCGTCTTCAGGAAACTCAATATCGAATCCAGCATCAGGATTCTTCTTTGTGATCCATCTCCAGCAATAACCCGCAACCATGCGAGCGCGGTTGTCGCGAACGTTCCGCGCAAGAATTAGATCTCGAAGCTCGGATGGTGAATCGCAGACTTTAAATTCGTAGTTTGTCCCTTCGAGCGTCCGGTTTTCGGTTTCCCGTATTTGAAGAGTGTGATCTACCCAAGCGAGATATCCGTCGGAGCCATTGCATCGGAACTGAGATTCAAGCGACATCTCGGTGACTTCAGCCCCGTGTTCTTCGGCCCAGCGGCGAATCTCACCGGCTTCTCCAATATCCTTCCAGTGAATCCGTTGATCCTCATCGAGGAAGAAAATCGTGGTGCGTGATGCTGATACCAGTTCTTTGATTTGGTTCTCACCTTCGTTTGAGTAGTATCCCGATTTCTCGTTCAATCTGTGTGCTTCATCGATGACAAGGGCGTCGAAGACGTCTGCCTCCGTTTCCATAAACGAACCTGAGCCGACGAAGAGACTCGAGATCCGTGACTTGGTCATCGTGCCTGCCAGTTTCCGTTCATAAACCTCGCGGGGAGCGCTGTTTTTCGAGACGTATTTTACGACCCGATCCTGCTGGGTCAGCTCGACCAGCAGGTTGATCGCGACCACAGATTTTCCCGTTCCTGGTCCGCCATTGACGATGAGCACCTGCTTGGGGCCATCCTGGGCCAGTTCTGTCAGGTTCAGGGCTGTTTCGTAGACCAGCTTCTGATCGTCAATTAGGTAGAACTCCTGATTGTTCTGGAGGAGCGAAGCAAGGTGGTCTGCGAGTCCTTTTGATGGTCGGATTCGGCCATCTCGGATCCGATACATAGTCTCGCCCCGGTCGCCCGTCTTGACGTGTGATTTGACGAACTCCCGAAGTCTTGAGGCGTCGTCTCGAAGAAAAGCAGGGGCAAGATCGGTAAGCTTCTTGTAGTGATGAGCATTGATCGCATCCTTTGACTCACAATTGTGGAGGTATGCGCAGGGATGCAAATGGATCGGATCCTGCTGCACAGTTTCATTGAAGTCCTCAATCAGCATGGCGTAGCTCCATGCCTGATATGAGGGATGGAGCATCTCCCGCTCACAGCCGTTAACGAAGGTCTCGACGACTCCGTCTTTGGAAGTTTCAGTCACTGACGACCATTGTTTGAGTTCGATGACGACGGCCGTGCGTTGACCGTCTTCGCGCAGGCCAGTGAGAATGAAGTCAATTCGCTTTCCTCCCTGCGGGATATTGAACTCGATTGCGACTCCGCTATCACTTGGGATGTCTTCGTCTTCGAGAACTCGATCCATGAACGGGAGCGAGTTCCGCCACGACTTCAGTTCGCTCTCACCAACTTTCTTTCCAAGAACGCGTTGGAACTCATAATGAATCTTCTCGTCGATCCGGTTGGAGAGAACATCTTCTCGAAATTCTTCTTTGGTGGAGAGGTAGACGATCATTGGTCACCACGCTCAGGTTCAGCATATTCTGAGTATTTCTTGGAAGAACCTTTGACCTGCTTGACGGGATACTTCTTCGCGTTGAGTGAAATCTTCTTCTCCATCGCTAAGAGCAGGTCTATCCCCAAGTTGTCGGCGAGTTCCGTGAGATAGATTCCGATGTCAGCAATCTCAGATTCGACGTCTTCTCTCTTTGCTTCAACACGACTCTCCACCTCCTCGGGATTCTTCCAGAGAAAGTGCTCGAGGAGTTCGCTGGCTTCGATGGAGATCGCAATAGCCATGTCCTTCGGATTATGGAACTGAGCCCAGTCCCGCTCATCGCGGAATTCACGAATCTTTGCGGCGATGTCTTCTAGTTGCATGAGTCGTGTATTTCTGTGTCAGGGGTGACGTTGGCGAGGTCGTTGGGGTCGACGGTGCGGCAGCCGCGGCCTTTCATCTGGGTGTAGAGGAGCTCGGAGCGGACGTCGCGCAGGAAGATGAGGCATTGATTCGCAGGCTCCGCCCGCCTGCTCACCCTTCGGGCTACGTTCGCTGCGCTCACTCCGTCCAAAACGCCTACAAGCCTTCGGCGTTTTTCGAGGGGTTTGATGTCGGTGCCGGTGGCGACCTCGAGCTTGAAGCCCATCACCGTCTCGTAGACGGAACCGATCTGCTCGACGTCGAGCGTGCGGTAGGAGAGCCGCTCGCCGGCGAGGATGACGAGCTTGGAGAGGACGCCGTAGATCGTGCCGTCAGGGATAAGGGGGATTCGGAGTCCGGAGTCCGGGGTTTGGAGTTCGGAGTGGGGCGTGCGGTAGGTCGTGGGCGGTTCGGCGACTTTGAGGGTGGCGGACTCACGTTCGGGGAGGGGAGTGAGGATTGATGAGTGTTGATTTTTGATTGTTGAAGTGGCGGGACTGCGCCCCTCAAGGAAGGGAAAGCGCTCGGGATCGAAGAGGTAGCCGTAGCGGGCGGGCATCTTCAGATCGGCATGGCGTGAACCCGCGTGAACGAGGCGGAAGAGGGCGAGCAGCCGCGCCCATGCGCCGTAGCGGGTGTCCATGGTGTCGGGGTTGCGCTCGTGGTCTTCGCGCAGTTTTTCGAACAGGCCGTGGATGCTGTAGCCCTCGCCGTAAAGCGTACTATCGGGCATGAGGTCGCGGTCTTCGGCGAAGAGCAGGAAGACCAGGCGCATGAGGACGTTGAGCAGTCCTTCGTAGATCTGCTCGGGGTTCTCGTCGAGCACGTCGCGCAACAGCTTGCCGCCGGTGCGGGTGTCGGCGTCGCGCAGGCCGCGCAGCAGCTCGTAGAGGCCGTCGAGCACCTGAGCGGCGAGGGCGGTGGAGACGTTGGCTTGGAAGGCTCGAGACTTATTGAGCAGCGCGGGCAGTGTCTCCTTCTCCGGCGCGGTGAATAGGCGGTATTCCTCGAGCAGCAGCAGCAGGCCGCCGAGCATCGGGCGCCCGGAGTTCTCCGCCATGTAGGGAACGGTGAAGGTGAGCGAGCCAGGATTCTCCCCGGCGGGGGCGTGCAGCAGGCGAACTTGGCGGCCGTTGGCGATCAGACCAATCTCCACGCCGGTCTCGCGCAACAGGCGTTCGAAACGGCGCGAAGGCGAGGCATCCCAGCCCTTACTGTGTTCGGCGACGGACTTGTCGAGGTTTTGGTCGGCTTCGGCGATTTCACCGATGAGCAATAGGTAGCTGTCCTTGTCGTCGGGAATGGGAACGGCGTAGTCCGGGGTGAGGGTCTCGCGGTATTCCGGCAGGACGACGGAGAGGGAGTCGGGGAGTTTGGCTGCGGGGATCAGATCGGATTCGCGCCAACCGAGGAATTCGGTGAGGAAGCCGGAAAGGTCGGTGATGCGCGGTGACTCGGAGCCGTCGTCCTCACGTACCGTGTCTTGGCGTTCCTCGAGGTGGTCGCGGAAGCGCAAGTGCTCGGGGCGGATGTTGTGGTCGTAGAGGATACCGGCATCGACGAGCGCGGCGGGTGACACGACGAGGCCGTCCGGCTGGAGATAACCCAGCCAGGTCTGGTGATCACGGATCGCTCTGTCGTGCTGGCTGGGCATCAGGCGTTACACAATTCCTTCACGGCATCAAGCAGGCTGCCGGTAAGTTTTTGTACTCGAAGATCAATCGGTGCGAGCAGCCCACCCTCCATCCTGACAATGTTGCCGCGGTGGGTGTCGGAAATGGCGACTTCACTGGCAGGATCAAGATACGCGGTCTCGTCGCCAACCCTGAACGGAAGCCATTCGTTGCCGGTGAAAAAGGCACGGATCTCCTCCTCGGTGGCGGGCGAACCGGCGATGGCGGGTTGCTCGATGATCAAGCGCAAGCCCCTTTCCGTCTCAACCGCACCAATGAACGCGATTCGATCGCCAAAGAGCTGGTTGTGAAGGTGCCAGCGTTCGAGGTAATCGATCGGCGAGGCGCGATCGCTCTCGTCAGGGCGTTGGATCACCTTCAGGCCGAAGAATCCCGGCCAGGTGGCTTTGAGGAACGTGTGCGTCTCCTCGAGGAACCAAACTTGGTGTTCGTTGCCCTCGTCCGAGGGCGGTTCGGCTAGTTGGACTGGCGCTTGTCCGAGGAGGTGATCACTCGTCTCGAGCCAGTCGCGGAAGATCTGGAGTTCTTCCTCGAGATGGGGAGCACCGCCTTGAAGGCGCGAAGCTGCCTCGCTGCGGCCGCGGAGGACCGCAATGCATTCCTCGAGCGCGCTGCGCTCAGAGTCTGGCTGTTCCACATGGAGGGACACTAAGAGGAAAATGGTCAAGATTCAAGGGTAAGGGCGGCATCAGGCCGGCCAGAGGTAGACGATGCCAGCGGGCTCGATGCGGGTGGTCTGCACATCGTAGAAGGCACGGATGCGCGACGGTTCGGTTTCGAGGTTCTCTTCGACGTCCTCGAGCCACTTGCGCCAGTAGCGAATGTCGTTCTCGAGCTGGCGACGTTCTTCGGCAGAGGTGAACAAGTCGATGGTGTCGGTCTTGTCCTTCTCCTGCAGCGTGCGCAGAACACGGGCGCGTTGCAGCTCGAGGACGCGCGTCATTTCCTCGGACTCGATGCGGGCGCGGTCTTCGAGCCGCTTCGCCGCCGCCGCCTTGGCCTCACCGCCCCGCACTTCAAAGTGCGGGCGGAGCTCCGCGATGTCGGTCCCGAGCGACGCCAGCAGCTGCTCGTGGGCTTCGGAGGAGAGCTGCGGCGCGGAGTCGAAATTCGACATAGACTCCTCTAGCATCTCCATCGTGTGCGCTTCCGCGCCGCGGGCGTATGGCTTGAGACCATCCCCCCCGCGCTCGTCGGGAGGACTCCATGCCGCCGTTACGGTGATCACTTCCTCGTGCAAGCGCGAGGCGCGGGGACCGTAGAGACCCAGACGACCGAGCAAGACCACGCGGGGAATGTTGTCGTTGGTTTGCCCGAAGCACGCGCGTGAGAGGTCGTTCTCCCGGAAGCCCTGAGAGAGAAAACGCGCCAGCAGTCGCTGGGAAACGCGGTGACCCAGATGCAGCTGCACGGCGGTGTCATCAATGGACTCGGGCGGGGTGAAGGTGACACGTCGGACGGGCGCCTCCTTGCGCCACTTCCAGTCGCGCTTGCCGTCCTTCGGTGGCTCGCGCAGCGAGTCGAGGGTGGCCGCCCACGAGTGATCCACGGCGTTCTTCGCCTCCTCGACCGGGAACTCGAAGCGGTCATCCTCGACTTTCTTGAGCGGAGGAAATCCGGCCAGCTCAAGCGAGCTGGAGAGCGCTGACTGAAACGTTGACGATTGGAAGTGGAGCGCCTTGCGCGACTGCTCTAGCTGCCGCTGAAGGGCTGCGAAGCGCTCCTTTAGCTCGGCGTGGCGCTCGCGAGTCGCCTCGAGATCCTCGTTGACCGCCTCCGCTTGCTCCTGATCTGGACCGGCGCTCTCGATCTCCTCCTCGTCTTTTTCAATACGCGTCCTGCGTAGCCCGCGCTTGGTGAACCGGTCGGAGAGCTTCTCGCCAAGGATCTGCGAGAGGCTGCCGAGTTCCTCGAGGATCCGCTCGCTCTTCTCGACGAGCTTCTTGAGGATGCGATCCTCGGGACGCTGGGCGTAGACGAAGTAGTGACAGAAGACCTCGGGCGCGGGTCGTAGCTTCCGGTCGATGCGCCCGTTGCGCTGCTCAAGCCGTCCGGGGTTCCACGGCAGGTCGAAGTGGAACAGGTGGTTGCAGTGCGCCTGCAAGTTGAGACCCTCACGGGCGGCGTCGGTGGCCAACAAGATCCGCACCGGGTGCTGAGCGGGCCGAGAGTTGAACGCGTTCTTGATCGCCTCGCGCTTGTCCGTCGGCGTGGCGCCGTAGAAGATCTCGATCCGGTGGTCAGAGTCGTCGGTTCCGGCGATTGCCGCGACCAGTTGGTCACGGACGTAGCGCAGGGTGGTTTCGTACTCGGTGAAGATAATGACCCGCGTGTCTTCCCACTCGGCTCCCGCTGTTGCCGCCGTCTTTGCGGGAACGCCAACGCCTCCACACTGGTGCTCGCGCATCCACTCGAGGAAGTTGATGATCCGGGCATCCGGGGCGTGCCGATGCGCTTCCGCGATCTCGCCCATCCGCTCGAGGAGGGCGAGCCGTTGATCCTTCAGGCTGCCCGCCGATGCGGCGGTCGCTTCTTCAACCTCTGCGGCAAGGGCCTGCTCGACTTCTTCCTCGGTCGCAGACGCGAGGTCGTCATCGCGGTCGACACCCGATTGCAACAGCCGGTGACGATGTTTCGCGGACGGCTCCTTTTTGGCGTCCGCCTTCTCCAAACCCCTACGGTGGACGGCGAGAGTGCGAGCGAAGGATTCGATGCACGACAGCAAGCGCTGTTGCAGGTGCGAGACGACGAGCTGGAACTCGACCTGCTTGCGGCGCTTGGCGTCTTTGAGTTCCTCGTCGCCGAGCGTGGCATACTCATCGAGCAGACGGGCGAGCTCTAGCTCGGGCGAATCTTCGGGCAGTCCATCGATGACCTCCTGTACGATGACCCGCTTCGGAAAGCCGCCCTCGATCTGCCGGATGTCCTCCTTCAAGCGGCGAACCATCACCTTGTCGAGGTTCTCCTTGGTTACCTTCACCCCACGCGTGAAGCGCTGGGGATCGAGGATCTCGAGGAGCGCGGAGAAGCTGTTCGAGTGGCCGTTGTGGGGAGTCGCCGAGAGGAAAAGGCGGTGCTCAAACCTGGGGGCGAGATCGCGGATCGCGCGAGTGATCCGCGAATCGATCGCATACTTTGCTCCGCTCGCAGGAGCGGCGTGGTGCGCCTCGTCGAGAATGAAAAGGCTTCCGGGGTGGAGGTTGCCCAGCCACGCCCGCAGCGGGGCCGCGTAGTTGTCGTCAATCAACAGTCGCTGGGAGACGAGGAACCTCGGGAAGGTCGTCCAAGGATTGACACCGAACCCACGCTGCTGCCTAACCCGCTCGAGGTAGTGGCGATCGAGGATCTCAAACGAAAGCCCGAAGCGTGTCTCAAGTTCGTCGCGCCATTGACCAAGCATCGCGGGGGGACAGGCAACGACGATCGCGTGGATGCGACGGCGCAACAGTAGCGCCGTCGCGATCAGCCCGGCCTCGATGGTCTTACCTAGGCCGACGTCATCGGCGATGAACATGTTCACGCGTGGGAGCAAGAGCGCCTTGCGCAGCGGCTCGAGCTGGTAGGCATCGAGCCGAATACCCGCGCGGAACGGCGAGTGGAAGATCCGGGGATCCGTAGAGCTGACACAGTGCCAGCGCAGCGTGTTGAAGAACGCGGCGAACTGCTCCTGGTCATCAAAGCCCTTGGTGCCGATCCCCTCCCACGCCTCCGCGGTGATCACCCGTCCGTCGAGTTCCAGCTCCCAGATGACGCGCAGGAAATCCCCTTGAGCATCGTCGTCGAGGCAGGCCATGTCGACCACCGTCCCGTGCGCCTCGCTCGATGCGTCTTCGACCACGTAGTGTCGAGAGCGGACGTGGACGAGGTCGCCGGTTTTTGGAGTTACTGACATAGGTAGGCGGTCTATTTCATGGTTAGCTCGATGGCTCGTGTCCTCAGCTGGGTGAACATGTAAGTCTCGTGTGAGCGCGAATCCGAATTACGCTGATAACTGGCACAGTCTTTTACATCCTGAATCGTCCAACCGGCGGCGCTCCGCTGAGCGTCGATCTCGACACGTGCACTTTCCTTCGGAGCCGACAATTCTATTCCAGAAATAACTTAGCTGACCTGGCGCTGTCCGGGGAAGGGAAAACGTTGTGCAGAGTTTGTGCTCCCGCCGCCGTGCGGGTGAGTACAAAAGGGTGGGTCACGGAGTGCAACTCCGTGCTACGAGGGTGGGGCTTCTAGCGCTTTCGGTTCTCCCTCCTAGCTGGAGGGACGGACGCGGGCCTTGGCGCGGACGAATTTTCTCGCCGCGCCTGCTTTGGGGACGGACACGGCGTATTCTCCGATCGCTTGCTTCACGACCTGTGCGGCGCTCGCGACTACCCAAGTGGCGAGGTTGGTCGATTCCTCGACCTCGATTCGAACCGGTCGCGGCGAACTCACCTTTGCGACAGCGCGTAGGTCGTCTGGGGAATCCTGAACCGGCCCCAGCGTGGACGGCACGCAGGCGAAAAGATCGGCATCGTCTGCCAGTTTTCCGATCACTATGAAACTGAAGTTCAGTCCGGATGGGACTTGGAATCGCGTTCCGCCTGCGAAATGCATGGTGTGGCCGACGCCGTGATGATTGCCATGATTGAGGGCGTTGGTCGCGGAGTAGTTGAAGAATTCGTTGCCCGAGGCTCCGGGAACGAGGATCTGGATATTCGCCGGTCCGTTCCCTTGGGTCATCACGGCGACATCGAAGATGAGCGTCTTGCCGGTGGGGACGATGTACGGAGCCGAAGGCCGGACGATGTGGTTGCAAGGGACGACGGCGCCGAACACGGATGATGATGAAGAAGCGGCGGCCATCGAGGTGGACACGATGAGGATTGCCAATTTGGTTTTCGTTGGTGTTTTCATAACACGCCAGTGTATCAACCCGCGTCCGGCGCCGGAATCGCGATCGGAGACATGGGGATATGACGCTCTCGGATTGAGGCACTTTCGCCCTTGATTTTTGCAGGTGTCGGCGTTATTTCATCCCTCCCCGGCGGAGAGAGCCTTCCCAGCCCTTTCCGGACCAGCCACAACACCTTCATAAATGGGTAGGTACCGAAGCGGTCAAACGGGGCAGACTGTAAATCTGCTGGCTATGCCTTCGCTGGTTCGAATCCAGCCCTGCCCACTTCTCCTTAAAAATTAGTGAGTTACGAGGATTGTTGGTCTCAAAAATGGTGTGACGCTCCCACTGCCCGCTGTCAATCCGCTGTCAATTTTGATCGGCAGTATGGGCACGTTTCGCGGATTCCACAGGAGATCTCACCGTTTGAGAAGGGAACGGCCAGCGACAAATCGCGACATCGTCACCGATTGTCTCCCGCAATCACCGTTGTCGCCATTGTCACAAGAGTTTTCAGGCAGCTGGGGAAGACCGGAGCCTCTTTCATGTGAAGAATCGAGCTTTCGACGGCGTCGATCATCCGCAACTTCCTGCAGGCCAGCGGATCC
>CAJIAN010000757.1_pt1 | contig 10483 bp, 8 predicted proteins | sample 9199061 | NCBI WGS metagenome assembly CAJIAN01 (sample SAMEA7708264, study PRJEB35096) | sediment metagenome | biome: marine neritic benthic zone biome [ENVO:01000025]; feature: sediment [ENVO:00002007]; material: shallow marine sediment [ENVO:03000034] sea grass bed [ENVO_01000059] ...
GCCGGTCTGCCCTACGAAGTACAAGTTCACCAAGCAGGATAACAACGACCAAGGCGTCTGGGTCAGCGAGCTGTTACCGCATACGGCTACCGTTGCGAAAGAGCTTTGCGTCGTCCACAGCACGTTCACCGAGGCGATCAATCACGATCCCGCGATCACGTTTATCCAGACGGGCAGCCAAGTGCCCGGTCGCCCGAGCCTTGGATCATGGCTGAGCTATGGGCTCGGCAGCGCGAACGAGAATCTTCCCGGCTACGTGGTCATGCACGCCAAGACGAGCTTCGCCGAGCAGAGCTTGTTTGGCAGGCTTTGGGGCAGTGGATTCCTTTCCTCCGACCACCAAGGCGTGCTCCTCCGCAGTGAGGGCGATCCGGTTCTCTATCTCAGCAACCCTCCGGGTGTCACCGGCAAGGACCGCCGTGTCCAGCTCGACACTCTGAGCGTGCTGAACAAGGAACAGCACAAGCGGTTCGCCGATCCGGAGGTGCTTTCGCGGATCAATCAGCACGAGATGGCTTATCGCATGCAGACATCGGTGCCGGAACTGATGGACCTTTCTCAAGAGGATGACAAGACGTTCGAACTCTATGGCGAGGAAGCCCGCAAGCCGGGCACCTTCGCGGCCTGTTGTCTCAACGCGCGGCGACTCGCCGAGCGCGGAGTGCGCAACATCCAGGTTTTCCATCGTGGATGGGACGCGCACGGGAATCTGCCGAGGGAGCACGAGTCCCAGTGCAAGGACATCGATCAGGGCTGCGCGGGGCTCATCAAGGACCTCAAGCGCAAGGGGATGCTCGACGACACGCTCGTTGTGTGGGGTGGCGAGTTCGGACGCACGGCCTACTGCCAGGGCGGCTTGAAGAAAGAAAACTACGGGCGAGACCACCATCCGCGTTGCTTCACCATCTGGATGGCCGGTGGCGGGGTGAAGCCCGGGATCACCTACGGCCAGACGGACGACTACGGCTACAACATCGCCGACGCCGATGGTAACGCGATGATCCCGAAACCCACGCCCGACAAGTGGACGCCGGGCACGATGCACATCCACGATCTCAATGCGACGATTCTGCATCTGCTAGGAATCGATCACAAGCGCCTCACCTACCGCTACCAGGGCCGCGATTTCCGGCTGACGGACGTGCACGGGCATGTGATGAAGGAGCTGATTGCGTAGTTCTCACGGGGGGAGGAAGTGGTCGGCATATTCTTGACGCTGTCATTCTGAGCGAAGCGAAGAATCTCGATAGCACCTTCGATTGCCGGTAATTCCAACGAACCAAGGCTGCTTCGTTGGTGACTAGGGTGAACGCGGTGACAAGCCTCGTGCACGAGATCCTTCGGTCGTGCCTCCCTCAGGATGACCGGGGATGGAACGGTCACCGGGGTGATCCCCTTCGCCTGAATTCACTCCAACACGCTCTCGAATTCGTAGAACTTCCTCGACTTCGCCGTGCGGAGGACGAATCATTTCGGACTCGCGTCGGTCGTTGGTGAACTATCGGTGAGACGCGTGTAGGCTGCCCCTCGAAGATGAACCAGAAGCGAAGCGCATCCCACTCTCCGACGGCTATTCTCGGTCGAGTGTTCGTTCCCGTGGTCCTGTTGGCTGCGGGCTGGCTGGGGTATTCGCTGCTGGCAAAGGAAGAGGAGAAGAAAAAGCGGCCGAAATCGGAAGGGCGGGTGATCAAGACGCAGGTATTGAAGCTCGAGGTGGAGGATTTCCCGGTGAAGATCCACACTCAGGGCGTGGTGCGCGCGCACACCGAGGCGTCGCTGACGGCGGAGGTCTCGGGAAAGGTGCAGTCGGTCGCCGCGGAATTGGAGGACGGCGCGTTCTTCAGGGAGGGCGACGTGCTGCTTCGCCTCTACGAAGAGGATTTTCTCGCTGCGGTTGTTTCCGCCGAGGCACAGCAGGCGAGAGCGGTGGCGCTGCACTTGCAGGAAAAGGCAAAGGCCGACCAGGCGCTCTTGAACTGGCAGGAACTCGGTTACACCGAAAAACCGAACGATCTTGTTCTGCGCAAACCCCAACTGCGCGAAGCCGAAGCCAACGTGAAGGCCGCCGATGCGGATGTGTCGCGTGCACGGCGGGACTTGGAGCGCGCGAAGATTCGTGCGCCGTTCGACGGTCGCGTTCTGCAGCGTTCGGTTGCTGTGGGGCAGACGATCACGCCGGGTACGCTACTAGCGTTGATCTACAAGACGGACTTCGTCGAGGTGCGTCTGCCGGTGGCCGCTCGCGAGCTGGGTTTTCTCCATCTCCCCGAGGGCCGCGGCGATCCGCCCGTCGACATTTCACTTCGCGACGGTTTGAACGAGGCTTCCGATGCCGAATGGAAGGGGAGAATTGTCGGAACGGAGGGTGCGCTCAATGTCGATTCGCGCGAGCTGTTTGCGATCGCGCGCATCGACGATCCATTCAGACGGAACGAGGATGCGGACCAGAGTCTTCCGCCGTTGCGCATCGGTCAGCCGGTGCGCGCGGAGATTCCGGGAAAAGTTCTGGAGAAGGTGATGGTCGTTCCGCGATCCGCGGTGCGGCAACTCAATCGCATCTATCTTGTCGACGAAGAGAAAATGCTCCTCGAACGACGTGAAATCACACCGCTCTGGTCCGATCGTGAGTGCCACGTGATCCGCGATCCCGAAATCACGGACGGTGCGCTGCTCGCCACGACGCGGATGGTGTATGCACCGAACGTATCGCGCGTCGAAATCCTGCCCGACACGCCTGACGAACCGGAAACCGAGCCCGAGGGGGAAACCGCGGGCGTTTCGTCGCCATGATCCGCTGGTTCGCCCGCAATGGCATCGCCGCCAACCTCCTCCTCGTCGGCATCCTCCTCGCCGGGGTCTGGACGGCGATGGAAAAAGTGCCGCTTCAGGTCGATCCGTCGTGGGAGTTCAACGATGTCTACATCAGCATGCAGTATCGCGGCGGCACCGCCGAGGACGTCGAGCGGGCGATCGTGATTCCCATCGAGGAAGCGATCAGGGATCTGCCGATGATCGAGTCGATCCGCTCCGACGCCGATAGGGGACGCGGCTCGGTGTGGGTCAACATCAAGCCGCATCACGACATGCGGGACGTCCTCGAGGAGATCAAGACGCGCGTCGATCGGATCCCGACCTTTCCGGACGAGACGGAGAAGCCGATCCTGTCCATCCCCGATTCGAACCGCTGGAAGGAAGTTCTGACCGTCGCGGTGATGGGCGATCTCGCCGACGAGGAACTGCGCCATGCGGCCGAGCGCGTGCGCGATGACATCATCGAATTGCCCGGCATCAGCCAGGCGGAATTGAAGGGAGCACGACCCTACGAGATCGGCATTGAGGCCAGCCAGGAACAACTGCGTGCCTACGGAATCAGTTTCTCCGAACTCACTCAGGCGATCCGCAACTCGTCGGTGGACGTTCCCGCCGGATCCATCCGCAGCGAGAGCGGGAGTCTGACCGTTCGCACCAAAGGGCAGGCTTACACGCGCGAGGATTTCGAAAAGATCGCCGTGCGTTCGGTGGACGGCGCCGAAGTGCTCCTGCGCGAAGTGGCGACCGTGAAGGATGGGTTTGAAGAGGACCGGCAGATCGTTCGCTTCAATGGCAGACCCGGTCTCATGGTGGAAGTGATGCGGCATGATGACGAGAATGCCATCGCCATTTCGAAGAAGGTTCGGGACTACGTGGCGACGGCGGGGGAGCGCTTCCCGGATGGCATCGAACTGTACGTGTGGGATGACGAGTCGCTCGCCATCCGTGGAAGATTGAGCACGCTTGGGTGGTCGCTGTTTCAGGGCTGCGTCCTCGTCTACCTGTTGCTCGGCCTGTTTCTCCGTCCGGCGCTCGCCTTCTGGGTGGTCATCGGTATTCCTGTGAGCTTCGCGGGTGGGATCATCTTCATGCCCTACTTCGGGCTCACCGCGAATTTGATGAGCGTTTTCGGATTCATCATCGTTCTCGGTCTTGTCGTCGACGACGCCATCGTCACCGGCGAGAACATTTTTTCGCGTATCAAGTCGGGCATGGACCCGTTGGAAGGCGCGGTGGTTGGGACGAAAGAGGTCGCCATACCCGTGACCTTCGGGGTCCTCACGACCGTGGTCGCGTTTCTGCCGCTGCTCAATTTCCCCGGCCACTGGGGATCGTATGCGAAGCAGATTCCGCCCATCGTTGCGCCCGTGCTGCTGTTCTCCCTGATCGAATCGAAACTCGTCCTGCCATCCCATCTCAAGCATCTCAAGATCGACCGCACGCGTTTCAATCCGTTCACGCTGCTGCAGAAGCGCGTCGCCGACGGACTCGAACGGTTCGTCGACAAGTTCTATCAACCGTCACTGAAGTTCGCGGTTTCGCATCGGTACGCCACGCTCTCGTTCTTCGCCGCGATGGCTCTCCTGATGTGGGGCTACTGTGCTGGCGGTCGGATGGGGTTCCAATCGACACCCACGGTTGATCGTCTACGCATCACCGCGACCATCGATTTCCCGACGGAGACGCCGATTGAGCGCACCGATCTCTACGTGAAGCGCATCGCCCGGGCGGTCGATCAGCTGCGCGAAGAGTTCACCGATGGGGAAGGTGGCGACTCGCTCATCTTGAATGTCTACACCGAGACCGGTGACGACGGCTGGGGGAACTCGCCGGTGGATCCGACCGAGGGTCATGTCTCGGTGGAAATCAAACCACCGAGTCTGCGAGACGAACCGGGCCCGAAGAACAGTGTGATTGCGAATCGATGGAAGGAGATCGTTGGTGAGATTCCCGAGGCGTATTCGTTTCGCATCCGCGCCGAAAGCAGTGGTCGCGGACGCAATCGGCGCGAGCAGGAACCCATCGAGGTCGAACTGCGCGGCGAGGGGTCGGACCAGAAGGATGCCCTCGCCGAAGAGATCGAGGCGCTGCTCGAATCATTCGATGGGATCAGCGATGCGTGGGCGGGGATTCGCGGACGGCAGAATGAACTCGAGATCACTCTCAAGCCACGCGCGGCCGAGCTGCAACTCACCCAGCAGGATCTCGCCCAGCAGATCCGGCAGGCGATCTACGGGCAGGAGGCGCAGCGGATCCAGCGCGGTCGCGACGATATCCGCGTCATGGTGCGGTTGACCCGGGAGGAACGACAGAGCTTGCACACGCTCGACAACCTGGAAGTCCGCACGCCGACTGGCGCGGTGGTTTCCCTCGACACGGTGGCCGATGTGAAACTCGTCAAGGCACCCGGGAGCATCGACCGGGTCGATGGCGCGGAAGTGATCAGCATCCGCGCGGTTCCAAACGACGAGGACGTCGATATTATGGGCATCGCGGAGGCCGCGGCCCCCGAGATCCAGCGCCTGGTGAACACCGGCGAGAATCTTTCCTATCGCTACACCGGGTACATTGCCGAAAACGAGGAGTCGAAACGCCGGACGATAATCAATGCCATTCTCCTTTTCTTCGCGCTCTTCGCGCTGCTTGCCATCCCGTTCAAATCGATCGTCCAACCGATCTTCGTCATGCTGGCTGTTCCGTTTGGCATTATAGGTGCCTTGCTAGGGCACATCATCATGGGGATCGTGCCATCCTATCTGTCAGTGTTCGGCATGCTCGCCCTCGCCGGTGTGGTGGTGAACGACTCCCTCGTCATGGTCGATTTCATCAACAGGCGTCGCGAAGAGGGTATGGCGCTCAAGGAGGCGGTATTCACTGCGGGTGCGCGGCGGTTTCGAGCGATTCTTCTCACCTCACTCACGACCTTCGCCGGCCTCATGCCGCTGATTTTCGACCGCTCGATCCAGGCGCAATTCCTCATTCCGATGGCGGTGTCGTTGGGCTTCGGCATCCTCTTCGCCACGCTGATCACCCTCTACCTCATTCCTTGTTCCTACATCGTCAGCGAGGATCTAGGGCGCGTTTTCGGTGACGCCAAAACCTGGTATCTCCGGCCGTTTCGGCGGGACGAGGAGGACGCGGTGGCTTGAAGGTCATGATCGAACGTTTGCCATTACCAGTAGAATTGATGAAGGGGTGCACGAAGCCTCAGAGTATTCGCGAGCGTTCGGTCGCTGAACCAGTAGAGAGGGACGCACCGTGACTCGATTGAGGCGCTTGCGCGCAGCGCATCCATCGTGCGCGGAGCGCCCGATCCACCGAGCTTGCGCCGATTTCGGCGTGCTCTATCATTGTTGAATGCGTGCGCATGGTGCATTGGTTTGGCTCACTCTGATGGCGGTTTTCGTTTCCGCGGTCCCAGGCTTCGCGAGGGACCCGAAGCCGCCTCGGCGGGGGATCAGGGCAAGATGAAGACGATGACTCCCCATGCGCTGGCCGTTGTGGTGCTGCGGTGTATCGGCATCGGGTTGATCGCACTCGCGATCGCGAAGGGAGTCGATTCGATGGTTTTCTTCTCGAGCACCGAGCCCGAGGAGTCAGAGATGCCTGTCGCGCCGCTGCCGAAGGAAACGGTGAACGACGAAGAGATCTCGATGGTTTCCTACGGATACGCGACGGAGATCCACATGCCCGAACTCGTGGCCTATCCGATCGCGCTTGCGGTGCTCGGAGTAATGATGTGGGTCTTCGCAGGAAAGCTCGCGAATCTCGTCACGCGAGGAATGGCAGAGAGCGTCGAGTCGGCGACCGATGAGTCCTAGACGGACAGGTAGAAGAACACTGCGCCGATCCCGCCGATCAGCGCTCCCGCGATCGCGCCGATCCAGAGGCCGGTGACGCCGAACTTGACGAGGCCGAGGATGCCGAGGACGAGTCCGCCGGCAATCGCTCCGCCGAGGCCCCACTTCAGTGTGTTGCGGGCTTCCTTCACAAGCCCCTTCTTGACTTCGCTTCCCACCTCCTTGGCGAGGCTGGGATTCTTTGTGCTGTCGGGTTCTTCGGATTCGGACATGAGTTCGATTCTTGGTAGAAAGGATTTAATGATCTAGGGTGCAAGCACCCTTATGAATACGTTTGATAAGATCTGTGCGGTTGTCACCATTCCCATTGGGGCGGTTTTCATGATTCTCGGTGTCGTTGGACTCTTCATGGGATCATCGGCGCACTTCACGCTACCGCCGGTTCTGGGAGGACTGCCCTTCATTCTCGGTTGGGGGATGTGCGTCACCTTGGTTCGTTTCTGGATTCGGAGCAACGAGTCGAGTCGGGCGCCGTCTGCCGGGTTTCGAAAGGGAGGCTACACCGATTTCATTCTGGAAGAACCGAGCCGACGGCATCTATCCGACGAGGAATTCAGGCTCCAATACACGGAATGGGAACGGCGACGGAGCCAAGGCGGCCTCTGAACGGTGCGGGTCACTGCCTCCGACCGAACACCTGGGTGAAATACCATCCGCTGTCTTTCGATCTGGCGATGCCCACGCCGGTCAGGCGGTAGGTCGAATTCGTCATGTTTCGGTGATGCCCGCGACTGCGGATCCATCCTGAAACGGCCGTTCCCGCCGGATCTCCATGGCCCAGATTGTAGGCAACATTCTCGGCGAAGCCGATCACGCCCGAGGATTGCAGATCCTTGAACCGGCCATCGGATCCCCGGTGGCTGAGCTTGCCCCGCCTCGCCATCCACTCCGAGTGATCCCGTGCGAGCGCGTTCATGCGGGAATCCCACGAAAGCGGGACGAGCCCACGGGAACTGCGGTAGTCGTTGACCTGCTCGAAGACGTTCCGCTCGATTCCGGCTCGGGTGCCAGAGACAAGGGTATCGATTCGTTTGATCTGCTGGCGCTCCGGGTCGAGGCGGCAGGCGGTCGGGAGAGTGGCGATCAGGAGAAGGCAGACAATGGAGAGTGACTTGGCGATACGAACTTGCATGCCGTTAGTCCGCCCCAAGGCGCGAACCATTACAGGAAAAAAGACGCTACGTGCGGTTCCCCAGTCCTCGACTTTGGAAAGTCGGGCTACGATCCGCTCAGTTCCTTGATCTTGCTCTTGATCGCGGAAAGTCCGTTCGCGACGATCTCGTTGTTGGCATCGACCATGACGTAGTTCGGCACGGCTCTGCCGGCGTGCATCGCCACTTCCTTGACCTTGTCCTTGTTGCGGAACTTGATCATCGGCCAAGGCATCGATTCCTTTTTCATCCAGTTCTCCATGGCATCCTCGTCGGAATCCCGGTTGAACCAGATCATCTCGACGTCGTTGATCATGGCGATTTCGTTCTTGTACCACTCCACCAACTGTGGAGCACTGGACCGGCAGGGGGGTCACCATGAAGCCGAGTAATAGAGCACGTAGTATTTCGGCGTCTTCGAGGAGAGTTCGTATTTCTTGAGGCTCTTGCCTTCGAGGCGAACGAGTTTGCCCTTGAGCGCTTTCGGGATCTTGGCGTTGGCGAGTTCCGCAGAGGCGGCGGCATCGGCGGCTTCCTTGGCCATGCGCTCGGCTTCCTCTGTGGCGAACTTCTTGTCGTCGTCGCTCAGGAGGGTGAGTTTGAACGTCATCGTCTTCCCGGTCGAACGCTTCACAGTGAGCAGATCTCCTTCGAGTTTCACGAAATCGGCCTTGAACGATTTCGAGCCGTCGGCACTTTTCCATGTGCGGGCAGAGGCGCTGCCCATGAGGAGGGCGAGGCAGGCGACGCCCGCGGTGGTAATCAGTTTCCCCTTCATGATAAGCAAAAAAAGGCGAGAACCAGCGCGAAGTCAATGGAAGAGCCGTTTTTCGTCTAGAGGGGGCACTTGACGAGCGTGTTTCCGATCGGTCGGCCGCAATCGTCAAGCTCACCGATCTTCTTGTAGCCGGGGGGAGGCTTGGAGCCTTCGTCGGTGGGATGGTAAGGCACGAGCGCATCGTTGAAATCGGGATTGCTGCGGCGCCATCCTTCGATGAAGCGGTCGGCAACCCGGAAGAAGTTGCGGAGCCCGTCGGAAATCGGATTGCCAAGCGTCGCGGGACTGCCGGGGTACCCGGAGTTGCCGCCGGTCGAGGAGGATCCTTGCAGTCCGTCGAGATCGACGAAGTTGATCGGGTTGTTGCGCACGTAGGCGTAGAGGTTGACGCCAACCGCCTCTGCAAGGGGATCCCGGCTCAGCCAGCGCCCGGTCTCCGAGTCGTAAACGCGTGCCGGAGCGAGAAGGTAGCCACTACGCTCATGATGGAGGTGTCCGGTGAAGCCGTGGTCGACATCGAGATCTCCCGACACCTTCGTGCGCCGACCGAACATGTCGTAGTCGTAGCGCGCTCTTACGGTGCCGGTCTGATCGGTCAGTTCCCGGATGCTCCCGTTGTGATCGCGCGTGTAGAAGTAGGAGCCCGCATTCGGACCGGTGACGATCTGCAATCCGTGATCGAAGAAGCGCTTCACCACCGCACCGGAAGCGTCGCGTTCCTCGATGCGGGAGAGAAAATGCCAGACGAACTGCCTAGTGTCCGTGATTGTACCTCCGGAGGTCTCTTCGATCCGGACGCATCGGCCACTGGCGTCGTAGAAAAACTCCGTGGCTTCCCCCGGGCCATAGTCGATGGCCGAAAGACGTCCTTCCACATCCCATTCGAGCTCCCGGTCGTTTGCCGGAGACGGATCGAGACTGGTGAGTTGATTGAGGGCATTGGGCGTGGCCGTCGTCGTGCTGCCGTCAGACGTCTCGGAAGTGCGGTTTCCGAGAGCGTCGTAGGTGAAGGCGACCGTGCTGGCGGGATTCGTCATGGTCACGCCGGTTAGTCTGTCCGCGAGATCGTAAGAGGGCGTGATTGTCCGGATCGGGTTCGCATCGAGTTGCTGGGTCCATGTGGCCGCATTTCCGTCCGGCTCGTAGGTGTAGCCGAATCGGGAAAGCGTGGAATTGTCAGGGCGCTGGTGAAGGATCGTTTGGACGCGGCTGTCGGCGGTCGCGCCGAAGCGGGACATGGTGGTCGTCTGGCTGTTTGGAAAGTCAATGCCCGCAAGAAGCTGACTGTCGCCTTCGTAGGAGAGGTCGAAGGAGCCGAGGGGATTCACGATTCCGTCGAGCCGTCCGAGCGCGTCGTAGGCGTAGGTTTCGGCAACGCCGTCGATCCTTCGCGTTGCCAGACGTCCCAGAGCGTCGTACTCGAATTCGCGAAGGGCGAGCGGAGACTGGATGGCTGAGGGAAATCCGGCACCGAGGGGTTGCGGGCCGCCAATCGCATGGTAGCGGAAGAGAGTGGTGCCTGCCCCGCTGACCGTGCGGACGAGCCGCGGGTATTCCGAATCCCAGTCATAGCTTACGGAAGGCGTCGGAGCCCCGCTGGCATTGATGTAGCTGACGAAAGCGAGGCGGCCGTCGAGCGTGAAGCGGTAGTGCGCCTCGTTTCCCGCCGGATCGACGATGCGGGTGACGCGTCCGGCGGAATCGTAGTCATACTGCTCGCGCGAACCGTCGGCGAAAACCTTCGCCGTGTTGAGCCCGGCAAGATTGTACTCCCAGCGTGTCGTCCGACCGAGCGCGTCCGTCAGTTTGTTCAGTACTCCACAGAGGCAGTATTCCAATCGTGTCGTGTCGCCGTTGGCATCCGTGATGCTCTCCAACTGGCC
>CAJIAN010000853.1_pt1 | contig 10475 bp, 6 predicted proteins | sample 9199061 | NCBI WGS metagenome assembly CAJIAN01 (sample SAMEA7708264, study PRJEB35096) | sediment metagenome | biome: marine neritic benthic zone biome [ENVO:01000025]; feature: sediment [ENVO:00002007]; material: shallow marine sediment [ENVO:03000034] sea grass bed [ENVO_01000059] ...
CCGGGCTCGACATCGATCTGCTGATTGCGGCCGGAGGATCTTGGGATGGAGGGACCGGAAGTCAGAATCACGACGATGCGTTCGAGATCCGCGTCGATGGAGTGCCGCTCTGGTCGCATTTCTTCGGCAACGGCGGAGCCAACCTTGACGGCACGGCAGGCGTCACCACGCTGTTCACCAACGAAAACGCAAACGACCACTACCGTGAAGAATGGAATGACAACGGCGGTGCGGGTCCGGACAACGAGGCCGACCGGTTCCACCTCAATTGGACGATGGACTCAGCCTACGATCTCGGAGGGCTGACCGAACTGACCGAGATTCCCCACACCGCGGATACGCTGACGATCGAGTTCGTCCACCGACTCAACAGCAACTTCAACGACGAGCAGGTTGCGTTGGAAGATGTGAACGTCCGTCTCATTGGCGTTCCGACCCAAGGCATCGAAATCGTCCATGCTGACTTTTTCGCTGGTGAAGTCGTTCTCGAATGGACTTCGGAGGAAGGCCTCAACTACGTCATGGAGCGTTCCTTCGATCTCATGACCTGGGAGCAGGTCGGCGATACCATCGTCGGCGATTTGGACACCACCGAAGGATTCGACACGACGCTGCCGCCGGATACCGAAGAGGTCTACTACCGGATCGGTCGATTGTGATCTCTCAACTTTTGCGGCGCGGATTCGCGGTCTTCGTTGCGACCGGGATTCTTCTCGGTGGTGATTCCCGCGCCTTCGCGAAAGAGGAGCCGTCCGCGCACGTGCGAACGCTGCGGAACGAATTCGCGAAGGTGGATCCTGTGGCGGATGGCTGGAAGACGGAAAAGGTCAGCGAAGCCATCGGCGAACAGTTGAAGGAGCTGGGAAAGCTCATCGAAAAAGGAGGACACCGGGCATGGTTTGGAGGTCGAGACGATGCCGTGGCGGCGGCCGACCTCCGTATGCAACCGCTCGCCGAGGTCTACGCCCACGAAGCGATGACGGTGCGCCGCCCTTCCTCGTTGAAGGCGGAACCGGCGCGATCGTTCAAGAAAGCATTCGACGCGTTCCTTGCACCGATCATTCTCTACCCGAAGAAGCGAGCCCATTTCAAAGTCTTCCGAATCACCAACGATGACATGGCGCTAGCCGAGGTCCTCGTGACGACGTTTGCCAAGGACGAGGACAGCGGAGAATCGATCCAGCAGAATGCCCGGTGGAGAACCAAGTGGACGATTCGCCCGGGGGTTGCACCAGAACTCGCCTTGGTGATTCCTCTGAGCTACGAGGAAATCGAGCAACGGACCGGTAAAGGCACGTTGTTCAGCGATTGCACCGAGAGCGTTCTCGGCAAGGTCGATTCCTATGAAAAACTCCTCCGTCCCGGACTGGACCATTGGGCGAAAGAACTGGATCAGAATCTAGGCGTGGAGGCCGTCGGTTATCAGGGGATCTCTCTCGGCGACGCGAACGGCGACGGACTGGATGATCTCTACATTTCCCATCCGGGAGGCGTGCCGAATCAACTGTTCCTACAGAAATCCGATGGCACGATGCGCGATGTCTCGAGTTCTTCAGGAACGGATTTCCTCGACCGGGGGCGCAGCGCGCTCTTCGTCGATTTCGACAACGATGGAGATCAGGATCTCGCGATCCTTTTGCAAACGTGGCTGGTCGTGATGGAGAACGACGGCACCGGCGTCTTCGCGATCAGGAAACGAATCGAATTATCCGGGACGCCGTTCTCGGCAGCCGCCGCCGACTACGACAACGATGGGGATGTCGATCTCTATATCTGCAACTACGGCGATCTCTGGGGCGGATTTGGTGACCTCGAGGAGCGCTTTCCGATTCCCTATCACGATGCCAACAACGGTGGTCCCAACGCGCTTCTGCGAAATGACGGTGACTGGACATTCTCCGATGTGACTCGCGAGACGGGCATTGGCGTGAACAACCGCCGCTGGTCGCTGGCCGCTGCGTGGGAGGACTACGACAACGATGGCGATCAGGATCTCTACGTCGCGAACGACTTTGGACGGAACAATCTGTATCGTAACGACGGAGAGTCGGGCGGGTGGGTCTTCACAGACATCGCGGAAGTGGCGGGCGTCGTCGATATTTCACCCGGCATGTCGGTGACGTGGGGTGACTACGACCGCGACGGTGCTCCCGACATCTACGTGAGCAACATGTTCTCGGGCGCCGGGAACCGGATCACCTATCAGGAGGAGTTCCAGCAATCTGCGAGCGCGGAGGTGCGCGGTCACTATCAGCGATTCGCCCGGGGGAATACGCTCTTCCAGAACGCGGGAGACGGCAGGTTTCGAGACAAGAGCATTGCCATGGGTGTGACCCAGGGACGCTGGGCGTGGGCCTCACGGTTTGCGGATATCAACAACGACGGCTACGAGGATCTCGTCGTTGCGAACGGCTTTCTCACCCAAACCGACCCCGGCGATTTGTGAAGTTTCTTCTGGCGCCGCGTGGCGGCGCAATCGCCGATGGGGATCGCCACCACGCCCAAGGATCTGCGCGAGTATCTCGTCTCGTGGGCGGCGACGACCCGCTTGATGGCGGAGGGGCATTCGTTCAGCGGCCACGAGCGCAATAGCTGCTTTCTAAACACGGGGAAGACTGAACCGTTCGCCGATATTTCGGCGGTTTCCGGATTCGACTTCCTCGACGACGCACGGGCGCTCGGCTTCACGGATTACGATTTCGACGGCGATCTCGATTTCTGGGTGGGCAACCGAAGTGCTCCGCGCATCCGGCTGATGCGGAACAACCTTCCGCAGCGAGACGGGAGTGCGTTGTCGCTGCTCCTCAAGGGAACGAAGAGCAATCGAGATGCTATCGGTGCGCGGGTCGAAGTGCATACCGCGAAGGGTAGCCGGCAGTGGAGAACGGTGCGCGCCGGTGAAGGGTTCCTATCGCAGTCGAGTCGCTGGTTGCATTTCGGTTTTCGCGACGGGGCCGCCATCGAAAACCTGGTGGTCCGATGGCCCGGTGGCGAGATGGAAACGTTCCGTGGTGCCAAAGCAGGCGGCCGGTACGTGATCGTTGAAGGGGAGTCCAAAGCGAAACGATGGATCCCACCGCAATCCCGTGTTCCTCTCGAGTCTGCGCAACCGACGTTGCCGGAGCTCACCCAGAAAGCACGCATCGTCCTCGTTTCGCGCCCGTTCCTCCCCAGGGTCGCGGCTGCCAAGCTCCGCGGACCGTGCATCGTGAATCTCTGGGCCACCTGGTGCGCTCCCTGTCTCGAGGAACTCGACGACTTCGCCGCGGGTGCGAGCGAGTTGGAAAAGGTAGGTCTCCGACTGGTGACCTTGAACGCCGATGATCCGACCATGGAAAACAGGGAAGCCAAGGTCGCCGCGGCTTTGAAGAAAACAGGTGTCCGCTCCGAGTCCCACCTTCTCGAGTCAGACGCCATCACACAGCTCGATGCGTTCCAGCGCACCCTGACGAAACGACAGGTTCCGCTTGTCATTCCAACCACCTTCCTCGTCGACGGGAAGGGAAGGGTGGCGGTCGCCTATCGAGGAAAGACCACCGTCGAACAACTTCTCGGCGATGCCCGGCTCCTTCCTTTATCCGGTCAGGACCTGCGAGAACATGCGGTAGCGGCGCCGGGCCGCTGGATCGGTCGTCACCCCGACTTCAATCCGCTCCGCGTCGCCATGCGCCTATTTGACGAAGGCGAGACAGAGGCAGCCCGTCGCTATCTGCGCGTCTATCTCGATTCGGAAAAGAAAATCCCGCCTGCGAGACTAGCGGATGTCTATTTCGTTCTCAGTCGATTCGAAACCGAACTCGGCAACGAGGAGTCTTCGATCGCACTGGCGCAACGGTCGGTCGAAGCGGATCCCGGATACCGAAAGGCGCACCTGAAGCTCGGAGAGGCGTTTCTGGCCAGACGCGATTTCAAGGTTGCGGACAAGCACTTCACCGCGGCGCTTCAACGTCGTCTCGACGATCCGGAGACGCTCGTCCGACTTGCGATGACGCGGTTGGGCATGAATCGTCTCGCTGATGTCGAACGACTCTGCCGCATGGCAGTTGCGCTTTCTCCCGATCACGCTGGCGCCCATTACAATCTCGCCTTCGCCCTTGAACACCAGGGCTACAAGGCGGAAGCCGCCCGCGAATATCAGACTGTGCTGAAACTCTCTCCGACATGGGCCATGGCAGCGAATCAGTTGGCTTGGATTCTCTCGACCGCGTCGGAGCCCGAGGTTCGCAACGGCAAGGTCGCTCTTCGCTACGCCGAGAGTCTCTGTCATTCGCCTGTGGGAAAGGGTCAGCCAATTTTTTGGATGACGCTCGCCGCCGCGCGCGCCGAAACAGGTGCCTTCGACAAGGCGGTCACTGCTATCGATCGAGGTCTCGCCCTCCTCCAACCGGTTGCGTCGCCGCTTCGGAGACGTATGCAGGCACAACGCAGTTCCTATGCTTCCGGCAAGCCGTGGCGAGAGTCATGAATGAATGGCACGAAGCGGATTCCGAGAGTTGATCCAGAGGTAGCGCGCTCTGGCCTCAGAGCGCAGAGGGATAGCCAGGAACAGCGTAAGCCGTTGCCGAAATCACCAACGGGTGTCGCTCCCGTGCGGCCTGGGCCAGGCTGCGCTACCACGAAGAGCGAATAGCCCTTTGATCAGCGCTGTAGCCGGTCGCGTTGAGGCCGGAATGGGAGGATGTGCCACGGAATCGCTGCGCACTTCATGACCGGGGTCGGCGCCCCCGGCTACAAAGCCGGGCTCACGACTTGGCTGGTTTCGTACGCGTCGTGACAATGAGTTGGTAAGCACCCACTTCCTTCCCGCCTTCGCGCCGGATCGCTTCGAGGCGAACCTCGCCCTTCTGCAAGATGACGCCGTCGTATCGAATCGTGCCAGCCTTCGAAGTTTGCTGAATTTCCTTCCCGCCCACTTTCAGCGTGATTGTCGCCTCGTTTTCCGTCACCACGTTCGGGTGAAAGATGACGTTGATCTGCGCCGTCACCGGCTTGGCGACAGCGACGATCCAGTGCCCCATCGCGCCCTGTCTCCAAGTCGTGCCAAGCCAGTCCTGTTGAGTCAGCGCGGTCGGATTTTCGTGCTCGGTGCCAACGATCACTCGGGGAGGCGCGTAGTTGTTCGGGCGCGTGCTTGAGACGTCGGCAAACCACGCCTCGTAGTCCTTCTTGAGCCGAGCCAATACCTCCGGTCGCTCAGTCGCGAGGTTCTTCCTCTCCCCCGGATCGTCTTTCAGATCATAGAGTTCGAACTTCGGCTCGCCCTTGAAGCTCTCCTTTCCGAACCCGGAGGGATGAAGCAGTTTCCAGTCTCCGTCGCGCAGCATGAAGTGATGGTAACGCTGTGCCGACGTGCCGCGGTGGGATTGGATGACAATCTTCCGACTAGGCCACCGTATCGTGTCTGGCGTGGTGAAGAGCGCGAGAAAACTGCGTCCGTCGAGCCGATGGGGACCCATTTTCGCGCCGCAGGCTTCGAGAATCGTCGGCATGACATCGATGTGCGCGGTCAACGCGTCCACCTTCAGGCCGGCAGGAATCCTCTCGGGCCAATGCAGCCAGAATGGGGAGCGAACTCCTCCTTCGTGGACATTCGTCTTCATTCCGCGCATGTCACCGACGTAGCGCATGGTGTTCGGACCGTTGTCGTTCATGCGAATGACCATCGTGTTGTTCGTGAGGCCGTTCTTCTTCAAGTGCGCCATCAGGCGACCAACATTATGGTCCTCGTTGGTGATCATCGCGGCGATGCGTGCGAGCTGATCCTGCACCTGCGCCTTCCGCGGTCCCTTGGGCGGCCGGGCCTGGAGAACGGTGAGGTCCTTGGTCATGTAGTGCTTGCGGAGATCCTCCGGCACGTCGTGATACGGTCCGTGCGGCGCGTTGGTCGGCAGGTAGATGAAGAACGGTTTTCCTTTCCCATCACCGATGAACTCCAGCGCCGCGTCAAAGTAGACATCCGTGCAATACCCCTTCGTCTTCACCGCTTCACCTGCTTCATCGAACAGAATCGGATCCGTGTAGCGACGCCCGTTTTCCAGCGGCTCCGATGGCTGCGCGAGGCCGCCCCCCCGATGCATCAGCACGTCGTCGAATCCCTGATCCTGCGGCCGCATCGGATAGCAATCGCCAAGGTGCCACTTCCCGAACAATCCAGTACGGTAACCGGCGGCCTTGAGCGCCTCGGCCAGCGTGAACTCGTCCGGATCCATCATCGAGCGGCCCAGCCACGTGTCGATGCAACGCGTCCGCTGGTTGTAACGCCCCGTCATGAGCGAGGCTCGCGTCGGCGAGCAAACCGGGCTCACGTAAAACGTTGTCAGGCTTCCACTCTTCGCCGCCATGGCATCGATGTTCGGCGTCTCGATGAGCTTGTTTCCATTGATGCCAAAATCCCCGATCCCCTGGTCATCGGTCATCATGAGGATGACGTTCGGGCGTTCCTTTCCAACTGCGAAGGACGTGATGGAAAAAATGGAAACAAGAATGGCCAGTCGCTGCATGCCATCCACTAAAGCCGATTCGCCCCATGCAAAAGCACAAAAGAACGGCGTCCGCGGGCGAGTACGCTAGGAAAAAACACACAACTCGTGGCACGCGATGACTGGGCCTTGATCGATTCCTGAAACAGAGGCAGCCCCAACTCCTCTTAAGTTCGTATAGAGTGCCATGAAGCAATCAGACCACACGGAAATCTTCTACGGACGGCACGTCACTCGCATCACCGGTGGAACCGGAAGCCTGAGCGTCATGACTCAACTCAACGTTCCGCACCGTTGCGCGGAGGTGTGGAATGTCATCACCGACTACGACAATCTCGAGGAATTCATGCCAAACCTGAAGAGCCGTAAGGTGGATCAACGGGGTTCAAGCACGATTGTCGAGCAGACCGCGACTAGCAGCCTCATCCCGTTACTGACTTTTCGTTTGAATTTGGAGTTCACCACCGAGTCGCCGACTAGATTGCGTTTCCGTCGTCTTGCGGGGAACTTGTCACGGTTTGACGGCTTCTGGAGCGTCAACCCGACATCGGGCGGCACGCTGCTTCAATATCAACTTGAAGCGAAACACTCATGGCCCATCCCGCGTGCCATCCTTAGCCGTGCCGTCCGGAACGATGTCGCGCAGATCATGCCGTCGATTGCCCGGGAACTTCAGCGTCGCCACGGTCTGCAAGGTCAGCCTTTGGAGCGCTCAACAGCGTTAAGTTCCCACTGACTGGTCCACCCTCCAGGTGCCATCTGAAGCCGACTACGCATCGCTTACGGCCGAGGCCGAGAAGGCCCTCAAAGCAGGCGTGACGCCTTTCGTCAGGAAATACTGCACGAAATGCCACAGTAACCGGCAGAGCAAAGCGGGCGTTGACTTCGAAGCCGCTCTCAAGCTTCCTCGCGGTTCCACGTCCAGCCAACAGTGGAAGCAGGCAGTCGCCAACGTGAAGGCGCACGACATGCCCCCGATCGATGCTGGCAAGATTCCGACCGACGAGGAACGGCAGCAGATCATCGAGTGGATCGGTAAACTCAAGTACCTGAGTCCGGAGGATCCCGGACCCTTCGTGATTCGCTGACTAACAAAGGTCGAATACGGAAACACGCTTCGCGACCTCTACGAGGTGGATCCGTCTCTCGCCGACGACCTGCCGGAGGAGGTGTTTGGTCGGGGATATCTTTCGCGGGCTTGAGCTCGAGGATTCGGCAACCACCGTTGTTCCGAACCTCGGCCGTCAGATATCTGGACTCAGCAAGGTCGTCTGCGGAAGAGAGATGGTCCCACAGTTCATCGTGAGCGCTCAGCCGACTTGATGCCAATAGCAGGGCCAGTCCGATCAGCGGAAACGAACTGGTCTGAGGATTGCGCATCTCATCCATGAAAGCAGGAGGCATTCGTGGCGCAGAGAAAATGCGCCCTCGGGGGTCGGAATTCTTTGCGGATTCCGCTACAAGTGCCCAGACGATGCAACGAATATTCCTAGCTTCATTGTTCTTCTTCGGTGTCTTCGCGGCCAGCGCGGTGGACAAGCCGAACATCATTCTCATCAACGCCGACGATCTCGGCTACGGCGACCTGAGTTGTTACGGCGCGACGAAACTGAAAACGCCGAACATCGACCGATTGGCGAAGGAGGGGCGGCGCTTCACGGATGCGCACACGGCTTCGGCTGTCTGCTCGCCGTCGCGCTACGGTCTGATGACCGGTCAGTATCCGGTCCGTCGCAATTTCTGGGGGCCGATCCCGTTCACCCAAGGGCTCACCATCGATCCTTCGCAGCCGACGATCTCCAGCGTCCTGAAGTCTGCCGGTTACGACACTGCGATCATCGGCAAGTGGCATCTTGGCTTTGGTAAGGGCAAGACGGACTGGAACAAACCACTCAAGCCGGGCCCATTGGAGCTGGGATTCGACTACTACTTCGGCATGCCGACGGTGAATAGCGGTCCGCCGTTTGTCTATGTCGAGAATCACGGCGTGGTCGACTACGATCCTGCCGATCCCTTCGTTCTCCGAAAAAAATCGGTGACCCAACAATGGCCCGAGAAAGGCGGATACGGTGCGATCGGCGGCGCGAAGAAAGCCCACGAACGGTATCGGGACGAATACGTCGGCGAGACTTTTGCCAAGAAGGCGGTCGCATGGATCAAAGAGCATCAGGCGAAGGACGGCGCAAAACCGTTCTTCCTCTACGTCGCGACGACGAACATCCATCACCCGTTCACCCCGCACCCGCGATTCAAGGGAACAAGCCAATGCGGTCTCTACGGTGACTTCGTCCATGAACTCGACTGGATCGTGGGTCAGGTGCTTGACACCCTCGACGAACTCGCCATCGCCAAGAATACGCTGGTCGTTTTCACCAGCGACAACGGCGGCATGCTCAACAACACCGGCCAGAAGGCGTGGAAGGCCGGTCACCGGCTCAATGGAAAACTGCTCGGCTTCAAGTTTGGCGCGTGGGAGGGCGGGCATCGGGTTCCGTTTCTTGTCCGCTGGCCGGGCAAGGTTCCCGCCGGCACGGAATCCGACGCGTTGCTCGGACAGATCGATCTCATCGCGACCTTCGCCGCAGCCGCGGGTACGGCGATTCCCAAAGGCGCCGTCAACGATAGTGTCAATCAGATGCCAGAGTTCACCGGAACTGCCGACAAGCCAGCGCGCGATCACCTGGTCATCTCCCCAAACAGCCCGAAACACCTCACCATTCGCAAGGGCAAGTGGGTCTATATCCCCGCGCAGAACGAAGGCGGCTTTCAAGGCAAGAAGATCGGCGACCACCTGCTCGCCGGGGCTGCCTCACAACCTCTCACCAAATTGATCAATAGCGACGTCGCCGAGGGCAAGATCCGTAAAGATGTTCCGCCTGCGCAGCTTTACGATCTGAAGGCCGATCCGTATCAGGCCGTGAACGTCCACGACGATCACCCGGAAGTCGTTGCCGAACTCCGTCCGATCCTGGAATCGTGGCGGGGCAAGATCCAAAAAACCAAGCCCCTCGGCTGGATCAATTTGAAACAGAAGTAAAACCCATGAGGCTATTCACTACGCCGGACGCAAGAATAGCGACATTGAGAATGGAAAGATCCGGTCCGATGCTCCACCCGCCCAGACGACGAACGTTTACCGCGAGTATCCCGAGGTGGTTCGCGAGTTGAGTGCGTTGCTCGAATCGTACAAAGCGAAGTTCTATGACCATCCGCATTCTGGCAATCATCGCGATCAGCGCCGCCTCGCTTACGGCGGAGGAAGTTTCCGGGATCATCATTCCGCGTGACAACGCCGGGATGTATGTCCGCAACGCCGAGGGCCAGTTCGAGATCGAATGGACGCCGCAGACCAAAGTGGCGCTATTGGCGAACTCGCGACAGCTTTCCGGTCTTCGCAAGGATCGGTTGGAATACGGGATTCATTCGTCCAAAGAAAAGGTGATCTTTCCGATTCCCTCCGGACCGATCACCGGGATCAAGACGCCGCGCGGACGCCAGTTCGGGCGCGCGTTGAAAGAGGCGAGGGACGAGAACTGGATCTCCGAGCATGGTCTGAGCCTCTACTTCGCAACGAAGCCGGAGCGCCAACAACTGCCATCGAAGGAAGACCCTCGCTTCATTGGTCTGTGGGATCCGACTTCCAAGCCGCGCACCCTTTCCATCAACGGAAAGAAATACGAAGCCTCCTTAAAGAAGGGAGGTCAGGCGATGGTGCCCCTCTACGGCACTCTCACCGTCAAGGATCTCAAGCCTTTCGTGAACCGGGTCACGGTGATCGGCGAGCGAAAAGGCGAGGTCATTATCGCGGACGAGATCCGCATGCAACCCATGGGCGATCAGGCCGCGAACGATGATCCCAAGCTGCCGCGCTATCTCTTCATCGGGGATTCCATTTCCGGCAATTACGACAAGGGATTGCGCGAGGCCTTGAAGGGAAAGTTCAACCTCCATCACCCGCCGACCAATTGCGGTCCGTCGGGGAAAGGTGCGATCAGC
>CAJIAN010000514.1_pt1 | contig 10442 bp, 9 predicted proteins | sample 9199061 | NCBI WGS metagenome assembly CAJIAN01 (sample SAMEA7708264, study PRJEB35096) | sediment metagenome | biome: marine neritic benthic zone biome [ENVO:01000025]; feature: sediment [ENVO:00002007]; material: shallow marine sediment [ENVO:03000034] sea grass bed [ENVO_01000059] ...
GGGCATATTCTATTTGTGTGTCACAGAATTGTCTCTAGCCTGAGTTCTTCCTTCCAAGCGAGAAACGGCAATCAACGATCTTAACACAGAATCACTCAGAATCCTCTTCCTCGGTGACATCGTCGGGGAGCCGGGGAGGAACGCGGTCATCGAGCGATTGCCGAAACTGAGGAACGAGTTGGAGATCGATTTCGTCATCGTCAATGGAGAGAACTCGGCGGGTGGACGTGGAATAACGCCCAAAATCGCCATCGCCCTTCTCCGAGCCGGTGCCGCGGTGATCACCACCGGCGACCATGTCTGGGACCAGAAGGAGATCGTGCCTTATCTGGATACGGAACCCCGTGTGCTGCGCCCTCTGAACTACCCGGACGGGACGACGGGGCAGGGCTCTATCGTCCTCGACACGCCGAAGGGGAAAGTCGCAGTGATCAACGTCCAGGGACGGACGTTCATGCAGCCCCCGTTGGAGAACCCGTTCCTTGCCGTGGATGGCGAAATCGCGCGATTGCAGGAAGAAGAAGCGGTAAGAATCATTTTCGTCGACATGCATGCGGAGACCACGAGCGAGAAGATCGCCATGGGGCGATACCTCGACGGGAGGGTGTCGGCGGTGGTCGGAACGCACACTCACGTGCAGACCGCCGACGAACGCGTGTTTCCCGAAGGGACCGCGTTTCTCTGCGATGCAGGGATGTGCGGCCCCGTTGAATCGGTCCTCGGGAGGCGCATCGATCCCATCGTCCAGCGCATGCTCACGAGCACTCCGAGGGCCATGCCGGTTGCCAAGGGAAAGGTGCGACTTTGTGGCGCAGTTGTCGACGTCGAGACGGCCACCGGAAAGGCGCTGGGAATCCGGCGCTTCGCGGAGGAGTTCGACAGTGCCGAATACGGCGCAAATAGCTGAAAATCAGGGGCAAAAAAACTTTTTGCGTTAGCCTAGAATTCTTTTGACAGGGGGGGCGAAGTAGATACGTTCTGCCTCGCTCTGCGCAAATCCGCGTTTGCTTGGTTTTCGTCAGCCTCCCAAATGGCCACCGCATCTCAAGAAAGTGCTTATTTCCGCGAGCCGAGTGGGCGCAGTTTTTAGATGAAAACCGGCCTGTCCGACCACTAGAAATTTCGCTCATGTAGCTCAGGGGTAGAGCACTTCCTTGGTAAGGAAGAGGTCACGGGTTCAAATCCCGTCATGAGCTCCACGAAACCAGAACCAACCAGAATCGAAACCAAGAAACAACACAACGGAACGGCATCTCTGTAAGACGTCGCTCACCCATCCTGTAGGACAGTTTAACCCGATTTCAATCATGGCTAAGGAAGCATTTGAAAGAAACAAACCGCACGTCAACGTGGGAACCATTGGCCACGTCGACCACGGCAAAACCACGCTAACGGCGGCGATCACGAAAACGCTTGCCGAATCGGAGGGCGGCGACGCCGAGATCAAGGCCTATGACGAGATCGACGGAGCGCCTGAGGAGCGTGAGCGCGGCATCACGATTTCGACGGCACACGTCGAGTATGAGACCGGGAACCGTCACTACGCCCACGTGGATTGCCCGGGACACGCTGACTACGTGAAGAACATGATCACCGGCGCGGCCCAGATGGATGGAGCGATTCTCGTTGTCTCCGCGGCAGATGGCCCGATGCCTCAGACTCGCGAGCACATTCTCCTCGCCCGTCAGGTCGGTGTGCCGGCGATCGTTGTGTTCCTCAACAAGACCGATCAGGTCGACGACGCCGAGCTTCTCGACCTCGTCGAGATGGAAGTGCGCGAACTCCTGTCTCAGTATGAGTTTCCGGGCGACGACATTCCGATCGTCAAGGGCTCTGCTCTCAAGGCGCTCGAGGGTGACGGCGAGCAGCAGGATAATATCAAGGCTCTCATGGACGCGGTCGACGACTACATTCCGCTCCCCGAGCGTCCGGTTGATCAGGACTTCCTGATGCCCGTCGAGGACGTGTTCTCGATCGAGGGTCGTGGAACGGTCGCCACCGGTCGTATCGAACGTGGAATCATTAAGAAGATGGAGGAAGTCGAGATCGTCGGAATCCGCGACACCTCGACCACGACGGTGACGGACATCGAAATGTTCCGCAAGCTCCTCGACGAAGGTCAGGGCGGCGACAACGTCGGACTGCTGCTTCGTGGCATCAAGAAAGAGGACATCGAGCGCGGCCAGGTCATCGCCAAGCCGGGCAGCATTACCCCGCACAAGAAATTCAAGGCCGAGGTTTACGTCCTCAGCAAAGACGAAGGCGGACGCCACACTCCGTTCTTCAGCAACTATCGCCCGCAGTTCTACTTCCGGACGACGGATGTGACGGGTACCATCAAGCTTCCCGACGGGGTCGAGATGGTGATGCCCGGCGACAACATCGCCATGGAAGTCGAGTTGATCACCCCGATCGCGATGGAGAAAACAATCCGTTTCGCCATCCGCGAAGGTGGCCGGACGGTCGGTGCAGGTCGGGTTTCCGATGTCGTCGACTAGCGGCCGCAACGGCTGTTAGCGATTCCATCGCATCCCATCTGCAATAGCAGATTTCGGCTGAACCGGATTCGGCTGGGCACCCGCCCGGAACTGAATCCGGTTCTCCCGTCGAAAGGAGAAATCATCGAAACACACTCAAATCAGAAATCCGCCGCAACGAGAGCCGAGAAATTCTAAAGCCAATTTGCCCAATCAGGGAGGTCAGTAGCTCAGTCTGGTTAGAGCATCGGTCTCCAAAACCGAGGGTCGTGGGTTCGAATCCCTCCTGACCTGCCAATTTCCCGAAGTCCCTGAACACATAGAGAACCAAGAATACCGATGAGGAAGATCAGCAAATACCTCGGTGAAGTGAAGACCGAGTTGCACAAGGCGTCATGGCCGTGGGTGCCGAAAGGCAAGGGTGAGAAAGGCTTCAAGCGCTTCAAGGAACTCAGCGATTCCACGGTGGTGATCTTCATTGCGATGATTCTGCTCGGTGCCTACGTCTCGTTCTGGGATTTCATCATGTTCAACGTGATGGAAGTGCTGACGAAGTTCCACGGTTAGGCCCCTTGCGGCCCGCGACTTCATACAGGACACACAGGAGTAAACTCGAAATGCCCGCCGTTCCCGAACCCAAAGACCAGTGGTATGTGGTGCACGTGCTCTCCGGCCAGGAGCAGAAGGTGCGCGACAACATCGCCCGACGCATCGACCAGGAGGAGATGTCCGATCTCGTCTACGAGGTGCTCGTGCCCACCGAGCGCGTCTCGGAGGTCAAGAAAGGGAAGAAAACCGAGACGAAGCGCAAGTTCTTCCCCGGCTACATCATCGCGAACATGCACCTGCTCGATGAGGACAACAAACTCGTCGACCGGACGTGGTATTTCATCCGCGAAACCCATGGCGTCATCGGATTCGCCGGGACGAAGGACAAGCCGATCCCGATGCGTCCCCGCGAAGTCGATAGCATGCTCGCACAGATCAAGGAACGCGAGGACAGCGTTGCTCCGAAGATCGCCTTCGAGGTGGGTGAGACGGTCAAGGTGGCTGACGGGCCGTTCGAGGGGCAGACCGGCAAGGTCGAGGAAATCAACCTCGCCAAGGGCGAACTTCTCGTCGCGGTCAACATCTTCGGGCGATCGACTCCCGTCCCGCTCGAATACTGGCAGGTGGAGAAGGCATAGGCGCCCCGCTGCGAAACTCACCAATCGAATCTCAAACGAACGATGGCTAAAGAAATCACAGGAACACTGAAACTGCAGATCCCCGCTGGACAGGCGAACCCCTCGCCACCTGTCGGTCCCGCGCTCGGCCAGGCTGGGCTGAACATCATGGAGTTCTGCAAGGCGTTCAACGCCCAGACGCAGAAGCAGGCGGGCGACATCCTCCCCGTCGTGATCACGATCTACAAGGACAAGAGCTTCAGCTTCATCACAAAGTCGCCGCCGGCGGCTGTCCTTCTCAAGAAGGCGGCGAACATCGCTTCCGGATCGGGCGAACCGAACAAGACGATCGTCGCCACCATTACAAAGGCGCAGCTGATGGAAGTCGTGAAGGCAAAGCGCAACGACCTCAACGCCAAGGATGACGAGGCCGCAGCGCGCATCATCGCGGGAACAGCCCGCCAGATGGGAATCGAGATTTCAGGCTAAAGAAGCCACAACCATTTCCGGTGGAGCTTCGCGCTCCTTTTGATTGCACAAGAAACACACAACCAAGCAGGAGAGGCGGCAATCGCTTCGCAGGAACTGCAGTTAGAAAAATGCCAAAGAAAAGAAGCAAACGTTATCGGAAAGCCGCCGAACTGGTTGAGGCGGGCAAGACCTACGGTTTGGGAGACGCCGTGGAAGTGGTGAAGAAATTCCCCGCCGCGAAGTTCGACCAGAGCGTCACGGTTTCCTTCCACATGGGGGTCGATCCCAAGAAATCGGACCAGATGGTTCGCGGAACCTGTCCGCTGCCGCACGGCAGTGGTAGGGAAGTGCGTGTCCTCGTCTTTGCCGAGGGAGAAGCCGCGACCGCGGCGAAGAATGCCGGGGCCGAGTACGTGGGATACGAGCAGATGATCAAGAAGGTCCAGGATGGTTTCCAGGACTTCGACGTCGCCGTCGCCACGCCTGCCGCCATGGCCGAAGTCCGGAAACTCGGCCGCTTCCTCGGACCGCGCGGGCTGATGCCCAATCCGAAGACCGGCACCGTGACGGACGATACCGCCGAGGCCGTGAAGGCGGTGAAAGCGGGACGCATCGATTTCAAGCTCGACAAGAATGGCTGCGTCTCAGCCGCGGTGGGTAAGGTGTCGTTCCCTCCGGAGCAGCTCGTCGAGAACAGTATCGCCGTCGTGAAGGCGGTGGTCGCGGCGAAGCCCGCCTCCGCAAAGGGACGCTACCTACAGAGCGCGACACTTTCCGCCACGATGTCGCCCGGAGTTCCGTTCGACATCAGCGATTACGAAAAAGTCGGCTAGGGGAAGGGAAACCGACTCGAAGAAACAGACATCCAATCAGCTATGAAAGCTCTCAAGGAAACCATCATCAGTGATCTTCTCGAAAAGATCAACGCGTCGCCGTTCGTTCTCGTGGCCGACTACAACGGCATGACCGTGCCCCAGTTCGAGACCCTTAGGGGTAAACTCCGGGAGGCCGGAAGCGAGATTCACGTCACCAAGAATTCGTACTTGAAGCGCGCCGCGAAAAGCGCGGAGCTCCCTGAAGGTCTCGGTGAGGCCCTCGCCGGGCAGACCGCCGTCGTTACCGGCGAGTCCGACATCTGCGCCACCGCGAAGGTGCTCAAGGATTTTCACAAAGAAGAGGAACGCCCGGAAATGAAGTCCGGTGTTCTGGATGGCAAGCTCCTGACGGTTGAAGAGATCAACGCCCTTGCGTCGCTCCCGCCGATGGACATCTTGCGCGCCCAGCTTCTCGGAGCGCTGCAGGCTCCCGCCCAGCAACTGGTAAGACTCCTCAACGAACCGGCAAGTGCACTCGCGCGGGTTCTCAAAGCCAAGGAGGAACAGGGTTAACAGAATACTTTGAATCGAGAACGGTTGCCCGTCACGCGGGCGCCGTTTGAACAAACAAAACCACAAAATGGTTCCTCGCCGGGTCGGCGGCTGTCGATCTTAAATGCCCCGGGGCTCCGGGACGCGACGATACCGAAAAAGACAATGGCAGATATTGATAAACTGACTGAAGACCTCAGTGGTCTCACCGTCCTTGAAGTGGCGGATCTTGTAAAAGCCCTCGAAGAAAAGTGGGGCGTCAGCGCTGCGGCTCCGGTCGCGGCCGCCGTGGCCGCACCTGCGGCTGGTGGCGACGCTGGTGCCGCAGAGGAGAAGACCGAATTCGACGTCATCCTCGCCGAAGCCGGTGGCAACAAGATCGCCGTGATTAAAGAAGTGCGCGCCGCAGTGAGCGGACTCGGACTTGCCGACGCCAAGAAACTCGTCGAGAGCGCTCCCCAGCCTCTCCGCGAAGGCGTGAGCAAGGAAGAAGCCGACGAAATGAAGTCCAAGCTCGAAGCGGCTGGCGCGAAGGTCGAGGTGAAGTAATTCATCTTCAATCATCCGAATTTCCCGCCCGGTGCGGCTCGATCTTGCAGCCCACCGGGCGGATTTTTCGGCCAAAAACAGAGATTCGTCCAAAAATTAGAAAAATATCCATCTCCGCGCCGTTTCACTGGAGGAAAACTGACGTTTTCCCCTGGAAATACTGTTTTTCAACGCTTAAGTCGTTTGCAACCCGCGTCGCTTCTTTCCAGATTTCTCATTCTAGTATCCACGCCGAGAATCCGAAATCTCAAACCCGCCGCCGCCGAACCCGCCGCAATCCACTCTTCACCAGCTATCCGCAACAAATTGGGACATCCAGAAGGAGCGATCAGGAGCCGAATGAACTAGAGAGATTTCCGAAAAATTTCTCGGAGCCGCCAGCCGCCGCGCGGGCGTTTTACCCTGTACAGAATTCGCGCACGCGTCCGATCCGTCGCACTCCGCCTGCGCCCTTTGCCGTGTCCACAATCTGAAAGAAAGAATCTGCTTTCGCACCCACACCCAATCACCCCCGCCCACCTAGAACCAGAGCCAACACAATCGTATGTCAGAACGACTTTACTTTGGAAAAATCGACGAGGTTATCGAACCGCCGAATTTGATCGAGGTCCAGATCGAATCCTACGCGGACTTCCTCCAGCAGAACTCACCTCCAAGCAAGCGCAAGCTCACTGGCCTCCAAGCGGTGTTCAAGGAGGTCTTCCCGATCGACAGCTATGACGACAAGGTCACCCTCGACTTTGTCAGCTACGAGGTTGGCAAGCCCAAACTCACTTCCCTCGAAGCGCAGCGCGACGGGGAGACGTTCAGCGCGGGATTGTACGTGACCTTCAAGCTGAAGGACGAGACCGGCACGAAGGAGGAGCGTGTCTACATGGGCGAACTGCCGCTCATGACGGCTCGGGGAACCTTTGTCATCAACGGCGCCGAGCGCGTGGTTGTGAGCCAGCTGCACCGCTCGCCCGGTGTGTGTTTCGAATCGAGCGTACACCTCAATGGCAAGCTGCTGCATGGCTTCCGCATCATTCCCGACCGGGGATCGTGGCTCGAGGTTCAGTTCGACACGAACGACCTTCTCTACGTCTATCTCGATCGCCGCCGCCGCCGCCGCAAGTTCCTCGCGACGACGTTTCTCCGCACCATCGGTTTCGAGACCGACGCCGACATCATCAAGGAATTCTACAAGGTCGAGAAGCTGAAGCTCACTCAGAAAATGGACGAGGAGGCGCTGAGCACGAAGGTCGTCTATGAAGACATCCTCGATGGCGAAGTGATCATCGCGAAGGCCTACGAGCCGCTGAGCATCGGGGTCGCCCGCCAGCTTATCGAGCTCGGCCACAAGACGATCGACGTCGTCGATACGCGTGACGACGACCTCATTATCAAGTCTCTCAAGAAGGACCCTGCAGCCGACGAAGAGGAGGCCCTCAAGGACATCTACCGTCGCCTGCGCCCGGGCGATCCTCCGACGACCGCAAACGCGCGCGCGCTGCTCAAGCGCCTGTTTTTTGATCCGAAGAAATACGACCTCACCCGCGTCGGACGGTACAAGATCAATCAGAAGCTCGGTCTCGGTGTGAAGGACGACGAGCGCGTGCTTGTGAAGGAGGACTTCCTCGCCGCAATGAAGTACCTTCTCGATCTCAAGAGAGGGGAGGGAATCCTCGACGATATTGACCACCTCGGCAGCCGCCGGGTGCGGGCGGTCGGCGAACTGCTCGCCAACCAGTGTCGTGTTGGTCTTGCCCGCACCGAGCGTCTCGTGAAGGAGCGCATGACCCTCTTCGACGTGAATGTCGAAGGCATGACGCCGCAGAAGCTGATCAATCCGAAAGCGCTCTCGGCCGTTGTCCGCGACTTTTTCGGGCGCAGCCAGCTCAGCCAGTTCATGGACCAGACGAATCCGCTGGCCGAACTCACCCACAAGCGCCGCCTCTCCGCTCTCGGACCCGGTGGCCTCAATCGCGACCGCGCCGGATTCGAGGTTCGCGACGTCCACCCTTCCCACTACGGACGCATCTGCCCGATTGAGACTCCGGAAGGTCCCAACATCGGCCTCATCAATTCGATGAGTACCTTTGCCCAGATCAACGAGTTCGGATTCATCGAGACGCCGTACCGCGTGATCAAGAACGGCAAGGTCACGAACCAGATCGAGTATCTCACCGCTGATCAGGAGGAGAAGCACCTCATCGCCCAGGCAAACAACCTGGTCGACAAGACCGGGAAGTTTCAGACGCCGAAGATCACGGTTCGCCACCGTGGTGATTTCCTCGAAGTCGATCCGAAGGAGTCCGCCTACATGGACGTGTCTCCGAAGCAGCTTGTGTCGATTGCGGCAAGTCTCATTCCCTTCCTCGAGCATGACGACGCGAACCGTGCGCTCATGGGCTCGAACATGCAGCGCCAGGGAGTGCCCTTGCTGAGGGCCGAGGCGCCGTTTGTCGGAACGGGCATGGAAGGCAAGGCCGCCCGTGATTCGCGCTCCGTGGTCGTTGCCGAAGACAAAGGAACCGTCGCTGCAGCGACTGCCGAGGTTATCGTGACGACGAACGACGGAAAGCTCCACGTCTCCGATGCGAAGTTCCTCAGCGATCCGGATGGGCTGAAGAGCAATCCCGACAAGGGCATCTACGTCTATCCGCTGCGCAAATTCATGCGTTCGAACGCCGGAACCTGCATCAACCAGACGCCGCTCGTCCGCAAGGGCGACAAGGTGAAGCAAGGTCAGGTGCTCGCAGACGGGCCATGCACGGACCAAGGCGAACTCGCGCTTGGCCGCAACGTCCTCGTCGCCTTCATGCCGTGGAACGGCTACAACTTCGAGGACGCCATCACCATCTCCCGCCGGGTGGTGAAGGACGATGTCTACACCTCGATTCATATCGACGATTTCGATATTGGCGCTCGGGACACCAAGCTCGGCCCCGAGGAAATCACCCGGGATATCCCGAATGTCGGTGAGGAAGCCCTCGCCGATCTCGGTCCCGATGGCGTCATCCGCGTCGGTGCGGAGGTCAAGCCGGGCGACATTCTCGTCGGCAAGATCACTCCGAAGTCGGAGACCGAACTCGCCCCGGAAGAGCGACTCCTCCGCGCCATCTTCGGCGAGAAAGCCGCCGACGTGAAGGACACCTCACTGCGCGTGCCGTCGGGTTGCACCGGCATCGTCATGGCCGTTCGCGTTTCCTCACGCCGCGAGGTCGCCAAGGAGCAGATGTCGGATGCGGAGATGAAGAAGCAGCTCAAGAGCATCGACGCCGACCACAAGAAGAAGAAAGACGCTCTCACCGATCAGCTGACCGAGAAGCTCTCCGATATTCTTCTCGGCGAGAAGATTCCACTCGACGTCGTGAACGGCCAGTCGGGCGAGCTCATCATCCCGGCGAACCGCAAGATCACGAAGACGCTCCTGCGCAAGCTCGCCGCGTCGCATGATCACATCGAAATCGATCCCAGCCCGATCCGGAACAAGATCATGGAGATCATCGGAAGCTTCGAGCAGAAGTTCTCCGATCTCGACATGGAGCGCGAACGCTCCCTCGACCGCATCGAGAGCGGCGACGAGGTCGATCCGGGAATCATCAAGCAGGTGAAGGTCTACGTCGCCAGCAAGCGCAAGCTTTCCGTCGGTGACAAGATGGCAGGACGCCACGGCAACAAGGGCGTGGTCGCCACCATCGTTCCCGAAGAGGACATGCCGTTCCTCGAGGACGGGACGCCGGTCGACATCTGTCTCAATCCGCTCGGCGTGCCCTCGCGGATGAACGTGGGCCAGGTGCTGGAGACGCACTTGGGCGTCGCCGCCAAGGCGCTTGGGTTCACCATCGCGACACCCGTCTTCGACGGAATCGCCGAGGAGAAGATCATGCAGTACATGAAGGACGCCAAGAAGGTCGAGGGGTTCGAATGGGTGGGCCTCAACGGCAAGTCCACGCTCTACGACGGACGCACCGGCGATGCCTTCCATCAGGAGGTCGTCGTCGGCTACATCTACATGCTGAAACTGGGCCACCTCGTTGCGGACAAGATCCATGCCCGTGCCGTCGGTCCCTACTCGCTGGTCACCCAGCAGCCGCTCGGCGGAAAGGCCCAATACGGCGGCCAGCGATTTGGAGAGATGGAGGTTTGGGCGCTGGAAGCCTACGGAGCGGCCTACACGCTGCAGGAGCTTCTCACCGTGAAGTCGGACGACGTCCAGGGGCGGACCCGCATCTACGAGTCCATCGTCAAGGGCGACAACAACCTCGAGGCCGGAACACCCGAGTCCTTCAATGTTCTCATCAAGGAAATGCAGAGCCTCGGACTCAACGTGAAGGTCGGCCCCAGTTCGAGAGGCGGGATCACCACCGACGACGACTCGATGTCCGCCTAACCCGAAGAAACGAATCCGAAACGAAAATTCCTAACGA
>CAJIAN010000089.1_pt1 | contig 10426 bp, 1 predicted proteins | sample 9199061 | NCBI WGS metagenome assembly CAJIAN01 (sample SAMEA7708264, study PRJEB35096) | sediment metagenome | biome: marine neritic benthic zone biome [ENVO:01000025]; feature: sediment [ENVO:00002007]; material: shallow marine sediment [ENVO:03000034] sea grass bed [ENVO_01000059] ...
AGAGCGGGCTGGAAGTTCACCGACGGGATCAGCTTTGAATTTCCGTTAGATTTGACTCCGGCGAGTCAGACCTACTCGTTCCTGAAAGCCCTCGAGAAGATCATCGTCACCGATGTGACCGAGGCTGCATTCCGGGCGGCCTATCCGTCCACGCCGGCATCGACGCGTGTCTTCGGACCCTATACGGGCGGGCTGAGCAACGGAGGTGAACGCATCACGCTGGAGAACAAGAACGGCGTGGTCATGACGACCTTCGACTACGAAGACGGCGGTCGCTTTCCGCTCTCGGCCGATGGGGTGGGTCACTCGCTTCAGATGATCAGCCGCGACGACGTCGTCGATGACTGGCGCAACTGGCGCCAGAGCACGTCGACAGGCGGGTCGCCAGGGGTGGACGATACTGTCGTGCCGAATCCGACGCTGCACGTGAGCGAGGTTCACTGGAATGCGATGAGCGAGCCGGATTGGGTTGAGCTTCACAATTCGGGAACGGGTTCGGTGAACCTAAGCACCTACAAGTTGGCGACAGAGGCCGACCTTTCGGATGCTCTGACACTCTCGGGAACAATCGGCTCGGGAAACTATGTTAGTTTCGCGACGACGTTTGCTCCCGGCGGTACCGATTCGATCACGCTCTTCCTCCTTGATGGATCAAACAACGTGGTCGACTCCGCGTTTATCGAACGCCCGGCGGCCGGGCGCGATTCCGTACAGGAGTTCCCTGCTGGGGGCGACGAATGGTATTCGTCCGCAACCGCTACCCAGAATGCGGTGAATGCTCCTGCCATCAATGGCGACGTTGTCATCAACGAGATCATGTTCGATCCGCCATCCGACCACCGGGCCGGCGAGTTCATCGAGATTCACAATTCCAACCCCGTCAATCCCGTGGATGTGTCGGGCTGGCAAGTCACGGAAGGCGTCTCCATCACGATTCCTCAGGGGACGAGCATCCCCGCTGGCGGGTTTCTCGTTCTGGCGGCCGATGCGGGATGGATTACCAGCACCTACGGAGGCGGAGTCGCGGTTGTGGGTGACTGGGACGGTCGGTTGGCCAACGGCGGCGAACTGATCCGCCTGGTGGACGAGTGGGGAAATCTCGTCGACGAAGTGGACTACCGTCATGGAGGCGACTGGCCCGAGTTGTCCGACGGTGACGGGTCGAGCATGGAACTCAAGAACCCGGCCATGGACAACAGCAAGGCGGTTGCGTGGGAGAACAGCGACGAGACAAACAAGAGCACCTTCCAAAACTATTCCTACACGGGCACGTACCTGCGTCTGCGCTCGGACGGACAGCCTGAAGATCATCAGGAACTGCATTTCCATCTCGTTGGTGACGCCTACGCGATCCTGAGGAACGTCGAGGTTCTTCAGAATGGCACCGGGCCGAACATCCTCGCGAATCCGACGGTGCATGCCAACGACGACGCGAACTCGTTTCCGAATCCGCAAGGCAATGTCGGTTGGCTTATCCAAGGGACTCACTGGAAGAGTCATTTTATCGGGAACGAAATGCACCTCATCGCGGACGGGCACGGTGACAACAAGTGCAACCGGGCCGAGATCGACGCGCTGATGACTCAGAATCAATCCTACACCGTGAATTTCGAAGCACGATGGGTTCACGGAAAGCCGCGTCTCATCATGCAGACATGGGATCACAGTATCGGCAATACCTTCCTTCTTCCCATCCCGAACGACTTGGGAACACCGGGAGCGGTGAATTCGGTCGCGCTCAACGATCCGGCACCTGAGATCTGCAATCTTCTGCACAGCCCGCCGGTTCCGACTTCCGGCCAGACGGTGACGGTGACTGCGGATGTCACCTCCGATGCCCCGCTGACGACTGTTGAGATTATCTACCGTCTGGACAACAGCAATGGGAACGGAACGTGGTTGACGGTGGGGATGAACGACAACGGAACGGGTGGGGATGCCACTGCGGGCGATGGGAAATACACCGTCCAGCTCTCGACCTACACGGGCGACAACAACATCATCCAGTTCTACGTGCGGGCCACCGCGAACAACGGCGAGCAGACACTGCTGCCGAAACAGGGGCCGGAGTGGCCAGCGATGTGGGTCGTCGACAACAGTACGATCAGCGCCAACCTGCGGAGGGAACGGTTTGTGATTTCCGAGTTCGACCGCAGCGCGCTCACGAGCAATGGCCTGACCGCCAAACACAATTACGACTTCGAGCGGATGTCGAACCACTACTTCAACTGCACGTTCATTTCGAACGAGCAGGACATCCGCTACGGTTGCGAGATTCGGAAAAGCGGGAGTCCGTTCACCCGCGACAGCGGCAGTAGCCTGAGTCGTGGAAAATACCGGACTCCGGAAGATCGCAAGTTCCGTGGCTGGGCGAAGCGGATGTTCGACAGCGACGCCAACAACGGCGGGAGTCGGCGGCACCACAACCGCGTCGTGCGCTACATGCTCTATCTGCTCGGTCACGAAGCGAGTCAGAGCGAATACGTGCGTCACGTCATCAACGGAACGAGCGCAAGACTGGTCGAATGTACGGAGCCGGTGGCAAACGAGTTTCTCGACCGCGTGTATCCAGATGGCGCCAATGGCGAACTGATGCGGATCGATGACGAGTGGTGGTTCCGGGACAACTGGTCGAGGAGCAGTCGCAATGCGGACTGGGGCTACAAAAGCACAACGAGTCCGGTCAGGTATCACACGGAGTGGCTCAAGCGCACGCGGGAAACCGATTATGACTACTCGTCGTTCATCGCATGGACGCAGATGATCTCCGCCAACGGTTCCTACTCGAAGACGCTGGAGGAACTCGAACGCTACGCGGATACTCAGAAGATGACGATGAACGCGGCCGTCAGAGGGTGGATCGACGATTGGGACACCCTGACCCGGAACCGCGGCAAGAACGGTTACTTCTACCGGCGTCCCACTGACGGGAAGTGGACGCTTCAGCATTGGGACAGTGACCTCGGCTGGGGCAATGCTTCGGCTCCGTTCCTAGGAAACCTTTCCGGCATAAGGAACTACTTCCACGACCCCGAAATCCGCCGCTACTTCAACTACTACATCGGCGAATTGCTCGACAAGTACACGACGGGATCGGCTCGCTTCGCGCAGTGGTTGGTCGAAGAGGAAAACGCTTCTTCCGGCTACACGGTTTCCGCCAGTTCCTTCACGAGTTTCCACGACGGTCGCGTCAGCTCGGCCCAGAATGAGATCGGAACGGCCTTCAGTGCGCTCTTTACGGCGAACGGGCCCGGGACGACAAGCAGCGCGACGGCAACGATCACCGGGACGGCGCCCTACAACGTTTTCGAGATCCAAGTGCCCGGCCAACCCCAGGCGACCTCGCGCTGGACTTCGACGGTGGATTATACCGTGGAGGGTGTGATCCTCCAATCCGGGCTGAACAACTTCACGGTCAACGGAGTCGATCAAGACGGGAATCTCATCTGGACAACCAGCGTGAACATCACGAAGACGGGCGCGACCGCACCTGCGATGTTCGCAACGGCGAACCCTGACTCATGGCAGCTCAACACGGGAGAGACCCTGTCCATCGACGCGACGTCAAGCTACGACCCGGATGGAACGCCTCTCAGCTACTCGTCATCGGTGTCTCCGAACGGGGGCGTGATGGTGAATACGCCATTCGCCGGGGCGGCCGACGTCAGCTTCAGAGATCCCGGCATCTACACATTCACCATGACCGGAACGAACGGAGCATCGCAGTTCACCCAGCTTGTGCGGGAAGCGACGGTTTATGCGGGGAGCGACTTCGCGAGTTTCGGCCCCGATGTTCTGCCAGCGGACTATCAGGCGGACAACGTCGAGAATCGGGACAACTATTCGCCAGATAGCTGGTACTCGCTCGAAGACATTCCCGGTTCCCTCGTCGTCAAGACGAATCGGAACAGTGCCCGACCGCTCGTTCCCAATTCACCGACGCACCCCTACATCCATCGGGATCTGCCCGACAATGGAAACTGGGCGATTCAGACGGACGTGACCCTTGAGACCATCCAGGTGGGCAATTACAACACGGGTCTCATCGCGGACATCGACGTGAGCGGCAACATTACGAGGTATGCCTTTGGCATCGAGGATGGCGACAGCCTCACGGTCAGGAAGGAAAGCGGGGTCTCTATGTCGCAGGTCGCCTCCACGTCGTTCAATGCGAGGGAAGCCGTCATCCGAATCACCCGGAGCGGTGGGTTCATCAAGTTCGCCCAGCGCCTCGAGCCCGGGGTCTGGAGCGAAGTGCACAGCGAGGCACTTCCCGGCGGGGCCACCGGTGATCGCGGCGGCATCTTTCTTTCCACAGCGGCACCGGAGGAGATTCGCGTGTCTTTCGAGTACGTCATCGTCGTGGATCCCGGTTCGACCACCGAACTCGCGCAGTATCTCCGCATCACCGAGGTGATGTACAATCCGGTGGGAGGAAGCACGTTCGAGTATATCGAACTGATGAATACCGGACCGAATCTGCTGAACCTCAACGGCGTCCGCTTCGATGATGGCAATCCGTTCGACGAATACGTCTTTCCTCCCGCCTTGCTGAATCCCGGTGCGCGCGCCGTCGTTGTGAACGACCTCGCAGCATTTCAAAGCCGCTATCCGAGCCCATCGATCCAGATCATCGGGCAATGGTCGGGTGGCAACCTATCGAACTCGGGCGAACGCATCGTCCTGCTCGATCCGGAGCTCAACATCATTCACGATTTCACGTATGGCGATTCCGGAAGCTGGCCAGAGCAGCCGGATGGCGATGGAGGAGCTTTGGAGATCGTCGATACCGAAGGTGACTACAGCGATCCCGCGAACTGGACCGTCGCGCCGCAGTATCATGGCACTCCGGGGAGCGGCGCTACGGGCCGCGTGGGCGATGTGGTCATCAACGAAGTGCTGTCCAACAGCAATCCGCCGACAGTCGATTTCATCGAGCTTCACAACCCGAACGGGACGCCCATGGTGGTCGATGGCTGGTGGCTCTCCGACGACAGCTCGAATTACCAGAAGTTCGTGCTCCCGACCGCCACCATCCCGGCCGGCGGCTTCCTCACCTTCGACGAGTCGGATTTCAATCCCGGTGGTGGCGCGAATCCGAACGACTTCGCTCTCAGTTCGAAGGGCGACGAAATCTATCTCGTCGAGCCGAGTTTCGGGGTGCCGAAGAATTTTGTCGCTTCGCAGAGTTTCAGTTACACCCCGACCGACGTGACACACGGGCGCTATGTGAACACAGTGGGTGACGAGCACTTCGTGCTGATGGATTCCTCCACGGAAAACATGGCGAACAGTCTGCCCAAGGTGGGGCCGGCGGTGATCAGCGAGATCATGTACAATCCGGCACCGGGTGGTTTTCACTTCGTCGAGATCGAGAACATCAGCGGGGCACCATTGGATCTCTGGGATCCGGCGAATCCGTCGAATACATGGAGGATCGACGGCATCGGATACGAGTTTCCGCAGGGAACAACCATGCAGATTGCCGAGCTGATCGTCGTCTGCAACACGGATCCGGCGACCTTCAGGGCGGCCTACGGTCTCGATCCTCAGGATCAGGTGTTCGGTCCTTTCCCGGGGGTGCTTCAACCGGCCGGCGAGCGGCTCACCTTGCAGAGCCCCGATCCGCCGCTGCCGCCGTCCACCGATCCGTGCTACGTGGACGTCGACATCATCGACTACCGGGCCGTCCTTCCATGGCCCACCGCTCCGGACGGTACGGGTCCGTCTCTCGAGCGCGTGTTCCCGCTGCAATACGGGAACGATCCCGCGAACTGGAGTGCTTCCCAAACCGGCGGAACACCGATTGAGTCGAATATTCCTCCGACAACACCGGAGGTGGAACTCAGCACCCGCACGATCAATGTGAATGGTTCAGTCGGCATCAATGCATCGAGTGTGAATTTCGATGTCTCCAACGACGGTATCAACACGCTCAACTACACGATCAGTGACGATGCATCATGGATGAGCGTGACCCCTGCGGGAGGAACGTCGACTGGCCCGACGGATTTCCAAACGCACACGATCAACTTCAGTAGCGCGGCGCTCACGGGTGGTGTCTACAACGGTATTATCACCGTCACCGATCCCGCCGCAGTCAACAGTCCGCAGACGATTGACGTGACGCTGACGGTGCGTGCTCCGGAGATCAAGCTCAGCACGCCGACACTCTTCTTTGCGGCCGCATCAGGGGAGCCGGTGGCCAATAGTGTCATTCAGATCTCGAACGACGAGGAGAACACTAGCTTGAACTACACGATTTCCGACGACGCCGCTTGGCTGACTGTCAGTCCGCTTTCGGGATCGTCGACGGGCCCCGTGGATTTCCAGAACCATGTCATTTCCGTCGACACGACAGGTCTCGCGAATGGACAGTACGTTGGAAACATTTCCGTGGTCGATCTCGTCGCCACCAATTCCCCGCAGGTGATCGTGGTGACGCTCAATATCACCGATGATGTTCTCGTGATCCTCGACGCGCGGAGTCGGCACCCGGGGCCGTTGCCGTCGTGGAGCAATCTCGGATTGATTGACGGCATCGCCGCCGCCGAGATCGACACGCCTCAAGTGACCACGGTCAGCAATGTCAATGGGGTGACCCTTGATGGAGCCAACGACTGGTACGTGGGCCCTGATGCCCCGCCGGAGGTGACGGGCAACAATCCGTTTACCATCGAGGCGTGGATTTACAATCCATCGGTGGGTCTCGATGAGACCGTGGCCGCTTGGAGTCGGAGGGCTTGGGTGGAAGACATCTTCCTCGGCGAGCGGAGCGACAACCAGACCGGCGGCGATTTCACGGGAGACCTGCCCGACGAGAGTTCGCTGCAACTCACCGCCTTGAACGTCGATTCAGAGGCTCTTGGCGCCGCGAATGGCATCGACCTGAGCGGGAACAACTTCGACTGGGCCTTCACCTTCCAGTTCTACGATGCGGACGGGGCATTCTCATTCACGGAGAACTTCGACGACCTCGTGCGGGTCGACATCGACAACATCGTGAGCAATACGGATCAGACGATCCTCAGCAGCGGCACCCGCCACCAGGATCTGGGATGGAACACGAGAACCTACGCAAACTACAACTTCGCGGGCGGTGGTTGGTTCGCCGCGACCGTGATGCTCGGAGAAAATGGAGGCGGCGCCCAATCCGCCGGTGGCATTGGCTTTGGATACAAGAACACCCAGCCGAATACGACGGAGGCCGCCTTCGGAGGCATCGGTTACGTTCCGTCCGGGGGATCGGGGCAACAGGCCGCGTTCGATACCGATCCCGTGAGTGGCAACAGCTTTGGTTCGTTGCTCAGCGGTGGTGGCGGAAATAACATGGCGTTTATCCACGGCAGCGCAGCCGGAGACGGAGCGGTCTCGCACGGCGGACCGTTCGATCTCGACTGGGCCGGCGACGAGCAGGCCGGTATCTGGACCCACATCGCCTACACCTACGATGGCGCGGGAACAGGGACCGTTTACACTGACGGGCTGCTCAGCTACACCGAAACCAACGGTTCGCTCAACGTTCTTGAAACCGACATCAACGGAGGCTCACTGCCTTTCGTCGTTGGCAACCAGAACGAATCAGATGGCACACGCGTTGCAGGAAGTGCTGGTTCGATGACCATTTCGACGCTCAAGATCTTCGATCGGGAGCTCTCCGGCGCTGCGATCGAGAACAGCTACAACGAGGATGCTATTTCCTTCGGGCGAATGCCGACTCCCGGCTCCGACACCGATGGAGACGGCCTCAGCGATGCGGCTGAAGGAAGCCTCGGAACGGATCCCAACAATCCGGACACCGACTTTGATGGTTCACTCGATGGAGCGGAAGTCGCGGCCGGGACGAATCCTCTCGATCCCCAGTCGCTGTTCCAGCTTTTGAGCTGGTCGCGTCCCGTCACTGGTCCGGGAACGCTCACTTGGTCGAGTGTCCCTGGCAAGAGCTACATCGTGGAGTTCAGCTTCAACCACACCAATTGGTTCACCCTGACTCCCACGCCAGTGCCCGCATCGGGCGGCACGACGACTCAGTTCGTCGATATGAATTTCAGTCCCAATTTCGACAGGGTCTTCTATCGAATCGTTCTTGCCCCGTAGTCAGTCGAGACGCGCGCGCAGCCGCCTGAGGGCTTCTCGGGCCTTCGGGCTCAGGCTTTCCACAGTCAGGGCGTGATCGAGTATCTCGCGCGCCGCTGGAAGGTTTCTTCCCTGTAGGTAGATTTTTGCGAGGTTCGAATAGGCGTCTCCGGCGGTCGGGCGGAGTTTGATGAGCCGTTTCAGATGAAACTCGGCGCTTTCGAACTGTCGCATTCGGATGTGTCCCATCGCGAGGTAGTGGTGTCCGTCAGGCGATTCCGGTTCGAGCCTCGAGAACTCCTCCAGCAGGGGCATCGCGGCTTTGGTATTGCCTTCCTTCATGAGTTGTTTGCCGAGATTCAACCGGGGGCCTGGATAGTCCGCATCGAGTTCGGTGGCCTTCTTCCAGAGTCGCTTCGCCTCTTCCGTCTTGCCCCCGGAGAGGGCAACGGCGCCGAGATTGTTAAGCGTTGTCGGCTGCGAGGGGTCCAATTTGAGGGCTTCGGCGAGCACACGCCCCGCGTGAGCGTAGTTCCGCCGATAGAGATAGGATTCGCCAATGGTCCGCGCGATCTCCGCGGCCTGTTTGTTCACGGAAGGGTCGGCGCTTTCGATGCGATAGACGTGTTCGGCGGCTTCGGGCATGGCGTTTTCGATAAACGCCTTGATCAAGTGCGTTGATCGATTCCCCTGGATGGGCGCAATCCTCCGCCCGGGCATGGGAGCCGCACTCTGCCATAGAGCATCCCCATGCAATGGAAGCGCTGCGACGTCTTCCTTCAATTCGCCAATCTCAATGCCACCGCGGTAGACCGCAGCCAGCCGATGGTTCTCGTCCAAAAGGAATGCGGTGGGTACGACAAGGTCATACGGGCGGTAGAATAGATGGCGGTGCAGGACGAGAAGGTGATCGAGAGAGGTCTCTCCCACGGTGGCGGTGCGGAAGGGGAACTTCGTTTTCGAGATCAGGGCGAGCGCCCGGTTCCGATCTTCCGAATCCGGTGTGAGTGCGAGGACTTCAAGCCCGTGCTTGCGCAACACGCCCTCGTTCTTCGCCAAAGCGGTGAGTTCCTCGACGCACTGGGCGCATTCCGCCCGCCAGAGGACGACGAGGAAAGGTTGGTCGACACTGGAGGTGGTAAACGCGCTTGCGCTGTCCTGAAGCGACCGGCATTGAAGATCGGGAAAGACGGGGCGGGTGGGCATTCTGATTGCCTTTCGCTTGGAACCTCGATCGGATCGAGTCACCTCGACTTTCGGAATGGTAGTGCCCTTCGGGACGATCTTCCTTGCCTGCCCCGTTCCCTCCTGGAGCACAAAGAACCCGTTCGGCTTCGCTCCTTCGAAGGATTCTTCACGACTCTGCCCGCTGGGCCATCGCACGATGACCTTGTTAATCACTTCCGCAGACCCCAAGCCGAAATGGAGGCGCTTGCTCGACTGGCTTTGAAAGCCTTCACCAGCCCGGAGGGTGCGGCTGAGGGGAACCTTGTCGTCCTTGCGCCACACTTGGACACGTGCACCGATCGCATCCCGATTGCCTGTCGTTCCGATCAGGTCGAATGCGACAAAGTTACCTGCGGTGGCTCCGTGTTTGTTTTCGAAATACTGGACCATGGGGGCGGTCCGGTTGCTGATCCACGCATCGAGATCTCCGTCGGCATCGAGGTCTGTGAATGCGAGTCCGCGCCCGTCTCCATCGACATCGAAGCCGGAGACCGCCGAGATGTTCGAGAATCGGCGCCGTTCGTCGTCGGTGTTGAGGAAGACGAAGTTCTTCTCGTGTCCGCTCAGCGACCGACCCTCGCGAAGGTAGACGTCGAGGCGATCCATCGAGTGGTTCGAGGTTCCCGAGTCCGGCATGACCTGCCGCCAGTAGAAACTTCACAAGTCATCAGGCTGGCGACCGGTGATGAAACCATTGACCGCGAGCAAGTCGAGGCTTCCGCTGTTGTCGATGTCTCCGAACAGTGTGCCCCACGTCCACTGCGTGTTGATGACCCCTTCCTTTTCGCTACGTTCGGAGAATCGCTCGCCGCCGTCGTTTAGAAGCAGCGTGTTCCCCCGACCGAGGTAGCGAATCCGATTGGCATCGAGGCCAGGGGTGAGATCTTCCTGGAACTTCGGCTGCATCGTCACCCGGTTGCCGGCAGCCGAGAACATGTTGCCGACCACCGTGTCCTGCCACCCGTCACGATCCAAATCTCCCCATGCGACCGACATTCCCGTGGAAGGGTCGTCCGCTCCCAATTGCTTGGCGATTTCGACGAATTTCCCGTCGTCATTTCGATAGAGGCAGTTCGGCCCCAAATCGTTGGCAACATACAGATCCTGGTCCCCGTCGTTGTCG
>CAJIAN010000281.1_pt1 | contig 10423 bp, 5 predicted proteins | sample 9199061 | NCBI WGS metagenome assembly CAJIAN01 (sample SAMEA7708264, study PRJEB35096) | sediment metagenome | biome: marine neritic benthic zone biome [ENVO:01000025]; feature: sediment [ENVO:00002007]; material: shallow marine sediment [ENVO:03000034] sea grass bed [ENVO_01000059] ...
TCCTTGTAAGCCAGCATCACGGATACGTAGGCCGGCGTGCGGGTGTTTTTGCCCTGCGCGGAAATATCGAGATAGCGGAACAGCTCGTCCGGCTTCGTGCCAATGTGAAAGGCGAGATGCGGGAAGATGCCGGGGAACGTATTTGCGAGAGTCGCGTCCAGAGGCTCCTTTCGAGGCGGTGCGTGGTCGCCCGACGTGTAGGCACCGAGGACGCCGAAGTGCCCGCCGTGCGGCCCCTTGCAGATCTTGCTGGAGAGTCCCTGGACGATCGATAGCTGATCCTTGAACGGTTCGAGCGACTTCATGCTCTCGCTCAGAGCATGGTCGGCGAGCGGTTTGTCGATTAGCTTCTCCGTGTTGAAGCGGCCGACGCCACACTCTTCTAGACCCTTGGGAACGATTCCGTAGGGGCGAAGGCCATTGCCGCGAACGACGAACACGAAGCGTTTCGGCAAACCCGCAGGATCACCTGCGGCATGCGCGCGCATGTGTTGCATGAAGGGCGCCAAGGCCAGCGAACCGGCACCGGTGTTGCGGAGGAATTGTCTGCGCGAAATCATCTCGGTTGAATCTACCTACGATAAAGGAAGGAGTCGGAAGTCAAAAGGGAAACCAGCAGTTCTTTGAAACTCCCGCCGTTCTCCACATAGGCGCGATCGGCGGCGATGAGTGTCGGCGAATCGTCGAGGGCCTCGTTCCGACCCATCCAATAGCGGAACGCGTGTCGAACGAAGGATTGTCGGACACGATCCGACTTTGCGAGGCGCTGGGAGAGATCGATCGCGTCCTCCACCGGACCGTCGAGCTTCGGGTCGCCTGTGCCGACCAACTCTCCGCGCGCGTCGACCGCTGTCGCTTCGGGAACGGGTGGTCTCAGCTCGGACAAACGACGTTCGAGCGAGGCGATGCGCTTCTGTTGATCCTCGTCCGCGATCTTCTTCCAATTCTCCCGCTCTTTGGTCCAGCGCTTGATGTCGCCTTCGTATCGGCGCAGCCGTCCGCCGTAGTCTTTGGCATTCGGATCATCGGGTTTCTTCAGGCCGGCCAACATTTTCTCCGCGTGCGCGACTTTCTCGGCTCGTCCATTGGCATCATACCCACGCCACTCCTCCAGATCCTTCCGGGTCTTCCGCACCTGCTCTTCGTACTTACGCTTCGCCTTGAAGTAGGCATCCGCATCGCCGAGCACGATCTGATCGCGGTAGCGCCCGAAGTCGTCGTATCCCTCGAAGGCCTCGCCGAGCGGATTCATCTTTTTGTGACAGCGCCAGCACTGCTCGGCGCGGACGATCTCCAATCGCTCGCGCAGCGTCTTATGCGGATCCTCCGGCACCTTGGCGTCCACGCCGATCGGCACGTCCGGCACCATGTCGGCGAGAAGGTGTTCGCGGATCCACTTGCCGCGCCGGATCGGATCGTTGTCGAAGTTCCCGCTGTGTGCCACCAGCCATGCCGGATGGGTGAGCATGCCGGCACGCTGCGATTTCGGAAGGGAAATGAATTCGCCCGGGGCACGCCGGGTCGCGCGGGCGGCCTCCCGGTCCAGGTTGTAGGCGCTGACGTGACTGCTCTTCAGCCCCGGCCACTTGCCCGACTTTAGAATCTCCCGCCACTCCTGTTCGCTGTACTGACCGCGAAGGTGCTTGTTGTGACGTTCATCCGGCTCTGAGCTCAGTCGTTGAATGCGTCTCTCGTCCTTGAAGTAGTCCATCGGATACCGGTTGGTCGTCAGCAGCTCGGCGAGGACGTTCTTGTCCTTCTCCAGAACGCCGAGAACGAGCATGTCGGCATCCTTCCGCAAGCGGTTCGCATGGTGGTCCGGATTTCTCTCCCGATCCTTGAAAACGTCAACGACTCCGGTGTAGCCGAAGAATTCCTGGAAGAAGCGCATGACCCGCGGCGCGTGGTTGTAATAGTCGGCCCCCCACCTGTGATACATCGGATAGTTCCAGTAGCGCTTCTCTTCATCTGGCGTCGCGAGAATCCGGCGCACCTCGCGCTCGACATCGGAGCGTGTGACGAGTTTGCCCTCGTTCGCCGCCCGGACAAGCATCTGGTCCGGCTCGTCGTAGAAGGCAAAGGACAGTGCGTAGGCGATCTCCTGAGGTCCCAGCATTCGGCGACCATCGGACAATCGTTCACCAAGCCCGATTTCGAGCCGGAATACAAACTCCTGAGACATGAGCATGCCCTTCACCAGCGAGCGCAACCCCAGCTCCAACCCTCCGAGTTTACGATTTTTTTCGAAAAGCCCGGCGATGTAGCGCTCGCGGTCCTCCTCCGTCGGCTCCCGCTGGAAGATGATCTGGAAGAGATGCCGCAGCGCGCGTTCGATTTCATCCGGTTTTGGATCCGTGCCCCGCTTGAGAATGCCGAAGCGTGGTTTCTCTCCAAAAAACAGATTCTCCGCGACGAGGTTCGCGTTGCGGAGCATCGTCTTGATCGTGGCCTCGTCCGCAATCAGGCTGGCGTAATCCTGAATGCCCCTCCCGCCGAGGCCAAGCAGGGGCTGCGACACCTGAGTACGAACCTCTTGGGCGAAACGCGAGTAGATGTGCGGGCTCTTGCGCCAGAGCCGCGCTGGCGAGTAGGCCGGACCCTGGTGCTCGCCACTGAACAACGTGTCGTGATCGATCCGATTCGCCTGATGCGGCAAGGCGAGCTTGGCCGCGTCGTGGCCGCGACCAATCTTGCGCAATTCCGCCGCGATCCACGTAGTAACCCGATTGCGATCGATCTTGGCGGGCTGGTCCTCGTCCTCGGGCGGCATGTCGCCGAGGCTGAGCATCTCGAGGACTTTCTCCCACCGCACCGTGTCCTTCCCGCTGGTCACCAAGCCGTCGATGTCGTGAAGCGAAAAATCCGCTTTCTGTTTCTTCTCTCCGTGGCAGTGAACGCAGTGTGTGGCGAGAAAAGGTCTCACGTGTTGCTCGAACTCCCCGAGGTCGGTTGGGGCTACGGTATCCGCTGCAATTCCCCCACGCAGTCCCGCCAAAAGGAGGACAACTCCGGTCGGGAACAAGAAGTGACGACGATGCTTCGGATTCACATCGGGATACTACCGGATGATCTCAGTTCCTCAACATCGTGGCAGGCAGATGCACCGTCACGGGACGACAACTTCAATTCGGAAGTTGGCTTCGTCTTCGCCAAGTTGGAGAGAAACCTCAAGCGACAGATCCCCACCCGTACCGGTCAAATCACTGTTGGATACTGCTGTCCATGTGCGGAGATCTGGGGATTTGGCAATGCGATACTCCTTGCCGGCCACGCTTGGCCACGTGAGGGTCAGCGTCCCACCGTCGCTGGAGCGTCGCAGCGAGCGGATGCGGAATACCGAAGCGGGATCCGTCGGATCGGTGCCTTCGTCAAACTCCTGCCGGTTTGTCCGTCCGTCGCCATCCGGATCCATGTTGTCGGCGGCGTCGCCGGTATTCTGGTCCGTCCCGAAGAAATGCAGACGCCACGCTTCGATAGTATCGGTTACCGACAGCGTCACCGGATTGCTGGTGACACTTCCCTCGCGGTTCGACACAACTACGGTGAAAGTTCCTGCGTCCGCAGCTTGAACATTCGGCAGGACAAGCGTCGCGGTCTCTTCGCCGAGCGGCTGATCGTTGCGTTCCCAGGAATACCCGGGGAGAGGCGAGCCCGTCGCCACCACGGTGAATGTTGCGGTCGCGCCGATCGGCACGCTGACGCTTTGGGGCTGATCGGTAATCTGCGGCGCGGCGGCCGGTTCTCCTACCTGGAAGAGAGCACTGACAGTTTCGCTAGGCTCGAACCCATTTCGGAAAGCGCGGGTCTTCACGAAATGCGTCCCTTCGCCGAGGCTGAACGGATCATCGTATTCGGGAGAATTCTGATCGGGCTCAGACCCGTCCGTCGTGTAGTGGATATCGGCAAACTGCGTTTCGCTGGTCATCGAGATCTCCACCATGCCCGAATACGGCCCGGGCTCAGGGGAAATCTCCGGCGTGGCACAGATGAGGACGTATTCTTCTTCCGTCACTTCGCTGTCGAAGAAACCCAAGCGCTGAGCAACGACTTTGAGCCGCCGTGAGGAGGAAACACTTTCGTTCGTCGATACTGACGGCTCGTTGGACCCACCCGTGCGGTTCTTGCTCCGCGAAGTCGAGCTCTCCGGCGGATCTGATCCATCGGTCGTGTACATGAACTGCGCCGACGGGGTGCTCGTGCGGAAGTTCACCGTGACGCGGTTGTGGTAGACACCCCCGGGCGGCTCGATCGTTGGCGTTTCGATTTCATTTCGGTTTCCGTTGCCGTCAAACGGCCAAAACACATTGAAGTTCTTCTGCATTTGCAAACTTGCCTGCCCTCCTTTGAAGGCTCGCGCCCGGATGAGATACTGCGCCATCGGGTTCGGTGGCGGATTCGCACCCAGTAGTTGAGGATTGGCGGGATCATGCAGCCGGTCGTTCTGATCGACGGTTCCAATCTGGTTAATCGTGTAGTGGATCTGCGCATCCTGCGTTGCCGAAGTCAAATCGAGAGCGAAGAGCAGGGTCTGATTTCCCTGCAGCGGTTTAATCACCGGCGGCTGAATCGTGTTCGCTGGATCGAAGACGTTCAAGACAGCCTCCGTCGTCGTGCTGGCCTCCGCGCCCACAAGGAACGACGCAGCCTTCACGGTGTGAAAGCCGATTCCCAAAATGAACGGCCCCGTATACAAGTTCGAAGTGACCGTCGGCTCGCCGCCATTGGTCGTGTAGTAGATTTGAGCCCCGGCTGTTGGCGTGCTCATGCTCACGGAAACATTGCTACTGAAATCGCCCGAATCCGGCGTGATCGTCGGCGCCGTTGGTTCGTCGAGAACCGTGTAGAGTCGGGATACGATCTCACTCGGGATTAGCGAGCCGCTGAACGCCTTGGCCCGAACCACCGCCGAGGATGAAAGATTGATTTGTTCGGTGTATTCAGGCGAGCTCGTCGTCGGCTCGCTGCCGTCCAAGGTGTAGTGGATGTTCACGAAAGGATGGACGCCGGTCATGCTGACCGACACCACTCCCCCATAGACACCGCTCTCCGGCTCGATGGTCGGCGGATCCACCTGCACCGTTCCACCCACGGAATTCGCGCCGTAGGAAACGAGCTCGATGCTGAATCCGACGATATCGCTCCTTTCCACTCCCTCCTTCTCGGCGTAAGCGAAGATGAAGTGAGTTCCAGGATCGAGGGAGAGCGGCTCGATGTAGATCTCCGCCGAGCCATCGTTCGGGTTGATGGCACCACCCAATTCGTAACGGATCGTCGCGTCAGGAGTTTCGGAATGCATGGCGATGGCCATTGGCCACGAGTAGCTTGCTCCGTCCATCAATTCCGCACCCCCCACACTGAAGAATCCTGGAGGGCCCACCTTGTCGGAAAACTCGTAGACTCCCTCGACAATCGGACCAGGGAACCACCGCTGCATGTCGGGCTCGAAGCGAAAGGTTCGCGCCTTCACGGTCACGGTCCGTCGGAGATAATGACCCGTGCTGAACTCCGGAGTGTAACGATAGGATTCCAGCGTCGGATCCGAACCATCCAACGTGTAGTGGATGCGGGTGTTGTTGAAGTCCTGACCGGCTTCGGAGTAGCCCAGCTGCATGGTTAGAGGCGCGAATTTCTCGCCGAATGCGGGCGTGACGGTGGGCTCTGGAGCATCGAGCACGGAGGGATCCGCCATCGAGCGCAAGGCCAACCGGAGATCCGGAAAAGGTCCGATGTTGCCGCCACCCGCCTGCGCCGTTCCGTTACTCTGAAGGATATTGAGAATCTGGCTCGCCGTCCCGGCGGTGCCGTTGATATTCGTGAACGTCGCTTGAATGATCGCCGCGCAACCGGCCACCATCGGCGTGGCGCTTGAGGTGCCACCGAAGTTGTTGGTATATTGAAGATCCGGGTCCGTAATGAGCGGAGCGAGCGTGGGATCCGTAAGCATGGGAATGATGTCGCCGGTGCCTGTGGTGACGACCCACCGACCCCAGCCGTGCATATCCACGGTGGCACCCGTGTTGGAAAACGCTTCTGGAATGAGGCCCGGAATCGGATTGCCGCTACCGTCGAGGAAACCTGCGGGAACGCCCGCTCCGACCATGATGGAGCCGGAATCATTCGCGATTTGAAAGGGCCCTTGGTTCGCCGGCCAACCCGGTGCGTTCGTACTGTAAGCGGCAGCGTCGAGGTTCTCCGTGCCGTTCCCCGCTGCAGCGCAGACGATGCGACCAGAAGCAACCGCGACCGTGATCGCGTCGTAGACGGACTTGTCCCATTCTGCGGCCACGAGACCGTTGTCCGAAGTGTCGTTGAAGTTGTAGTTTGGACCGAACTCTTGCATCTCGAGGACGATCACGTCTCCGGAGCTGATTTCCGCAATCGCTTCGTTGATCGCTTCGAAGCGGTCCTGGACGCCCTGCTCCCAGAAAAGCAGGAACGGTTTGCGGCGCCACTCCGAGGTGAACAGGATATCCGCTCCATGAGCGATCCCAGTCGTCCCAAAGCCGTTGTCCCGACTCCCCATCACTCCGAGAACCGAGGTGCCATGGTTGCCGAAGATGTCGGAGGCAAGGTTGGGTCCGGGTGCGTGCAGCACCTCGACCGGCGTCAGATCGGAGTGGTTCGGATTGCAGTTGTACTCGATATCGACGATTTGCACGCCTGTTCCATCACCGAGAAAACCCTCCCACGCGAAAAACGCTTCAACCCCCGTCGGCGCCGCTCCGAGATAGAACTGTCGTCCGAAAACGATGTCTGCTGGCAGGGTCGCATTGGGGTCCGCGAAATCCGGGACACACACGGTTCCACTCGGCACCGTCACGGGCCTGCTGACAAACAGTGCGTAGTCGATGCACCCGAGCTTCCGAAGACGTCGCACCACCTCGGGGGAAGTCACCCGCCTGGGCAGTTCGAGAAAGAATATGTTGTTCAGATCCGGCAGCGGACGACCGGTGGGATGCGGTCCGGCGGTGTCGCGAATCTCGTCCATACGAGCCTCCGAAACCGTGGAGCATCCCCGCCACCACTGGACGTTGCGTTCCTCGAGCCACTTTAGTTGTTGCACAACATCCTTGTCGGTGAGCGCCGGACGATTGCCGATATCCGTCAACTTTCCATTCCGCAAGCGCACGCGGTGGCGGTCCCTGAACTTCGCGCGGACGAAGTGTTTTTCGTAGTAGCGAAACAGCTCGGGGCGATCGACGCCTCGACGGAAATCCGCGAGCAGCTCGCTGACCGACGTGCCGCTTGCGGGACCGGATTGAGGCTCCGAAGAACCCTTGTGATTTTCCTCCCCGAGGGCGGGGAATGTGAGCATGGCCGCGGCTGCGACCCACGTGAAAACTCGAAGAGATGGATTCAGTTTCATTTTCCAATCGCAAAACTGCACTCATCCTGTCTAGCATCATTCGAAAAGTCCAGCCGAGAAGACGGTGCAAACACGCACCCGCCACCGTGTCCGGGTCGCCAATGATCCCAAGCCAGGCGAGGCTGTCGTCCGCGTGAGAATCGAACCCAACAAAGGCTACGATTCGAAGCTCACCGATATCGCAGTCGTCCTGAAGAAGTAGCGGTGACTTTCAGTCGCCGGAGAGCGCGGTAGCGCCACCCCTCGCAGGAACTCGACTTTCGGAAGTCGAGCTGCGCCTACACGTCACAATAGGCGATCGCCTCCGCGAGCCCTTTGCGGGGATCGCGCGTGGGAATGAACTCGTGCCCCACGAAGCCTTTGTATCCGATGTCGACCAGCTTCTTCATCGGTGCCGGATAGTGGATCTCGTTCTTCTCATCGAGTTCCGCGCGGCCGGGATTCCCGGCGGTGTGCACGTGGCCAATCAGATCCTTGTATTGCTCAAGCCGGCGAACGACGTCTCCATTCATCACCGAAACGTGATAGATGTCGAAGAGCAGCTTCACACGCGGAGATCCGACGGCCTTCACGATTCCCGCAACATAGTCCATGTCGTCCCCCTGGTAGCCCGGGTGTCCCTTCATCGGATGCGTGTCGTCACGCGTGTTCAACTGCTCGAGACACACCGTGACTTTCTTCGCCTCCGCGTGGCCCGCGAGTTTCTTCAAGCCCTCGATCGTGTTCTTCGCCCCTTCTTCCAGCGAGATCTCGCCGCTATTCGTATCCTCGGGGTCTTTGTATTTGTAGCCATTGAAGGCGATCACGTTCGGGCAGCCGAAGTCGGCGGATGCATCAATGCTCTCCTTCGTCCGCTTGATCACCTCTTCGTGGAAATCCTTGTTGTTCAGGCCACGCATGAACGGCGCACCCGGCATTCCGTTCGGAGCGATGGCACAAGTCAGTCCCGCTGCCTTGAGCGTCCCCCATTCCTTCGGATCGACGAGTTCGACACTCTTGCCACCGAGCTTCTTCGTCACCTCGCAGGTCGTCTTCAGATCCCATTTTTCTCCCGCGACATTGAAACACCAGAACACCACCGAGTGGTTGATGTTCCCTTTCAACTTTCCGCCTTTGTGATGGTCGGCCTGCGCTCCGGCGAGCCCGGCGATGCCTGCTCCTCCTGCGGCGGCGAGAGTCTTGCCGAAAAGGCTGCGGCGGGAAATAGAGGGACGGTCTTCAGATTTCATGGCGCCAGCTAACCAGAAGAGCCATCGCCTTGCCAATGCATTCCTGATCCTGCGGCGATGCTTTTTCCGCGCGAAACGCCGAAATCTCCTAAACGGTCGATTTCGGAGCGTAGCGGCGCTTCATCCAGTGAATGGCCGGAACCCCGATGAGCGTGGGAAGCACCACGGGAGAAATGCAAGCGGCCCCCCATTTTAAATCTGGAGGACTCGGCCGAAGATGGTGACGAGGGCCGCGGTATGAAACGCGATGCCGCAGGCGATCAAGGCCTCAAAGTGTTGGTGAAGCCACGGAACGCGGTCGGGGGCGCGCACGTAGCGCAATCCACCCACCGAAAGAACCCACTCGAGGCCGAGCAAAGCAAACAACGGTGGATTGCCCATCGGGCGACCGCTGTCCTTGATCCGAAGAACGCGCCGCCCGAGAACCGCCCCGTTCAGGGATAGCGCGGCTAGGAGAGCGGGCAGACTGAAGAAGAATCGCATCTCGGCGACTCCTTGAGGGATTGGAGTGACATCCAGATAGCCTAGAAAACTCGCAGGATGAATCCATTTGATGCCAAGCCCCGCCCTTGCGTGTCACAATCGGAATCCAGAACAGGATCAGTCCGATGGTGCCCACCACGATGTGGATGAAGCGGAGCGCGTGGTGAAGAATATCGTTCATACAAACTCTCAATCTCACACTGATTGCGCAGCAAACCCAAGCAGAAGGAGACAGTTTGCGCCAAAGCCGCCGTCGATCGCCAAGGCGTCAAGTTCAGTTCCAAAGCGCCAAGCGTCTCTAACTGACAAGGCGATAGCCTGCGCCGAAGACGGTGAGAAGGAAGCGTGGCTCGTTCGGATCCGGCTCGAGCTTGGAGCGGAGCTTGGCGATGTGGTTGTCGACGGTGCGAGTGGTGGGAAAGCTGCCGTAGCCCCACACGGCATCGAGAAACTCCCCTCTTGTGACAACCTCGCCTGCTGCTTCGCCGAGAAGCCGCAACATGGCGAATTCCTTCGGCGTCAAGTGCAGTTCCTTGCGGCCGCGCCGCGCTTTCATCTGCGCGAAATCGATCTCCACGTCACCGACGCGCAGTTGGTCGAGAGCACGGTCCGCCCGCTGTGCTCCCCGGCGCAGCAGCGCGCGAACGCGTGCCAGCAATTCGGCGCGTGAGAACGGCTTGGCGAGATAGTCGTCGGCACCCGCGTCGAGACCCGCCACACGATCTCCAATTCCTCCGCGCGCGGTCAGCATGAGAATCGGCGTTCGCTCTCCGTTGCGACGCAACTGGGCACAGGCGGAGAAGCCGTCGATCTTCGGCATCATAACGTCGAGCAGGATCACATCCGGCTTCTCCTTCGTCGCCTTCGCAAGCGTCTCCTCTCCATCGACCGCGAGGATCACCCGGTATCCTTCGCCGACCAGCAGGTCCTGCAGAACGTTGCGCATCGCGAATTCGTCCTCCGCGACGAGGATGCGCGCCTTGGGATGGTTTTCACTTTTTGCCATGGGTTTCCAAGATGAACTGATTCCCCTTCGGGCCCGATTCCACGAACGCACGCCCGCCGTGCGCCCGCCAGATGTGTCTTACGAGACTCAGCCCGATGCCCACGCCTTCGGTCTCGCGGGTCAATTCGGATCCGGTCCGATAAAACTTCCCGAAGATCCGCTCGCGTTCGGCGGCAGGGATTGGCTTGCCGTAGTCGGAGACCGTGATCCGCAAGCCAGTCCTGCCGATGCGCTCACCCGTCAGCGAAATCGTCGTGTCCTTCGGTGCGTACTTGATTGCATTGTCGATGAGATTCACCACGGCCCGGCCCAGTGCCCGCGCATCCACCTCCACACTCA
>CAJIAN010000988.1_pt1 | contig 10396 bp, 7 predicted proteins | sample 9199061 | NCBI WGS metagenome assembly CAJIAN01 (sample SAMEA7708264, study PRJEB35096) | sediment metagenome | biome: marine neritic benthic zone biome [ENVO:01000025]; feature: sediment [ENVO:00002007]; material: shallow marine sediment [ENVO:03000034] sea grass bed [ENVO_01000059] ...
GTTATCAGGAGGAATGGCGTAGAGTTCGTCCGGGACCTTTGTGCAGACGACCCACTCGCCGGTAGGCGTCGGCGCCTCGAACCAGACGCCCTGGTGGCAGCAGAAGTATTTTCCCTTCAGTGCGAAGACGTCGAAGCTCGTATTGATCGCGAACTTGATCTCGGTCCCCGGGATGGCCACGAACTCGGGTTTGCCTTCGTACTTCACTTCGAGGGTGATCTCGCTTCGGTTGACCGTCGCGGTCTGGGGGATGGAGGCCATGATGACCGCTTCCTCGGCCTCGGCCGTGCCGGCGACGGAGGCGAGGACGTGACCCTTCTCGCTGTCGCGCCAGATGTTGGCGAAATCGATGGGCAGGTCCTTGGTGGCGGCCGACCATGGTCCCGAGAGTTCGGCAGCCGTGAACCAGCGACCTGCCGTGAGCAGGTAGTAGGTCTTTTCACTGCCGTAGTAGTAGAAGATATCGGCATCCGTGTTGGCGATGTAGAGGAGTTTGGTTTGCCGCAATGGGGTGAAACTCGGAGCGCCTTCGGTAACGATTAGTTCGGCTGGGCGATCCGAGAAGAAGACTTTCGGGCCGTCGTCGGCTTCGATTGGCTTAAAGGCAAGTTGGGCCCGGACCTCCGACCAGTTCTCATCGTTGGGCAGGTCCGAGAAGGTGTCGGGGAGTTTCTTCGCCGGCACCCAAGGGCCTTTTTCGAGGTCGCTGGTGCTGAGCCAGAAATCCTCGACGAGCAGGTAGTAGGTGGAACTGTCGACGTCCATGAGCAGGTCCCAGTTCGTGTTGATCGCGAAGAGAGTCGTCGGCTTGTCCTTTCCCACCGCTTTGAATTCCGGCGGGCCGAGGAACATGAGGAGGAGGGCGGGGGAGTCGCTGTAGAAGATGGGCGGAGGTTCGAGATTGGCCTTCACCTCGCGCGTCTGCATCTGGGTGCGGTCGACGTTGGCAATCATGGCATCGAGACTGACGACAAGTGGCTTTGTCGGGGTGAGGACGTTGCGCACGGTGGACTTGAGTTTCTCCCGAGTCTCCTCATCCTTGGCCTCCGGGAAACGGATGTCGGTCAATTCCCGCGTTCCGATGTGCACGACGCGCTCTTCGAAGTCCGCGACCGTTTCGAACTCGCCTGTCATGGCTCCGAAGGTCTTGTCGCCGCCCTTCAACCCGACACCGACCGCGAGGCGAACGACCGCATGCTTGAAATCACGCCATTCGTGAATCTGCGGTTGATAGAGCGCGACCTCGTAGTCGTCCGTTTTGAATACTCGCGGCCACTCCCAGTCATCGGCGTTCTCGGCACGGAGCGAAAAGGAAAAGGCGAGGGGGACCGCAAGGGAGAGAAGGAGAGTGCGATGTTTCATGTCGATGTGGGAGGCGGATAGCGGAGGTAGTTTAGCATGGGAAGGTCGGAGAACGGTGACGATTTTCACGATGCTGCCTGTGTTGTTCATTAGAACAGACAGCGCGGCCTGGCCCAGGCCGCACCCCGCGGTCCGTGCGATCCACATCACCGCGATGCGCTCTGAGGCCAGAGCGCGCTACCCTTACGCCCGCAGACGTGCGCCAGTCCCACTGCTATCAGCGAGCTTCCGCCGGATAATCTCCACGGCGTTCACCCTCGGCGACTGAAAGTCACCGCTACCTGCGAATCGTAGATGCTGGTCCGAGGCGAAGTCTCGCTAGGTCTGATCCTTCTTGAGTTTCGCTTTGTGCCACGGCCAGTGACCTTCCAGCTCCACTTCCAGCGACCAGCCGAGGAAGGTCCGCACGGCCACGATCAAGGCGAGGACACCGATGTTCGAGAAGGTCGGCTGGATCGCCACTGTCTCGACGATATCGGCCGCGACGAGCACCTCGAGGCCGAGGACCAATCCTCTTCCGATGCGCTGACGACAGGCGGCGTAGACCTCGTCGCCTGACAGCTTGTGGACGATGAGATCCCGAATGGCCCTCGCACCTCCGTAGACGATGCCGCCGACAATCACGAGCACACCCAAGAGACCGATCCAATGGCCGATTTCCGCGATGAGGGGTTCCGTATCAATGGTCGCTATCATGGTCACCGCTGAAGATAACCGTTGAGGGCCCAAGGAAGCACGCGCAAATCAATCAAAGGTCCTCTCTTCAGATCCCGCCCGGGTAAGATGATCAGTCATCGGGAATGTTTTCGCCTCGCTCCACTCGGCGGCGCAGCCTAAAGGCTACGCTACGACATGCCTGTTAAAGCTTAGCTTTCCGGAGCCAATCGGGAATCGTCTGCTGGGCACTCTTTTCGGTGTCGAAGTCGTCCGATTTGGACTTCCTGAACTCGTTGGTCAGGTTCTCGTCGAGGACCCGCGCCTTTTGCCCATCGTGCCACTGGTGGCGGAGGTACTCGTGGAGTTGATCCTGGAGCTTCGGGTCGTAGATCGGGCAGACAATCTCGACCCGGCTATCGAAGTTCCTCGGGAGAAAGTCGGCCGAGGAGATGTAGTATCCCCCGTGGGCGAAGTAGAGGATCCGGGTGTGTTCGAGAAAGCGGTCGACGATCCCGATCGCTCTCAATTTATCCCCGAAGCCCTTGGTGCCGGGGACCACGGAGAACATGGTGCGGACAATGAGCCGGATCCGGACGCCTTTTTGGGCCGCCCGGTAGAGCATCCGGACGACCTCGACGTCGGAGAGGTTGTTGAGCTTGACGAAGATCTCCGCTTTCTTCCCCTGTTTGGCGAACTCGATTTCGTGCTCGATCAGCTGGTAGATCGATTGCCGGAAGGTGAACGGCGCCATCAGGAGATGCTGGAGGCGCGGTGCCTTGATAGGGACGCGAAAATAGTGGAACACCCGGGCGATGTCCTTGCCGATCTCCTGGTCGAAGGTGAGGAGAAGATGGTCGGCGTAGAGTTTCGCGGTGTCCTCGTTGAAGTTCCCGCTCCCGATCACCGAGTAGTAGCGGACCTTCCCCTGCTCGCGCCGGGTGATCAGGCAGAGCTTCGAGTGCACTTTCAGGTTCGGGACACCGAGGATGACATGGATCCCGGCTTCCTGGAATTCGTTCGCCCACGTGATGTTCGCCTTTTCGTCAAAGCGGGCGCGTGGTTCGATGACCACGGTGACCTCTTTCCCGTTCCGGACCGCGCAGATGAGCGCCTCGGCGACCGCGGAGTTTTCGGCGGCACGGTACTGGGTGACGTGGATCGAGCTGACGAGGGGGTCGATCGCCGCCTCGCGGAGGAGATCGATGAAGTGGGAAAAGCGCTGGTAGGGAAAGTGGAGGAGGATGTCCCGGGAGCGGATCGCCTTGAAAAGGCTGAGATCACGTTTCAGGGCGGGGTGCCGGGTGGGGGCAAACGGCGGGAAGCTGAGGACGGGATCCCCGAAATCTGGAAACGACATCAGGTCCTTCCGGTTGTGATAGCGGGCACCAGGGTAGGTGTCCTCGGTGGAAACGTTGAGTTTTTTGAGGATGAGGCGGAGGAAGTAGGAGGGGATCGTGGCGTCGTAGTTGATCCGGACCGGGCTTCCTTCCGCGCGCGCTTTGACACCCTCCTCGACCTTGGCGAAAACGCTCTCAGTGACATCGTCGTCGAATTCCATCTCGGCGTCCCGGGTGAACTTGATGGCGAAGGAGTCGATATGGTCGTAGGGCAAGGTGGCAAAGATGTCCGGGAGGCCGTAGCGGACGATGTCGTCAATGTACATGACCCGCTTGATGCCATCGTGCTCCGGAAGGGTGACGAAGCGGGGGAAGCCGTGGGTCGGGATCTCGAGCAGGGCGTGGGCGGGGCGGCCCTTTCCGCTCTTCTTCGTCAGCTGGACCGCGAGATACATCGGCCGGTCCCTGAGCCCGGCGAGGCGCTGTCTCCCCTTGAGCATGATCGGCATCAGGTGGGGCCGCACTCCGTCGGTGAAGAAACGGTGCACAAAGTCCTGGAACTCCTCTGGAACCTCGGTTTGCCGGATAACGTGGATCCCGTGCTTTTTCTTCAGGTCCTTCAAGACGGCGGAATAGGCCTCGTTGAATCGGGCGGTCTCGCGGGTGAGGATCTCGGTGACCAACTTGAGCGTCTCCTTCGGGCTCGGGATCTGGAGTTCGCCGTACTGGTGCGCCGGCAACACGCACAGCCTCTTCAGGGTGGCGACGCGAACCCGGAAGAATTCGTCGAGATTCGACGAGTAAATGCCGAGGTAGCGCATGCGCTCGACGGCGGGAACATTGGGGTTTTCCGCCTCTTGGAGAACGCGTTGGTTGAACGAAAGCCAGCTGACCTCTTTGCTTCGAAACGGGATCTTGTAGAGCGTGGCGTAATCGGATTTCGGCGGCATGGGAAAGGGTGGGAGTGACTTTCAACGCGGAACCGCAAAGGGCTGGACAATCGTGCTGGTCACGTCCGCACGAGCGTCGTCTCCCGTGAACGACCAGATGCAGTTAGCCAGCATCTCGTATGTCCATCCGCCCTCCTGCTTGAGGGCGACTGCAGTTCGGTCCGCTCGTTGACTTTCTCGCCGAGCAGTAGGCAACTCTACCTACTTCTTGCGTTTTTTAGACCTTTTCTTAGAACCGGATCTCGTCTTTGCCTTGGCCTTGGGCTTTGCCTTTCTTACCGGACTTTGATTTTTTCTTGCTCATTCTGTCTTTACCTTTGGGTGGTTTGTCGGACGTGGTTCCCTCGATTCCGAGCAATTGGAGCCGCCGCCGCTGGCACGCGTTTCCCACTGGGCATATTTCTTGATTCCGAAGGGCATCTCAGCGACTCTCTTGCCGTCGGATTGATCGCAAGATGATTTCCTCAGAAAAAGACCGCTCTGATTGGGTGATTCGCAAATTCAATTCCCACGAAGCGATGCGACGTCAACAGATTCGAGACTGGCAGAAGTTGACCGGAGCCGAGCGGCGAGCAGCTGCGTGGGAACTGGTTCTGGAGTACTGGGCTGGTCGTGGTCGGTCACCGGATGAACTCGGACTTCAAAGAACTACTACAAGTATTCAACGAGCAGGAGGTTAGATACCTCGTCGTTGGCGGCTATGCGGTCATTCACTATGCCCAGCCCCGTTACACAAAAGATCTCGATATCTGGCTGGAGCCAAGCGTGAAGAACGCAAAAGCTGTTCTGAGAGCATTGGGGATTTTTGGGATTCCCCTGATCGATATTACCGAGGAAGATTTTGCCGTTCCCGGAACACAATTCAGTATTGGCGTCTCCCCCAGCGAACTCGACTTTCTGACGATCGTACCGGGTCTCGAATTCGACAACACCTGGAAAACCGAGTCGTGAGCGAAAGCGAGGGATTCCCGATTTTCTATGTCGGAAAGGAAGACCTTTATCACAGCCAAGCAATCCGCAGGCCGGCAACAGGATCTCGCCGACATCGAAGAACTTCGGCGTGCCTCGGAGGAGTGACGTCGGTCGAAGGTCGAGAACAGGCACGCATGAGTGTTTTGGGTTCAGTATTTGGCACCAGAAGGTTACTCAACGTGCTCCACCTCGCCAAGGCGGAGGGCGACGAAGAAACTCTTGCCCGGGATGAATTCAAATCCGGGACCAATCCTAAGGAGAAGCCCCACGACTCCTTCCTTTCAGGCGCCGCTTCCCGGTTCGGTTCTCGGCGGAGGCGATGGCAAACTCGATATGAGGATCGGATTCACCAGGACTCGTCCGAACGCGATCCCCGGTGGAGCTTTCTCGGCAGAGTGTCTGCCTTGTGACGCTTGACGGCGAGCCGGAGCGAAAGCAGAACGAGAGCGGCTCCGGAAAGCATCCAGATCCAAGGGGGGACGTTGTCCGTGCCGGAAGATCGATCTGCGGTAGTCTCCAGCGTACCGGCTTCGATCGCGTCCTTGGCATACGCTCGCAGCTTCAGGATGTCCTTCAGATCGAGAGCAGCTTTCTCCGAATCGGCGATGGCCACCATCGAATTCGAGAGTTCCCAACGGTTCCACTTTCGCAAATCGTCGACGATTTGCGATGCCATCGCGGGGTGCGTCTCAAGCACGGTCCGGTAGGCATCGACGATCCGATCGCGTAGGTGGATATGCCCGTTGGTTCCGTGGACAGAGAGCGCGGCGATGACGGCCCGCAACTCTTCCGGTTTGCGAGCCGCGTTGCGCAAGTAATGCTCTCCGAGCGAGTCCAGTGCCTTCGCCTCGTCGATCTCGATCCATGCCGTCGCCCATGCGGCGAGCTGGTTTGTGATTGAAAACTCTTGGGCGCTTCGCATCGATTCCCGAATGCGCTTGCGATCCTCCTCGGCCTCGCTCTGTGCGAGAAGGAGAATGTAGAGCGCATGCCACTCGGCGTAACGGATGTTTCCAAGAAAGGAGCGGATCTGTTCGGGTGTCAGCGGAGACTCCAGCGCCACGATGTCATCGTAGGGCGCGCGAGCCACTTCGATGTGGGCGACCGTTCGCAATTGGTCGTCTTCGTGGCCGAGATACTTGCTGAAGTAGGCCAGTCGCTTGTCCGGATGCGCACGAAACTCCGGCGAGCGTTCGATGACCTCACGGATGACCGGTTCGTAGGTCTCATTGGTCATTCCGATCCGCCGCCAGTTGGCATCAGGATCACTGTTTTCACGGACGCAGACGATCTCGCGATCGGGATAGACAGCGAGGGTGCGCCGCGATTGACTGTCGAGAAACAGGTCGATGGCTTTGTTGTCTCCGATCTCGCCTTTGAGAATCTCCACCCCGATCAGCGAAAACGGTTTCGCTGGATTCTCACGCGCGAACACCACTACCTCGGCTTCGATCAGATCGTCCGCCGCTGATTTCTTCGGGAAGGGGAGACAGATCTGACAGGCGGTGCCGGGAGCGTGTAGTGAGAGGAGCAAAGCTACCACTCGTCCTTCAACTCCTACTCGCCATCGGATTACACGTCCGCAATCGAGAACGGGCAGGAGAACGATGACGAGGAAGATAATGGTCATTCCCAGAATCCTACCACACGCTCGATCATCCAGAACGCGGCGATCCCGCCGATGGCGTAGGGCGGAATCCGCCACGCCCACTCAGGAGGCGCGAACTTGATGCGCCGGAATGCAACGCAAATCGCCAGTATCGCCATCACGAATAGGATCTGGCCGGCTTCGACGCCGAGATTGAATGTCAGCAGGGCGATGGGGATCGATGTTTGCGGCAATCCGACTTCGCTCAGAGCGCCAGCGAAACCGAAGCCGTGTAGAAGGCCGAAGGTGAAAGCCACGATCCACGGCCAACGCGCGGTGAGGCCTGGGTTGCCCTGCCGGCCTCGGACGATCTCCGCGGCGACGAAGACGATGCTGAGGGCGATGATCGCCTCCACCGGCGGTCCGGGGACGTGCACGAATCCGAGCGTTGCCAGTGCAAGCGTGATGCTGTGTGCGACGGTAAAGGCGGTGATCGTTCCGATCAACTTCCCCCAGCCGCGAACCACTAGCAGAAGTGCCAACACGAACAGCAAATGGTCGATGCCGAGCAGGATGTGCTCCACTCCGAGCACGAAATACGTCCATCCGACCTGTCCGGGACCGGGATTCGCTTCGATGACATAGCTCGGTGCTTCGGCGGTCATACGGTGCGTGAGTTGGGATCCATCGGCGCGCTCAAGCCGGAGAAGAACATCGGTGTAGGTGCCGTCGAGCCCGTCGATCGTCACCTCGGACCCCGTGAGGCCACCCGCTCGCTTAATGCGCATGCGTTGGATATGGGAACCGGCGCGGAAACCGCCGACCGGCTCGCCTAGCAAATCGACATCATCGGCGAATTTCAGATGCAGACCAAAGCGTTCGTTCGCCCCCCGCGCCGGGACCTTCCAGAGCACTTCGTAGGTGTCCTCCGCAGATTCGCGGATCTCGAGATAGCCCGGCCGCATTTCGTGGGCGCGAGCGGAGGGCGTGAACGACAGTGCGGCCACGCAAACGACGAGGGCGATGGAAGCGCTCCTCATTTGGCCTGCTCCTCCTCAGGCCACTCGATGACAATCTCGTATGCCTCGCGCAGCTTCGCGTTGACCTCGTTTCGCATCTCGAGCCGCCTCTCGTTGGCCCACTCCCGCTCGACCACCGGTCGGATCGCCTCGAGGTCGGGGACGGCGCCGGGCTCGCGTCCATCCAGCATGACGAGATGGACGCCGAGGCCGGACTCGACCGGGCCTTGCCAAACCCCCATCTCCAAGCTGTCGAGCTTCGCCGCGAACCCTCTCCCAAAGATCCCGTCCACAACGCGACCTGGCTCGGCATCGAAGCCTTTTGGAATAAGCCCCGAATCTCCGTTGACCGTCTCGCCGGCTCGCAGTGCATTCAACTGGGCCTCCATGTAACCCCTCGGATCCTCTCCGTGTTTCTCCGGGTTGATATAGAGCTGACGGAACGTGTAGGTCGAATCCTCTCGAAACTTGTCTTGATTGGTCGCGAGGTATTCGCGGAGATCTTCGTCGCTCGGCTCGATGAGACTCGCTGCATCGTCGGTGAGGAATTCCACCTTCTGCCGCAGTCGCCGCCGGATGACCGTGTCGTCCCGATCGATCCCCATCTCGATCGCCTGCCGGTAGTAGATCTCCTCGAGCACGAAATCATCGACAAGGCCCTTGAGCTCCTGCTCGGTCGGAGGCCGTTGCCACGTCTTTTGGAAGATTGTGGAAAGCTGCTCGATCCGCCCGGCGCTCACCACGATCGTGTTCTCGGTCTCGCGGACCTCGCCGTCAGGACTTACCAACGCAAAGAGGCCGAACAAAGCGGCACCTAGCAGGAGAAAATGAAGTAAAGGTTCTCTTGAAATGCGGGACATGCGTCAGTGATTTTGGGGGGGCTAACAAAAGCAACTGAGACAAGCCAATGTAATCTCCTCCTCCGTTCTCGATATCCAGTCTTCGGCTGGCTCCGGGAGCAAGCGGCATCTTGCCGACCGGAGTGTCGTCGAAACCAAAGCCGTAGATCCAGCCACCTAGAACGTGTAGGTAAGTCCAACGAGGAATCCGCTTGCCTCGACGTCAAAGGTGAAACCCTCACGGGTGTAATCGACATCCAGATAGCGGTAGCCTGCCTCGACGACCACGCCGTTCCCGAAGTCGTAGCCGATGCCTCCGAACGCCTGCCAGGTTTGATCGGAACTGACCCCGTAAATGCCGATGTCGGCTCGTCCGGAAACAAACACCTTTTCGGTGAGGTTGTAGCGACCGCGGAATCCGATGAACGGATCGACCCAGTCCCTGCTCCCACTCAACTCGTCGGGTGCCCGATCGTCGACCGCCTGCGCAATGCGACGCTCCAGCTCTTTCTGCGCACGTTGAAGACGCTTTTTCACCCGGGCCGAGACAGCGCCGGCTGCCCTTGCCGTTCTCTCGGCGACCGCCGCCTTCACGTAGGCTTCCGCCGCCTTGCCGAGCTGTGGCGTGGGCCTTCCCGGAGGAAAGCGCGGAGGTAGACGCTCCTCGATGCGCTGGTTCACTCGATCGACGATCGTGTTGGTAAGCCGGTCGGTGATCCTTTGCTGCGCACCCGCCGTCGCATTCCGGAGCCGATCGGACACCGCCCCAATCGCGGCATTGCTCACGTTGCGACTGAATTGCTGGATGCCGGCGTCATCCTGGGTGAAGCCCAGATCGATACCCACGTAGATGTAGCGTGCTCCCGCGAGGAGATCAAAGTAGCCACGTTCGCTCTCGGCAATCCGATAGGCAATGGCCCCTTCGATCATGCCCAATTGGAGGCCCAGGTCGATTTTCGAGAACAGGGGACCCGGGGTGCCGGGAGCATCGGAAATCCTCATATACAAGCCATCAAAAAGGAACCCGACTCTTCCTTTCTGCACCTCGAACTGCCCCAGCGCAACTGCCTCCAGATTGTTCATGATGGTGCTGAACTTGAGGTCGAACGGGGTCGTGAATCCCAAAACGCCCGCTGTTCCCTCCAATCCCACCATCCAGCCGGGAACTCCGAGGGTGAACTTCCATTCGTCGTCGGAGGTAATGTCGATCGGAGGGTCCGGATCGACGGGCTCTTTGACCAGACTGTAATCACCTGCTGAAACAGGCGATCCCGCAACGAGGAAAGCCCCAAGGGCTGCTGAACTGAGGAGTCGGAACATGGGCGATTGATGTGCGGAGCGGTTCACTGGTTCGAAGGTTGGGTGGCTAGGGGAAGACAGGCGCGCCGCGCATGGCTGCTGGTTGCCCTCGCCGACGCTAATATACAAAGGGCCATACCCGGCAGCGTCAATAGCGCAGCGCTTAGGGCGAGCGGCTTCCACGCCGAGTGGGGCTGGGTGCGATTTCTCATGTTGCGACGCTTCGAGGACCCGTATGTCCCTCCTTTCCCCTACTTCGGGAACAGGAGGGTGATCTGCAGGCGGGCCGACCAATCGGGCCCCAAGTCGGGTTTCGCCACGTTGTAGAAGGCCAAGGCTTTCACGTTGACGTGTTGTTTGCCGATCTTACCCA
>CAJIAN010000520.1_pt1 | contig 10388 bp, 6 predicted proteins | sample 9199061 | NCBI WGS metagenome assembly CAJIAN01 (sample SAMEA7708264, study PRJEB35096) | sediment metagenome | biome: marine neritic benthic zone biome [ENVO:01000025]; feature: sediment [ENVO:00002007]; material: shallow marine sediment [ENVO:03000034] sea grass bed [ENVO_01000059] ...
CGATATGGCCGTTCTCGCCGATGCCGATGAAGGCGACGTCGACGAGCCTTTGCGAGATGATCTCGCCGAGGCGCGCGCATTCGGCTGCGCAGTCGCCCTCGCCGTTGATGAAGTGAAATTCCTTCAAGGGAAGCGGAAGCTGGCTGATGAACCTCTGCCACAAGTACCTTCGGAACGATGCCCCGTGGGTGATCGGGACACCGACATACTCGTCGAGATGGAAGCCGGTCACTTTTTGCCATTCGATGTCAGGTTCCTTGGCAAGGGCCGCAAGCATCTCGAACTGCGAGGCTCCGGTCGCGACGATGATAGTGGCTTCGCCTTGGGTCTGGATCGCGTGGCGAATGCGATTGGCGCCGTCATGGGCGGCGAACGCTCCTAGTTCCTGCTTGTCGGCTTTGATGACGATGTTCATAGGCGTTCCTATCGGACGAAACCAGCGGCCCGGGCGCAAGATTAAACGGTTGCCAAAGAGGCGCGAGTTCACGACGATTCTTCCCATGAAAGCCCTCATCCTCGCCGCGGTGGTCGGTTTCGCCCTCTCCTCCCCATCTTTCGCTGGCAAACGCGATGATATGGTCAACGAGGACAAGCGGACGCTGGAGAAAAACGACGCTTGGATCTACAACGACATGGACGCGGGGTTGGCCAAGGCCAAAGCGGAGGGCAAGCCTCTCTTCGTGGTCTACCGATGCATCCCATGACACGCCTGTGCCACGTTCGACGGGCAGGTTGTCCGCGCGCAGGATGGAGAGATCGCTAGTCTGCTGAAGGAGTTCGTTCCCGTCCGCATGGTGCAGGGCAATGGGATGGATCTCTCGGTGTTCCAGTTCGATTACGACATGTCGTTCGCCGTCTTCTTTCTCGGCGCTGACAAGACGATCTACGGACGCTATGGAACGCGGACGCAGAATCCAAAGAACGCCGATAGCGAGATTTCGATGGACGGACTCGCGGAATCGATGAAGGCGGCTCTGGCAGTTCACAAGGCGCGCGACAGATACGAGGAGGCGCTCGCGGCGAAGACGGGGCCAAAGCCGAAACACCCGACCCCTGAGAGCCATCCGCAATTGCGCAAATACCAGCCGAAGATCCAGTTCGGACCGAATGTTGCCAAAAGCTGCGTCCATTGCCATCAGGTCCGGGACGTCGAACGCTTGGACTACCGCAACGCGCGTAAGCCCGTTCCGGACACGAGCCTGTTTCCCTATCCGATGCCTTCGGTGCTCGGACTAACGCTCGACAAGAGCACCCGGGCGAAAGTTTCGGATGTTGAAAAGGGTTCGATCGCTGCGAAGGCGGGCATCGCGCGTGGAGACGAAGTGCTCTCCATCAAGGGGCAGCCGATTGTTTCAGTCGCGGACATCCAGTGGGTGCTGCATCACACCGACGAAGCGGCCGAACTTCCCTTCGTCCTGCGGGATCGGACTGGCAAGCGGAAGTCGGCAACCCTGCAACTACCTTCGGGCTGGCGCCGGGCGGGCGACATTTCATGGCGTGTCTCGACATGGGATCTGCGCCGGATGGCTCTCGGCGGCATCAAGCTTGCGCCATTGCCGGAAGCTGATCGGAGGCGTCTCGGTCTCGAGGGCAAGATGGCGCTGCTCGCCGAGCATGTCGGCCAGTACAACCAGCACGCCGTGGCGAAGCGGGCCGGTGTGGTGAAGGGAGACGTGCTCGTGGGCTTCGATGGGATCGACGATCCCTGGAGCGAGAGCCTCGTGATCGCCCATGGTATGCAGAAGCGGAAATCCGGCGATTCCGTCGTTCTCAAGATGCTCCGCAAGGGAAAGCCGAGGGAATTCACGATCAAGTTGCAATAGCGCGGCATGATCAGCCAAAAATTGCTCATCGCCGGAATCGCAGCGTACGGGATCGGCGGTATCGAGTCTTCGCGCGGCGAGGCGCATTGGATCTGGGAGCGTGGGGTGGATCGCATGGGCGAGGAGCGATTGGATGTGATTCGCGATATTGAAATCGAAAAGGACGTCGTAAGCGCGACGCTGCGGGTGGCGGGGGATTTCTGCGCCTGCAAGGTCATCCTCGAGGGTCGCCTGCTTGCGGTCGTCGAGCCGTACGACGATCACGTCGAGCTCGATGTGAAGTCATTCCTGCGGCGTGGAGAGCTTCAGCTGCACCTCGCCGCACGAGGAGTGCCCGGGCCATCGGCAATCGCGTTCTCGCTGAAGGCAAAACAAACGGACGGAGGCGAGGTGGGTGTCGAGACGGGACCGGGAATCATTTCCGAGAACGGAACACCCTGTGCGACATTCGGTCCGCTGCGCTCGCTGGACTGGCGGGATTCGGAAGCGCTCCGCGCCATCACGCCGTTTGACGAATACAACCAGTGGAAGGAGGCGAAGGGCGCCGAGGACAAGGGGAAAGCGACATTTTCGAAGCTGCCGGAAGGTTTTGAGATCGATCTCATCCGGCTCGCCAAGGATGGAGAGGATTCGTGGGTGAGTCTCGCCGTCGACGCCAAGGGACGCTTCATCATCGCCCGCGAGAAGAAGGGCCTGCTCCGCATGTCTCTGGCCGAGGATGGGTCTTCCATCGGCAAGGTGGAGGTAATCAACGACGAATTGCTGGAGTGCCGCGGTCTGCTTTTTGTGAATGATAGTCTCTACGCAAACGCGAACAATTCGAAAGCGCTGTATCGCCTGCGGGATGCGAATGGGGACGATCAGTTCGACGAGATCACGAAACTGGTGTCGACAACCGGGGGTGTCGGGCACGGGCGCAACGACTTGGCGCTCGGACCGGATGGGATGATCTACTCCATCCATGGCGACAGCGTGGATATTGCCGATTCCGCGAAGCAGCTGACACCGTTCGTCATGCGAAAGACGCGTCTCGAAGGGCACCTCGTGAGGACCGATGGAGAGGGAAAAGCGTGGGAGATCGTCTGCGTCGGGATGCGCAATCCGTTCGGGATCGATTTCAATACCGATGGCGAAGCGTTCACCTATGACGCGGACAACGAGAGCGATATGGAATTGCCCTTCTACCGGCCCACCCGCGTGAATCACCTTGTGGTCGGTGCGGATTACGGTTGGCGGAAGAACGCGGGGAGTTGGCCAGTCTATGCGCAGGACAGCCTGCCGACGACCTTCGATGTCGGAAAAGGCTCTCCCACGGCGGTCAAGTTCGGGACGGGGAGTCGGTTTCCAGATCACTACAAGGAAGCGCTTTTCGTTCTCGACTGGGCCTATGGGCGTATCATTGCCGTGCATCCGACAGCACGAGGCGGCAGCTACACTTGCCGCGCGGAGACGTTTCTCCGCGGGCGACCGCTCAACGTCACCGATCTCGAATTCAGGAAGGCCGACGGCGCGATGTACTTCGTCACTGGCGGGCGTCGGACCCGATCGGCGCTCTACCGGGTTCAGTGGACGGGCGGAAAGATCGAAGCCTTCGCGCCGACGGCTCAGGAGCAAGCGCGATTGAAGTATTCGAAGCAGGCGCGCAAATTGCGACGTGAGCTGGAGCAGGCCGGTACGCTTTGGAACAAGGCGTGGCCTCATTTGAGTCACGATGATCCGTGGATCCGACATGCCGCTCGTGTGGCCATTGAGCGATTGCCGTTGGGTGATTGGCAGGATCGGGCGATCCGGGACCCGGATGACGGAACAGCTTGCTGGGCGCTGATGGCTTTGGCGAGAGTGGGCTCCGATGAGATGCTGCCGATGGTGATCAAGCGAGCGCTTGCCATGCCACACTCGAATGTGGGTCGGGACGAGCAACTCGCCGCGTTACGAATCTACGAACTTTGCCTCCAGCGTGGCGTATCCATCCCCGACGATCGCGTCGAAAGAATCGAGGCTCTCTTGCCCAGTGTTCACGATTCGGTCAATCGAAGCGCGTCCGATCTTCTTGTCACGCTGAAGTCTCCGGTCGCTGTCAAAAAGATCCTCGCTCTTCTCTCTGAGAGCGACTACCAGCCCGACCAGTTGTTCTACCTCGATGCGCTCTCTCGCGCCGACACTGGATGGACGGTGGCGAGCCGGGTGGCGTTCCTGCGAGCCTTGCAGCGCGCGCGAACATTCAATGGTGACAAGTCGCTCCCGGGCTTCGTGGATCGCATCCGCAAGCAGGCTGTGGCAAAACTCAACGACGAAGAGAAGAAGCAGTTCGCGGATCTCATTGACTGGGCTCGGAAAGCGGAACCGCCTCCGACGCCACGAGAATCGGTCAAACACTGGACCGTGTCCGAACTCTCCCATGCGATCGAGGTGAAACCCGTCTACGAGCGAGGAAGGAAAGCCTACGCGGAGGCTTTGTGCTCGCGCTGTCACCAGATCGGTACGACCGGAACACCCATGGGGCCGAATCTTTCCGGCCTCGCGAATCGGTTCGCAAGGCGCGACATCCTCCGATCGGTCATCGAGCCCTCCGCGGTGGTCGCTGAGATCTTCCGAAACCACGTGATCATAAAAAAAGATGGTTCGACCGTCATGGGCCGGGTGGTGCGGAACGATTTTCGTCGAGCCATCGTGACGGTGGCCGATCAACCTTTCGATCCTTGGCATTTCACGACGATTTCCAAAACCGAGATCAAGTCGACCGAAGTGTCTCCGGTGTCTCCAATGCCGCCGGGACTCCTCGATTCGCTGAGACGCGACGAGATCGAACAGTTGCTCTTCTACCTCAAGGCGGCCGGCAATCCCCGGCACCCGATCTACAGGCAGGAATAAGAACTCATCAATGCTTCTTCCGTCTGGCTTTGCGGAGTTTCGCTTGAGCGGCGTTGTTGTCCCTCGTTGCCTTCGAGCGAATGTCGTGCGCCTTTTTCCTTTGCCGTTTTCCTGATCTCCGCAGCCTTGGCATCCGCCGTGTCGGTGGTCTGCTTGGCCGTACGGTTCGCTGCTTGAATCTGGGCGGACTTTTTCAGCTTCTCGGCCGCGACACTTGCCTTGGCGTTGGCTTTCATCCGGTTCGTGCTCTCCGTGGTCGTCTTGACCTCGTTGGCAGCTGTCGCTTTCTGCGCGTTGGTTGTAGCCGTCTGGCTGGCGACCAGGGCGTCCGCCTTGGTGTGCGCATGCTTGCGGGCCTCGATGCCTTGAAGGATCGCAGCCTGCTTGGTTTCGAAGTTCACTGTGGCGTCAAGTTCCTCTCCCGTGGTCCGAGTCAGCACGGCGAAGGGACCGTTGCCGTCGAGGGCGAACATCGCGACGGCGGACGACGACGCATCCGCCGGTCCGCGCATGAAGACACGGCTCTGCGACTTGCCCTTTGGTTGGGGCTCCGTCCAGAAAACCTGGTCCAGAACGCTGTCGTATCCGAGGCCCAGCGTTCCGATCGGCACTTGATAGAGACGCTCGACATTCGAGCCGTCGAGGCTGGCGCTCATGATCCAGTTGATTTCCGAGTCGATCCAGAACATCCGCCGGTGCTGCGTGCTGACGTTGTCGATGGCGATCTCCGCCGGATGCGGGGACACGCCCCGGAAGACGACATGAGGAGCCCATTTGGCGGGCGTTTTCCCCAGCGCCTTCCGCCAGATGCCGAGCGTGGTCGTCCAGTAGATCGCCTTGGGCTGCTCTGGAGATCGAGCGCAATATGAGGCTGGCCTACGTCGATTTCGTCCAGCTGTGTGACAATGGAAGTGTCCGACGCACCCGTTTCCGTGTCACCGATGGCCGCCTTGCGAATCGTCCCTCTTCCGAAACCCTCGTTCTCCGACCAGTAGACGATTTTCGCCTCAGGATCGACCGCGAGCGAGGTGATCGGATTTCCTCCCTGCACCACCTTCGTCGCGCTGCTGCCGTCGAGTTCCATGCGATAGATGGGGAAGGGGTCTTGCCGATCGGAGACGAACAACTGCTCGGTCCCCTTGTATTCCGATATGGCAAGTTGGCTCGGCTGACCCAGGCCTCCATCGACGAGGACCACCTTCGATAGTCCCGTGCTCCTCTCGGTTGCCTGAAAAAGCGCGCTTGCGCCCTGCCCTACATCGATGTGATGAACCGCCAAATCCCACGCCGTGAGCGCGATGCTGGTCTGGCAGAGACAAAAATGTCAATCACCATTCCCTTCGCGTCCGAGGACTACGGCGAGGACGCGTGCTTGACGATGAAGTCGACAATCGGCTTCGGGTCCTTGAGCGCATGTGGGTGATGTCCAACGCCTTTCTTGCGGATCACCTTGATCTCGCCGCCAAGTTCGCGGTAGCGCTTCTCGATGACGTCCGAATTCTCGGTCACGGGCACGACTTTGTCCGCGTCTCCGACGACGTGAAGAATGGGGACCTTTGCCTTGGCGAGCGGTGAGAGGTTGTCGATGGGACTGCCTTTGAACTCGGTCGCGTTGTCTTCGGTGATGCCATAGGCCGCCATCGCTTTCTGCCAGTCTCGCGGAGTTCCTTTGCCTGTGCCCTTGCCGCCGGGCCAGCTTCGAATATCGCAGACGGGCGCGTCGCCGTAGAGGCATGCGACTTTGTCAGGGTTCTTGGCCGCCCAGTTGTAGATGATCAGGCCTCCGCGGCTCATGCCCTCGAGAGCGGGTTTCTTCGAGAACTGATGCTTCTCGGTCAGCAATTTGTGGAACGCCTCCCAGTGGGCCACTGCCTTCGGGTTGCCGAAGAGACCGGCGACGTCGCAGTAAGCGACGTGAAAGCCACGCTTCAGCAGGGCGATGTCGGCTTGTGGCTCGTGTCCGAAGAAACGCGCGCGCCAGACCCAGGGCTTGCCCTTCGCGGGCTCCTCAGGCGTTACCAAGATGCACTTTCGGCCATCGACGGTGAAGTCGTGGCGCTTGAACCCGTGCCATGTCGACGTCTTGCCGGGAAAAGTATCGGCCCCGCTCGGTGTGAAGGGCATGAGGATCATCAGGGCAATGGCCATTCGCAGAAAACACATGCTGAGATCCAACGAGAAAGAGGGCGCGGGTTCAAGAGACGAGTGAATGAAACTGAGGTCTGTTCGTCTTAGGGGTGGGTCTTCGTTTGGGAGGAATTTCAAGAAGGCACGATGAATGCGAAGGCAAGAGCAACCGCGTATTGGAACGGGCTAAGCCCACAGACCCGCTCCCGCCTCAGATCGGGAGGCCTCGGTTTTGCCCTGGGATTCGTTTTCGCGGCGTGGCTATTCCTCAGATCAGGTGAAAAACCACCCGAGTTGCAAAAGGTCGAAGCAACCTCGGGCGGCGTCCAGCATCCGGCCATCAAGGCGCGTCCCGTATTGGTCAAGGCGGTGATCGAACCGAAACCCGGCAGACTCCTGAAGTATCGTTGGGATTACGGAGACGGAAGCGATCCCGTCGAGGGCATCGTCACCAATCCCTATGCGGTTTCCGCCAGCCATGCGTATCCGGAAGCCGAAGTTGGAACCGAATACACGGCCAGGCTCACCGTGACCGATTCCGAATCAGGCGATGCGATCGATGCGGACTACCGTATCAAATTCGTCGAGCCGACGGTGGACAACAAGGCGACCATCGCTCTGGACGATGCTCTGTGGGCACTTCACGCGTCGATGACAAGAGAGAACGACCCGGTTCTCGGCGAGATCGGTTACTGGAATTCGAACTACTATCCTTTGGGATCGACCGCGATGTCGGCCCTCGCTTTCGAGGTGAACGGCTACGATAGCCGCGCTGATCGGCAGGATACGCCATACGCGGAAACGGTGGATCGTGCGCTCAACTACGTCATTTCCAAACTGACTGTGGTGAAGCTGGACGGCGATCTTGCGAAATTCGATTCAAACGGTAATGGCATCGCAATCGGTGTTGCCGGTGACAAGCAGCTCTACGAGCAGCCGCTGATTACGATGGCGCTGGTGGCAAGTCGCAAGAAAGGCAAGGTGGCGAGAACCGGACCGGAGGGAATCATCGGGCGTCGCTACGACGACTTGGTGGCGGATCTGCTCGATTTCATCGGCCATGCGCAGAACGATGCGAACGGCAAGGGCGCCGGCGGCTGGCGCTACTATCCAAACGACAATACGGGAGCGGACATGTCGGTGACGCAGTGGCCGGCGCTCGCGTTCATGGCTGCAAAGAGTGTGTGGAAAATCGACGCGCCGGACTTCGTAAAGAGCGAGCTGGCGAACTATCTGAAGACCGCACAGGACGCGGCCGGAGGATTCGGATACACCAGTGCGTCCGCCGGAGTGAATATGGGCCTCACCGGAGCAGGCGCGATTGCGCTCAACTTTGCTGGCGCAAAGTCGAGCGAACCCGCCTACAAGAACGCGATCGACTCTATCAGCAAGAACTGGGCAGTGGGCGACTACTACTCGATGTATGCGGTGATGAAGTGCGCGAAGTTGTCGGATCCGCCGATTGAGAAGTTCGGCCAACACGACTGGCACACGGAATACGTCGAGCATCTCTATTCGACGCAGCAGTCGAACGGCAACTGGCTCGGGGACGGAGGGTATGCAAACGGTGCGCTTGCCCAGGCATGGCCGGCACTGATCATGTCCAAGGACATCTTCGCGAAAAGTCAGCCGCTCGCGCTCGTTTGGAAGATCGCCATCGGGATCGGAATTACCGCTCTGCTGGCGGCTCTTGTGCTGCTCGTCCTCGCGTTGATGAAGCGGAGGTCCGGAAAAGGGACAGAGACGGAACTCAGCCCGGCAGACTGATCACTTTCGCTGCGCTCGATACCGTCCCTCGACATTCAACACGTCGCCTTCGAGAGTGTGTCCGAGATTCCCCTCGAGAACGAGTCCGTTCGCGGACTTGGAAATGCAACGGCGTTTCCAGATGACCTCTTCGCCTTTGCGCAGTGTGCAGAAGCCGTCCTCGGTGATCTCGCGCGAGTGTGCTCCGTAGACCCACGTGCCGACAATCGGGTGTCCTTTCAAGGTCACCGGCTTCGGCGCCGGTGGCGCCAGTGTTTCGAGGGAGATCTCCGGCTGATCTTCGGAGGGCAGCTTGCGCAGGCGAATGTTGCGAAACTCGACCGGTGCGCCTTCCGATTCGAGGCAAAGGAATCCACTCGCGGGAGAGATGTTGTCGCCTCCGGAAACCTCGACGCCGTTGACCCAGAGTCGGACTTCGCCATCGATCGCCCGCACGTAGTAATGGTTCCATTCGTTCGTGCCCTTGGTCGTTTCCTGTGAGGGGAAGCTGCGGCGCCCGTTTGGCGCGACGGGAGGGAACGGATGCATCTTGATCGGGCCGACCGGAAAGACGTCGCCATGGCTCGTGAACCAGTCGGCCGGCTTCTTGTGTCGCTTCGTGTAGACCTCCGCGTAGCCGAGATCGAGAACCTGCACCTCGATGCCGTGAGGCAGTCGTCCCTGACCTGCGGCAAGCTTGGCGATGCTCTGAGGCGTCGCCCAGACGAAAACGCCGGAGTTCCCACCCTTTTTCTTGTGCATCCATTCGCAGAGGAGTTCGAAGTTCACCAGCGGTTCGTGATACCGGATGACGCCCGTCGGGCGCCCGTTGCAGAAGGCGTGGCCGCCTTCCCATCGCCATGTGTCGTCGTTGCAATTCACATTCACAAAGTCCTCCGCGCCGAGAATCTCCCAGCCTTCGGTTGTGCCGTCCGGCGGTGTCTTCCCATCTGCTGCTTCTGCCAGTTGCGGCGCGTCTCCTTTAGTCGACTTGAGATACGCTGCGACATCGCGGACGTCCTGGTCGGACATTCCCATCTCACTGGCCGAGGGCATGAGCGATTCCTTCAGGTTGGCGACGCGCGCGCCGGAGCGTCGGAAAAGGATCTTCTTCGTCGCGCCTCCCATGACCTTCAGCTTCAGCGATCCGGCGTGCCAACTGTAGTTCGTCATCAACCCCTCGGCGATGTGCTTGCCGGCGGTGAGGCGGACAGGCTTGTCGTATCCGTGGGCGAGCTTCGCTTCGGGATCGACGATTTCGGTCACGATTTCGGTGACCGTCCGCTCCGCACCCCAGTGGGTCAGGTCGGGTCCGAATCCGACGCCCGTGCCGGCGATCTTGTGGCAGAGCTGGCACTGGGCGGACAGCGTCTTCCCGCGTTCCGCATTTCCATTCAGCGCCACGATCTCGGGCACGGTCGAAAGGTTCGTCTTTTCGCCAAGCAGTTCCGGCACGCGGTAGGAAGTTCTCAGCAACTCGCCCTTCAAGTCATTGAGATCCTTCTCGACGATTTCCTTCACCGTGATCTGATAGTCCCCGCGCGCGAATTCCGGCAGGGCTCGGATGGCGAGGAGCCTGCGCTTGCGCTCGGCGCGTTCTTCATCGCTGCGGAAGCTGGCAAACGCCATGGCGAGATGCCGAAACTCGTCGATAGGTGGTTTCTGGGCGCGAATGCAGGCATCGAGCGCTTTGATCGCCGCCGGTGTCTGCAGTCGCCAGGCGAGATTCTTTGCCGTCTTCGTCCATCGAGTTGGATCACCGAACCTGGTGGCGACGCAGTCGCGATAAACCGCATCCTCCTTCCCTGTAGATGCGATGCC
>CAJIAN010000126.1_pt1 | contig 10370 bp, 9 predicted proteins | sample 9199061 | NCBI WGS metagenome assembly CAJIAN01 (sample SAMEA7708264, study PRJEB35096) | sediment metagenome | biome: marine neritic benthic zone biome [ENVO:01000025]; feature: sediment [ENVO:00002007]; material: shallow marine sediment [ENVO:03000034] sea grass bed [ENVO_01000059] ...
CGGATTACGAAGTCAATGCGGACGTCGGTCCAGTCGCGGCAGGGAGTCTGCTGGAATTTTTCGCATCGCACGCCGGAGAGGAAACGTTGGAGCGCTTCGAGAAGTACGGATTCGACCCGGCCTCGGACAATTACGCGCCCAATCCAGCGGAGGCCGCAGCCTCGGGAGATCTCGTCTTCGCGGGAACGACATGGGTGATTACCGGCACGCTCTCGCGATCCCGGGATCATTTCAAGAAGCGCATCCAGGACGCCGGCGGCAAGGTCGCGGGCAGTGTCAGCAAGAACACGAACTATCTACTCGCGGGTGAGAATGCCGGCTCCAAACGCAGCAAGGCAGAATCGCTCGGCACCGAGATTGTCGATGAAGCAGCGTTCGACAAGATGTGCGAGAGCTAGGGCCGGGACGATGCTCCCATGGATCGGAGTCATCGCAATCTCAGCCCTCTCTCACCCAACGGCTGAAGCCGACCCGTTCGAGCATCATCCCGAGATCACGGTTTCTCTCTGGACTTCGGAGCCGTCGATCGTCGATCCGGTCGCGCTCTGTTTCGCCGCCAACGGCGACTGCTTCGTGGTCGAAATGCGGGACTATCCCTACGGCCATCCGACACCGGGGAAACCCGCAGGCACGATTCGGCTGCTCCGCGATAAGGACGGCGACGGAAAGGCCGAAAGCTCGGTCATCTTCGCGGAAGGTTTGAGCTTCCCCACGTCCGTCACTCCCTGGCGGGACGGAATCCTTGTCGCTGCCCCGCCGCAGATTCTCTACCTTGCAGACACCGATGGCGATGACGTATCGGATGTCCGCAAGGTGATCCTCGATGGATTTCGACGAGGGGTGACCGACGGAAACCTGAGCGGACTCCACTGGGGACTCGACAATCGGGTCCATGGGACCAAGGGCGCGAGTTCGGCGGTGATCCACGCGCCGCTCAACGATGTCGAACCGCTTCGTCTCGGCGACCACGACTTCGCTTTTCATCCGGACACCGGTACCTACGAGAGAACTTCGGAAAGCTCGTCAGGTTTCGGTATTCTCACCACGCCGGGAGGGCATGTGTTCTCCAACTACAACATCGACTACCTTCAGCAGCACATCATTCCGCTTCGATACTACGAAGGCATCGCCGCTCTCCCGGACTTTGAAGCCACCACCAACATCTCGGATCACGGAGAATCGGCGCGCATTTATCCGATTTCCGAAGCCCGCACGCGTCCCAACCACCCTGAGCAAGCCGGACACTTTTCCGCCGCATCGGGAATGGCCTACATCGAGTCGGGAATCTTCCCCCCTTCCCTGCACCAAAGCATCTTCGTCTTCGATGTCGTCGGCAACCTTGTGCACCGAAATCGCCTCCGCGAGGACGGTCCCGTATTCCGTGGCCGACGAACTCACGATGAAGCCGCACAAGAGTTTCTAGCGAGTCGCGATCCCAATTTTCGTCCAGTGAGCATGGTGCACGGTCCGGACGGCGCCCTCTATCTGGCCGATATGCAGCGCGATGTCATCGAACACCCCGACTACATCCCGCCCAGGATGCGCAGAACGCTCGACATTCGCGCAGGGGATGATCGCGGGCGCATCTGGCGCATTGCTCCGAAGAATGGCGAAAAGGTGCCACGAGTCAATCTGGCTGCCTTGGAAGCTGTCGCCCTCGCGCCATATCTCATCTCGCCTCACTCTTGGCAGGCCGAGACGGCACACCGTCTCATCGTCGAAAGATGGGCCAAAGACACTGCAGAAACGGTTCGAAGCCAGTTCGCGGAATCCGACCACGCCTACGGGCGTGTTCGTGTCCTGCGTGCATTGGAAGGCATCGGCCAGCTCACCACGGCGGATATCCGCAAGGCGCTTCGCGATTCGTCTCCGTATGTTCGCGAACAGGGTCTCATACTCGCGGAATCGATCCCGCTGCACGTCGATATTCTACAACGCCTCGGCGATTCACACCCGCGAGTTCGCTTCCAGGCAGCACTGAGTTCGCGCTTCGTCACCGTCCCTGACAAGTCCGAGGCTCTCAAGCGTCTATTTGCTCGCGACATTGAATCAAAGTGGACACGTCTTGCCGTTCTGTGTGCTATCGGCGCGTCCGCGTCCGAATTGCTGCCCGTTGCCTCAGCCCATCCGGCAGCGACGCGTGACGTGGCCGAATCCGCGACGCAGAGCCCTCGCATCCTCGCCACCATTGCCAAGGCCTCGCCGTCGCCAGCCTTGCTGGAAGGCTTGCACGCGGGATGGAAGCGGCAACCTCCGAGCGCTGCGGTGAGGCAGGCAATGCCGGAGCACCTCAAACGATGGAGTACCGAAGTGACGGACCCCTTCGTCATCGGTCCCCTCCTCACCCTCCACAGAATGTTCGGCGTCACTCCGAGCGGATCGGTGGCGGAGGCTGCCACCCGTGCAGCGAGAATTGCCCGATCCGCCGAGGCTGCAATACCGCGACGCAACGAGGCCATCGCCCTGCTCTCCCGCATCCCCTCGTCGGATTCGCAAGCCGCACTTCTCACCGTCCTCGAGAGTGGCCCCACCGAGTTGCAATTGGCTGCCATTGGAGCCCTGCGTTCACTGGGCCACCCGGATACGGGAACCGAAGTTGTGAAGCGCTGGCGAAAACTCTCACCGCAAGTTCGACCAGAAATGGTGCGCCTTCTCCTGTCCAAGCGGAAATACCACGGAGCGTTGCTGGGCGGTCTTGAATCAGAAACCCTTCTTTTCCGGGAGCTGAACCTTGATCTCGAGCAACGGCGCACGCTTTTGCGTTGGTCGTCGGGTGACATTCGGAAACGCGCGAAGAAGCTCTTCAGCGACGACGAGTATCAGAACCGCCGGAAGATCGTTGACGAATGGCTGGGCAAACTCCCCGACTCTGGGGACGCCCAGAATGGAAGGAAGATCTTCTCGATTCACTGTTCCTCCTGCCACCGAGCGGGCGGGGAGGGGCATGATGTTGGTCCTCAACTCACCGCGGTCTCCCACCGGAGCATCGAAGACCTACTTTCCCACATCCTCGACCCGAACATGGCAATCAACGCGAAGTATGCGACCTGTTCGGTCGAAACGGAGTCCGGAGAGATCGTCCTTGGGATTCTCGCTGAAGAGAATGCCAAGTCCCTGACATTGTTACTACCGCTGGGACAGAAAAAGACGATCGATAGATCCCAGATTCGCGAGTTCCGTGCCACAGAGATCTCGCTGATGCCGCAGGGCCTGGAAGCCGTGATTCCTCCGACAGCGATGCGGGATCTCATCGAGTTTCTACAGCATCCCTCGCCCGACCAATCTGCGGGCTGAGACGGAGAGCCCTCGACGGGCCCTCCGCCTCACCACTATTCCTCCCTCCCGAGAGCACGCGGACTTGGCCGGCGCCCTGAGGAATAGCATGATTTGAAACGTGTTCCGTAAACCATGCGCAGCCCACCTCGGTGTGAATTTGTCTGCGTTCTAAAGACGAACGGGCGTGCCAGATATGCACCCGGCGGGGTCACTCGACAGGTTCGAGTGCCTGCTTTTTCACCTCGGCCTTTGCCTTGGAATCGAGATCTCCCACCCGGATAAACACCCCGTCGAAATAGGCGCGTGCGCCATGATAATACTGGGTGTTCGCACCAACGATTTCGAGCCGCGAGCCGCGTCGGATGAATGTTAGCCAGGCAGGGCCGTCGCTTTTCGCCTTGTCAGGCGCGGAGGCCACGTCGGTGAAGCGGGCCAGCTTCCCGTTCATCCTTGCAACTCCTGCGAGGGCGCCCGTGTGCGAAGTCGGTCCTCTCACTACGTGGATCGAGAAATGAATAGAACTCTTCTCGTCCTCGACGATCCGCAAACTTCCGCCGTAGCTGTCCATCCACTCGCCGTCCCAGCCTTCGTGGTAGGGCGCGTTCCAGACTCTGAGGAACTTCGTGCGCTCTTCAGTCAGGTAGGCGCTCGCGGTCCAGTATTCCGCGCTCGTTTTTTCCTTTCCTTCCCCTTTGCCGTCCAGATTCGCCGCCCATCCCGCCATGTAGTCGCGATGGGCGAGCCACTCCCGCTGTGCGTTTTGCAACTCCGTGTATTCCGCTGCCGAAAGCTTCTTCTTCAGACCGCTCCACACCGCGTTCAGTTCGTTGTCAGCCTTCTTGAAATGCGCCTGCGCTTTTGTGAACGCTTCGTCCGCGCCCAGTGTCGCCCCGGATGCCAAGACGGAGAGGATGATGCTAGTCAGCAATCTTCTCATGAATCGGTTTCTTGAGGAACACGCAGGTTCCGGATTCACCCTCACAGACGTGGTAGAATGCCTCGCCTCGGATGGCATCGATGCGAGCATCCGCGTCGGGCAGAGCCCACATCTCATAGTCGATCACCCGTTTGCCGACCGTGCTCGTGCCAGCAAGTTCAACGACGCGCATTTCTGTCTCCCATCCTTCCGGCGGCAATACGTGGAACGTGTTTGTCCCTACGTCACCCCAATGAGCATCCACTTTGGTATTGGGCACGAATTCCAGATGCACCCGGACCGCCTTGCGTTTCTGATTGGTCGAGCGCACGACCGTTGCCTCCACCTCGATGAGCGGTCGTGTGTCGATATGCAGTTTCGAGTGAGGGTCGGGATGTTTCGGCTCTCCGGGCCCGTCCGGAAGCCTCCTCAACGGCCTCGCGATCTCTGATCCCCGAGGCTCCACCAAGAGTGGACGCGGCTTCTCGCCCCGGGCTGCGATCTCCGTCCGCGCCTGATCCACCCAATCGTAGAAGGCGTAGGGCTTGTCCAGTCGCGGACCGTATTGCTGCAGTCGTCGCCGCCAGATGTATTGATTGGGATTCGTCGAGAGTGCCGTTTCCCACAATCGCACCGCGTTTCGAAAGTCGGACGGCTTGCCCTTGGCCGAATCGTAACGCTTGCGATACGCCACCCCTGCATGAAACGCCCACTTCTTGTCGGCCTCAAGCCGGCGGATGATGCTGTCCAGTTTCTTGCCGTCGCCTTCGAGAAACTCGGCAATGGGATCGATCAGACGAACTTTGCTTCCTTCGCTGTCAGGTTTCGGAAAGTCGGTAGCAACAAATGCTTCGAGCTCGTTCTTTTTCGGATTCACGGCACGCACGATGCCGTATTCGTCAATGAAGACCGTGATCGGAACTGCTCTCACGGCGAGGAGGTCCATGGCATCGATCATGACAGGCCAGTCCATCTGCTTCCATTGCATGAAGAGCGCCGCGCGGTCACCGTGTTGCTCCTGAACGATCCCCGCCACGTTGAGCTTGCCAGCCTTCCTGACTGGTTCTGTTTTCGCGTGCCACCCGGGCACATGCGAACGGCAGCCCACTCACCACGACGCGAATACGTAGAGAACTGTTTTCTTACCGCGAAAGTCGCGCACGGAGAGCCTCTTGCCCTCGAGATCCGGAAGGCGGATCTCGGGAAAGTGAGAGCCCTCCCGAATGTTCTGACCTGGCGACCGCAGAACCTGAGCCAGCAAGAAGACCATTGTTAGCGCTGCTGCGGGCCGGTTCATACGGGGAGCCTACCGTGAAATCATTGCTGTGGCAGTCTCTTTTCTCAAAGGCGCAATTTCCTTGAAATAAGTCGCCGGTTTTGGCGTCCTACTTTCATCATGAAAACACTAATCACGGCACTCAGTGCTCTGACAGTGTTGTTCGCGCTCACTGCCACACCGGCGCTCGCGGACGACAAGAAATCGGGCGCGAAAACCTACTCGGTTAGCGTCTCGGGCGTGGTCTGAAAAGTCAACTGTCCACCGCGTGTCCGTGCGGCACTGCAAAAAGTCGATGGGGTTGACAAGGTCGCCTTTGACGCCAAGTCAAAAGTTGCAACCCTAACCATGAAAGCCGGAAAGACCGCCGACAAGGCGGCAGCGGAGAAAGCCCTCAAGGGAACCCGCTACAAAGTAGCCAAGTTCGAGGAAGGCGGGAAGAAAAAGAAGACGACGAGCTGACGCCCTCCTCTTGCACCACTGTTTTCAGAAGCGGCCGTCCGGATTCGGGCGGCCGTTTCATTTTTTACTTTCCTGACCGCGTCTTCAGCAGGGAAATGAACTCACGCATTGCGGGTGAGGTCGCTCTCGTCCGCTTCTGGACCAAGCCCAGTGGCCGCCACATGTCGGCGCTCTTGATGTCGATGGCCACAAGGCTGCCGGACTTCACCTCGTCCTCGACAGAACGAAGCGGAACGATCGAAACGGCATTCTCCACTTCGACCGCACGCTTCACCGTTTCGATGTTGTCGAATTCCATATCGCGGTCGACTTGAACCTCCTCGCTCTTCAGAACACGGTCGATCGCCTTGCGTGTCGGCAGGTCCGGTTCGAATGCGATGAACTTCCGTTTCTTCAGCTCGGTCAGTCGAATCGAGCGCCGCTCCGACAATTCGTGTTCCGGGGGACAGATGGCCACCAATTTGTCCTGCGAGAACTCATCGATGACGATCCCCTTGCGCTTTGCCGGAAATGCGACCACCCCGAGATCCGCGCGCCCTTCGAGCACCTCGTTGTAGACTTGGTTCGAGCGAAGATAGTCAATCTTGAGATCCACTTCCGGGAAGGTGGCCCGGAACTTCTTCACAAAGGGCGGGAGTTCGTGGAGACCGAGGCTGAAGACGGTAGCGACCCGCAACGTCCCCGCGACCTTGTTCTGAAGTTCCTGGAAGCGATCCTCAATGCTCACGTAGATCTCCATGATCTGTTTCGCCGCGTCGAGGAATACCTTGCCCTCCGGCGTCATGGAGAAGTTCTTCTTGCCCCGTTCGATGAGGATGACATCGAACTTGTTCTCCAGTGCGCGAATCTGCTGGCTGACCGCGCTCTGAGTCACGCCATTCAGCCTCGCCGACTGCGAAAAACTGGCGGTTTCAATCAGATCACAATAAACTTTGAGAGTCTCAATCTGCATTTCTTATGAGGTAGGAAAAAAACGAACGGTTCCCTTATACCCCACTACGACTCCCGTCAACCAGTTAGCACGATAATGCCCACAATCGCCGAAAACTACGCGCGCGTCCGCGATCGGATGCACGAAGCACTCGCCCGCTCCGGCAGGGAACACGACGAAGCACGTCTGCTCGTCGTGAGCAAGACCTGGCCTCCCGAAACGATTCAGGAGGTCGTGGACTGCGGCCACACACTCTTCGGCGAGAGCCGGGTGCAGGAGGCGGAGGCAAAAATCCCTGCCCTCGGCTCTCAGTTGCAGTGGCACTTCATCGGACACCTGCAGAAGAACAAGGTGCGCAAGATACTTCCTCTCTGCCCCGTGCTCCACAGCATCGATTCGCTCGATCTGGCCAGACGCGTGGACGCCGTCGCTTCCGACCTCGGACTGTTCCCGAAGGTGTTCATTCAGGTCAACCTTGCTGCGGAATCGAGCAAGTTCGGATTCGGCAGCGATGCGCTACGAGAATCATTCGGAGAACTGCTGGCGTTCGAACGCCTCGAGATCCTCGGCCTCATGTGCATTCCCCCCGCAGTCAGGGACGCGGACGAGGCCCGTCCGTTCTTCCGCCAACTCAGATCGCTCCAGGAAGAACTTGCGACCGCACACGATGTGCCCATGCGCGAACTTTCGATGGGGATGAGTGGCGACTACGAAGTCGCGCTCGAGGAAGGATCGACCATCGTTCGTGTGGGGTCTTCGATCTTTGGGCCGCGCAAGCCGTACGCAGGCGCTGCAAACAAGGCGACCGGCGCCTAGAGTTCCGCCTCGATCCACTCGCCCATCTCGACGGTTTCGGCGAGGATCGTGAGTCGTCCGATCACCCGGAAATACAAACTGAACAGGCGATCGACCATGCGTTCGCTGGTCGCAAATGCCCGCAGGCTCCCATCCTTGCCCTCATCCTCCCAGTGCTCGACGTAGGTGGACACCGTTACAGCTCCCATGGAATGCTTGAACGGATACGGTTCGCCCGAGAGCACATCGAGAATGGTCCCGTGCAGTGGTCCCGCCTCCATCGTGTTGTGGTGGAGGCGCTCGATGACGGATTCGGAAGCGCCGTCGGGGGACAGCGTGTTCATCAGGGCAGCCTGGGCGGCCCATGATTCCCGCAGCTGGTGCAGGTCGTCGCGGAGCCTTCCGAACTGGCCGAGAACGCGAATGAACTTGTCACACTCCTTGCCGAGATATCCGTCGTCGGGGCCTCCCTTGCTATTCTCTTTCTCACGCTGTTTCAGCAATGCGAGCCCCGTCATCAGGCGATGCTTCGCCGCCAGATCAAATGCATTGAGTTTCACGATTGCCTGGTTGCGCTGGATCTGCGCATCGTCACGCGTTTTCTGCGCTTCTCCGAGATCACCCCGCTTCAGACCAAATCGATCAGCTTCCACCCGATAGCCTGCCATCAGCAGTTCCCTCGCCTGCAGCGCGAGCACATAGCGTTCGTCGGCCTCGTCGAATTCATCGAAGGCTTCCGCGGCAGCTGCCATCTCGACATTCATGTCCGCCATCGAATGTGCGAGATCTTCGGCCGAGAAGGACCGGTCCTCGCGGAACTCCTCGAATTCCTCCGGCGAAATCCAGAGCGGACGCAAAACGGTCAGCCGTCCCGCAAAGTAGCGCTCGCAGGCTTCGGCCTCGTTCCGGCGGGCCTTGCCCTCGCGATAGATGATCTTGTTGGCAACGAGATTCGAATCCTCGCAGGTGAGGCCGAGATCGTTGCGATAGAAGTTCATGGTCGCCTTCCTCGATAGCCTCCGGAATTGCTCGAAGAGCGTGTTCGCCGGCTCCTCGAGATGAAAAATCCCCTGCTCACCTGCCTCGACCGCATGCCGGATCCGGTCAATGTCCGAAGGATGCGTCGCAAATGCCGAAGTCGTAGCGTCTTCGAGTGACTCCTCGATCGCATCAAGCACGCGCTTCGACAGACCATCGGCCTGGGTGCGTGCGAGTGTCGCAAAATCCTCAGCCAACCGCTGTTCCTGCCAGTTTTCCTCGATGAGCCGCAACGCCTGCGAGGAACCCGCATTGAGAACGCAGATTCGCCGCGTCGTCTTGTCGAACACATCGCTACCCGCGAACTGAATCTCGTAGGCGTCCGCATCGAACTCCATCTGGCGCAGCGCAAAGCAGCTGATCCCATGACCAATGACCATGAGAATCCAGAGAATCCAGCGGTTGACGGTGATAATGAACAGAGCCGCGTATCCGATCAGAGCCTTGACACCTTTCTCGTTGTCGAGCGACTCGTAGAGCCTCATGTCCCACGTATCCCGCTCATAGACCACACGGTAGAACCAGTTGTTCACGCGCCTGATGAGATAAGTCATCCGCATGCCGGCGGTCTGAGAGAAATGGCCGAACTCATGAGCGAGGACTCCTCCGAACGAGCGCAGACTCAGGCCTGCGACAAGTGGCAATCCGATGACCAGTTTGAGCCGGTTTTGGAGCATACCCCGGAAACCTCCTTCATAGGACGCAGACGCGTTGACGTTGCAGTCGACGCGGATGCTCTCGGGAGAGGGAGCGCCTACCGTTTCGGCGATCTTCCGCACGAACGCCTGAACCAAGGGCTCCTCATCGTCTTTCAACCGAATCGGGGACTGTGAGGTAAACGGCTTCGCGAAGAGTGGCTTGATCATGAAGAAACAAGCGATCGGACCCGCCACCACGATGACCCCGTACTTGATGAGAGACCAGAGCTCCCATGCGGCCGGGGGATCGAGCGCCTTACCGATGGTCCACCAAGCGAGCAGGACGATGAGCGACACATAAACCAGCGGCAGCAGAATCATCCCAATCGCGACCCCGGTCAGGGCAATCCGATAGAGAAAAGGCACTTTGGGAGTCTTCAGCCGGTTCGCTGTGAAACCGCTGAGGAGACGGTCGAGCTTCTGCTCGTTGTCCGGCTGTGAATCCGGGGACATTGCCCGAATTATACAATCACGGCTCCCGTGTGTCCACGGGTGTTTACATCGCAATTACAGGGCTCGAAGGGCCACCAGGGGGTCGGAATTGACATTGCTGGGCGGTCTCCTATCCTACTCGTGGTCCGCAGGATTGTGGGGATATAGCTCAGTTGGTAGAGCGTGTCGTTCGCAATGACAAGGTCGCCGGTTCGATTCCGGCTATCTCCACCACCTTTCCCACTAGCCGGTCGTGTCTTCATCCTCCCACCCGGGATCGCCCGTCCGATCCCAGACAACCCAGCCGGTTTGGACGATTTCGACGATCTCGAGAGGACGGTGGGCACTGACCTCCTCGGGAAACCGGACTCGGACGATCAACTCGTAGCGCGGCCGACCACTCTCCATCATTTTCGCCTTGAGCACCTGGAGCGCGAGTTCGTCTTTCCTCTTCAAGTAGCCGTGAAGCACGACGCCTCCGCCGGGTGATCGCAGACTGAATGATTGGAATTGCTCTTCATCGAATGGCGCCAGGTAGCGATCGGA
>CAJIAN010000309.1_pt1 | contig 10357 bp, 3 predicted proteins | sample 9199061 | NCBI WGS metagenome assembly CAJIAN01 (sample SAMEA7708264, study PRJEB35096) | sediment metagenome | biome: marine neritic benthic zone biome [ENVO:01000025]; feature: sediment [ENVO:00002007]; material: shallow marine sediment [ENVO:03000034] sea grass bed [ENVO_01000059] ...
GCGAGTCCGAAGCCGATCAGCGGAATGATGAGCGATGCGCCCACCGTCAGAAGCGGACGCTTGAGCGCGAAATTGAGTCCACGACGCACTCGTTCCGCGCCTTTTCCGATGGATATACCCTCTTGAAGCCAGTGCGGAAGTCTCGACTTGCGCTTTCCGCGACCGAAAAGCCCCGCCAGCGTCGCGATGAGCGCCATCGCGACGAAGAACGACGCCGCCAGCGCTGTGATCACGCTTCCCGAGATCGAGCTGACAAAGTCACCGGCGTTCCCGGGCAGGAGCAGGATGGGCAGGAAGAACAGGATCGTCGTGATGGTTGACGAGAGGAGCGGCATGAAAAGGTGGCGCACCGCGTCCGACACCGCGTCGAGCGCCTTCATGCCCTTGCGAAGATTGTGCCGGACCTCGTCGGTGACGACGATCGCATTGTCGATGAGCAGGCCAAGGGCGATGATCATGCCGAAGATCGACATCTGGTGAAGCTTGCCGCCGTTCATCGCGACAACGAAAAGCGTCAGAGCGGCCGTGAGCGGGAGAGCCGAACTCACGATCCATGAAGCACGCCATCCCATGATGAGGATGATCACCAGCAACACAACGGCAGCACCGAGGAGGAGGTTGCCGCCAAGCTCGCCGAGACGTTGAGTGGTGTAGGTCTCCTGATCGAACACGGTGCCCACGGCGATGCCGCCGCCGATGCTTTCGCAAAATTCCTCCACCACGGCCTTCGCCTTGACCGCCCACTGGTCGATCCGCTGATCCGGTTTCACCCGCGCGCCGACGAAGATCGACCGAACGCCATCGCGCAGGACGATCTCACGTGGAGGATCCTGCAATTCGCGACGCACGTCCGCAACATCACCGACTCGCACTGTTCGCCCTCGATCCATGGCAAGGATGGGCACTTCGCGAATCCGTCCTACCGAATCGAGTTCGCCGGTCACTTCCACCGAGAGTTCGCCGGCGCTGCTGCGTAGCCTTCCCGCAGGAGCTTTGGCATCGGCGTTCGCGAGTGCAGCCGAGACATCGTCGGCCGACAATCCAAGTCCCGCGAGTTTCGCATCGTCGATTTCGACTACGATCTCCTCATCCGCCGCGCCGAAGACGCGGACGATTTCCGTGCCGGAAACCGCACGCAGCTGGTCGGCCAATTCTTCCGCCTGCCGTCGGAGCACACTCAGCGCCTCCTCGTTACCGTCCTCCCATTGCAAGGATGTGAGCAGCGTGAAGGCGACTACGACTCGCTTGTCATCGAAGACCGGCGGGCGTGCCTCCGGGGGAAACTCGGCAGCCGCCTCGGCCATCTTGTCGCGGATCTCGGAAAAGATGGCGTCGTTCGATTCTTCATTCACCGCATCGACAAGTTCGACGGTGACGATGGAGATTCCCGAACGGGAAACCGAATCGATGTGCTTCACCGCCGGCACCTCCTTGAGACGCTGCTCAAGCGGCTCACTGATCAGGGCTTCGACGCGCTCGGCGGAAGCACCGGGGAAAACGGTATGGATCTGGGCAGCCCGGTTGCTGATCACCGGATCTTCAAGGCGAGGCAAGCCCGTGAACGCCGAGAATCCTCCGACGAGGATCACGACGATGGTGATCACAAGGAGGTGACGATTGGTGACGAACGCTTTCGCGAGCGGATGTGGCCCTTTCTCCATCAGATCCTCCTCCGGTTTCGATTTCTAACGTTTGGCGAGCGCCTCAGGATCCGCGATGACCACATGCTGACCGGGAACGAGCCGCTGCAGACCGTCGGTGACGACGGCGTCGCCTTCTCGCAAAGCGCCGCGAACAAAGACGCGATCCTCATCGAGATGAAGGACCTCCAATTCGCGGCGCTCAAGCCGCTGAACATTTTCGGTCTCCGATTCAACCGCCACATAGGCGGCCCAAAGTCCCCGGGCACTACTGGTGAGGGCCGATCGAGGCAGCCACGAACCATTCGCTTCGACCGTCGCCGGAATTCGCCATTCGACCAAATCTCCCGAAACCATATTGCCAGAATTCTGAATGGTTACGAGCACATCAACTGTCCGTGTGCGCCGGTCCTGCCGAGGCGAGACTTGCCGAACCGTCGCCGAAACCAATTCGCCGGCTCGCGCATCACGCAGGTCGATTCGGTCCCCCGTGTTGAAACGAATCGCGGCGTCATTGGTGATGCCGATTCGCGCCTCAAGCACGCTGCTCTCGATGAGTTCAAAGACGACTTCGCCTTGGCGCACGATCGCTCCTTCGTCCAGCTTCCGCGCCGCGATGCGACCCGCGTATGGAGCGACAAGCCGCGACTTCTCCAGATCGACGTCGATGGAAGCGAGGGCTGCCTGCGCACGTTCCAGAGCTGCGTTGGCGATGTCCCGGCGTTGGATCGACTCATCCAGTTCCCGCTTCGACACCGCGCCGCTCTCCACCGATCTCTCGAACCGTTCGAAGTTCGCCCGCTCGAGCTTGATCCGTGCGTCTGCCTGATCGACGAGGGCGTTCTGCTCACGGCGGGACGCCTCGAGACGCGCGGTGTCCAGCTCGGCGAGGACTTGACCGGCCTCGACTTTGTCTCCCTCGTCTACCTTCAGTTTGAGCACGGTTCCCGGAAGCTCGAATCCCAAGTGGCTGAGCCGGGCGGCCTCGATCTCGCCAACGAAGCGGTCATGGGTCTCGTAGCCCGATTCGACGACGACTTCGCGGACAGCGACCGAAAGCAACCGCCGGTCCCCGGACTCACCGTCCTCCGCCGCAGATGCCTGAGAGCCGGAGAATCCGCGCCACCCAACGAAGCCAAGTGCGAGGGTGACGGCGAGAATGAGACTCCATTTCCGATATGACTTATCCATTTTCATTACCTTTAGTTGCTTGGTGACTCTGAGTCACATTACGGACAAAAAAAGAGACCGGATTCAGTTTTTGGCCGCCAGCGAGGCCAGTTCGGCTGCGAACACGTCATTGTGAATACGTTTTTCGGTCTCGGCGTAGTCGAAATCAGTGCGCAGAGGCTTCCAGCCGACGCCATCGAGATAGATGTGGTAGTTCTCCTCCAGCATCTCAAGCGGCTGGATTCCCGCCTCTTCGGGAAATCGGTCCTTTCCTTCCTCAAGGAGGTGGGCGCCCTTCGCTAAACTGATCAGGCCGGTCAAGATCTGCGATTCTGTAGGCGTTTTCTCCACCAAATCCCCGACCGCGCGGGCTTGCCGGATGATCTCGTAGGCTGTGAAAAGGCATTTGAACGAGACATCCCCGACCACGCGCTGGCGCTTCTCGGCGACCTTCTCCATGAATGACGGCATGCTCATCAGTTGGTGCAGGGACGACCAGTTCGGGAACATTTGTGAAATAATACGGTCCGCCCAGCCGACCACCATCATCCGCTCACGGGTGTGTCCATCGAAGAGAAGTGCGCGGCTGAAGAGATCGGCGCGGGCTTCCAAGTGCCGAAGATCCACGGCGGCGAGCAGATCTTCCTTGCTCTCGAAATGATTGTAAATCGTTGCCTTGGAATACTCTATACGGTCCGCCAGCTCATCGAGATTGAGCCCCAAATAGCCATGCTCACCCAGCAGAGTGTCTGCATGCTCGACGATGAGCTGCTCACGTTCCGCACGCTCGCGCGCGCGTCTTTCAGCGATTGCCATACTTACCAATAGTCATATTGTGACTCAGAGTCAAAGGCTTTCGCGGAAAAAGCTCACATGCGCTCGCGACGCTTGCCAGCGACGGGCTTGGCCGACGCAGCCGGAGATGGGAAGGCACCGAGGATCGAGAGGGCGTCGACGCGTCCCGAAAGCAGTAGATAGCGGGCATATCTTCGCATGGGCAGGAACGCATCTCCGGTCAGCGAATCGCTGATCTCCGATACGGGCGTGTCGGTTTCGATCCGTTGTCGAATGTCGCTGCCGATGGTCAGCACCTCGAAAAGACCGACGCGACCTCTGAGTCCAGTCATCTGACAGTGTTCGCAACCGACGGCGCGCTTGAGTTTGCCGCCGGGAAGATCCGAAGGCTCGACCACCCCACGCCTCACCAAATCGTCGACGCCTTCTGCCTTCTCTCCTGGTGGAACCGCCTCGGAACATGCCGGGCAGAGTGCCTGAACCAGTCGCTGGCTCACGATGCCCTTCAACGCAGAACCGATCAGATACGGAGGGACATCCATCGTCTTCAGGCGGGCGATCACATCGACGGCGAAATGACTGTGTACCGAGGACAGGACGAGATGTCCGGTGAGCGCCGCTTCGTGAGCGATCAGCGCCGACTCCCGATCACGCATTTCGCCAATAAGCAGAATGTCAGGATCCTGGCGAAGAACGCTTCGGAGAATACTATGGAACTCGGCACCATCACTTCCCACTTGGATCTGAGTCGCGCAATCCAGACGACGATCAATGGGATCCTCGATGGTCACGATATTCTTCACCCGCGACCGCTCCCAGATTTGATTGAGACCGGAGTAGAGCGTCGTCGTCTTGCCGCCACCCGTCGGGCCCGTCACCAGCACGAGTCCGGATGGCGTCTGGAACATTTCGGAGATCATCAGGGCCGCCGGTTTCAAGAGCACGATCGAAGACAGGTCGAGTGCCGTCGTCTCGTCGTCGAGCACTCGCATGACCGCCTTCTCCCCGTAGATGGAGGGAATCGTCGACAGCCGCGCGTCTGCTTCCCGGGTGCCGCAACGCAGCGAGAATCCGCCATCGAGAGCTCTGCGGCGGGCCGTGACATCGAGATCCGCCATGATCTTCAATCGCGATATGATTTTCGCCGCGAGGTCCGCGTCGATGTCCCCTTTCACATCGACGAGATTCCCGTCGATACGGGCCCGGATCTGGAACCGCCCCCGGCGCGGCTCGAAGTGGATATCGCTGGCGCCCACCTTGAATCCCGTCCGCAACGCGTGGTCGATCACCGCGTCGACCTCCGTCTCCTGTTCGAGGATACCTTCGACACCCGACGGTGTGGTGTAGCCGATCTCCGACTCGTCTCCACGGTCGCCAACTTCGATGGATCCGGTCCTCTGGCATTTCGCAAACTCGCGGAAGTCCGCATCGCCGATGGCGGCAAACTCGAGCTTCAAGGGATGCATGACCTGGCCCAGGAATCGCCGCTTGTCGGGATCGAAGGGATCGACCATCGCGATCTTGACAAGATTGTCGCTCCGATCGACGGAAATAGCTCGGAGAAGATCGGACACCTTCTGTGGCAGCAGATGCTGGAAGCTCGACGCCCCAGGAAAATCGGAAAGTTGCACGAACTGGACGGGCGGCTGCACCTGAAACGCCGATTCGAGGTGCCGCCCGAGCAAGCGGCACAGCGACACCGCGGCCGTCCGTGATTTCTGGAGAAGGTTCCAGAAATCCTCCTGACGCAGACCGAGCAGTCTGACATCGGTAACCGACCTCGCGGAAGCAGTGCGGACGCCACCGGTGAGCAGGGCGACTTCTCCAAATACGTCGCCGGGGCCGAGAACATTCAACTCCTTCTCCAGATCGATCGCCTCCTCCCGCATGAAAATCTCCACCTTGCCTTCGACCACGAGGAAGAGTTCGTCCGCGTCCTCGCCCTGCTTCAGAATGATGCTGCCCGCCTTCACGACCCGGTCGTCGAGATTCCCGACGAGTTCCTCCAATTCCTCTTCGCTCGAATCGGCGAACGTCGGCAACTGCCTGAGTATTTCTAGCGTTTTCGGATGACGGGGACGAGGGAGATGTCGATCCGGCAAGCCGTATTGACGGCGCAGGCCGTTTGATTGTAGGGTGCAAAACCCCCAAACCCCTCCTCTGTTCCCATGCCGCCTTCGCAATCCGATCTGCACGGCCGATACCAACATCTCGTTGTTGTTGGCATCATTGCTTTGTTTCTGCCGACATCCGATTCGCTAGCGCAATCGATCCGCATCAACGAAATCGTGGCCGCGACTTCGGAGCGCTTGCTCCGCATCGATGACGACGGCAGGCAGCGGCTCGGATCCGGACCCGCATGGTACGACGCTGCCTATGGCGATTCGTCATGGCTGAGCGGCCCGAACCCGATCGGCTTTGGGCTCGGGAATCTTGGGACGGACCTCAATGAGAACGGCCTGCCGGGCACGACCGCCATCTATCTGCGCGAGTCATTTTCCGTGAACGCGACCCAGGCAGCGAGCCCCTCCTCGCTTCAGCTGCAAGTCGACTACAACGATGGTTTCGTCGCCTACCTCAACGGCGCGGAAGTCGCGCGACGAAACATGGGAGCCCCCGGCTCGCTCGCCTACGTGGACCAGGAAGCGCATCACCCGCACAACGCCAGCGGTCTCACCAACATCGATCTCGGGCCAGCCGCGACTCACCTGCACGAGGGCGAGAATCTCCTCGCCGTCCAAGTGCACAGTAATTCCTCCAATGCGGCTACGCTGATGATCGACGCGAGACTGGTCCTAGTCGGTAGCCCGACGCCATTTCTCGTCGCCGACGACGCGACTTGGAAGTTCTTCCCGGGAATCATCGAACCTTCCGGCGGATTATTCGATGTGGGGCTGCTCAACCCGAGCGACGCCGCAAGTTCGTGGACGCTCGAGAATTTCGACGACTCCGGCTGGATGCCCGCCGTCGGTCCACTCGGATACGACTCGAATCCGCATTACGTCTTCGGAACGAATCTCATCGAAATGCGCCGTGTCGCGCTCACGCTTTTCATGCGCAACCGGTTCACGATCGATCTCAACGAAATCGACGCATCGGGCGATCTCGAACTGTCGGTCGACTACGACGACGCCTTTGTGGCCTACCTCAACGGCCAGGAAATCGCCCGACGGAACGTGGGGATACCCGGTGTGCCGACGACTTGGGACCAGCGCGCCGACGGAAGCCACAACGCCTCAGGCGAAGGCGGGGGGAACAATCCCGACCAAATCGAGACGTTCACCATTGATCGGTCGCTACTGCACGCGGGAGGGAATGTCTTCTCCGCCGTCGTGCACAACACCAGCACCGCGAATTCGGACCTCATCCTCGACGTCACGCTGAGCACGACCGGAAACGGCGCCCGGGATCTCGTGCAGCCAGGTGATACGTGGCGATATTTCATCGGTTCCTCGGCACCGGTGGAAATCACCGAGGACGGCGCACCACCCCCGGAGTTCAGTGACTGGATCGAGCTGAGCAACCCCGGGCCCACCGCCGTCGACATCACGGGATGGTCGCTGACTGACAACCCCGAGAATCCCGACAAGTGGATCTTTCCTGCGCGGACGCTGGTTCCGGGAGATCATCTTGTGGTCTTCGCCTCGGGAGAAGACATCACCTCGCCGGGCGCAAACGGAGCCCTCCACACCGATTTCAGACTCAGCGCACGCGGTGAATACCTCGGACTTTTCGATGCAAACGGCCAGCTTGTGCATGAATTCGCACCCGGGTTTCCCGCTCAGGATTATTTCCACTCGTGGGGATGGGACGAAGCGGCAGGCGAGTTCCGATACTTCGCCCAACCGACACCCCGAGCTCCGAACGGAGCCGGTCTCACCTCGATCGCCAATCCGCCAGCGTTCTCCCTCGAGACCGGATTCTACGATTCCGCGTCCGACCTCTCGCTGACCACGTCCACGCCAAGTGCGACCATCCGCTACACCACCGACGGTAGCGATCCCACCGAAACGAACGGCCATGTCTACAACGGACCGTTCAATCCGACATCGAACATCACTCAGGGTCCTGTCGTCTACACGGAAATCTGGACAGGCGTGGGCGGAACCAGCGTCTCCACCCTCCCGCTGGGCTCGCCGCCGGACATCATCTCGACGAGTCCTTCTGTCAGCGGAGCGACGAACTGGAGCGACGACTACGGCACGCGCATTCGCGGTTGGCTGAACCCGCCAACCACCGGTTCCTACACCTTCTGGATCGCCACCGACGACAATGGCGAATTCTGGCTGAGCACCGACAATCAGCCCGCCAACAAGACACGGATTGCCTGGGTTCCGACATGGACGAGTTCGCAGGAGTGGACAAAATTCCCCGAGCAGCGATCCGCGCCCATCACGCTGCAGGCGGGCAACAGCTACTATTTCGAGGCGCTGCAGAAGGAAGGCGGCGGCGGCGACAACATCGCGGTGGCGTGGTCGGGTCCGGGCATTCCCATGCAGGTGATTCCCGCGGAATTCGTCAGGCCGCCCAATCTTACCCAGACCGGAAACCTCCCCGTGGGTGTCGTGGTCAAGGCGCGCACGTTCCACTCCAACGGCGTGCCCTCCCCCGTCGCCACCCGGACCTATCTCTTCAATCACGACACGCGCCTTCGCACGCTGCCCGTCGTCGCCCTGAGCGGCGATCCCGGAAACTCGATCTACGGACCAAACGGTGCACTGTCCATCGTGGGTGGCACCTACGCCGGTGGCCAGTGGTCACCGCTCTCGATCGACACCGACTACAATTTCGCTCTCAAGCACGGCCGACCCTGGGAACGCAAGGCGACCATGGAGTTTCTCAAGCCGGACAGCACTGTCGGCTTCCGCACCGACATCGGACTGAGGGTCGCCGGCAGTCCCCACGCTCGCCCGCGCTACACCTTCACCAACGCGGAGACTTCCGCGTGGACGGGAAGCTGGACGAACAAGCCTTCATTCAACTTCTACTTCCGCGATGACTTCGGTTTGAACCGCCTCGACTACGAGATCTTCCCCGGGTCTCCCGTGACGTCCTTCGACGACTTCCGGCTACGCGCCGGCAAGAACGATCCGACCAATCCCTTCATCAAGGACGAGTTCATCCGCCGGCTCTTCATCAACATGGGGCAAGTCGGCAGCCGCGGACTCCTTTGCAATCTCGTCGTCAATGGCCACTACAAGGGCTATTTCAACCTCACGGAACGCGTGCGCGAAGAATTCCTCCGCGAGTGGCACAACACGAACAATGGATTCGACATCTGGCACATCCGCGAAATCACGGAGGGCGACCGCTCTCACTACGACGTCACCATGAACCTGCTACGAAATGCCGACATGGCCCAGCAGGCCAACTACGAACAGGCGACTGCGCGCGTCGACATGGAGAACTACATCGACTACCTCATCGTCAATACCTGGAGCGCGATGGGCGACTGGCCGCACAACAACTACATCGTCGCCCGCGAACGCACTGAAGACGGCCCGTGGCGATTCTACGTCTGGGATGCCGAAGGCTGCTGCGGCGGCTTCGGCCACGGCATCAACTACAATACCTTCAGCTCCGATCTCCACAGCACCGGCCACATGACGAGCCTCGTCTATCACGCCTGCCAGCGGAATCCGGAGTTCCGCATGCTCTTCGCCGACCGCGTGCAGAAGCATTTCTTCCACAGCGGCGCACTTACCCAGCAGCGGATCTTCGACGTGTTCGTCGAATTGCGCAACGAACTGAATCCGACCATGCAGGCGGTGCGGAACCAGAACGTTGCCGATGGATGGTTCAACACATGGTGGAATCAGCGTCCCAACATCTATTTCAGTCAACTCACCTCCGAGGGCCTCTGGCCTTCGGTGTCCGCCCCGCGACTGAACCAGCACGGCGGCGACATCCCGGTCGGGTTTCTGGCGATTCTGACCAACGACAACGCGACCGGCACGATCTACTACACCACCGACGGCACGGATCCCCGGGCGAATGGCGGGGCGGTGCAGGGCCAAACCTACTCGACGCCGATCACCCTGAACGCTTCCACCACGATCAAGGCGAGAGTGAGAAGCGGAAGCACTTGGAGCCCCCTAACCGAAGCGGTCTTCAGTACCGATACGCCCACGCTTGTCATCTCGGAGATTCACTACAATCCGCCCGGCCCGGACGACACGTCTTTCATCGAGTTGCTGAACGCAAGCCCAGACCCATTGGATCTGACGGGAATCCATTTCTCCGACGGTGTCGGATTCACCTTCGAGGGAGGAACGCTCGCGCCGGGCGACACGCTGGTCGTGGTCGAGAACGAAGTCGCATTCGCCGCGGAGTACCCGGGTGTCTCGTTCGCCGGCGAGTACACCGGCGGTCTCGACAACGATGGCGAGACCGTTGCCATCAGTGACGTCGCCGGAAACGTCATCTACTCGGTCACCTACGGAGACGAAGCCCCATGGCCGGACCACCCCGATGCCGGAGGTAGTTCGCTGGTGCCGGTTCTTCCGTCCGACCAGAGCGATCCGGACGATCCGACCAACTGGATGGGCAGCGGCTTCACCGGCGGAACGCCAGGCAGGATTCCCGCAGCGACGTTCGGTGGCTGGATTGCCGAGAACTTCGCTCCCGGCGACCCGCACTCGGGCATGTTCGATGACGGCGAGCGCGATGGAGGAAAGAATGTCCTCGAGTATGCCATCGCCCACGATCCTAAATTCCCGGATGCGCCGTTCATGAAAGTCGACACGGTCAAC
>CAJIAN010000049.1_pt1 | contig 10294 bp, 6 predicted proteins | sample 9199061 | NCBI WGS metagenome assembly CAJIAN01 (sample SAMEA7708264, study PRJEB35096) | sediment metagenome | biome: marine neritic benthic zone biome [ENVO:01000025]; feature: sediment [ENVO:00002007]; material: shallow marine sediment [ENVO:03000034] sea grass bed [ENVO_01000059] ...
AGGGTTCGGTTTTCAACGAAACGGGCCCGTCGATCACAGTCTCCCGGTTTTGGTAGCGCGCGACGCCGACGGGAACGTGCACGCAGTTTGGGCCAATTACGCATGCCATTGCACGACCGTCGGTTCGCGAAATCACGTCGGCGGTGATTGGGCGGGCTTCGCGAACGACTCGATGGAGGAGGCGTTCCCGAATGCTGTGGCACTGATGTCGATCGGATGCGGCGCAGATGTCGGACCGCAACCGGGTGGCAACCTACAGGTCGCGGCCTCCCACGGTGCTCACATCGGGACAGAAGTGAAGCGCTTGCTGACCGGCAAGCTGATCAAACTCACGACCGCGCCTTCCGTGGCAAGCAAGGAAGTGCGACTCCCGCTCGAGGAACCGAAACCCCGCAAGCACTGGGAATCCGAACTGAAGAGCGGCAATGGTTTTCACAAAGCCCTCGCCAAGGCGATGCTAGCAAAGATCGACGCTGAGGGATCCGTGCCGACCGAGGTCCCGTATCCGGTGTCCGCGTGGAAGTTCGGAAGCGATCTGGCGATGGTCTTCCTTCCGGGCGAAGTCGTCGTCGACTATTCGGTGCGCCTCAATCGCGAGCTCGACTGGTCACGGCTGTGGATCACCGCATGGGCGAACGATATGCCCGGATACATTCCCTCCAAACGCGTCCTCGCCGAAGGGGGCTACGAGGCGGAGTTCTCGCAGGTCTACTACGAGCAACCGGGACGCTATCAGCCCGAGGTCGAGGACATCGTCGTGAAGGCGGTGCACGAACTGGTTGGTGACACGTTCGCGGCGAAGCCGGACCAGGAAGAGGCCCCCTTTCACAAGCTCCCGAGCGGCGAGAACGGCGCGTTCAAGCGACTCGCCGCATGGGCGAGCTCGACAGCCACGGTCGAAAACGCCGACTTGTTGATGAAACTTCGGAAGTTTGTTCCCGACGCCAAGCCTGCGATCTCGAAGCTCACGACCAGCGGTGGCGAAGAAACCGAGTGGCACAACTTCGCCGGAGACTTCGTGCATCGTCGATTCATCCGTCAGGAGAAGAAAGGCGCCGAAATTACGTGGCGAAGCCCTGCCGCGAAAGTGCTCTGCTTTTCCGGGGGAGTGGGCTGGCGGAGTCAGCCGAAAACGGACGGCTTCGCGTTGCTGGTCGGCGGCGAGGAGAAACTACGCTTCGACGTCACGCAAAGACCGGCGCAGTGGGCGTCGAAGGACGGGAGCGTCGAACTTCTCTATGTTCCGACGTGGGAATCGACGGAAGACACGGGCGGATTCTTCTTCATCGCCTTCGCCGAAGCTCCCGTCGACGAGATCGCCTTTGCGGTCCGCTCGCTCGGTGAAGGTTCGAAACGTTGGTTCGCGATCGATTCGAAGCAGGCGATTCCGGCTCAGCTCAAGAGCATTGCCGAAGCGCTCAAGCGCTAAGTCTCACCCCTTCTCCGCCTTCTCCATCTTCTCCGACGCCTTCCAGATCCGGTAGCGCACCTCCGCCCCTTTTGGAACGTAGACGACAATCGGCACGCGGCTGTTGTAGCGGATCTGCAACCGCGGCCCGGTTACGAACGTCTCGACCTTCGGTGTTCCGGGTGGCACACCGATCAGCGTCGAAGCACCGGGACCGAGCTTGCCCACCTCGTAGTAGGTAAATCCCCATCCCTTCAACGGCATCGGCTTGATCTCCCCGCCAAGACGCGCCTTGTTCACGCCATCGGTCATCATCTTCTTGCCGACGACAAGCTCGACTTTGAATCCCTCATCCTCGCCGCGCTCTTTGTGGGGCAGATTGATCACGAAGCGCTCCATACCTTCCTTGGCTTTGGGAAATGCCTTGAGGTACTTGTGTGGCTCGGCGGCGATGGCTGGAAAAACCAGCGTCACGGCGAGAACAAGAGCAGCAGTGAAAAGAGTGTTCATGCACTCATACTGCCCCAAGGCCGCGCCACGACGCGAGCCTGATCCGTATCAAATACCCACGATCTCGGGCACGATTTTCCCGTGCACGTCGGTGAGCCGCATGTCGCGACCGCCAAAGCGCACGGTGAGCTTCTTGTGATCGATCCCGAGCAAATGCAGCATATTCGCGTGCATGTCGTGGACGGTGAGCTTGTTCTCCACCACCCGGTAGCCGTACTCGTCGGTCGCCCCGTAGATCGTCCCACCTTGCGCGCCGCCGCCGGCCATCCACAGACTGAATCCCTGCGGATTGTGATCCCGACCGTTGCCCTGGGCGAACGGCGTCCGCCCGAACTCGCCGCTGAAGACGATTAGGGTGGAGTCGAGAAGCCCGCGCTGCCGCAGATCCTTGATGAGTGCGGCGATCGGCTGGTCGACTGAGCGGGCGTTCTTCTCGTGGCCGTCCTTGATATTTCCGTGCTGGTCCCAGCGGTCGCCGTTTCCGCCGCTCGTGGTCAGTTCGATGAAGCGCACGCCGCGTTCCACCATCCGGCGAGCGAGCAAACACTGCGTCGCGAATTTTCGGGTGTTTCCCCACTTGTGATTGAACCCGTACATCTCCTTGATGGCATCGCTTTCGCCGGAGAGGTCCATCGCTTCGGGCACTTCCATCTGCATGCGGAAGGCGAGCTCGTGATTGCGGATCGCCGCCTCGATCTGCGGGGCGTGACCGATTTTCCCAAGTAAATCGCCATCAATTTCCTTCAGGCGCGCGAGCTTCTTCTCCTGCAGGTCCGCCGATTCCTTGCGCACGATGTTTCGCATCTGCTTGCCCGGCTCGAGGACGGAACCGGAGTGGTTCGAGGGGAGAAATCCGCTCCCGAAATTCGGCACACCGCCATTGGGCGTGAGCCCGCCGTGTAGGACGACGAAGCTCGGCAGATTCTCGTTCATGCTTCCCAGTCCGTAGGAAACCCACGCGCCCATGCTCGGCCAGCCGAGGAGCGGATGGCCGGTGTGGATGCCGTAGACCGCATTCGGATGGTTCGCGGAGAACGCGGTCATCGAGCGAACGACACACAACTCGTCCGCGACCGTTCCGATGTTCGGGAACAGGTCGCTGATCGGAATCCCGCTCTCTCCGTATTGTTTGAACTTCCACGGGCTCGCCATCAGGTTGCCCTTCGCGTTGAAAACCGTGGCGTCCGTCTTGAACTTCGGCTTCTGCCCGTGCTCTTTATCGAGCAGCGGCTTTGGGTCGAAGGAATCGACCTGAGAGACACCGCCGTCCATGAAGAGGAAGATCACGCTCTTCGCCTTCGCCGGGAATCGATGCGGCGGAAGGCCGGTGGGTTGGGTGTTCGCCTTCGCCTCGTCGTAAAGAAGCGACGAGAGGGCAAGGCCGCCAAATCCCATCGAAGCGTTGCGCAGGAGATGCCGGCGGGTCATCGGCGTTGGGTTGGAAAAGCCGTCAGTAAACATAGATCAGTTCCTTGCGGTTGAGCATCGTGTGGCAGAGCTGCTTCCAGAGTTCCATGTCCTTCGCACCCCGCTGCTCGTCGAGATTCCGGTCGGCCAGAAATCCGCGGGCCCATTCCTGTTCGCGCTCGGTGGCGGCCCGACCGTAGGCCTGCCGGTGGACGAGATCGACGCGCGTGGAAAAAGTCTCCGCTGGCGCACCGACAATTTTCCGCGCCCACTGGTCGGCGGCTTTCCAAACGATCCCGCTGTTCATCATGGCAAGCGACTGCGTCGGATTCGCGGTGATGTTGCGGCGCCCGAAGGTCTCGGTTGAGTTGGGCATGTCGAAGGTCATCAGGAATTCCGGCATGTAGCGGCGCTTGAGCTGGATGTAGACCGATCGCCGGTTTCCGCCGTCGCCGCCTTGGCTCGGGCCGTAGAGCTTCCCGTCGAGCTGCCCACTCACCGCGAGCAGTGTGTCGCGGATCGCTTCAGCCTGGAGGCGACGCACCGGCATCCGTTGGAGCCAGACATTGTCGGGATCGTCGCGCAGCGCATCGGCGCTCGCCCTGCTCGACATCCGATACGTGCTCGAGAGCACGAGCTTCCGGACGAGGCCCTTCACCGACCAGCCGTCATTTACAAAGTCACGGGTGAGAAAATCTAACAGCGCCGGATGCGATGGCTTGTCGCCCATGTGGCCGAAGTCGTCGACCGAAGCCACGATTCCGCGTCCGAAGAGGTGATGCCAAATCCGATTGGCGGCGACGCGGGCAGTCAGCGGATTGTTCTCTGCGACGAGAGCGTCTGCCCATTCCATGCGACCACTTCCCCTCTCCTTGAATGGCGTACCATCGAGCCCATCGAGAAAATGGCGGGGGTTGGGATCCTTGCTGAGGTTCTTGTGCGATCCGCGGATGTAGACAGGTTCATTTTCGCCGTGACCATCGGCGAGGCTGCGGACGTAGACCGGTTGGGGAACTTCGCGCTGAGTGGCTCGAAACGTCTCGACCGCTTTCTTCAGCGCTTGGGATCGGCCGATGTTGAAATCAAGCACACCGGCATCAAACAGGCCTTCAAGCAGATCGCCCTGTTCAATCGTCAGCTTGTCGTTCCTCCATGCATCCGCGAGTCCCTGAAGCTGCGTCGCAAGGTGCTCACGAACGGTTTCGGGCGTCTTTGGTGTTGGCCCAGCGATCATCCATGCGGCACTTCCTCCGGGAAGCTTCGGCAGCGGCGTGTTGTTTGTCGCCGAATCGAAGACGACGTAGCTGCCATCGGCGTGGCCTTTGGTCGCGAACTTGAATTCCATCTGCTCCCCGTTCTGCTGCACCTCGACGTAGGCCTTTTCTCCGACCCAGAGCTTGGTGTTGAAGCGGTGCTCCTGCCAGCCGTCGCTCTTGATCACCTTGGTCGTTCCTCCGGTCGTCGGGCCGCGACCGATGAGTTCGTAGTGCCGCACGTAGAGATTGACGCGCGCATGCTGCCCCTTCACGCGTACGGAAACCGTGTTGCCCTCGATGGTGAATGTCGGTGATCGCAGCGAACCAGCGAATCGCGACGAGAGATGCCCTGCGGCGGGCCGACCGGAAGCGAAAGTCCTCACGACCTTGTCACCGTTGGGCGCGACGATGAAATCACCCGCTTTCCGCGGAGCGGCCTCAAACGATCGCCCGGAAGGCAACCAGTCTCCGAAACTGTCGCGAGAGAGCGTTCCAATTGCGCCGGGCTGCGTTTTTGCTCCGCCCGATTCGTCGCGGAGCGGTCCCCAACTGGCTTCGAGCGTCGCCTCATCCGAAGCCGCTAGCAGTGAGCCGAGCGCTCGCATCACGTTGTTCGACGGCTTCTTCAGCGCTTCGGCCCAACGCTTCTGCTGTGGCGTTGCCGGCTTCCCGTCGCGGGCTGCTTTCCAGTCGTCAGGGACCGCTTTCAGATCCTGCGTGAGAACATCCGCGAGCGCGTGCCGGATCGCCATTTTCTGCCCGCGCAGTTTCGTGCGCACGGCTTCCTGCTTAGAGGGTGCATTGATGTTCGCGTAGTCGATGCGCGAACTCGCGATTAGTCCGTACAGCGAGTAGTAGTCCTTCGTCGTGATCGCATCGAATTTGTGATCGTGACATCTCGCACAAGCGACGGTTTGGGAAAGAAATGCCTTCCCGATGACGTCGATCATGTCGGCGAAAATGCGCGCCTCGTCGGAATGGATATCGGGAGGACCGTGCTGACCGTCGGTGAGATAAAGGTAGCCCGGACCGATGACGGATTCGTTGTTCCCGGTATCGGGATCGAGCCGCGGCTCTAACAGATCGCCCGCAATCGCCTCGCGGAGGAGTTGCTTGTAGGGGACATCCCGGTTGAAGGCGCGGATCAGGTAATCGCGGTAGTGAAAGACATTCGGCATCGGATAGTCCGCCTCAAACGCCTTCGTTTCGGCGTAGCGAACGAGATCCATCCAGTGACGTGCCCATTGCTCACCGAAGTGTACTGAGCCAAGCAAGCGGTCGACGACTTTCTCGAACGCATCGGGTGACTGGTCCTCGAGAAACTCCTGCAAGTGCTCCGGCGTCGGCGGCAGGCCGGTGAGATCGTAGGTTACACGCCGCAGCCACGAGGTCCGGCTCGCGGATTCGGCGGGCTTCCAGCCTTTCTTCTCCAACTCGGCAAGCACAAAGCGATCATGATCCGACCTTGGCCACTCCTTCACCTGCACGTCCGGCACGCCCACGTCGGCGACGGGCTGCAGCGACCACCATTTCTTCCGCTCCTTCAGATCGAAGACCTCATCCTCCTTCTGATCGCGCGTCTTGCTTTCGTTCCGCGGATCGGGCGCGCCCATCGCGATCCACTCGACGAAGTCCGCAATCGTCTCCGCCGGCAACTTCGCTTTCGGCGGCATCTCGAACTGGTCATAGCGCAGCGCGCTGATGATGAGGCTTTCCTGCGGCTTGCCCGGGATGATGATCTGTCCCGATTCGCCTCCCTTTTGCCAACCCGGGCGGCTGTCGAGCAACAACTCGCCCTTCAGTTTCTTCGCGTCCACCGAATGGCACTTGTAGCAATGCTCGACCAGAACGGGCCGGATCTTGTTCTCGAAAAACGCGAGGTGCTCCGACGAGATTTCCTCGGCAACCGCCAGTGTCGGCGATGCGGCAACGAGCAGAACGCCGAAGCTATGGGTGAAACGAGTCATGCAATGCGAATCGGGAGATGGTGGAAACGGATCGGGTTACCATAGAGTATGTGCCGCATCAGTGAAATCGCACTATCGTGATCGAGGCTCGACGCCGGATCGTCCACCAGATCGGCGAGCGCGAGTGAGATGGCGTAGCGGATCGAGCGGTATTTCGCCACCAGCATCTCGACGAAGCGCGCATCGGTGAAGCCGCTCGCGATGGAACTGACCGGGCTCATGCTCAGCTGGTCGCGCATCATCGCCGCGATCTTGTGGGTCCGGAAGAAATGCCACCACGGACCGACCGAGACGTTGCCAACCTGTTTCGCCGCGTTGGCCAGATCTTCGTAGAGCTGGTCGTGGGCGACGATGTACTCGAAGTGGATGTTGGGATACTTCGTCCAGACAGGATACTCGTCCTGAGCAACGCCCGCCGCATACATCGGAAAGCTCTGGATCTCCCGCGCGGGATCCATGAAGTAAGTCGCGCCAATCGCCATTTGGAGACACGAACCGCGTTCCGCTCCATCCGCCTTGAGATCCGCGCCGATTTCGTCGAGCGCCTCCAACATCGCTTCAGTCACGACCGCGATGACCTGGCGAAGATCGTTGCCGCGAACGCTCTCTTTTCGATCGCGGATGATCGCATTGAGCGCCGTCGCGTCGCAGGCCGTTCCGAGCCGGTAGTCCATCGGGTGAAAGAGATTCGTGTAGCGAATCCGGCTGTCCGGGTTGTGGGTCGGGCTGTAGAGAATGCTCAGGAAAAACTCACGCAACCCTTCCTTCAGATCCCCGACATTCGAAATCGTCCGATCGAGAAACTCTTCGAGAATGAGCAGGAATGTTTCCGACTCGTACTTGTGTCCGGCGGTGAACAAGCCGAAGTCGGTCGCACCTTCCGGCCAGACGAGGTAGTTCGCGTCGAACATGTTGAAGGCGTCCTCGTGCGTGGCGTGCGCGAGATCGACGTCGCCGGGTCGGGCACCAAGTTCGAGCGGAACACGATTGCGGTTCTCAATGCTCGTGACGTAAGCGGCAATGTTGTGATCGCGTAGGACACCAGCCGCGAAACTGGGATCATTGCGATGTGCAGCAACAGCACTCTCCACGGCGTCGTAGCTGACGGGATCGAGCGGATCGATCTCCTCGAGTCCCGGATAGAGCCGGAACATCCCGCGCAACCACTCGGCATACTCCGTGAATCGACCATCCTGGAGCTCTTCCACGAGCATCCGCCCGGCGATCGCGCGTTCGCTACGAGAATTCCCACCCAACGCGGCGATCGCCTCGTCCAGCCGTCCGCGATGACCTTCGACGATCTGTGCGAACCACGAGTAGAAACACCCGTGCGCCACATCCATCATCGTCCGCCGGACGAGCGTCCCGCTCGAGAGCGACGCCTCGATGATGTGCTTGGGATACGCGTTCATCGCCGCTTGCGTCCCCGCGAGGTTCTTGTCGGCAAGCTCTCGATCGAAGCCGGTCAGATCGTCCTGCACATGCGTGTGGCAATCAACCACCGGCATGTCGCAGGCCGCGTCGAAGAGTGTGGTGATCGTCTCCCGTTTCGCCCAGTTCATCGCGGATATTCCAGCTCAGCCGTCGCGTCCTTGAAGTATCCGTTCAGCGCCTTCTCCACTGCCGACTGCACCTCTGGAGCGTGTAGTTTCGATTTCGTCGGCGAATCGAAGCGGGGGTTGTCGAGAATGACGCTGATCATGGCGACCTTCGGATTCACACCTGCCCTTGCCAGCGCTCGTTTCATGCCTGTTACATGGCTGCCGTGCTGACTCGTGAGCACACCATTTGCCCAAGATTGAACCCAAGGCGACTCACCGTCGTGTGCATGTCCTCCGCAGGCAAAGTTGATCCTGCAGAACTGTGAAGTGTCGACGAAATGGTAGGTGTGGTCGATCGAGCAATGCCACTCACCGCCGAGCAGAGTCTCCACGTAGTCCCTCAAACCGTTCACAGAACAGAACCGTTCGGATTCGATTTCAATGACGAAGCCAGGGAAGAGATGCACCGCGTTAAAGAGGCGCGACCGCATCACCAGTGCATCAAGGCGAGCGTACTCGCCGAAGAACTCCGAATCTGGCAGAAATCGAAACTCCGTGCCACTCGTGAGATCGTCCGTGCTTTCGCGATTCACAGGGCCATCGCCAGCACCGGAGACAAAGCGTTGCGAATGCTCCGTCCCGTCCCGACGGCTCCTGACGATCAGCTCCTTGGAAAGTGCGTTCACCACAATCATTCCGACGCCGTTGGTGGCGATGTGCGTGTGTGGCGTATGCCCGTCCGCAGTCGGAGTATCGTGGCCAGTCGTCAGATATTTCTCGACCAAATTCAGCCCGGTGTCCTCGTCATGCTGATCGAAGGGGAGACCGGGACCATCATCCCTGATTGTGATCCACCCATCCTCGTCAGTTTTGATCGAGATCCGTGTCGCTTTTCCCGCAAGAAACAGATCGACGGTATTGGCGAACAACTCGCCTGCGAGGCACGCCACGCCCATCCGCGACTTCGGGTCACCGATATACATGCCGGGGCGTTTGCGGATGGCCCGTACGATTTCTCCGGGGACTAGAGGCATCCGGAAATTCTAAGTGACAACAAGAATACCGGTAGCAAAAAACCTGTCACAAAGCGCGGTCGCCATTCTATTAATTCTCAATGGACCCGCTTTTCGGCAAAGTCGCGGCTTTTCTGAATCTCCTCGTTTACGTCCTCATTCGCTGGCCGCACGGCAACCGCATCAAAACCCTGGATGTGAACGACAGCCGGGCGGATCGACAGGAGAAGCTGCTGCTCACCGGGGCCGCTTTGGGAACGACTCTGATTCCCGTCATTTGGATCACTACCGGATTCCCATCATTCGCCGACTACCCGCTTCAACGGGTGCCTTTCGCAATAGGCGTGATCGCCATCATCATCGGCAACGGGATCTTCTACCGTTCTCACGCCGATCTCGGGCTCTACTGGTCGCCCACCTTGCAGATGCGCGACGGCCATGAGCTGATCACCACCGGAATCTATGCCCGCATCCGTCATCCGATGTACACTGCCATGTTCGTTCAGGGAATCGGCATGCTGCTGGTGCTCCCGAATTGGATCGCCGGACCCGCGTGGCTCGTGACCTTCGGAATCCTCTATGCGTTCCGCGTCGGACACGAAGAAGCGATGATGAAAAAACGTTTTGGCAAGGCATACGAGGAGTACATGAAGTGCACGGGACGTCTACTGCCGGAGTTTTGGACCGAACGCAGCTGAGTGGATCACTCTCCCGGCATGAAGAGGATTCTCTCGGCGATTTCCCTCAACATCTCCTCGCCGAACGCCTTGAACGACGGCATGGGCGGCAGATTGGGGTTCTTGTTCTCGGGGTTCATCGCCCACTTGACGATGCCGTCGAGGTTGTTCGCGTAGCGCTGACGGATTTCCGCGAAGGACGGGCCGACAATGCGACGTGTGGGGTGATGGCACGCGGAACAGGCGTTGATCAAAGCAGCCGACGTCGGATTCGTTTCGGCTTTCGGCGAGTCCGACTTCGCGATCTTCTCGTATCCGGAGAATTCGGTGAAGGGCTCGCCAAGTTGATGAAGGGTTGCGAACAACTCGATGCGATGCCCGCCCGCGAAATGAAGGTGGAGCTGATTGACCGGTTGTAGCTGGGGAATCTCGATGAAGATTCGCCTGCCATTGTCGAGGCGGTGGACCGAGCGGACTCCGAGCCGGTCGTGGCCTTCGAGTTCGGGGTGTTTGAC
>CAJIAN010000596.1_pt1 | contig 10288 bp, 8 predicted proteins | sample 9199061 | NCBI WGS metagenome assembly CAJIAN01 (sample SAMEA7708264, study PRJEB35096) | sediment metagenome | biome: marine neritic benthic zone biome [ENVO:01000025]; feature: sediment [ENVO:00002007]; material: shallow marine sediment [ENVO:03000034] sea grass bed [ENVO_01000059] ...
ATCGGCGCGAGGGCAGCGAAAATGGAGGCGTTTCGGGTTGGCATCCGCGGAGCCTACCGCACAGATGAGGGGATTTCCAGCAATTGAATGGGGCTACGATCGCACTGAGAGCGGCGGCGATTCCTTGCTCCGTCCGAATGAAGTTTTGACCGGTTCCTTGCCGATCTTACCGGTGGGAGTGCGAAGCCGAGGGTTGGATCGGCCCCTAGGAACTCGAACTCATGGTCCTCCGCCTTTCGGTATCAAGATGCGCCGTGAGTCAGACTGCCGGAGATGTGCGTGGCTCCATTTGTGCGCGCCGGAGACGGAAGCTCCGCCGCCGAGCACCAGAGACGGCCCATCTCGCGGTCAAGGTCGTGCCTGACCTGACCCGCTCGCGAGTATTCAGTCCGTCCGCCTCCGTCGAAGAACGTCAGCTCACCGAAGTAGATCTGATCGTCCACGCAGTAGAAATCCACTCTGACGTGAGCGAAGTCTTCAGACAGTGCAAGAGCGAGTTCCTTCATTCGCGGCCAGCTCCCGGGGCAGGGAAACGGACGGGTCTCGTACTCGCTGCCTCGCATGGCAATGGCTTCGAGGTTCTCGTCAAACCAAGCGATCTTGTAGCCGGGTTGTTCGCGGTTCCTGTGCACCTCGACAAACATCTTCGTGGAGCCGTCGGGCTGTCTGAAACAGAAGATCTTGTAGTCGTCGGGAGTCTGCTTCCCGGCCTCGACGATCATCTTCTCGACAAGTATTCCGGGTCGAATCTGCGAGTAGGCGAACTGATTCGTCAGTTTTCCGTAATCCGTGTCCAGCTTGGCTCGGAGGCGGGTCGCCGCACGGTGAGCGACTTCGGGACTGTTCGAGACGATGATTTCAGTGGATTTGGAATCGTGGCTGGGCTTGGCGACAATGTAGTCTCCGAGCGCGTGAAGCTGATCGCCCGTGATCGAATCACCGGTGTAGAGAACCGGGATAAGAAACTCGTCTCCGATTCGCTCCGTCACGTAGTTCCTCACCGCGATCTTGTCACTGCAGGTGACGACGAGGCTGTCGGCGGAGAACAGTTTCCTGTGGTTGATCTTCTCGTTGAACGTCTTCGGGGATTCGAAATCGGGCCAGTATCCGAGTTTCAAGAAGAACAGGAGCGCTTCCTGGCGAGCCGCGCCAATGGGAAGTCGTCGCACGAGTCTGAGGAACTGTTGCTTCATCCGTTTGCCGCCCCTTCGGAACTCAAAGGTTGCTGACGCAGGGACGTTGGCCCGCCCGTTCCTGCTTCTTCGATCTCCCTCAGTTTCGACCAGACGAGAAATGGCAGTTGCATTCCGGGAATGAGAAGCGTTCCAAGGGCCATTCCCCAAAAGAGGGCGAACAGTCCCCATGCTGCCAGTCCTGCCACACCGAGGGCCAGTCCGACTGCCAGACCAAGAAGGATGGGAAGCGCGGTCCTCGGGAGCAGACCGAGGCCGATCAGCAGGTAGCGATTGACCTGCCGCCAACCACCGGCGAAAAGAAAAGCAGCGAGCCCGACGAAGAGCAGTCGCTCCACTTCGAACTCGGCTCCGTAGAGCAGCGGAACCAGCCAGGGACCAGCCGCGATCAGCACGACGGCAGCGGCCACCGTCAATACCGCGAGGTACTTGTAGTAGCGCCGGGCGGTCGTGGTCAGCCAATCGTGGTCCCCGGAATCCATCGCATCGACGACCGCCGCCCAGATCGGTCGTCCCACCATGACCAGCATCCCCGTGAAAGCCGCCGTGATCGACATCATCACGTGGAAGACCGCCACGACGCCGGGACCGGCGAGGCGACCCACAATCAGGGCACAGATCGTATACTCAACGAGGTAGACAAGGAATGAAGTGGTCGAGAACGAAACGCCATCTCTTACCAGTTCGACCATCGTCGCGCGCTCCGGTCGGGCTTTCGGACCCCGGATCAGCCACGGTCGCTTCCGGAGGAGCAGGACAGTGCTGATCGCGCGGGCGACGATGTTCGGACCGAAGACGGCAAGGAGCAGGAATGAAACCGAGGGCTGTGAGTGAACGCCGGCAAAGACGATGATCGCTCCGACGGTGTTCCCCACAGTTCCCCAGGCGTTGACGATACCGGCCTCCATGTAGCCTTCCCGGACCCGATCGTTCATCTCCACCGCGATCTGCGCCACCATGAGAAAGACGCCGAGCCACAATGCAGGGCGCATCATCTCCGCAAACGGCGCGTATTTCTCTCCGAAGAGAACAGGGACAGGGACGGAGGTGATGACGATCGAGGCAATGAGAGTACCCAGAAGGGCGAGGGCGGTGAGGAGGACCACTGCGCTGACGTAGAGGCGACCTTCCCGATCCCGATCTCCCTTCGCCGCAGCCTCCGAAATCCCGCGGGCGAGCGCCGGGCCGATGCCGAGTTCCAGCATCGCCACCATGAACACGGCCATCGAGATCGTGGCGTAGATCCCGAATTCCTCCCGCCCAAGAACCCGCGCTGCCACGGGCAGGGAGACAAACTGCAACACCATGGTAATCCCCTTCGAGATCAGGGAAGTGACGATCGCGAGGCGGATGGACCGGTTTCGCCGATGACGGGAGGGCTGATGCGACATGGTGTCTTGGTTCTTCAGCCGAATCGGTTGTGCGTGAGAAGTTCGTATTTCAGACAGCAGTCGAGGACGGCTTCGCTCTTGAGAATCGGGCCGTTCACTCCCTCGAATCTACTGCAGTCGAATACGTCATTGATCTCGATCAGCACCGGTCCCGATTCAGAGAAGCCCACATCCATCCCGATGAAGCGATTGAACGGTGCAAAGCATTCCTGGACCCGCCGTGCGAGATCGACGGCCTTGTCCCAGTCCGGCAGCGTCACGTCGGAGAGCTTGTCGAAGGCGGCGGGTTTGAAATCGACCTTCTGGCCGCGCCCGTTCAGAGCTCGATCATCGAGCCGCCCGGTTTCGACATCGACCCTGACTCCTACGCCGCTTCCACTGTCGAGAAAGGTAGAGCCTGTCCCGATCCGGATGTAGGCTCCCACCACGATGATTTCCTTTTCGGGAGTGTAGAGCGTGACGATCCGCGTGGTATTGAGAGCCTGCTTCGCAACCCCGGAAACGACCGGGTGCTGGCGAACCCATTCCTGAACGACGGCCCGTTTTCGCACGGAAAAACCTTCCAGCGGAATATTGCGTGCCGGATCACTGCTTTGTCGGAGAGTCAGGTCTCCATTCGCTTTTTCCACCAAGCACGTTCCCTTTCCGCCGGCACCATCGACCAATTTGACGACTAGGCGCTCCGCGCCACGTTGCTCGAACAACTCATGCATTGTCCCGGCGAAATCGTCACCCGGGCTGATGGCACCATATTGAACTGGCAGGGGCAGATCGAACGAGCGGCAGAGATGATAGCAGGCCTCCTTGTTCTCGAAAAGCACCTCGCAATCAGCGGCGAGAACATGTCGTTTTCTCCTGCGGAGCGAGCGAGGATCGTAGCCCGATCCGAAATAGTACTTCCATTCCTTCCGATGAACTTCCCAAAGTCGGCACGAAGAGTAATTGTCGGGAAAGTATTTAAGGACGAAGAAGATGTAGAGGTGATCCCAGAGGACGAGGAACACGTTGCGCTTGCATTCCTTCCATTCGACCAGACAGGCAAGAGCAACGGGCAGCGCGAAGAAACGGAGGGTCCTTTCGAAGGCGGCCGTCAGGGCTTGGGTAGCGCCCTTCGCGCCGTTCTGAATGCGGTGGTACACGGACTTGATCCACTTTTCGCGGGACGGCTTCACCCCTGCGGGCCGTTCGGCGCCGCGTCGCGACCGCTGCACCATCGGTTTGGTTTTGAGAGCGGCTAGGCTACTTCGGCTCATGGGTTCGATCAATTTGGAGTGAGTAAGGTGAATCTTGGAAAAGCAAAGTTTCTTATAAACGATAATATTATCAAATATGGTTGCAAAATATAATAATAATGGATAAACTTCAAAAAATATAGTTTTTTAAATAAGATGGAGATTCTTGGTGCTGGAAATGGCAACGCTGCTGTGCCCAATGGACGTGCCCTCCCTTCGGGGAGTAGGCCCTCGAAAACGGCGCGATTTCGCGAGTTCCTTCGCTCCAACGAGTTGGAGTTCGTGATGGAGGCGCACAGCGGGCTCAGCGCGAAGATTGTCGAGGAGGCGGGATTCCGGGGAATCTGGGCGAGCGGACTGTCGATTTCGGCGGCGCTTGGGGTGCGGGACAGCAACGAAGCGAGCTGGACGCAGGTGCTGGACGTCGTCGAATTCATGAGCGATGCGACAAGCATTCCGATCATGCTCGATGGCGATACGGGTTACGGGAACTTCAACAACGTGCGGCGCCTGATTCGCAAGCTCGAACAGCGGGAAGTGGCCGCCGTTTGTTTGGAGGATAAGATTTTCCCCAAGACGAATTCGTTTCTCAACGGCAATGCCCAGCGTCTCGCGGAAAAGCAGGAGTTTGCCGGAAAGATCAAGGCGGCCAAGGACAGCCAGAGCGATCCGGATTTCTCCGTCGTGGCCCGACTGGAAGGGTTCATCGCTGGTCGACCGCTGGACGAATTGCTTGAACGGGCTGACGCCTACCACGCGGCCGGGGCCGATGCGCTTCTCGTTCACAGCAAGAAGAAAACGGTGGAGGAGATTGCTTCGTTCGCGAACAACTGGGACCGGCCCTGTCCGCTGGTGATCGTGCCGACCACCTACGCCGACACGCCGACGGAAGTCTTCCGCAACCTTGGAATTAGTATCGGGATCTGGGCCAATCACACCATGCGCAGTTCCATCAATGCCATGCAGGCAGTCTGCCGGGAGATCCGTGAAAAGGAGAGCGTCGCCGGGTTGAACGGAATGGTCGCTCCCATGGCGGAGGTGTTCCGGTTGCAGAACACCGACGAACTGGCGGAAGCCGAGAAGCGCTATCTGCCAACGACGAATGGATCCAACGGCTCGAACGGATCCAACGGTGCCAAGAGCTCTACGGCGATTGAGATCGAGGCATGATCGAGGCTGGCTCTTTCGTCGCTCCGTTGAAGGAGGCGGGCTACACTGCGTATGCGGGAGTGCCTTGCTCGTATCTGAAGCCTTTCATCAACCACGTTATCAATGCGGACGAATTGGACTACGTGACCGCTGCGAGCGAGGGCGAGGCGGTAGGGATCAATCTGGGAGCCTACCTCGCGGGACGGAAGACGGTGACCATGTGCCAGAACTCGGGGCTAGGGAACATGGTCAATCCCCTCACTTCCCTGAACTATCCCTTTCGCATCCCTGGTCTTCTGATCGTTACGTGGCGCGGAAAGCCCGGGCAGCCTGACGAGCCCCAGCACGAGCAGATGGGACGAATCACTCACGGTCTTCTCGAAACAATGGAGATTCCGTGGCGGGCATTTCCGGAAGAGGAAACGGAGATCGCGCTGGCGGTCAGCGAAGCCGAGGAGACGATGGCGCAAAGCCAGCGACCGTTCGCCTTCGTGATGAGCAAGGGCTCGGTGGCGCCACACCCTCTTGAACGCCAGGAACCTCCCGTGGCGGTCGTGGCGGAGCGGCTGGTCCTTCCTCCCGGCAACCGTTCGTCCCGCACCGAAGCGATCGAGTCGATCCTAGCTGCCTTGGACGGGGACGAGGCCGTGGTCGCGACCACCGGTAAGACTGGTCGCGAACTCTTCACGATCGCTGACCGGCCGAACCATCTCTACGTTGTCGGTGGCATGGGAACCGCGTCGGGCATCGGGCTCGGTATCGCCCATGCCAAGTCCGGCCAGCGCGTCGTCGTGCTCGACGGCGACGGAGCCGCCCTTATGAAGATGGGCGTTTTTTCGACCATCGGCCGCTACCAGCCTCGGAATCTGCTTCACGTTGTGCTCGACAACGAGCAGCACGACTCCACCGGAGGACAGCAAACGGCTTCGAGCATCACGCGCTTCGCCGACGTGGCTGCGGCGGCGAATTACCGGAGGGTCTGTTCGGTGGAAAGGCGCGAGGATCTATGCGCCGTGCTCCCGGAGTTGCTAAACAAGCCCGGTCCTTCGCTGCTACACTTGAAGATCAGGCCCGGATCGCCGAAGGAACTGGGAAGGCCGACAGTCAAGCCGCATGAAGTCAAGGAACGCTTCATGGAATTCCTCCGCCAACAACCTGCCAAACGTGACCAGCGACGACCATTCTCGCCATCTTCTCTTCACGCCGGGTCCGCTCAACACCAGCGAGTCCGTGAAGCGGGCGATGCTGCGCGACTTCGGTTCGCGTGAACCGGATTTTGTCGATCTCGTCCGCGAGATCCGCGCCGAACTGTTGGAGATCGGCGGTGTCCGTAAGACCACCGGATTCGAGGCGGTTCTCATGCAGGGAAGCGGAACCTTTGGTGTCGAATCGGTCGTCGGGTCCGTCATCCCGCGGGAGGGCAAGCTGCTGACGGTGGTCAATGGCGCCTACGGGCGCCGGATCGACGAGATGGCGAGGCGTCTCGGGATCGATGCGGCGAGCCTCGTATTCGAAGACACGGAGATGGTCGATCCCGCTCTGATCAAGGATCGGCTCGAAGGCGATCCGGCGATCACACACGTTGCCGTCGTGCATTGCGAGACGACCACCGGCATTCTGAACCCGCTCGAAGAAATTGCCCGGATCGTGGCCGGGAGTGGGCGGGTGCTGATCGTCGACGCCATGAGTTCCTTTGGGGGGATTCCCATCGATCTGAATCGTACGGATGTGGGCTTCCTCGTTTCGTCGGCCAACAAATGCCTCGAAGGCGTGCCCGGGTTCTCGTTCATCCTCGCCCGCCGTGATCTCCTCGAGGCCGCTCGGGGCAACGCCCGCAGCCTGAGTCTCGACCTCGCTGCGCAGTGGGACGGTCTCGAAGGCAGCGGGCAGTTCCCGTTCACACCGCCAACGCACGCGCTGCTGGCCTTCCGTCAGGCACTTGCTGAATTGCGCGAGGAGGGTGGCGTCGATGGCCGTCATCGACGCTACTGCGAGAACTGCGACATCTTGATCTGCGGGATGGAGGCACACGGATTCGAGTGCCTTCTGGAGGAGACGAAGCGCAGTCCGATCCTCACCACCTTCGTCGAACCCGATCACTCGGGCTTTCGTTTCGACGCGTTCTACGATCGGCTCGCCGCACGAGAGCTGATCATCTATCCGGGGAAGCTCAGCCGGGCGGCGTCTTTCCGTATCGGGACCATCGGGAGGATCGGCGCGAAGGACGTCTCTCGTCTGTTGAATGCCATCGGTGAGACGCTCGAGGAAATGGATGTCGATCTAGCGGGCGGGCGGTAGGTGATATACCCCGGCCCCCTGATGCGATGGCGGTTGGGCCTTCAACCGCGGAGGAGCAGTTTCATCAGCTCGGAAGGGACGCGCGTGGAGAGCAGTAGGCCGCGAACCAAGGGATCCGGCTCGTAGGTTTTCAGTAAGCGGGCGTAGGCCTTGATGCCTCGGATCCTTTTCGTGCTGATTTGCCGCGAGTGCTTGCGGTGGCAGGACGTCGTCCGGTCCAGCTTTTCCACATGCATGAGATTTGCGTGGAAACGGCAGAACAGGTCCACGTCGACCTTGATGGGCAGTGATTCGTCATACCCACCGAGTCTCTCCATGGCTCGTCGTCTGTAGACCATGCTGGAGTGCTTGAACGGAATGAGAGGGGAGCCCAGCGCCATCCGGATGGCCTTGCGAGCCGATGCGAAGGTCGGGTAGTGACGCGACTTTCCGGATGCAGCATCACCATGGAACACGCGGGTGTCGGCGTAGAGCAGATCCGTATCGGGATGGTTTGAGAGAAACTCGATGTAGCGGCGAACCGTCTCCGGGCGGAAGAGATCGTCGGCGTCGAGGACGGCGATGTATTCGGAGGTTGCAACGGAGTTCGCGCGATTTCGGGCCGTCGAGATCCCCACGGGAGAGCTGCCTTCGATCACGGTGAGCATGGGCAGCTTTTTGGTGAACCCCCGGGCGATCGACGCGGTGTCGTCGGTGGAGCCATCGTCGTAGAAGACCACTTGATTCGGCGGCTGCGTCTGATTGAACAGCGATTCGAGCATCGCTCCCACGTAAGGGGCCGCATCACGTGCTGCAATCACGACGGAAATCGTGGGTCGATATAGATCATGCATGCTGAAAGGCGGGTTCGGGTAGTGAATTCTCCTCGCGGACTCCGCTCGGATCAGGTGCCCGTCTCGGATTGAAAAGGCTCGAGGCGATGAGTGCGCCGGAAAACGAATAGAGGTAGGAGTTGGTGATCATGCAGACTCCGAGAAGGAAGAGGACGGACTTCGAGCACTGGGTCGACAGTCGCAGGATGACGAGAACGAGACCGACGAGACCGAAGTCGGAAAGAAGGCGAAGCGGTTCGTTGTGCAGGCAGAAGGCATACACCTCTCCTTCACCGAGTCGCGCCAGATAGCTGTTGAAGACGGAGTCAGGCGTTACGAATTGATGGAGTTCCTCGCCGACGCCGATGCCGAAGAGCCAGTCCTGCAACGATAGCGACGGCACAATGTTCTCAACGTAGGTGGTGATGAGCCTGCCTCGGTCGCTGTTCGCGAGATAGGTCCACGTGAGTTCCTTGCCGCGTGCCTCCATGAGCATTGCGAGGGCGGCGAAGGCAAACGGAGCGAGAACGGCGAAGCCGATCACCGTCCGGGGTCTGAGGCGGCGTCCGACGACCTCGGCAAGGATGAGCAGCAGCAGCCCCATGGTGGAGCCGCAGAGCAGGCAGAACGTCCATGCCAGCCCGCGGTCGACGATGGTGAGACGGGGACGGGCGAGATGAACGAGGATCGCGATCGTGTAGCCACTGTAGATCGAGAACTCGATGAAGAAGTCCGCGCGGAAGATCTTGTTCCCCGTGGCTGCGGCATAGAGGAAGTTGAGGGCACAGAGTCCGAAGAACGCGCGCAGGGCGAGGAGTGCAGGGAAGCGGTTGTCGGCACTGGCCCCCCGGATCATCAGTGCGGAGGCGAGACAGAACACCATGAGCTTGCCTCCCTTGATCACGGCCTGGTGGGCGCCATGGCTGAGCAATGCCAGCGCCAGACAGATGCCCACGTAGCCGATGAGCAACCACGATCCCCGGAGATTCGGTCTGAGTTCGCACGAAACGAGCGCGAGGACGGCGAACAGCGCAGCGAGTTGCACGGGAGGTCCGAACATGTTGGTGGCATTGACCGCGACGAGGGTCATCGCGGGAATGGCAGTTCGGAGACTCGTGTAGGGTAACAGCTTCAACTCAGGTAGTGCCGGCAGGGTTCGGACTGGGCGTGGCAGAACCCCCGCGAAAGGGGTCGCGAGCCGTTTTGCGTGGTTGCTCGGCAGCGGTCTTGCGCTTGTCGTCGACGTTCGTCAGGCGGACGACGGAGAGCCCGCTGACCTGCAAGGCACCGCACCGTGTGACGAATCGGATGTAGGTGGAGCGGGGAGTTTCGGGAGCGACGATGATTACGTTGGCTTCCGCCATTCTGCAGACGGCGAGGAGGGATTCGTCCTGATCGAGTTCGTTGGTATCGAGGATGATGCGATCGAAATCGGAAGAGAGATCGTCGAGCCCATCGCGGAACGCCTCGGGATTGAGCAGCACATCCGGCGGCACGTCGATGGTGGAGAAACCGGTGATGGACGTCTTCTCGATCGACGATCGGAGATTCCAGTCCGTGCTGAAGCGAACAAGGAGGGTCCGAATTCCCCGCTTTGCGCAAAGCCTGCCGAGCTGCTTTGGGAGCCCGGTATCCGGGGTCCGCCCGACCGGGGCAAGGACGTGGATGCATTTTGCTTCCCCTAGCGGAACAAGGATGTTCAGGAGTTCTGAATCGTCCTTGTCATCGCCTGCGTCATCGACGATTGCGATGACCGGGATGCCGAGCGATGGCGCGATTTGCGTGTCGGAGGTGAAGGGCAAGCCTTCGCGGTGGCGCCAGAAGACGATTCCGATCACGAAGAGGCCACCGACGAACGATCCGATGGCGACCCAGAGAAGCGTCCATGGCTTCGATTTCTTGTCGGGAACCACCGGTTCCGTGACCAGAGTGACGAAGGTGGGGGTGACCTCCGGATCGAGGTCGAGATCCATGATCTTCTGCTGGAGCTTGGAGTAGGTATTCCAATTGCGATCGATTTCCTCCTTCACTCCCCGGAACTCGGCGCTGGTTGACTTGAAACCCACAAAGTCGTCCTGCAATCCATCGAGCGTTTCGCTGAGTTTGGCCAGTTTCTCAGTCGCGGCCTGATACTCCGAAGCCACCGCCGATTTCATCTCGGCCGCGTAACTACGCAGGGTCGCTTCGACTTGCCCCAAGCGCTGCTCGGCGGC
>CAJIAN010000010.1_pt1 | contig 10245 bp, 10 predicted proteins | sample 9199061 | NCBI WGS metagenome assembly CAJIAN01 (sample SAMEA7708264, study PRJEB35096) | sediment metagenome | biome: marine neritic benthic zone biome [ENVO:01000025]; feature: sediment [ENVO:00002007]; material: shallow marine sediment [ENVO:03000034] sea grass bed [ENVO_01000059] ...
TGTCAGCATACCAGTCTGCGCGAAAACGCATCACCGCGCCGGCTCTCCCGCCTCCCTCCTGCCGTCACGCAACACCGCCGCACGCATCACCCTGACAAAATGCCAGCACTACCGAACACCCTCTTGACAAAACATCAGCCATATCAACGTCATAGGGCACTCACCCTCTACCGGGGGCGCACCTTCGACTCAAGTTTAAGGGTTCTAATCACCTGAAAAATCCGACTCGGGATTGGTAGCGGGTTGGTGTGCGCCGCCTTGTGTGTGCCCAGCATGGGCGCAGTCCAAAGAGGGTTCAAGTCCGAATGGCACTAACATAGTCATGCTGCCTTCTTCTTGTATTTGCTGCGGTGCGGGATCTCTCTCATCTCCCGCCTCTGCCTTGTGAGGTTCTGGTAGGGTTTCGGCCTCCGCTTGTTCACGCGCGGTTCCCTCCTCCCGGGCCGGTCGGGCACCTCGTCCTCGGCGATCGTCTCGAGCAGCTTGTCGGCGAGGCGCTCCGCCGCCTTCCTGGAGCGTGCCGCCCACACCAGGTCGCCCCACGCGTCGAGCCTGTCGAGCGCGCCTTTGTAGCTGGCGCGCCCGTGGCCGGCGGCGCTCCTGGCCACCAGGACGCGGACCAGGTTGTAGGCGATCATGTGCATGAGCAGCTCGCGGCAGGCCATCGCGGGACTCTTCGTGCGCAGCATCTCCATGCACATGGTCGTCTTGATGTCGTCCAGGAACAGCTCGACACTCCAGCGCCTCATATGGATTTCACCGATCTGCTCGCGGCCCATCTCCTCTTTCAGGAGGATGGTGGTCACCAGCACCATCGTGCGGGTGCGGAACCCCTTCCGGCCTTCCTGGGCTCGCACCTCGCGCAGCACGAGATGTTTGGGAAGGTGCGCGTAGCGCCTGCCCTTCGGGCGCTCCCAGACGATGAGGTGGTCGCCTTTGCCCAGGCGCTTGCCGGTACGGAAGTCGCTGCTCCGCCGGGACTGGTGGTTGCGCATCACCACATCGACGCCCAGTTCCGCGAGCTCGCAGATCATCTCGTAGGAGCAGAAGCCCCGGTCGGCCACCAGCGTGTCGCCGCTGCGCAGGTGGCGGAAGAGCCGCCGTGCGAGCGTGTTCTCGCCGTCGTGCTTGCTGCCACGGGCGACGCCCAGCCAAGCCCCGCTGCACACGTCGAAGAGCCCGACGAGCTTCATCAGCGGGAAGCCGCAGCCGGGCTTCTGCTTCGCCGATTGCGGGTAATTCGCCTGGTTCTCCGGCGTGTCGGACAGCAGCACCGTGGTGCCGTCGACGAGCAGTATCCTGCCCCCGGAGATCCCGGCGAGCCGGTCGCTAATCGCCTCCAGCACGCGCACGAGCCAGCGTACCGGCAGGCGCCGCCGCGCGTTGCAGTAGGCGGCTGTGGAGCAGGAGGGCACCACGAGCCCCCGCGATGCGAACAGCGCCTGGACCCTGGCCAGCGCCTTCCGGCAAGGCGCACGTGGATCCATTGCCTGGCCGGGGAACGCCCGGAAGGTCACCGCGGGAGTGAACACCCGGCGGCGGCTGTTGGCTCCGGAATCGGCTTTGAAATCCATCAATCCCGAAGGGAAGAATGCGCCAAAGAGTTGCTGAAACTGATCCATGCAGATCTGCCCCAGCTCGTCGCGTCCGCGGGCCATCTTCTCTAGCCGGCTGACTGGCGGGCGACCAAAGAGAAGCCGGCGCATCCCATCGAAAAAAGGTGTATCGGAAGGCATGCGGAAACTAACATTGACACCAATAAAAAGCACGTCGGAAATCATCCCAAATGCCCCTTACGTTAGTGCCATTCGGTTCAATCCCCCACAAAACTGTGTCACTCCAGTAACGTCAATCTGGAAACCGTATCTGACCTGGTTCTTCCCGTGTGTCCAAGCGGGCTCGAAGTATCGCTGATCCCCAGTCGTTCTTGTGATCTCTGGAGCCTGAATCGAAAAGATGAGGCTGTCTCGAAAGGTGTAGTCGACAGCTCGTAGCTCCGTCTCAAGGTTGAGGTTGGACTCGGCTAGATCCGGCAACGGCAGCGCAATCCACTCTCTCAGACTGTTGAGGAAGCTGGTGAACGCGGATCGCCTGCATACCACTTGGGGAATCTGAAGAGAAAGTCCGCCGTCGATGTTTGTGAGGAGATCGGGATCGTTCCCCTGCTCGCTCGAACGAATGCTGAGGTCTAGGAGAAGATTCTCCTCGTTGTAATCGAAGCAGTGAATCTCAAGAAGAGCATGTCCACGATTCGATGGCAGCGTCGACGTGGCTATGCTGGCATCCATTTTTCAGCGAACAAGGTTATTATACAAATTTCCAGCATCCTTCAAATACGCAAGCTGCTAATGGAGTGGGAGTTCTGAAAAACAGGGGCGACTGGGTTCGAAAGTTGATTATCATGCATTTTTCGTAAGATATACAACTTTGCGGGTTGCTGGTGACGCGTGGGCGAAAGCAGCCCGGAATCGTCGGAGTTCGATATTTCACCCTGCCTCTGCGCGAGTCGCGCAGAGCTTGTTTTAGGTCGCTACAGGCCATTGACCTCCGCGATGCGCCCGAGAATACGGATCCGTAGCGTCCCTTTTTCGATTTATTCTTGGCGAGTTATTCCTACCGAGGGGAATCCCGGCTCGCCCATCCAGTCGATGGCGTTGTGGCCCTCCCGCGGCAATCCGTCTTGCGGGTCATGAGTTCCCGCAGGCACAGGCGGATCGAAGGGTATCAAGGACCGGGCAATTCCTATCAGTCGAACGGCACGGCTTCCCGGCAAGCCTTGTTCGGAACGCTTACGAGTTCCGCTACATAGTTCCGGCTAGCCCCAGCTAGCCTTGCTACCCGGCAGCCCGTGGTTCTACGGGGAGAGGAACGTCGGGGAGTTCGCGCTTCGCCTCTTGAATGGCGGCGGCGTGTTCGCCCATTGGGAGGACGTTGAAGTGACGCTGGAACTCGCGCAGGTAGTTCGTCACGAGATCGACCTTCCATGCGCCGCCCTTGCCCATCGCGGGAAAGAATCCGAGTTCCGGTACATCGTCCGCGCCGAGGAAGTCGAGCGGGTGCAGGAGCAGCGATGGCTCCGTGCGCGTGAGTTTGCAGGCGCGGACTGCCGTCTTGAAATACAGCGACGCGAGCGTCTTCGAGAACGTCGCGAGATAGAGCAGGTAGCTCACGTGGAACGGAACCTTGAAGAAGGGAAAGGTCGTCACCGGAATCTCGAGCAGACTCAGATCATCCGATAGCTCCCAACGGTAGGGCTTCAGTGGCCGGAAGCCCTCGCGGAATTTGCCGAAGAGCTGCTTTCGCTTGGCCCGTTCCTCCTTGGGCAGCTTCGCGGTCATGAAGTAGTAGGCCCGTGCCAGTGGTCCGAGATAGGTCGGGAATGTCGAGGCATCGTAGGGATAGCCACGCTTGGCGAGCACTTCGAGCAGCGCGGGAGAGAAACTGAAGCCGGGACCGCGCCAGCCGGATGGGCGCACGCCGGTTCCCTTTTCGATCGCGTCCTCGGCGTGGATGACCTCGGACTCGATCTCCTCGGGGCTGTAGAGGTGAAGCCAAGGCTCGTGATGAAACGAGTGGTTGCCGACCTCGTGCCCGTTCTCGGGGATCAGCCGCAAGGCCTCATGGTTCTTCTCGAGATCGGCATCCTGGCCGACGACCATGACGGTGATCTTGAGTCCGAGCGTGTCGAAGACTTCGAGAAAGCGCGGGATGACCGTGTCGAAATAGGTGGGGAAACTGTCCCAGCCGGCATCCCCATGGGTCTTCATGTAAGACCACTGATTGTCGAGATCGAGAGAGAGGCTGGCGTTTCTCATCATGCAGGGGCGGTAAGCTTTTCGGCCGCCTTCTCGGCGAGTTGGATGGTTTCGTTCACGTTGAGCGTTCCGTTGACGATGTGTGCGGAGTTCACGATGTGGAGCCCGGGCACCGAGGTCGTCATGGACGGAAGGTTCTCGGAGTAGTTGAGCGTGGAAAGTGCGTGAACGTCCCGCGCCCGAGAGAGGCGGAAGGCCAGAATGTCCTCGCGCGAGAGATGCGGATACATCTTCAAGAGAGCCGCCGTGAACTCCTCTTCAATCTCCTCGTCGCTTCGTTCGAAGAAGTTGTCATCCCGCGGGACGTATTTCGGAAGATAGATCAGCGACTTGCCGCCGAAGTTCTTTTCGGAATCGACGAGGGCGGTCATTTCGATCACTGCGGTGAAGGGAACCCAGTCCTCGGTGATGTTGGTCACGTAGTATCCCGCCACCGGTTTGTCCAGCACCACCGAGGCGCAGACGATGCCCTGGTATTCGATCGCGTCGAGTTTGATGCGCTCGTCCTCGGCGAGGCTCTGGCAGACTTGAAGCGCGCGCTTGGCCGGCAGTGTCACCGCGACTTGGTCGAAGGATGCCCGCTTGGCGCCGTTGAATTCGATTTCGAGCTTCCCGCTCTCCGCCGGTGCGATCTGCTTCACCGGCTCTCCAGGATGAAGCTCGACGCCTTTCTCTTCGAGAACCTCCACGAAGCGGTCGAGGATCCGCGAGTAGCCGCCCGGAACGTAACCGAACATCTCCTTCTTCAGACCGCTCCGGCGGGCGGCGTACATGCGTGCGATGATCGCCCAGATGAACGCGGCGGAAACCTTGTCGTAATTGTCGCCGAGCTTTGCGCGGAGCAGGGGGAGCCAGATTTTCTCGAAGGTATTCTTTCCCGAAAGCCGCCGCAGCCACGTGCAGACGTTCTTCTTTTCGAGCTTCTTCCAGTTCCGGATCTTCGAAGCGTAGAAGATAGTGGCGCCAAGGCGGATCTTGTCGATGAGACGAAGGGGCGGGAACTTCAGAAATTCGACGGTGTTCGACATCGAGTAGAGCTCGCCGCCGGTGTAGAACCCGGTGCGCGTCTCGACCCACTCCATTTCCTTTTCGAGATCGAGTTCTGTTAGGAGATTTCGCAGTCGCGAGTCGGACAGGAGCGTGACGTGGTAGTAACGGTCCCAGACGAGATCCTCGATCTGCCACGCGCTCGCGAGGCCACCGAACGAAGGTGCGGCTTCGAAGAGCGCGACGTTCTTGCCGGCCTCTCGAAGTCGCAGGGCGAGGGTCATTCCGAGAATCCCTCCGCCGACGATGGCCCAGGATTCCTCGTTCTTGGTGGAGCTGAGGGGAGAGGGAGACACGGGGTGGTTCAATTCGGTGGGTTGAGTTCGATGACTTCGGAGTTCTCGATGCGGTAGGCGAGTCCGCATTCGCAGTCCGTGCGTCCGCATTCGACCGGGACATCCCCCGCAGGGAAACGGAGAACCGGTTTGCCGCATCGGCAGACGATGCCGACCGACTTCGCGGGTTGGCCGATGACGAGATGGAAGTCGGGCACGGTCTTGGTCACCAGCGATCCCATGCCGATCATGGCGAAGCGGCCGATTTCCAATCCGCATCCGATCGTGCAGCCGGCACCGATGGTGGCGCCTGCCCGGACGAGCGTCGGCAATGTTTCCTCATTGGGATCCGATGGGAGTGGGAAGCGCAGATCCGGAGTGGTCGCACGAGGGAAGCGGTCGTTGGTGAAGATCGTTCCAGCGCTGATCATCACCCCGTCCTCGACGGTTACCGCGGTGCAGATATACACGAAGGAATTGATCTTCACCCGGTCGCCGATTTTCACTTCGTAGGCGATGCACGACTTTTCACCGATGATGCAATCAGCCCCGATGCTGGTGTCGTAGCGGATATGGACGTTGTCCCAGACGGAGGTGCCTTTCCCGATGCGCACGCCGTCTTCGACAAGCGCCGTGGGATGGATGCGTGCGCTCGAGGCGATCGCCGTCGTGCTGGTTCCGGTGCTGGATGTCTTGACGCTCACGACTTATGCAGTGATCGGAATCGCGCGGCCCACTTCCTGCCACGCCGAGTTGTCTTCGAGCGCGCGGTAGGCGGCTTCGACTGCTTCCACGGAGGCGATACCGTCGCGAGCGGTGATGAGCAGGTCCTCGTCGCCGCGAATCGCTCCAGCGAAGTTGTGGATCTGGTTCAGGAAGGCCTCGGTCTTGTCATAGCCCTTGCCGAAGACCTGCCATTCGCCCCCGTTGACGCGGTATTTGGACTCGCGCCAGCCGAGGAAGAGCTCGCCATTCGATCCGTAGATGCGGATGTAGTGATCAAGGCTCTTGTTGATCGTCCACGAGAGGTCGATATTGGCAAGCACGCCCGTGCGGCTGCGCGCGAAGATGTTGACCGTTTCCTCCACGGGAAGATCCTGAGTGCGGCGGCCTTCGACGACTTCGACTTCGGCCAAGGGACCGAGGAAGAAGCGGGAGAGATCGAGCGAGTGCGTGCCGTTGTCGATGAGAACGCCCCCACCGCTGATCTCCGGATTCGAATTCCAGCGCTGGCTCATATCGACATACGAGGTGAACGCATTCTCGAAGAGAACGATGTCACCGAGTTCGCCCGATTCGATAATGGCCTTCGCTTTGGAGACGTCGTCGACGTAACGGAACTTGGAGGCCATGGTGAGAATGCGGTCGTTCTCCTCCGCGGCCTTCGCCATGCGGCGTGCATCGGCACTCGTCACGCTGAGCGGCTTTTCACACAGGACGTGGACATGGTGCATGAGGGCCTCGCAGGCGATGTCCGTATGCGAGGTCGGCGGCGTGCAGATGATCAGCGCATCGAGATTGCGCTCATTGTCGAGGATCTCGGTGTGCGTCGGATAGACGGTCGCACCGGAACTTGCGGCGAGAGCTTTGGCAGCGTCTTCGCGGATGTCGGCGACGGCGACGAGGGCGGCTTTGTCGCTCTGCGCGAAGGCCTCACCGTAGGCTTGGGCAATGCCGCCCGCTCCGACGAGGGCAAAGTGGGTTGTGTCTTTCTTCTGGGACATGTTTCTCAGGGATTCGGGGTGGCGGTTAGACTTTGCTCTCGAGCTGGGAAGCGGCCCAGCGGATCGACTGCGCGATGTAGGTGACATCGTTCTCGGTGTATTTCTCGTTCCAAGGCAGGACGAGAACCCCGGAGAGTGCCTCGTAGGTGCCGACGAACTTTTCCTCCGCGTAGTCGACAGCTTCGGGACGCGCGAGATTGAACGGGAACCGGCTGTTGCCGAGGGTGCGCTGGTCACGGATGACCTCGCAGTGGAACGCGGGCTTCTGGATGTAACGGGGAGCGGAAAAGATCCCGCGTTCGCGAAGCAGTGCGGCCATCTTCGGGGCGCCGTCTGGTTGCGTGTTGTCATCGATGTGCACGCAGTACTTCCACCACGAGCACTGGTTGTGGCTGGACACTTTCGGCGTCTCGACGCCCGGTGTGCCCTCGAGTTCCTTGGTGAGCAAGTCGGCGGTGTGGCGACGATCCATCACGCACGCCTTGAGCTTGCCGAGCTGAGCGAGGGCCACTGCGCCCTGGAGTTCGCACATGCGGTAGTTGAGCGCGGAGAAGTAGTGATCCGGCTTCTCGTCGCCGTAACCCCACGCTTTGTTGATGAAGAGGAACATCTTGCGCGCGTGGGCATCGTTGTTGGTGACCACGAGACCGCCTTCACCGGTGGTGATGTGCTTGCCCTGCTGGAGGCTGAAGCAGCCGATGTCACCGATGGTTCCGATCTTGCGGCCCTTGTATTCGGCAAGAAATGCCTGGGCGCAGTCTTCGATCACCGGGATGCCGTGCTTCTGCGCGAGTTCCATGATCTCGTCCATCTCGCAAGGATTCCCGAAAAGATGCGTGACGATGATGCCTTTCGTCTTTTCGTTGATCCGTTCTTCGATGGCTTCCGCCGTCACGTTGTAGGTGCGTGGATCGACATCGGCGAACACCGGGATGCCCCCTTGGAAGAGAATCGGAGTGATCGCTCCCATGTCGGTGATCGAGGTCGTGATGACTTCGTCACCGGGTTCCAGATCGAGACACGCGTAAGCGACATGAAGCGCGGAGCTGCCTGACGAACATGCATAGGCATGCTTGGCGTCGTGCATTTCAGCGAACTGCTTCTCCAGCTCCTTGGTGAATTGGCCCTTGGTGCTGGTGAGGGTGCCGCTGCGGATCGCCTTGCTGACGAGTTCGATCTCCTCGTCGCCGAGGGTGCGCCCGCTCGAATCCTGATCGGAGGGCAGTTGAATGACCTTGTCAGGTGTGGTCACGGGTGTTGCAGTCGCTGTGTTCATGTTTGGTTCGTGCGTTCTTTGGTGGTTGGTGATTATCGGGTTCCGATAGTGATGAAGTGTTAGAGTGGCGCTATTTGCCGGCACCCGCGGCGTTCTGGGTGCGGTAGATCGTCGTTCCAAGGTGGAAGATCTCTTCGAAGTAGCGCTTGCTCTGCATGGAGAGGAATCCCAGGGTCAGGAACTGCATGGAGAGCACGACGAGGCCGCCGGTCATGAAGAAAACCGTGCCGTGTCCCGCGTAGGTGATGTGGACGGTTTCGCCGATGAGATTCCACAGTCCGGTCGTCTCCAATTCGAGTGCGTGAATGAAGCAGTGGCCGAGAAGGAAGATGCCCATGCCGGTCGCTAGCAGGAGCATCGCGAAGCCCGGGATGAGAAAGAACAGGAAGGGACGGAAGACGAAGCCGCTGAAGAGAATCGCGAGTGTCTGCCAGGGAAGACAGAGACTGGATTTCCGCACCGTCGCTTCCTCATTGGCCGGTGTATCCGCAGTCTCTTCCTGAGGAAGCCACTTCAGGGTGGCGGGAATTTCTTCGACGCGTGCGCGGAGCAGGATCGCCTTGTAGACGATCTCCGGATTCACATCCATGCCCTTGGATTTGAGGTTGAGGCTCTTCAGAAATGGCACGTCGTAGGCGCGGACCATTCCGGTGAAGGTGTGGATGCGCTCGGGCGAGACGCGGGACAGGAACTTGTTCGACCAGCGGCTCAGAAAGTGACGAAGTCGAGGAACGTTCTCGACGCGCCCGCCCTCCATGTAGGGAGACGCGATCACCACTTGGCTGTGGGTTTCGCGAATTCTCGCGAGAAGCCGCTCGATGTGATCCGGACTGTAGCTGAGATCGATGTCGAGCGTGACCGCGTAGTCACCCTCACATTGTTCGAATCCCGTCTTGAGCGCTTCGCACAGTCCCATGTTGGCGGGATGATGAAACGTCCGGATGTTCGGCGACATGGTCTCCAGAAAATCGGCAATTTCGGCGGTGCGGTCGCTGCTGCCGTCGTTGACCACGATCAGTTCCCACCGGTATTCGTCCTCCAGACCGGCAAGGTAGGTCGTCAGGATGCGGGCGTTTTCCTCGAGGATCTGCTCCTCGTTGTAAGCGGCGACGATAATGCTCAAAAAGGGTTTTCGGTTCGACTTCGATGCCGAGCCCTTTGTGGCTGGGTTCCGACGCGCACGGGACGCTATTGTATTCACCGCCATTGTGAAAAATCGAGTTTCAGTCCGTAAATAAGCTAAAGGAGGCTAAATGGACGACGTTTCCATAAATATCATACTTCAATTCCCTGTGGAATAAAAGCAGTAATTATTGTTTTTTAGAAAAGTCGTCGAATTTGAGACTCATTTGTGCCAGTCGAGATGGGCAAAGAAGATAGGCAAAACTCCCTTCGTCTGATGGAATCGCCTCATGCACAGGCCATTGCACCCGCGGTTCCGCGATCCCCTTGTCGCCGCCGACAATCCGGACTTCGATTACGCCAAAACGTCGATTTCGGAGCCGGAAGGCGAATTTCTGTGGTCGCTGATCCGGGAGAACGGTTTTCGGAAGACCATCGAGGTGGGATGTGCGCTGGGAGTTTCTTCGCTCTACATCTGCGATGCACTCTCAGAGGTCGGGGACGCTTCGCATACGATGGTGGACCCCAATCAGACAGAACAGTGGCAGAAGACAGGCGTGAAAAACCTCGAGGAACACGGATTCGACTGCCACACGCTCATCGAGAAACCCTCGGAGATCGCTTTGCCCGAATTGCTCGAAGCGGGCGAATCGTATGACTTTGCCTTCATCGACGGCTGGCACACCTTCGATCACACGCTTCTCGATTTCTTCTACATGAATCGCATGGTGAGGGTGGGAGGCATGATCGTCTTCGACGACGCGACATGGCCGGCGATCGCGAAGTTGATCCGCTACATCGAGCGCTATCCCTGCTACGAGAAGATTCTTCCTCCTGGAGAGGGTCCTCCCAGCATCGTGGCTTTCAAGAAGACAGAGGACGACGAAAGGAGATACGATTGGTTCGCGCCTTTTTGACCGAGGCGATTGAATTTCACGAAATCCAAGAAAGATCCGAAAGATTGCGGGCGTTTCTTGGGATAAAAA